>Ga0302326_10002638_pt1 | contig 43313 bp, 32 predicted proteins | sample Palsa_T0_3_FD_202264 | JGI IMG/M metagenome (GOLD analysis project Ga0302326, IMG submission 202264) | Peat permafrost microbial communities from Stordalen Mire near Abisko, Sweden - Palsa_T0_3 | ecosystem: Environmental > Terrestrial > Soil > Palsa > Peat permafrost | place: Sweden: Abisko...
TCCGGCCAGGACTCATTGCGAGGAGAAACCCAGGTCTCAAAAGCGAGACCTGGGCCACCCACTCAACATTTGTCGGCGGCATTTTCATCTTCTTGGATGGGCCGCGGGCGCGAAGGCACTTGACTCCTCATGTGAGCATTCAAAAATCTGATGGGCCAAGGTGCTGAAATCATCTTGTTTTGGCGGTCGCCTGCTGATGAATCTCTTTCGCGACCAGCTCGTACTGGTCCGAAGCGAGGTAATCGACGTGGGCAGCGATTGCGGCGTGCCAGCGCACCCGAGCCGTATCCAGCGAGCCGAAGTTGTAATCATGGAACCACCCATTGCAACTGAGCTGCGCCTTGGTTGCCCCGTCGAGCGTATAGAAGCGTATCCACAGGCCGTTGGTATGGGCTCGCTCTACGAGTGCGCGGAGCCGGTCCATTTTCGCCGGCGTCCATGCCCCCGCGTTTGCCTGGCCGCCAGGTTCGACCACGCCCCAAGGATTGTTCCACCAGCGCCGGTAGTTGGTAGCCTTTCCTGGATCCATGACTTCAGGCGCGGCAGATGGTTCCTTGCCTTGGGTGTGAATGGCGCCGAAAAGCAGCACACGATCGCCGGTTTGCAGCTCATCGTAAAACACAGTTTGTTGCGCGTCGGGTTCGCCTGTCAGCACCAGGATCGGCTTTACGTCGAGCGGCTGGACATCTTCATCGCTAGCTCCTTTGACCGTTGTCGTCAGCCAGGACTGGTACTTGCGCAACAAAGCCAGTACCGCCGCCAGGTGCTCTGGCTTGTCGTCCTTAAAGTCCAGATTGAGCGTGATGAGCGGCCAGTTGCCGTGGTTACCTTCTTGCAGTGCCTTTTCCACGATGGGGCGAACGCGCTCGAAGAAATACTGATCCATGGTGGGCTCATTGCCGTAGGTGGGTTCGCCGTGGGTGACAACCGACCAGCTGCGCCCGGTCTTGGAGTCAGTATGCCAAGCCAGGTCTTGCTCAATCGCCAAGGGCGTGCCTGCCGAAAGAGCACGATCGATGCGGTCGCCCCACCACTCGGAATAGGGGTAACAGTTGTGCGCGTCCATGACCGTGCGCGAACCGGGATGCGACTGCTGCGCATACAAAGACACAGAGCACATCAGCAGAGCCAGCACCATTTTGTACATCGTCTCGTTATTCCTCAGGAAAGTTTATGTAGAGCGGACTACTCATCAGCTCGGTGACACCGCGCTCATCGTGTACTTCAACCCGAAGCCAGTGTCGTCCTGCGCCCGCGTTAATGGTAGTGTTCGCGGTGTCTCCCGGCAAAGGAAGGGGTTTATTCGAGTCGTCGCCGTCCAGCAGCAGGTGAACTACAGATCCTCTGGCTGCAATCGAATGTATGCTCACGTGAATCGGAGTTGCGTGGGCGGTGTGCAGCGTGCCGCCCATCTTTGCCGAAGCACCCTCCGCTTCGGCCTCGAAGTCCAGCGTCTTGTCTCGCGAGCCTGTCAGGTCGACAAACGTGCGGCCACGGCGAATCGCATCCAGGATCGCGGGCACGGAAAGCTCATCGGCTTCGACTGCCGTTGCCGGCCAGCCAATCGCGCCCACGTCCCCCGGCGGCGTGGTCGCGTTGTGATTGTCGCTGCCTCCGATCGCCGCCAGGCGGTGGCCGGCACGCAGTTGCGAGTCCCAGTAATTCGCGCTCGACAACATGTTAAACCCGTTGTTGATCACTTCCACGGCACTGAAGAGCCCTATGTCCGCGTCCGCAGGCGGCATCCAGCGGCAACCCATGCATCCTTCGCCTTCTGGAGCCTCAGCATGGTTGATCGAGGCGATGCCGCCCTGGGCACGCGCGTCCCGCAGCATGCTGTTGAGATCAAGCCGCCAGTCGATGAATTGCGTCACCCCAAACACGTTGAAGTGCCCGTGGAACGTCGTCATTTCGCGACCCGGGATCAGCAGCAGGTGATCGAAGTAGGGCTGCAACTCGCGTTCGTCCGCATACTGTGAGTCTGTGTTGTGGTCAGTGATGGCGATGAAGTCCAGGCAGCGAGCCGCTGCCGCTTGCACGGTGAGAAAGAGCGGACAGGGCACCTTCTGACCGCTTTGGCTCTGACAGCTGGCGTCGCTGTGCCCAGTATGCATATGGAGATCGCCGCGATACCAACGCGTTCCGTTAGCCAGGGGCTTTGCCGTGAATGACGCATCTTCTGCTCGTGAGTTGAAGTGTATTTCCGCCGTGTAGTGTGAAACCACCTGGGGACGCATGTTCGGGACGGCGATAATGATCCGCCATACTCCAGCGGGGATCTCCCCCGGAAGGTAGGACGGCGTTGCATCGGCTTCGCCAATGGTGAAATGGCTTTTGTTACCGCCACTTTCTCCACGAAAGCTATGAGGGTCTGCGATGCCGATATCCAGGGTGGCGCGCTGGTCTCTTCCGGTGTAATGAAAGTCGACGCTGATACGGTGTACGCCCGGAGGCACGGTGAACGGGATGTCAAAGTATGCCTTGTTCTGCGCACCGTTGACGTCGCCTGTGAGCACCAAATCCTGTTGCGCAATGCCCCAGGGGGCAAGCATCAAAAAGACAAAGCACAAACCCCAGCGCCTCATGATGTCCAAGCCAGCTCCTCCACCGAATAGTTCTGAGATTCCACTCAGAATTAGAAGTCTACGCGGAGTGCAAATCGCATTCCCCGGGGATCACCCGAAAACGAAGTGACCTGTGCTGCGGCCCCGGTGGAGAATTCGTCGTACCTTAGAAATAGGGAGATCTGCATTGACTGATTTTCGCAACTTGTTCCTGGGAATCTGCCTGGCGCTCTCCCCGCTTGCTCTTTGCGCGCAGTCCGGCAACTACTCAAGTTCGCCCGAATACCAGAAGATGATGCAAGAGCTGGCTTCACCGTCACCCTCTCTCGCCTATATCGCAACCGGGCAAAGACAACTTGCTGATCAAGGGTTACCGGTCCACGTTCGCGATAAGGGTCCATTGCTTCAACTGCGCAGCAAAGCGATCGAAATTACGGTCGACAAATCCAGGGCGACACTCACCCTGGTTAACCTGCTAACCAGCGCAAATTGGGTGTTCTCCTTTGCACCCACCCCGCCGGCGCAGCCAGTCAGCATACAACGGCAACAGAATACGTGGTCAATCGCGACACCTGGCGCCGGCGCCATCCAGGTCGAGTTTCTGCAGGCCTCTTTGGTCAGGCTTACGTGGACCGGACCCGACCCACTCACTGTTCCCTCGCTCAAGATGCATGTAGAAGGGGCGGCCCCGATTTTCGGCCTGGGAGAACGATTCTTCCAGGCAGCACTTGCTGACACCCACCTCGACGTGCGTCCGGCCGACAAGTCAGGCGAACCTGGGCACAATTGGGTCTACGTGGCCATACCGTTCGTCTACACCCCCACGGGGTTAGGGTGGTACGCTGACACCATCTACGATACCCGCTTCCGCTTCAACCAGGCCGGCTCCTCGTTTGACTTCGAGACTGCAAATCACGCGGTTAGCTTTTACCTTATGTGTGGCGCGGATGGAAAGGTGATCCTGGAACAATACACCGGGATCACCGGGCGGCCTCAGAACCCGCCCTTGTGGACCTTCGGTCCCTGGATCAACGCAGTGCAGGGAAAAGATGCGGTGCTCAATTTGGCCCGGAGAGTCCGCGAAGAAGGCATCCCGGCGAGCGCACTGTGGGTTTTCGATGAGCTGGACGAGCCCAATAACCTCGGTTGGCCTTTCTGGTTTTCCAGCTACTACGGCGACGCCCGCGCATTCAACGATGAGTTGCATGCCAGGGGATTTAAAGCTCTGGGCTACGTGCACCCTTATGTCCGCGAGCGGATGCTGCCGTACCCTGGTGCAAGCGAAGCCTATGAAAAAGGTGTTTCGGAAAAGCTGCTGGTGACCGGCGCGGATGGCCTGCCTCACGGGCCGGGCTTTGAGCCGGTACGGACGGGCAACCTGGACTTTACCAATCCCCACACCGTGAACTGGTGGCAGACCATGCTTACCCATGCAGTGCAAGACCAGGCCTGGGATGGCTGGATGGAGGACTTTGGGGAATGGGTCGACGATACGGATCACTTCGCTGCCGGGGATGGAACGCGTTTGGCGGAAGTGTATCCACTCCTGTATCACAAAATCACGACCAGGATCGTGCAGGCGATGAACCCTCAAGTGGTGTCTTTTTCCCGCTCCGGTTCTCCCGGCACGCAGGCATTCAGCCCGGTGTTGTGGGGGGCGGACCAGGCTCACGATTGGTCCCGCGATCAAGGACTCCCTTCCGTCGTGACCGCGGGCATTACTGCGGGCATGTCCGGCTATTCCACTTGGGGTCCGGACATTCTCAGTGACGGAAATTGGAAAGAGCTATGGCTGCGCTGGGCGGAGTTCGGGGCGCTTACACCGGTCATGCGAGACCACGTATGGTCGAAGCCGCAATTTTCGGTGAACCTCTGGTACGACGCGCAAACCATAGCCCTGTTCAAGAAATATGCCATCCTGCACAGTACCTTGCTTCCCTACTTTGCAACCTATGCGGAACAGGCACACCGCACCGGCGTGCCCATCATGCGCCATACTGTGCTCGAATATCCCGACGACCGGCGCAGCGCCACCGCGGAATATCAATATCTGCTAGGGGAAGATTTATTGGTTGCGCCCGTCATTGAGCCGGGAGCCGCCACGCGCAAGCTGTATCTCCCTCGAGGCGAGTGGCTGAACTACTGGACCGGGGAACGCTATACAGGAGCGGGCGATGTAACCGTTCCAGCGCCCATCGACCAAATTCCCCTGATGGTGCGGTCCGGCTCTATGATCCCCTTCAAGCCGGATGATGAGGTGGCCTCATTGAACTGGAGTGATCCAAACCTGCTTTCCGGGTCGCTGGTATGGAAGATCTACCTGTCGGCGACTGACGGCAAAGTGGCCACCTTTACGTTGCCGGATGGTACGCAGGCGCAGGCGCGAAGCAGCCGTGGAACTTTGCAGGTGGATGGCACTTCGCCGGCGATCCGACCCTACGAAGTAATTGTCTGGATGAAATCAGCACCTCAGGGTGTGCTGCTGGATGCTAAGCCGCTGGCATTGTTGTCAGACGCCCATGCTCACAAACCTGACAGCGGCTGGTGGTTCGACACTCTTACCCATCAGCTTCACGCCGTGTTTCCGGCAGATCGGTTTCACCTGGAACTAAGCGGAGGCAGTTTCTAAACGACATTCGGCCCACGTTCACACTCGCGTACATGGGCCGAAAACGAAATTCTTCGAATGCTTTTTCTTTCCCGCAAGCGATTTCTTCGCCGATGAGCTAAAACAAGGAATGCTTCTCCTGGATCATCCTCTCGCCTTGTTCGTGGTTACGTTCTCGTTGCTTTGGCTGGCTGCCTGGATAGGTATGGTCCTTCACTCTCGCCGCCGTGACCTTGCCGAGAGCGTGCGCGAAGACTACGGAACCATTGTCGGCGCTACCCTTACGCTGCTGGGCCTGTTGATAGGCTTCACCTTTTCCATGGCTACAACACGGTACGATCTGCGAAAAAACCTGGAAGAGGGGGAGGCCAATGCGATCGGAACGGAGTATGCGCGTCTGGATTTCCTGCCAGCCGCGGATGCCGGCCAACTACAGGGTCTTCTACGGCAATATACCGACCTGCGCATTCATTTCTACACTACCCGCGTACCGGCGGAGCTGCGGCGGCTGAATGCTGATACGGAAAGGATGCAGAATCAGATGTGGGCGCTGGTGGCTCAAGCTGCACAAACACAATCCTCCCCTCTCACGGCCCTTGCCTCGTCAGGCATGAATGATGTTTTGAATGCCCAAGGCTATACCCAAGCCGCCTGGTGGAATCGCATTCCAATCGCGGCCTGGTGCTTGATGTTTGTCATTGCGGTCCTCTCTAACCTGCTGCTTGGTTACGGGATGCATCGCAGCACAGTGGTCCTCTCGGTCATCTTGCCGCTTGCAGTCTCCATTTCCTTTTTTCTTATCGCTGACATTGATAGTCCTCGCGGCGGCGTGATCCGCATCCATCCGCAAAACCTGTACGCCCTGGCTGATAGCTTGCAGGCAGGTTCATCGATATCCAATCGAGTTCCGAATGAACCAGGAGCCAGTGAAGACCACTGAGCTATCAGTGGCGATAGATACCGCTCTGCGGATGGTAATGTTGCCAGTCGAACCAGAAGTCTTTCAAGGCATCGATTCGAACCAGGCACTGTCCTTTCCTATCGCCAGAAACGGCGCATCCGTCAAAGCTCCAGTCACTGAGTGTATTCGAATCCAGAAGTACCCACGGATCAGAGGTATTTTCCCCAGCGCGGCCGTAGAAGTCGAGCGTGTCCGTTCCCATCTGGCGGGAGAAAGCACGCACGGATTTTCCATCCGGACCAAGTACCAGCATGATCGGTGTACCGCCTACATCATCCAGCAGTACCGGGGATTGAACGCTCAGCTTGCTCATCGGATACGCCCGTGCAGCTCCGCTGAGCGACACGCCAAAGATGGTCTCACGGTCGGGAAGACTTCCCTTCGTTCCATGGATGACCGTGGGTAGTTTCGCGATTTCGCTTTCCCAAGTGGCTTTTTCGTACTTCGCTTGATCGCGCGGCAAAGGCGCCAGCACGGTGCCATTCGGCTGTTCCTTCTTCCACAGGCCAAAGGTGAGTTCGTCCTGGGGCACCAAGCTGAGCTTCGCACCCTTCAGTGGACCTGCGATCGCAGTCCCAGTGATCTGCTGCCAGAAGCTGCCCGTTTCCTCATCACGCATCAGGAAATTCTGATTGTTAATGCCCGCCAGATGAAAGTGGAGGTCACGTCCTTGCATGCTGCGGGTCCAGACCAGACCCGTGTGGCAGAGCGTTCAATAGGTGACGACCATGGGCAACTGATGGAGCCGATCATTCACAAGGTGGTGATAGCCCATCTCGCGAATTGGGTACGCGCGGCTCTCCCCGCCCAGGGTCACAACGATGACCATGTCTTTTGCGTCGATACCGGCTTGCTGAATCGCCACGTAACGCGGCTCACCATAGGGGTGAAACATCATTTGTTCAAAGGGATTGAACCACGGTGCACCGGCCGCGATCAGAGCGATCCCCATGGCCGGCGCCAGGAGGAGAAGCCTGGCCACCCAACCGGCACGCCGCCAGACAAGCAAAGCGAGGATTGTGATCAGCGCAAAGATTGCAAGTAAGATCGCTTTGTCGTGCAACTGTACCCACAGCGCGCGTTCGAGAGCTGCCGGCTTCTGTTCTCTGAAGGGCCGAATTACATACATGGGATAAAGCGCAAATGCGAACGCTGCGAGGCTGGCCAGGAAGAGGCACGAACCCGGAACAAAATTATGGAAGCGCTTCTTGGCGCCTTCGCTGCCGGTTGTCACCACGGAGTCCAACTCTAACCTCGCTATCGAAACACTTTCCAAGAAAAGCCCCGCAAGTCCTGCCACTCCGCTGCGCGCTGTCGAAAAGCTGCACCACCGTCAGATTCGGAGTTCACGAGCAGCCAGCACTGTCCCCTCAACCTTGCGCATCGCGAGACTTATTTCCTGCGCCTGGGAAGCCGCAATGGCTCGAAGCAACTCCCGCGAACGGGGGATGCTGCCGATGGGTTCGGTCAAAATCTCCATACCGGGGAACTCTAACGCGGCCACGCTTCAGGACGCATCCACCGAAAGATGGAGGTGCAACCCCCGCTCCAGATCACCTGGTCATCTTGTTCATTTCGAGATAGCCCTGGGAGGCAACTCCGAAAGCGTCCGCCACCCGGTTGAAGAAGGCAAACATGGCCGTGATATACACCGCCTCGGCAATCTGCGGATCACTCCAGCCTTGCTGACGCAAGAGCTGTACGTCCTCCGGCGTGGTACGGTAAGCCGCCTCGGTCACTTTGGTGACGTATTCGAGCAGTGCCCGGTTTGCGTCGTCCAGCCCGGCCTCTTCGAGGTTTCCTGCGACCAGCGCCTGCACTGTCTTCTCTTCTGCTCCCTGAACCCGCAGGAAGTAAGCATGCGAGTCCAGTCAATAGGGACAGCGATTGAGCCAGGAGACCCAGCTTGCGATCGCTTCTTTTGTCCTACGGGTGAGGTGCCCTTCAGAAAAATGCACCGTATTGCTGAAGCTCATGACCTCGCGCAGGAAATCAGGGCGATGGCTGAAGCATTTGAGAATGCCGGGCATCTGCCGGCGGCCCGAGTGCGCGCGCCATTCGTCGTATACCTTCGCAACTTCACCAGTGGCGTCAGCATCTTCAACTACTTCGATCTTGGTCTCAGCGTCTGGCACGCTCGAAGATTAGCATATCTGCTTGAGCTATATCACCAGCCGCTGGTCGCCGATCTTACGGGTGATTCTTTCCCGGTCAAGATATTCCAGGAGTGGAATGGAGTATTTTCTCGAAAGGCCCGTGATCTGTTTGAAGCGGGCTATGTCCACCATCTGCCCACGAAGTTGCTTGATCTCGGCGCGCAATCGGGACAGAGCTTCGTGGTGGATGAAGAGGGTATCGCTTCCCATGCGGACCAGAATCTTTTCTCGAAGGAGTAAAGTGACGGGCCCGCGCAGGTCGCTCTCTTTGAGTCGCAGCCTGGCCGCAACCTCTGCGTGGGATGGAGCAGAGAGTCCGGCCTTGCGGTAAATCGCCGCGATGGCCGACAAAGTTGCATCCTCCACCGTGGATGAAACGCGCCCGTCCTCCGCGGGACAGACCAACTCTCCCTTGAACCGCAGTTTGTTGGCGCGGGCGAGACGCTCAAGTGAGAAATCGAGGACCTCTGGGCTGATCGAAGTCCGTGTCCTTAGCTCCGATCGTTTGAGGCCGCTCGCATGCTGCTGCAAATGGCTGCTGATCGCTTCCGACGCCGCCTCGAGAGCTGGACTGGCAACGAGAATCCCGCCGGAAACCTGAAACAAACGACCGCTGCTGAGGAGAGGCTGCAAGAGGCGCTCAGCGGCTTCCCGAGAGAGGCCTGTCTGAACCGTCAGACGCTGTATCGAAAGCCCGCGCGTGCTTCGACGGGCTACCCGCAACAGAAGCTGTTCTTGGGCCGAAGCAGTTCGCAAAGAATCGAGCCATGCCATGGCCAATGGTTTGCGCAACCTGGGGAGCGGGTGCGGATCGAGCACCCTGCCTCCGCCAATGGTGGCGGCCGGGGAAACCTGGCGCAGCACGAAGCGGTCGCCCGCGACCAGTACGATTGGGGTTTGCAGCTTCATCCGCATCAACCTGGCTGGGCCGGCCTCGAACCTGGCGCGGTCATAGAGTAGTACGCTTGCCATGGTGTTCGAGGCAAAGGCGTGGAAGTGGACCAGCCCGCCGTGTTTCACTCCCGGGGAACCGGGCAGCAACCAGGCTTCGACATCGATCGTGTTGACAGCGATCAGCGTCTCCGGCGCAACGAGAGTCTGGCCTCGACTTACTTCTGACACCTCAATCCCGGCCAGGTTCAGCGCCACCCTTGCGCCACCGTGGACAAGGTCTGCAGCCTGCGAATGGGTCTGCATGCCGCGCACCCGCACGGTACGCCCTGCGGGCTCCACCACAAGCGATTGCCCGGCACGCAGGCTGCCCGAGAGCAACGTACCCGTAACCACGGTGCCAAAGCCCTTCATCACGAAGGCGCGGTCAATGGGCACCCGGGGAAGATGATCGAAATCGCCGGGGTTCGAATCTTCAACCAGCCTGACGAGTTTTTGCCGCAGCTCGTCTATGTTCTTCCCGGTCAGTGCGCTTACGGCAAGAACTTGCGCACGGTCAGGGTCGAGGAAAGTTCCACGAAGAAACTGCTTCACTTCCAGCTCAACTTGCGCCAGCCGACCCGGCTCAACTGCATCGATCTTGGTGATGACTGTCAGGCCGGCGCGAACTCCAAGCAGGCTGCAGATGGCCAGGTGTTCCACGGTTTGTGGCTTGACCCCTTCCTGGGCAGAGATGACCAGCAACACTGCTCCGATACACCCGGTGCCGGCGAGCATGTTGTGAATAAACAGGCTGTGACCAGGCACATCGACAAAGCTGATCCTGAGCGGATGTCCATCGCCCGACGCAGTATCGAGAAAGGCAAAGCCGAGATCGATGGTGATGCCGCGACGCTTCTCTTCCGGCAAGCGATCGGCATTGATCCCGGTCAGCGCGCGAATGAGGGCAGTCTTGCCGTGATCGATGTGACCTGCCGTTCCAATCACTACGGATTTGGCCGGTGGGGTCATGCTAAGGACGGCTTACGGCAATCTGCTGCAGCAGCGACGCGAGGGTGGCGTCGAATTCCGGTTCGACGGTGCGCAGATCCAAGAGCACCTGGTCTTCGTGAATGCGTCCCACCACGGGTGGCTCGAGCCGGCGAAGCGCCAAAAGGAGTGCTTGCGGCTGCAGTCTCGAGTGGTGAAGCGAAACAGCTGCGCTGTGAAGCCTGGCAGTGGGCGCCGTTCCGCCGCCGATCAGGCTCAGCACCGGTACAGCCTGTGCGGCGAGTTCAGCAGAGTTCACCTGACGGCTGATCCACTCACAGCGGTTGAATATTTCAGTCGCAGAAGCGTTCAACATCCTATGCACCGGGATGGTTGACTCTTTTCCGGAAGCATAATCCGCGAGTGTCGCCTGAAGCGCCGCGTAGGTAAGTTTGCCGGCACGAAACGCCCGATACAGAGGATTCTTGCGGATTTTTTGTACCAGATCCGCGTTTCCTATCAGGAGCCCGCATTGGGGGCCACCGAATAACTTGTCTCCGCTGGCAGCGATCAAATCGCAGCCCAGGTGGAAGCCATCGAGCAGGGTAGGTTCGGAGGCGATACCAAGCGGTTCCAGGGAAGTGATCAGGCCGGTTCCCTGGTCGTCGAATACGGGAACGTGGCAGCGCTTGCCCAAAGAGATGAGATCGCGAAGAGCAGGCCTTGCGGTGAAACCCTCCATGCTGAAGTTGGATTGGTGGACGCGCAGGATGAGGCGCGTTCCGGCGGAGAGTGCATCTTCGTAGTCGGCAAGCCGGGTGCGGTTGGTGGTGCCTACCTCGCGCAGGATCGCGCCGGACTTGGCGAGAATCTCGGGGATGCGGAAACCTCCTCCGATCTCGACCAACTCCCCACGAGAAACAACCACTTCGCCTCCCTCAGCCAGCGTGTTCAGAGCCAGGAACGTAGCGGCTGCGCAGTTGTTAACGACCAGCGCGGAGTACGGAGCCGCGCCTCTGCGGTCGCCGCCCATGGCGCGCAGAAGAAGTTGCTCAGCATGCACATCCCGCCGGCTTCGCTCCCCGGTTTCGAGATCGAGTTCCAGGTTGGAGTAGCCGCCGGCCGTCTCCAGAATGTGCTTGAGCGCGGAGACGCTCAAGGGAGCTCGCCCCAGATTTGTATGGAGAACGACCCCGGTGGCATTGATGACACGCCGCAAACTGTAGCGCGAGGTGCGGGCGATTTCTTCTGCAACCGTAACGTGAACAAATGGCAATTCGCTTTCGAGGCTTGCCTGGGTGTGACGTCCTGCTGCTATTTCCTGCTGCATGCGCAACAAGACTCTGCGAGCGGCATGGATAATCGAGGCGCGGGGCTCGGTTTCGAGCAGCGCAGCGAAGCCAGGTGTCTGGAGCAAGTCATGCAAAGAAGGCAGCAGCCGGTATAGATTGCTGTCGCTTCTATCGCTTTCCTGATGGCTGCGTTTCATGATTCGTATTCAACGCAACAGAATGGCGGGCTTGTCCGAGCCGGCGGTGTAGGGGCCGAGCACGGCGCCAATCGTGGTTGCATCAACTCCTGCGTGGTGCAGCGACTGGAGGAGCGCGCTGGAGCACTCAGCTGCTACGGATATCAGCAGACCACCAGCGGTTTGCGGGTCATAGAGCAAGGCGCGAACATCGTCCGCTATATGCGAGCCGGGAGCATCCGCGCTCGCGCATTCGGCAAAATCGCGATTGGCGAGCAGCCCAGCGGGAATTGCACCGCGATGGACGCAGTCCAGGGCTCCTTGAAGGAGCGGTACCTCGCCGGCCACAAGCTCAATCCTCATTCCGCTCCCGATGGCCAGCTCGCGGCCATGCCCCATCAGGCCAAAGCCGGTCACATCCGTCATCGCGTGGATACCGGCTGCGCCGGCCACAATCTCCGACGCAACGCGGTTGAGTGTGGTCATGGACTGGATTGCACCCTCCACCCAAGCCGGCTCTGCCTTCCCCTGTTTCAACGCGGAGGTAATCACTCCTGTGCCAATGGCCTTGGTGAAGATGAGATCATCGCCCTCACGCGCGCCGGTGTTCGTCAGCACCCGATCGGGATGGATCAGTCCTGTTACGGCATAGCCAAACTTGATTTCCTGATCGCGCACGCTGTGTCCGCCGAGCACAACGCAGCCCGCTTCCCCTAGTTTTTCCATCCCGCCGCGCAGGATGGCCTGCAGAACTTCCAGATTCCCGTCCTGGGGAAAGCACACCATCGAGAGGGCAGTCAGCGGGCGTCCTCCCATGGCATACACATCGCTGAGTGCATTGGTTGCGGCGATCAGACCGAAGGTGAAGGGATCGTCCACCAGGGGGGTGAAGAAGTCCACCGTCTGCACCAGGGCGAGGCTCGGTGTCACCCGATAGACGCCGGCATCATCGCAGGTGTCGAACCCGACCAAGAGATCGGGATCGGCCGGCCTGGGGAGCTTCGAAAGCACCTCCGCCAGCAACCCTGGCGGCAGTTTGCTCGCACATCCCCCGGCTTTGACTTGCTGAGTAAGCCTTATTGTTGCGGAAGCAGCCAACCAATGACCCTCGTCAATTAGCATAGGCTATCAGCAAAGGGTATGGCTGCCAGCGAAGGAAGTGCCTGGGTTCCGGTGATCCTCCCGGTCTTCAAAACCGGTGGTCGTTCTTAACGGGCGACGGTGTGTTCGACTCGCACGCACTTCCGCCAAATCGGCGCGCAATCCTTATTCCAATTTCTGCAAGAAAATAACGCTGCAAGGTCCGGACTTTGAGTGGGTGGGCCCAGGTCTCGCTTTTGAGACCTGGGTGTTTCGGTAGGACCGATCTGCGAGGAGAAACCCAGGTCTCAAAAGCGAGACCTGGGCCACCCACTCAACCATTCGTCCGCGCCATTTTTATACACGACTGAACGAGTGACGCCCTGCGCTAGCCAGGGACAGGAAGTGCCGATGGAGTGGCGTCAAACACGATTCTCGCCATCCTCCACGTAAAAGTGCTAACATCCGATCCGTTACCCTGGCTTGCAGGAAACCAGGCGGGAGCCCCCCTCTCCCAATTATCAAGGCGCAAGAAAGTCCCCTGCCGGCATTGAAAAGGAGGCGGACATGAAGACCACTTCTGTAACCAGCGTAACCGCTTTAATGGCCTGGATGCTCGTTGGACTGTCATCCGCAGCGCAGGAGCCCGTCGCTCCCGCCACTGCTGCCAATAGCAACGATGCAGTGGCCACCAGTGCAGATACCCCCACCCCGGTGTCCGTCAATTCCAAGGTCCGGATTGTCCGCCTCAGCGAGGTCAAAGGAGAGGTTCAGCTTGACCGCTTAACCGGCAAAGGTTTTGAAGGGGCAATGGCCAATCTGCCGGTCACCGAGGGCGCCAAACTCAAAACCGGCGATGGTGTTGCCGAAGTGGAATTCGAAGACAACAGCACCCTACGGGTGGCGCAGAACTCCCTGGTCGAGTTTCCCCGGCTGGAACTTCTGCCCTCGGGTGCCAAGGCATCTGGTGTCAATTTGCTACAAGGCACGGTGTACGTAAACCTGCTGAACACAAAAGGCAACGAATTCAGCGTGAAATTTGGCCAGCAGACGGTCAACCTTCCGCCGGACAGCCACATTCGTCTGCAATTGACACCGACAGAAGCAAACCTGGCGGTGATGCACGGTGACGCTGTGGTCGAGGAACCATCGGGAAGCATGACTGTCGGCAAGAATAAGACAGCCACGTTTAATCTCGCCGCGCAAAGCGAGCCAATGATTGCCAAGAGTGTGGCCGAGCAGCCGCTGGATTCCTGGGATCACGATGCCGTGCAGTATCACAAGAGCTATGCCAACGCGACCTCGTTTGGGAACTCACCCTACGCCTACGGCATAAACGACATGAATTACTACGGGAGTTTTATAAATGCTTCCGGGTGCGGCTCAGTGTGGCGGCCGTACTTTACCAGCGCCAGCTGGGACCCGTTCGGAAGCGGTGCCTGGGCGTATTACCCCAGCGCCGGCTATTCCTGGGTGTCTCCTTATCCGTGGGGTTGGACGCCATATCACTACGGCAGCTGGAACTATTGCCAGGGAGTGGGCTGGGGGTGGCAGCCCGGCGGGGCGTGGCTGGGACTGGCGAATAACGGGTTCGTGAACTCCACTAGCGGATCGGGAATCACCAGGCCCCACCCTCCAATTCATGCCCCGACCGCCTTGCAATCGACCATGGTTCCGGTAAACCTGAAGGCGTTGCCGGCTTCCGCCCTCAGTGCGCATGACACGTTTGTCTTCCGTAACGATTCAGCCGGGCTCGGTGTTCCACGGGGCAACTTGGGCAAGCTGAGTAGCTTCGCCAGTCAAACTAGCCGGCATGGGACGGCGACCACGACGGTCTACTATGGCGGCGAGCGGGGTGCGGCGGAGAGCGCAGGAAGAGCAGCGTCAGCCGATGCTTATTCGGCCAGCAGCCGGTCTAATGCCGGCAGTGCGCAAAGCTCGATGAGTTCAGCGGGGGCTTCGCATTCGTCGGTGCAGTCGGCGCCCAGCGGCGGATCAGGCGGAGGAGCCAGGCGCTAGCACTTCTTGGCCCGGCTTGATGTGTTTTCCTTCTCGAACCACCGGCTTTGTCGACCCACGGGTGGGTTGCAAGAAAACTAATAATCGGGTGGGCGGATTCAAGGAACAAGTGCAACATTTCCACAACAGGAGATAGTTGCATATGGCGCAGAGTTACATTCACCTCAACACCCAGGAACGGGCGCTGATTGAGATGCAGTTGGTGGAGGGGATGAGACCTGGGGCAATCGCAAGGGGATTGCAGCGGGCTCGCTCCACCGTGACACGGGAGATACGCCGCAACGGCTGGCAGTCGCCGGCCGAGTTGGCGAGGCGTGGCAGCACCAGGATCGCCGGGGGCTACCGATGCGTACCAGCTGACCGGCGAGCCCGGGTGTTGGCAGCCAAGCCGCGTATGCTACGCAAGCTACTGATTGGCAACCCGCTCTGGATCATGGTGGTCGATCATCTGCGCCAAGGCTTGAGTCCAGCGCAGATCGCGAGCACACTGGCTCGTATGCCCGATCCTGTGCGGCTCTGCTACGAAACCATCTACACCGCGCTCTATGCCATGCCGCGTGGGCAGCTGCGTTCCAGTCTGCTGGGTCACATGCGCCGCCGACACCGGGCCAGGAGAGCTCGACGTGGCAAAGAAGGGCGCAGCAAACCATCCATCCCCAACATGACCCTCATCGATCAACGGCCCCTCGAAGTGCAGATGCGCCTTGTACCGGGCCACTGGGAGGGCGACCTGATTATCGGCAAGGGGAACCTTTCCCAGGTTGGCACGCTGGTGGAACGCACCACCCTGTTCGTGGCCTTAGTGAAGTTAACCAGCAGTAAGGCAGACACTACCGCTGAGGCCTTTACCGCCATCCTTAACCGTTTTGACAGTCAGTTGCGGCGCTCCATGACCTTCGATCAGGGCTCCGAGATGAGACATCACAAGACACTGACAGAAAATACCGGCGTGGACGTGTACTTTGCTCACCCGCATGCACCCTGGGAGAGGGGCATCAACGAAAACACCAACGGCCTGCTCCGCCAATATCTACCTAAAGGAACAGACCTCTCGTTGTTCTCGCAAGAACAACTCGACGACATTGCATGGCGGCTGAATACCAGACCAAGAAAAACCCTGGGATGGAAAGCTCCCGCTGAACTGTTCCTCCCAGAAGGCGCCTTCGACTTCGTCAACCATTGGTCAAACATCGGCAAGGGCGGCATTCCAACTTCCGTACCCCCGGAGGCCCATTGAAAAGTGGAAAGCAAACCGCGCTTCCCACTTTCCAACAGCCCCGGCTGCTGAAGTGCTATAAATCATCAAACAAACTTTGTTGCACTCGGGTTTTGAATCCGCCGTGCCCCATCCTTTGTGTTGTTTGCGAAGGGTGGGATACGCGACTGTCCCCTCAACCCGACGCCGTGAGTCTCGATGCCTAGTATTCGATGGAAATGATTTAATGGATGTAGCTAGCTATGAAGATTCGCCCTGCCATTTTGATCCTTTTGCTTGTCGGCGCCTTCGTTTATATCGCCTCTTATAGCAACTTCAGAGGCATTCCCGGCGCGCACCTTTCGCCTATGCGGTTGACGGTTGCGGATGCCCAGCCGGCTTATACGTCGGAGGAATCCAATCGCATTGCGGTCTATAAGCGTGCGTTACCTTCGGTGGTGAATGTTACCTCGTCGCAATTGTCTCTGGACTTTTTCTATGGAGTCGTGCCCTCGCAAAGTCAGGGCTCGGGATTCATACTCACCAAAGACGGCAGGATTCTCACCAACTATCACGTCATCGCAAATCCGCAGAAGGTCGAGGTGACGCTTAGCGACAAACATAAGTATCCGGCCAAGATTATCCTCCAGGATCAGGCTCATGACCTTGCACTGCTGCAGATCAATGCTAACAATCTCACGCCGGCTGTGCTTTCTGAGTCACGCGACTTGCAGGTGGGCCAGAATGTTTACGCTATCGGGAATCCCTTTGGCCTCAATGGCACCATGACCACCGGAATCCTCAGCTCTATTCGTTCCGTGAGAGAGCCGCAGGGGGCGACGATTGAGAATGCGTTGCAGACGGATGCGGCGATTAATCCCGGAAACTCCGGCGGACCGCTGCTGAACTCGCGCGGAGAGGTCATCGGCATGAACACGCTGATTGCCACCGGCGGGGCGGAACAAAGTTCCGGGATCGGGTTTGCCATTCCTGTCGATACCATCAAGGCTGTGCTTTCAGACTTCAGCAAGTACGGGCGGGTACGCCGGCCCTCGCTGGGGATTGCTTCCGTGGCCATCGGGTCGGACCTGGCGGAACAAATGGGATTGCCGGCCGATGACGGTGTGCTGATCCAAAGGGTCGTTCCGGGAGGGGCCGCCGACCGGGCAGGATTGCGCGGCGGCAATCAGCAAGCCTACGTGGGCAATACTCCGATTTCTACCGGCGGCGATTTTATTGTCGGCATCGATGACGATCGGGTCACCAACCCGCAGGATATTTCGGAAATTATGGATCGACACCAGGCGGGTGATACGGTCACCGTGACCTTTTACCGCGGAACGAAGAAGATGACAGCCAAACTCACGCTGGGCGAGGCTCGGTCAGTCTCCGTCTGAGCGGGGCACAAAGCGCCGGCCGGCAATATGATATTTGCCGGAAAGAACGCGGATGATGGCTTGGGTGTAGGCGATATGCTCCTGCTCCAGGATGCGCGCCGACAGAGCGCGCTCGTCATCTTGCGGGAACACGGGAACAGTCTTCTGCAGAATAATGGCTCCGTGGTCGAGCTCTTCGTCAACCAAATGTACGGTGCAGCCGGCAACCGTCACCCCGTACTCCAGGGCTTGGCGTTGCGCGTCCAGGCCGGGAAAGGCGGGCAGCAGCGAAGGGTGGATGTTGAGAATGCGCTGAGGAAAGGCGCGCACAAACTCAGCTGAGAGAAGCCGCATGTAGCCTGCCAGGCAGACCAGATCCACCTGATTGGCGCGCAGGACGGCGATGATTTCGGCATCATGCTCGGTGCGCGACCGGCCCCTTGGCTCGATGATTTCTGTGGGGAATCCTGCGTCGCGGGCGGCTTCGATTCCCGGCGCATGGCGGCGATTGGAGATCACCACAGCGATTTTCGCGTTTGCGATCCGGCCCTGGTGGAAGCTTTCGGCAATCGCCAGGAAGTTCGATCCCCGCCCGGAGAGCAAGATTCCCAGGCGGCTTTCACTCATGTGTACAACACCTTGCGGTCACCCTTGACGGTGCGTCCGATGGTGCAGAATTTTTCCCCGGCGCGGTCCAGCATGGATTTGGCGCGACGGAATTTGTCCGCCGGGACTACCGCGATGAGTCCAATGCCCATGTTGAAGGTGCGTAGCATTTCCTCCTGGTCCACGTTGCCCAGCTGCTGCAGATGAGTAAAGATCGGTGGAGGAGTCCAGGCGCCGGTCTCTACCACCGCGGAGATGGTTTTAGGCAGGATGCGAGGCAGGTTTTCGGTGATGCCCCCTCCCGTGATGTGGGCCATCCCCACTACCAGATCGGCGGCGGTGAGCTTCTTGATCACCGCAAGGTAGCTGCGGTGCACCTTCATCAGCGCGGCTCCGGCCTTATCCTTCAGGTCATTCACGTACTGGTTTGGGGAGTAGCCGGCAACTTCAAAGAACAGCTTGCGCGCCAGGGAATAGCCATTGGTGTGCAGGCCGGTGGATGGGAAGCCAATGAGCACATCCCCGAGCTCGATTTTGCTACCGGTGATCAACTTGTCCTTGTCCACGGCGCCGACGATGAACCCGGCCAGGTCGTATTCTCCATCGGAGTAAAAGCCGGGCATCTGCGCTGTTTCCCCGCCAATCAGGGCGCAGCCGTTGGCGCGGCAGGCTTCGGCCACGCCGCTGACCACGGTTTGGGCGACTTCGTCGTCCAATTGGCCGATGGCCAGGTAATCCAGAAAGAAGAGCGGCGTCGCGCCCTGGACTGCGATGTCATTGACACAGTGGTTGACCAGGTCGGCGCCTACGGTGTGATGCATGCCCATGGCAAACGCCACCTTGAGCTTGGTGCCAACGCCGTCGGCGCTGGAGACCAGCACGGGGTTGGCATACTTGGCCGTGTCGAGGCGGAAGAGGCCGCCAAACCCACCGATCTCGCCTAATACCTGCTTGTTGAAGGTCTTCTGGGCGAGATACTTGATGCGCTGCTTGGTGCGGTCTCCCTGGGAGAGGTCGACCCCGGCAGAGGCGTAGGTGACGGGAGGCTTTTTCGGTTTGCTCGTCTCTTCTGCCAAGGCTGTTCCAGGTTCGCGTGGTGGCTTCGATGGGATGGAAATAGGTCTCCGAGAACGTCAGTTTACCATCGCCCTATACTGAACCCATGACCCGAGAACTGAGCAAATCCAAAGAATTGCAGCGGCGCGCAGAGCGCTATTTTCCCGGTGGGGTTAATTCGCCGGTGCGCGCGTTTCGCGCGGTGGGTGGAGATCCGCCGTTCCTGGTGCGCGCCAAGGGAGCGTACCTGTGGGACGCGGACGGCAACCGTTACCTGGATTATTTTGGCTCCTGGGGGCCGATGATCCTCGGCCACGCCCACCCTCTCATCGTGGAGGCGATTCAGCGGGCGGCGGAACGGAGCGCTAGTTTTGGCGCTTCGACCGGGGCGGAAGCTGATCTGGCGGAGCTGGTGATCGCCGCCGTGCCGTCGATTGAAAAAATCCGTTTCGTCAGCTCGGGCACGGAGGCGACGATGTCCGCCATTCGGGTAGCACGGGCGTTCACCAGGCGAAATTACGTGATCAAGTTCGAGGGTTGCTACCACGGGCACGCGGATGGGTTGCTGGTGAAAGCTGGATCGGGGTTGGCGACGTTTGGGCTGGCTGGATCGGCTGGTGTGCCGCAGGAGATCGCCCACTGGACGCTTCCGTTGCCGTTTAACGATTTAGCGGCGGTGGAAGAGGCGTTTGCCAAGCATCCAGATGAGATCGCGTGTGTGATTGTGGAACCGGTAGCGGGCAATATGGGCTGTGTGCCTCCTGCCAAGGGATATCTTGAGGGGTTGCGGCGCATTACCCGGGAGCATGGGAGTTTGCTGATCTTTGACGAGGTCATGACTGGCTTCCGGCTGGCTCTGGGCGGGGCTCAGGAGGTGTTTGCCATTGACCCGGATTTGACTTGCCTGGGGAAGATCATCGGCGGTGGGGTGCCCTGCGCGGCGTTTGGGGGCAAGGCCACGATGATGGATTTGCTGGCTCCGCTGGGGCCTGCATATCAGGCCGGCACCCTGAGCGGCAATCCGCTGGCAATGGCCGCCGGGATCGCTACGCTGCGTTATCTCAGCGAGCATCGGGTGGAGGTCTATCGAGATCTGGAGGCGCGGACTGGCGGGGTTGCGGAGGGGATTTCCGCGGAGGCGCGGGAGGCGGGGATTCCGATGCAGACGAATCGGGTGGGGTCCATGGTTACGTGGTTCTTCACCGCGACTCCGGTCACTGACTTTGCATCGGCGTTAACGTCGGATACAGAGGCTTTTGGGCGGTTTCATCGGTCCATGCTCGACCAGGGGGTGTGGCTGCCGCCTTCTCAGTTTGAGGCGGCTTTCCTGAGCGCCGCTCATACGAGCGCGGATACCGATATGACCGTTGAAGCTGCCCGCAAAGTGTTCGCGACCATGCATGCGACGGGTTTAGCCATTCGCAGTTGATTACGCCTGGAGTGAAGGTTCTGACTCTATCCCCGCACTAATCGCCGGGATACCGCAGGCTTTCCCCTCAAGCCTGCTGCGGATCGACAGATCTCCGACCAAAATTTCCGTTGAGCCTTAAAGAACAGGCTGCAACCACTCCGTCGGGGTGCCCCATGTTCGCACCAGCGTACGTGGGCCGAAGACGACTTTTTTCGAATGCTTTCACTTCAGGCGTAACCAACCGCAACTGGTAAAACCCGTGCCGCATCCGAACCCTGGAAAGACTTGATGGCGTCACTTCCAGGCGTCTATTGTGACCGTGCGCAAGTTAGTCCCAGCCCAGCTGTCGAGGAGGATTTTGGTTGCAGCAAGAGTGACGGAGCGGTCAGTTCCCAGTTGCCGGTGACCACCATCGTGCAGCAGGATATTGCTGCCCCGTCCCAGACGCTGGTTGCGGCCAACAAGGCGTCGCACGCGCGCTGCCAGGGCCCGGGGATCGGTAGCGTCCCAATCGTGGGCGGTCACGTTCCACATCACCGGCTTGAGGCCAAGTTCGGCCGCGGTGCGGAGGACGTCCGGCCTTCGGGCACCGAACGGTGGCCGAAAATAGCGCACCGCTTCTCCCGTCAAATCTTCCAAAACAGCATTGCAACCTGCGAGTTCTTCGCGGACGCGAGAAGGGGGTTCCCACATCAGAGATGGGTGGGTCATCGTATGGTTCCCTACCAGGTGACCGCCTTGAAGGATGGCGCGTGCTAGTTCGGGACGACGGCGGACAAAATTGCCAACCAGGAAGAAGATGGCGCGGACTTGATGCTGCGCCAAAAGGTCGAGCAACCGCGGGGTGTAGGGATCATTGGGGCCGTCATCGAAGGTAAGTGCAACCTCGTAAATATCAAGCCCAGCGATCAGGGTCCGGCCGAAGAGCTGCGAGGTGGGCCACTGCGCTGCATAGGCATACCCCCCAACCGTGAGCCCGGTCATCAGACCGGCGGAAACCAGTTTGGCATACATGCTTCAAGAGTTTAACTGCGGGCTGTCGCCGGACTCGTGGTATCTTCGGCTTTTGTTCGCTGGCAAAGGCATCGTCATGGCAGAGATTTTCGAACCACCCAGATTTATCGTTGTCGAAGGACCCATTCGTGTCGGCAAGTCAACTTTGGCCGGGATCCTGGCCCAAACCCTGCACGCCCGCCATGTCGTCGAGCCGGAGAATAATCCCTTTCTCGACCGCTTCTACCAGGGATCGACCGGCATGGGTCTGCCTACCCAGATGTGGTTCCTGGTCGAGCGCTACGATCAGATGTGCCAGGCGGCTAAAGATCTGGCCGGCAGCGAACCGTGGCCGATCGTAGCCGACTACCTGTTCGAAAAAGATAAGCTCTTTGCTTACATCAACCTGACCGATGCGGAGCTGGAACTGTACAACCGCTACTACCAGATTTTCCGCAGCGAAGTGCCCACACCAGACCTGGTGATCTATTTGCACGCGTCTCCCGAGGTGCTGAAGCAGCGCCTCAAACGCAAAGGCGTCACCCAGGAGCAGGCCATCAGCGACGAATATATCGAGCAGGTGGCAAAAGCGTACGAACACTTCTTCTTTCACTACACCGCCAGCGATCTGCTGGTCGTCGAAACGTCGGAGATAGACTTCGTTAACCGCAAGCAGGATTTGGACTTGCTGCTCAAGCGGCTGTCAGAACCCGTCAAGGGCAAGCAGTACTTCCTTCCCCCGGCTGTGTGAGCGTATACTTCATTCCGGTAGTGATCGGGCAGCATCCCGCACGGGAGCTGCACTGGAGCCTGCAATGAGCCTCACGCATTTCCGCATCGCGGATTCATCCGCGCCTGCCCGGACCTCCCGGGTGACTATTCAAACAATCCAAGACAAAAAGTCTCACGGCACACCTATCGTGGCCTTGACCGCCTATGACTATGCCACCGCGCGGCTGGTGGACGAGGCGGGGGTCGACGTCATTCTGGTGGGGGATTCCCTCGCCATGGTGGTCATGGGCTATGAGAATACGTTGCCCGTCACCATGGAAGAGATGCTGCTCCACACCCGCGCTGTGCGCCGGGCGGTCAAGCGGGCCATGGTGGTCGCGGACATGCCGTTTGGCTCCTATCAGGTGAGTACGGCGGACGGATTAGCCAATGCGACGCGCTTCGTTAAGGAGTCGGGCGCCCAGGCAGTGAAGCTTGAAGGCGGAGCGAGCCGGCTGGAGCTGGTGAAGCGGCTCACAGACGCGGAGATCCCAGTCATGGCGCACCTCGGCCTTACGCCGCAGTCGGTGCACCGGATGAGCGGTTACCGGGTGCAGGGCAAATCGGTGGCAGCCATTCATCACCTGGTGAAGGACGCGCTGGCGCTGGAAGCGGCGGGGGCGTTTGCCGTGGTGCTGGAAGGTATCCCGACCGAGGTGGCGCAGCGCATCACCGCCGCCTTGCATATTCCGACCATAGGCATCGGTGCGGGGGTGCATTGCGATGGCCAGATCCTGGTGCTGCATGACCTTATCAATCTTTCCTTTTCCGATCCCGCGAAGTTCGTCAGGCGGTACGCCGACGCATCCGCTTTGATCACGGATGCCGTCCAGCGCTACAGCCAGGATGTGCAGGCACGCAGTTTTCCCGGCGAAGCGGAAAGCTATCATCTAAGCAAGGACGCGATGGCGGCTCTGCTCCAGGAAGAAAGCGTGGCCAGGCGCAAGGCATAGTGAATGCTGGTGTTGAGAACCATCGCTGAGGCCCGCCAGGCGTGTGCCGGGTTTCGCGCGGCAGGCAAGACTCTGGGGCTGGTGCCCACCATGGGGGCTTTGCATCCGGGCCATCTCTCCCTGATTCGTGCGGCGCAGGAAAGCTGTGATGCGGTTGCGGTTTCAATCTTTGTAAATCCCACCCAGTTTGGACCGAAGGAAGACTTCGCCAGTTATCCGCGGGTTCTTGAGCAGGATTGCCATACGCTCGAAGCTGCCGGAGTGGATATTGTGTTTGCTCCGTCGGTGGAAGAGATGTATCCCCCGGGCGGGAGCACTTCCGTCGAGGTTGCAGGGCTGAGCGATCGCCTGGATGGGGCCTTGCGTCCGGGCCATTTTCGCGGGGTGGCTACGGTGGTGACGAAGTTGTTCCTCATCTTTGCTCCGGATGCTGCTTTCTTTGGACAGAAAGATGCCGCCCAGGTTGCTGTGCTGCGCAGGATGGTGCGCGATCTGCGGTTTGCGGTCAAGTTGGAAGTTTGCCCCACCATGCGCGAGCCTGACGGGCTGGCGCTGAGCTCGCGCAACCGGAATCTCAGCGAAGAGGAACGTCGCCAGGCGCTGGTTCTGTATCGCGCCCTTCGCGCGGTTGAGAGCCGGTTTCAAGCAGGTGAGGTGGATTCAGGCAAGCTGATGGATGAGGCTCAGCGCATTCTCAAGCAAGAACCCGCAGTCCAGGTAGAGTATTGCAGGATTGTCGACCCGGAGACGCTCGAGCAGGTATCGCATGTCAGACCCGGTAGCCTGGTGGCGATCGCTGCGCGGGTGGGCGCTACCCGGCTTATCGACAATTTGTTGCTCTAGAGGTTGCGGCGCGATGTCGGCGAGGGCGATGTGTCGTCCCTCCGGGACTCGCCTCATTCGTCTTATCCTACCCGGCACTGACGTGCCGGGCTCCAGGTTGTTCCGTCCCTGCGGGACTTGCTCGTTGCCATCCATCGAACAAATCCTATTGCCGTGGGCTTTTACAGGCTGCGGAAGAGTTCTGTTTTGTATCAGGGCACGACTTCAGTCGGGCCGTAAACGATTGCCAATACGTCGGGCTTTAGAGTCTGCGTGAGAACTGGGTCCTGGAAGGGCACGGGTTCAGCCGTGCCGTAAATGACACTGCCATAGCCGGCTTTAGCCGCTGAGGTACGGTTTTCCATCCCGTACCCTACAACAACCAGCGGTCAAGAGAAGTTGCGTTTGGAGACGTAGGGGTTGCCGGCGAGCAGATAGCGGGCTGGGCGATCGGCATCTTTGGTGATCCCAATGCGCGGCGTGACCAGGATGTCGTTAGCTCGATAGCCATCGTCCTGGATCTGCAAGTCTGAAGCGGGAGAGGTGAAGTCGACGCCGTTGTCCCGGGACCGCGTGATGCCAAACGCCTTACACAGTCTCCCAGGACCGGAGGTGGAGAGCTTCAGGCCACAGATGGGCTCCAGGGCTCGGAAGAGCACACCGCCGGCTCGGCCTTCCGGCTCACAGGAGACGTTCAGGCAATAATGCATCCCGTAGATGAAGTAAACATATGCGTGGCCCGGGGGTCCGAACAGCACGGCGTTTCGTGCCGTCTTGCCGGGAAAGGAGTGCGACGCCGGGTCGGACTCGCCGAAGTAGGCTTCCACCTCGACGATCCGGCCTACCTTTTTCCCTCTTACCAGTAGTTTGCCCAGCAGCTTTTGCGCGACCAGGTCGGGCGGATCCAGATAGAAGTCCCGGCTGACGATCGCCGCGCCGGTACAGGTCTTAGCCATGGGCCGCCTTGACCGCTGCGAGAACTTCTTCAGCGTGCCCCTCCGGCTTTACTTTGGGGAAGATTTTCTTGAGTTTCTGATCGGGCCCGATGAGGAATGTGGTGCGCTCAATTCCAATCACTTTCTTGCCGTACATATTCTTTTCCTTGAGAACATCAAACTGTTTGCACACTGCTTCGTCTACATCTGCTAGGAGGGTGTAGGGCAAGTTGTACTTTTCCTTGAATTTCTTCTGTGCCTTGGGGGTGTCACGGGAAATGCCCAGAACGACGGCGCCAGCCTGCTGTATCTTCTTGAAGACGTCACGAAAGCCGCAGGCTTCAATGGTGCAACCAGGTGTGTCGGCCCGGGGATAGAAAAAAAGCACTACTGGTTTGCCGGCATAGTCCTTCAGGTGTACGGTTTTATCTTCTTCGGTCTGAAGCGTGAAGTCGGCAACTTTGTCGTTCACTTGCATGAAGAGGGTCCCCCCAAAACGAGATGCGATGCAACGAGATTATTCCATGATGACGAAGCGGGCGCACATCTTGCTGATGTTGGTTGCGCTGGCTGCCCCCGCGGGTGCGCAGTACCCGGGGCATATGGAGACCAACAAGAAGGCCGCGCCTACGATTCGGGCCGTGGCCGTGGTGGAGTGGACCGGGGATAAGAGCAAACCCAGCGCCAGCCGACTCATTCCTATCTCTGTTTTCGACGGTGAGCAGTATCAACCGGGTGGACTTTACATGGCGAAGCCGGAGCCTCTGGCGCTCGAACCAGGAACGGAATATGTGTTGGAAGACGCCGGCGTGGCGCGCGGCCTTTTTGACGTCAACACGGCGCAGGACGTGGACGGCTACTGGTTTGGCTACGGTGCGTGGAAGACGATGGCTGCTCCGGCTAAAAAAGCGAAGCCGAAGCAAGGTAAGAATATGCCCCAGGTGGTGACCGATTCGGATGGCAGGCCGCATTTCAAGGGAAGAGATTCGAGCGGCAACTCCCCTTCTACCGACTCCTCTACCACGTCCAGCAACTCGCCCGCTTCCAGTAGCCCGCCGGCTGGCGATCCTGATCGCCCTACCCTGCGCAGGCGGGCAGAGCCATCCGCGACGGCCCCCAGTGCCGCCAGCCCAGACAACAATGCGCCCGAAACCGCAATCGGAGGAGCCGACCCGGACCGTCCGCATATGGCTCACGGCCAGCAGACACCTACGGACGAGTTTCAACCGCCGCAGCTCACCGGAGTTCCTACCGGGCTGCAGCAGATGATTGCGGTGTCCGATGCCAGTGATCGCGAAGCGCATCCCTTCGTTTACCTGTGGGCCGATCCGGCAGACGCTGCCAAGATGAAGGAGCAAATGGAGATTGCGGCCGGTAACGCCATTGCGGCAGCAGCGCCGCCAGCGAAGAGCACTCCCAAGCCTCGGACTCGTACTGCTGCCACCGCAGCTCCGCGGCGTAAGACGAGCACTACCCCACCCGCAGCCCCTAAGCCAGTGTTTACCAATGAGCAGTTCAAGGCTTATGAGCTCACCTTCAGTGGCGGCGCTACCCTGGTGTTCTCAGGCGAGACCCAGGATCATGCTGGCAAAACGAAATATGTGACTCTGATTGCTCAACCGGATTTCAATGGGGTGCCGAAGGTGCTGTTCAAGACTGTCACCGATGATGATCATCTGGATGTGACTCCGAAGATGCGGCTGGTCGATGCGGTGGATGCGAAAGCGAACAATCGCGGAGACCTGGTTTTTGAGTTGCGTCGCAACCGGGATCGTGAATTTGTCATCTATCGCATCGGGAGTGGACAAGCCGAGCAGGTGTTTACCACCGGGTCGCTTTCTAATTCGCCGTCCTCGCCTCCGGCATGAACTATTGAGAGTCACGCTGTAGGCTGCGGAAAGAGTTGTTGTTGCGAGTAGCCCTCAGGGGCTAACCAGGCTGCGGAGAAACCCAAGTTTTTGAAGGGTACGGCCTTTAGGCCGTTTTTGAAGGGTACGGCCTTTAGGCCGTTTTTGAAGGGTACGGCCTTTAGGCCGTTTTTGAAGGGTACGGCCTTTAGGCCGTACGTAACCAATCCACCATCAGTACGGCTTTAGCCGCTGAGGGCTACGCTTTCGCTCGAAGCCGGACTTTTTTTTCCGCAGCCTGTTTAGCCCCTGAGGTACGGTTTTCTCGATTCGCATGTGATCTCCGCTGGAAGGAACCGTACCGCAGCGGCTAAAGCCGCGGGGCACGTGGCAAATTTGTGGCGCAGCTGAAGAGTCTGCGTGAGAACTCGATTTTGTCTCGGAAAACAGCTTTAAGGGTGCGGAAAATGCCCTGATACAAAGTCCAGTTCTCACCCAGACCCTAGATCCCATTTTGTTTAGAAGGTTGCGTACGCAGGTGCTAAAGGGGCCACGGAAAAAAGAGGCTGTTGCGAATAGAAACCGGCCCTCAACGCCTAAAGCCGGGGGGGCCGAAGTGCCTGCGTGAGAACTCGATTTTGTCTCAGGGGACAACTTTCCGGTCTGCGGAAGAGCTCTGTTTTGTATCAGGGCCTGACTTTTAGTCGGGCCATAAACGATTGCAAATATGTCGGGCCGAAGTGCCTGCGTGAGAACTCGACTTCCCTCAGGGGACAACTTTACCGGCTGCGCGAAAGCTCTGTTTTGTATCAGGGCACGACTTTAGTCGGGCCGCAAACGATTGAGAAAACGTCGGGCTTTATAGCCCCTGCCTCTCTTGCCCGCTCTCGAATTTCTCCCACCTGATGTCTGTTTTTCGAGTTCTCACGCAGACTCTTTAGCCCCTGAGGGCATCTTTTTATCAGCGCACAAGAGAATTTAGAGGATGAAAGACGTACCTCAGGCGCTAAAAGCCCCTGCCTCTCCTGCCCGGTCCCGAATTTTTTCGCAGCCCGTTTAGCCCCTGAGGTCCGCTTTTTGAACTCTCACGTGGACCCTTTAAGGGGTGGGTAGTTTGGTCGTATCCCAGCCGCCCCCTAGCGCTTTGATGAGCTGCACGCTGGCGGCAAATTCACGCGTCGTGATGTCCGCCGCGGTTCGTTCATTCGCTAACTGTGTGGTCTGCGCGGTAATGACTTCGAGGTATGTGGTCACACCGCCCTTGTAGCGGTTGGTGGAAATGCTGGTCGATCGCTGCGCGGACTCGACCGCCCGCAGCTGGGCCACCGACTCGCTGTTCAGGATGCGCAGACCGGACAGATTATCTTCGACCTCCTGGAAGGCTTGCAACACCGTTTCCCGGTAATTGGCCACGTTCACCTCATAGCTGGCTCGTGCCTCTTCGGTGAGCGCGTGACGACGGCCGGCATCGAAGAGCAACTCGACCGCCGAGCCGCCCAGCGACCAGAGCGAGCTTGGTCCCTGGATTAAAGTACCGGCGTTCCTGCTTTCAAAGCCACCTGCGCCGGAAATGTTGATGGTGGGGTAATAGGCCGCAATGGCAATCCCTATCTGGGCATTGGCTGCGTTGGCGCGCCGTTCTGCCGCGGCAACGTCCGGGCGCCGCTCCAGCAATTGCGAAGGCACACCGACCGGCACCTGGGGCAACGGCAGGTCTAACGGTGCGGGGGCGAGGGAGAAACTGGATGCCGGGGTTCCGGTGAGTGTAGCGATGGCGTGCTCATACTGCGCGCGCGCAACCCCCACATCGATGGCCTGGGCACGGGTTTGGTCAAGCTGGGTTTGCGCCAGCGCGACATCGGAGTCGGTGGCTACTCCACCAGCGAAGCGGGTCTTGGTCAACGCCAGGTACTGCTCATATTGCTGCACCGTGTTGTCCAGCAAGCGCTGCTGCGTATCGAGGCCGCGCAGTTCGAAATAATCGGTGGCTAGCTCCGAGCGCAGGCTCAGATCGACGTTCGCCAGATCAGCAGCTGTGGCCTGGGTGGTTGCCCGCTGCGATTCCACCTGCCTGCGGATGCTGCCCCAGAGATCAGGCTCCCAGGAGACTTGCCCCTGGAGGAATAAGTCGTTGTAGGTGGTCTTGCTGCCGGGAACATACAGCGGACGGTTTTGCGACTGCCGGGTGCGTGTTGCCGATGGGCCGGCCTGCACCGTCGGATAGTACTGGGAACGGTAGTACTGAATGGCCGCCCTGGCCTGCATGTACTGCTCGTAGGATGCCTTCAAGGTCTGGTTGGAAACCGCAACCCGCTGCTCCAGCTGGTCCAATTGCGGGTCCTGATAGATCTCCCACCAAGTGAGCCGCATAGCGCTGTCGTTGGGCGTCACCTGCTTCCATCCGCCCGCGGGAAGATCGGGGGGAGGGACGACGACGCTTTCTTTGAAGGCGGGTGCCGTGGGCGCAGTAGGCCGATGATAGTTCGGTCCTACGGTGCAACCGGAAAGCAGGAGCGTGATCGCGAAAAGGCTGCCCAGGGAGGTAGGTTGAGAACTCATTACGACGAGCTCCCGTTAGACGGGTGTTGCTCGGTCTTGCCGGATTCAACCACGTGCACGGGCTCACCGTCGATCAGAGAATCGGGCGGATTCTGTATTACCCGCGAGTCGGTGTTGAGGCCGTTGTTGACTTCTACCGTGGATCCGTCATCCTCCCCCAGGACCACAGGGACGAGCTTCGCCTGATCTCCATTGGGTCCTTTCACCACCGTCCCCACCTGTAATCCATCCGAGCGAAAGATGAGCGCGGAGACGGGAATGATCATAGGCACGACGGCACTATGCACAGCCATGTGGACCTGGGCGTAGGCGCCAGGCATGAGCTTGCCATCGCGGTTCTCAACATCGATTTCTACCAGCAGGGTTCGTGAGGCAGGATCAATGGCTCTGGCGTTGCGCACCAGTTTGCCGTTGAACGTCTGCCCGGGAAATTCGGTAAGAGTCAGTTGTGCCGTGGTACCGGGAACCGCGGCCTGAGAATAAACCTGGGGAACATTGACGTACACACGCAAGACGTTCAGCGAGGAGATGCGGAACATCTCGGTGCCGCTCCCCGCGTTGATCAACTGCCCGACATCGACACCACGCGCGGTGATGACCCCGTTAAAAGGCGCATAAATCTTTTCAAACGATTGCAGCTGCTCCAAGCGCTGCACGTTGGCCTGGGCGGACTTTACGGCGGAGCTGGTGGATGCCGCCTGGCTGACGAAGGTATCCGTGTCCTGCTTGGACACGGCATTTTGGGTCAGCAATCCCTGGTAGCGGGTGGAGTTGGTGCTGGCCAGCCCCGCGGTGGCTTCGGCGGTTGATAAATCTGCGCGCGCCTGCAGCAGCTGCTTGTCTACCTCTGGTGTGGCGATGATGGCCAGTAATTGTCCCTGGCGGACGTGGGCGCCAATGTCGAAGTACCACTTGCTGAGATAGCCGTCGGTGCGCGCATACAGAGTTGCGTCGCTGTAGGCGTACACGTTGGCGGGCAAAATAATCTCCTGCCCGATCTTTCCCTGGACGGGCGCCTGAACGATCACGTCGGGCGCAGCGAGGGCGTCGGTCTGGTCTTTGAGCTTGCTGCGGGCGCGCACCCGAGGCACGATCCCGGCGACTGCCACCACCACGGCCACCAAGAGGAGAACCGCGATGAAGAGCACGGCGGCGCGGCCGGAGAGAGGGGGGGCGTCGGGAGGTACGCCGTGGGCCTCATTTTCGGTTTGTGGCCGCTGGTCTGGTCTTTCCTGATTCATCTCTTGGTTCTCTCCCATCTTCTAGTCTTCCAGATCTACCGCGGGTGTTGCGTCCGCAATGCGCTTGCTGCGCCGCGCCAGCCATCCGTGGATCACGCTGAACAACGTGGGCACGAAGAACAAGGTGGCCAGGGTAGCGAACAGCAATCCGCCGATCACGGAACGGCCCAAGGGAGCATTTTGCTCCCCGCCATCGCCCAGGCCCAGCGCCATGGGCACCATGCCAATGATCATGGCCAGCGCGGTCATGAGCACGGGACGAAAACGTGTATACCCGGCGCTTAGGGCGGCGGCGCGGGCATCGCCGACATTCTCTTCCATTTGCTCGCGGGCAAAGCTGATCACGAGAATGGAATTGGCAGTGGCCACGCCCATGGTCATGATGGAACCGGTGAGAGCAGGCACGCTGATATGAGTTCCGGTGATGAACAGCATCCATACGATGCCGCACAAGGCGGCGGGCAGCGCGGCGATGATCATAAAAGGATCGAGCCACGACTGGAAGTTGACGACGATGAGCAAATAAACCAGCAGGATTGAGAATGCCAAGCCACTGGTTAATCCAATGAACGAGGAGTTCATGGTCTGTACCTGGCCGCGAATGATTACCTGCGAACCGCGGGGCAGCTCTTTGCGATGGGCGGCAACGATCTGGGAAATCTTGTCCGACACGCTGCGCAAGTCGCTGTTGACCACGTTGCCGTAGATATCGAGTACCGGGGCAATGTTGTAGTGGCTGACAGTGGCCTGCTCGGAGCCGCGAGTGAGGGTAGCAACGTTGCCCAGAATCTGGACTGGGGCGACGCCCGGTGCAGTCGAGGGAGCAGCGCCCGTGTTCACCGAAGTGAAGTTGGTGGCGCCGACGGAGACGTTGGGATTGGGGAGGATGCTGGCAGCGGCACCGGGCGTGGTTACCGGGATATTTTCGAGATCGATGAGCGACTGCAACTCATATTGCGGGGTTTGCGCCGAGATATTGTAACTGACACCGTTTCTGGGGTCGAGCCAGAAGGTAGGGCTGGTCTGATAGCTGCCACTGGTCGAGGCCAGCAAACTCCCGGCAACATCGCGCTGGGTCAGGCCGATGTCCTGCGCCTTGGAACGATTCACGTCAACCAGAAAATGCGGATTGTTGAAAGGCTGCTGGATGTGCAGATCGGCGGTGCCCGGCACGTAGCTTATGTCTTTCAACAAACGGTTGATGAATTCGCGATTGCCCTGGAGATTGTTGCCAATTACCTGGATATCGATCGGGGCGGGCAGACCAAAGTTGAGGATCTGGGTCACCATATCGACGGGCAGAGTATAGAAGATGGTTCCCGGGAACTCGGCGTTCAGCTTGGGGCGGAGGGCTTGAACATAGCTATCTGTGGGATGATGCTTTTCCGCCAGCTGCACCGTGATGTCGGCATCCGAAGTCCCTACTACGCCGGTGCTGGAGTAGGAGAGATTCAAGCCGGAATACGGTATGCCTATGTTGTCGATGATGCTGACCAGTTCACTCTTGGGGATCTGCTGGCGAATGGCGGTATCGACCTCATCGCACAGCCGCGCTGTTTCTTCGATGCGGGTGCCGGTCTGAGCCCGCAGGTGAAGCTTGAACGAGCCTGAATCGACGGAGGGAAAGAAATCCTGCCCTAGCCATGGGTACAGAAGGGCAAACGATCCGATGGTAAAGACGAAGAAAAGGATAAGAAAGACAGTGCTGTGCTCAATGGCGAGGTGCAACAGGCGGAAGTAGAAAACACGTAACTGCTCGAACCTGTGCTCAAAGCCCAGTTGAGCGCGAACCAGCGGGTTGCGGCTTTGGTGCTTCTGTTTTTCACCAGCCGGGTCATGTTCTTGAAGCAGGTACTTGGCCATGGTGGGAACGACGGTGCGGGAAAGGAAGTACGAAGCCAACATGGCAAAGATGACGGCTTCGGCCAAGGGCACAAAAAGATATTTCGCCACCCCGCCCATGAAGAACATGGGAACAAAGACGATACAGATTGATAACGTCGAAACGAAAGCCGGAATGGCGATCTGGGCAGCGCCGTCGAGGATGGCCTGCTCCACCTCTTTGCCTTCTTCGAGGTTGCGATTGATATTTTCGATCTCTACGGTAGCATCGTCGACCAGGATGCCGACGGCCAACGCCAGCCCGCCCAGGGTCATGATGTTGATCGTTTCACCCAGGGCCCCGAGCACAATCAGCGACACCAGAATGGAAAGAGGAATGGAAACAGCGATGATGAGGGTACTGCGCCAGCTGCCCAGAAAGACCAGGATCATGACGGCGGTGAGGCAGCCGGCGATGATGCCCTCGCGCACCACGCCGCTGATGGCGCCGCGGACAAAAATCGACTGATCCGACAGCGGGGTAATACGCAACTGTGGCGGCAACTGGCTGGCGATCGTGGGCAATAAAGCCCGGATCCTGGAAATGACATCCAGGGTCGACACGTCGCCGCTCTTGAGCACGGTCATCAAGCTGGCGCGCTGGCCATCGACGCGGACGATGTTGGTCTGCGGCGGAAAGCCGTCGCGCACGTGGGCCACATCATGGACGTAAACGATGGCCCCGTTAACGCTTTTGATGGGCAGATCGTTCAGCCCTTCGATGGTGGTGGGGGCACTGTTGGTGGCCAGCTGGTACTCGAAGGTTCCCACCTTGACGGTTCCGGAAGGCAAAATCAGGTTCTGGGCGCCGATGGCAGTGACCACGTCGTTGGGGGAAAGGCCTCGCGCTTGCAGCGCCTGTAGATTCAGATCCACCTGGACTTGCCGCTGCTTGCCTCCGTAAGGATAGGGGCTTTCCGCACCTTCGACAGTGGCGAATTGAGTTCGGATGAAGTTCAACCCGTAATCATTCAACTGCTGTTCGGAGAGGCCCTGGCCGGAGAGACCAAGCTGCAGAATGGGCACGCTGGACGCGGTATAGGTAATGATCAGGGGAGGGGTTGTGCCCTGCGGCAACTGGCGCAACTGGGTCTGCGATACCGCTGTGATCTGTGCAATGGCGGTCGCCAGGGTGACCTTTGGCTGGAAATAGACTTTCACCACCCCAACCCCATCGAGTGATTGCGACTCAATGTGATCGATGTTGTCGACCGTGGTGGTCAATGTGCGTTCGGTGAGGGTGATGATGCGGTTGGCCATATCCACGGCAGAAAGGCCCTGGTATTGCCAAACGATACTGACGACCGGGATATCGATATTGGGGAAGATGTCGGTTGGGGTGTTGATGATCGAGAGCGGCCCCAGAATCAACAATAAAAGCGCGAAGACGGCGAAGGTGTAAGGACGCCGCAGCGCAAGACGAACAATCCACATTTGCTAGCTCACTCCTAGGACGTTCCCTCCGGCGGGAAAGACCCGGCGGAAAGGGGTGGGTAGGCGGCAAAAGCTAAACCCGCCAGGGTCAGGTGGAAGAAAAGGCGAATTTAGCGCGAGCGTCTTTCAGGATCCCAGGCCGCTAGGAGCTGTTGCTGAGCCCTCACTGAGAAGAAGGGGGCTTCCGGCAAACTCGCAGCCAAATTCAAATTATACGGTTTTGCTCCATCGAAATGAGGGCAAACGGGTTGCGTCGGTTCCGTAAGAGTTCAGATGTTGAGCGAAGACGGTTTGATTCACAAGCAGGCACAAATAAGAAACGTGGTCGCCGGCGCGCGTGAAACCGCACTGCACTTTTTTTGCTCTATCCCCTAACCAACGGACGGGTGCCCCATCCTTCGCGTTTTTTCGCGAAGGGTGGGATAGTCAGATCTCACCCCGTACCTCCCACTGCAAAGCAGACTTGTTCCTTAGGGAACCTGGGTGTTCCGGTAGAGCCGATGCGAGTCCCGAAGGGACGGTTGAAAGTAGCCCAGGACGATAGTCCTGGGCTACCGAATCGAAAGGATTCCAGTCCCTTCAGGGACGGCTGGTTCTCCCATCCAGCAACCACTCCAACCTGAGCGACCACTCTCCCCTTGTCATCCCGACCGAAGCGCAGCGAAGTGGAGGGATCTGCAGTGCGCCCTGCGGCTCTCTCAAATCCTTCCTGGGAAGCGACCCGGATGAACGTTTCTTACGAATCAAGCCCTACCCAACCCGTTCGCAATGTCTGGCCGCAACACTCGTTTGTCCAGTAAAATCAATCCCACAAAATCAACCATCCCGCTAACTTGGACATCTGACTGTCAGCCGTCCCTTCGGGACTCGCGCAGAGTTTTTCCGCAGCCTCTTTTAGCCCGGGAGGTCTACCCCAACGGCGTCCTTTCCGGAGCCTGTTATGAGGTTCGAAGCGACTTGGACACTGCAATGAAACCAGTCCCGCAGGGACGGAACAACCTGTAGCCCGGCACGTCAGTGCCGGGTAGGATTAGGTTTGAGGCGAGTCCCGAAGGGACGGCACAAAACTCCAACGCAGACGGCTAGGATTTCAAAAAACCGCGGTCTACTTGGCCAGGGCCTCCAGGGTATCGCTCGAAATACTGGCCGCCTTGTTGGGGTAGTAGGCGTTTGAAATGTACTCCTGCAGCATGCGATGGGTGTTGAAGAACGATCCGTTCAGGGCGATGGTAGAGCGCATGACAGTGCGCCATTGCTCAGGATTGCCGTAATAGAGCGGAAGGATCGTCGACTCCAACCGGTCGTAGAGGCTGGCAACCTCGTGCTCCTGAGTATCACTATCCGGTATAGCCCAGCCGGTGACGCCTTCTATCCAGCCTTCGACCCACCAGCCGTCAAGAACGCTCAAACTAGGGACGCCGTTGAGCGCCGCTTTCATGCCGCTGGTGCCGGAAGCCTCGAAGGGTCGGCGAGGAGTGTTCAGCCAAAGATCGACGCCTGAGGTAAGCATCGACGCCAGTCTCCATTCGTAGTTTTCCAGGTATACGATCTTGAGCGTATCGGACTCAAGCTTGGCTGCCACTTCGAAAATCTCCTGGATCAGCTTTTTGCCCGGTTCATCATGGGGGTGAGCTTTGCCGCTAAAGAGGATCTGCAACCCACGGAATTTATCTGCGCAGTGAACCAGCCGTTCAGGATCACTCAGCAGCAGGTCGGCCCGTTTGTAAGTGGCTACGCGGCGAGCAAAACCAATAGTGAAGACATTGCTGCGCAGCGTGATCCCAGTCCTCTCCGCAACCGCCTCAATCAGCAGCCGCTTGGACTGAGCATGCGCCTTCTCGATTTCGCGCAGAGGCACGTCAATGGCGTAACGAAACTGGAAATTATCTTTGCGCCAGCGGGGGAGAGTGCGATCGAAGATGGCCTGCATGGGAGGGGCGGTCCAAGTGGCGGCATGCACCCCGTTGGTGATGGCATCGATGGAGTACTCGGGAAACATTTCTCGCGAGATCTTGCCGTGCTGCATGGCAACCCCGTTGACGAAGCGCGACGATGCCAGGGCGACGTACGTCATGTTGAGCATTCCGTCGTGACAGCCGCCCATGCGCTGCAGAAGGTTGGTGACCTCCCGGCCGAGAATGCGGTTGGTCTGCTCCATGGAAAAGCGGTCATGTCCAGCAGGGACCGGAGTGTGAGTGGTAAATACGCAGCGGCTTCGGACCGCCTGCGTATCCCGCTCATCAATCACCCGATGGAGGTCGCCACCCAATTGAAGCTCCATCAAACCTACGGTTAAAAGTGCTGCGTGACCTTCATTCATGTGGTACACGGTCACGTCGTAATCCAGGGCCTCGAGCATGCGCACTCCGCCGATGCCCAGAATGGCCTCCTGCCGCAAGCGATAGTCCGTATCTCCACCGTAGAGGTGATCGGTGAGCTCCCGATCACGAGGGTCGTTCTGGGGCAAATCAGTGTCGAGGAGGTAGATTGGGATGGTGTGGCCGGTGACTCCTTCAAGGTCGTATCGCCACGCCCGGACGATGACTGGACGATCCTCGATGGTCACCTCAACCAGCGCGTTTTCGAGCAGCAGAAGTTTTTCGATCGGCCAAGGCTGATCTTCCGCGCTCTGAATTCCCTGCGTACTGAGATGCTGCTGGAAATATCCCTTGCGGTGGAGCAGGGTTACGGCGCATAGCCCCAGGCCCAGGTCGGCTGCGGACCGCATGGTGTCTCCTGCAAGCACACCGAGTCCCCCACTGTAGGTGGGCATATCCGGGGAGATGGCGATTTCCATCGAAAAGTAAGCTACTGTGCCTCCGCGTTCCGAGAGGCCCATCGAGGAAAAATCGATTTGCTGATTCGAAAAATGCATCCTGCCTATCTCCCTATGATTCGTCCGTTCAAGAAATTCACCCAAAAAATGCAAGCGCAAGCCCTTAGCCAATCGGTGCCCATGAACTCCGCCAAGTCTTCCGTTTTACCGAAGTTTTGTCTATTCTAACCATCGACTGCGTGGCTTTTATCACGAATCGAACTGACACTTCCGTCGACCGATCTGATGCTTCTGTGGGAGCACGGTTTGGGCATTTTGCTTTCAGGACGTGAACAACGGCCATTCACGGAGCCATTGCGGAGGTAACTGGCTCTGCCAGTACCTCACCCGTTACCTGGCTGAGTCTGCTCCAGATTTCCTGCAGCCAAGACAAATGTTCCGGCTTCATCAGCACGGAACGGAGGCAGGTGACTGTCCCCTGCTGATGCTGATCCGGCCAGGAGCCGGCGGGAAAAAATCTGCTGGGAAGTTGGGCCAGAGCCAAATGAAGATTCTGGCCCGCCGCAGCGGCGAAGATTTGCTGCGCTAGCCGGGACGATGCAGGCACGGTGGCAGCGCGCACGGCCCACACCAGGATGTCCAGCTCAGGCGGGAAGGGAGAAAAGAACCGGTCATCCGCACTGATTTTGTGGTGCAGGAGCATCGCCGCCTCTCGGCTGGAAGCTAACCCGTTAGCAAACTCACCCATTCTGATGAGTGGCAACAGCTGCTGAGTTGCCCACAAGGCCACGGCGGAAGCGCCTGCGCGTGAACACTCCAGGCTGATTTCGCCCAGATGAAGATCGCGCGAAGTGAAGTAGGTGTAAGGCGAGTCATGTTGGTAGAAGCGGCCCACGGCCGGGTCGCGAAACAGGATGCACCCACAGCCATAAGGCTGCAGTCCGTGCTTGTGAGGATCCACCACGATGGAGTCAGCCTGCGCAATGCAGGCAAAGGCCCGGGCCGCCTCTTCACCCAGGTTTGGTGCGAGGGTGAAATATCCGCCGTATGCAGCATCGACGTGTACGCGAAACGGATAGGTGTCACGCAGGGTCAACACTTTATGCAAGGGGTCGACGGCGCCGGTAGCGGTTGTGCCCAGGGTTACCACCACTGTGCCCACGTCACCATTGCGTAATGTGGACTCGAGGGCTGCCACATCCATGCGGCCTCGATCGTCGGCAGGCACGGTGGCGAAGGGCAAACCCAGAACGCTGCTGATTCTGCTGTGGGTGTAGTGGGCTTGTTCGGAAGCGAGGACGCTTTTGCCGGGAGAAAGCTGGGCGGCGATCCACAGTGCCTCCAGGTTGGCAAAAGTGCCTCCGCTGGTGAGGTGCCCGAGAAACTCTGTCCAGCCAAACATGCGGGCCATCTCGCGGACGGCTTCTATCTCCATATATGAGCTGGCGCGACCGCCGTCGAGTGCGTGGTTGTTGGGGTTGATGTACATGGCGAGCGCATAGGCGGCCTGTGCCAGGGCATGGGGTGGTTTGAGCATCTGCCCGGCGTACAGAGGATGGAAGTAGGGGTAGTTGTCCGCCATGCGCTGGGCAACCTGGGTCATCACTGCGGCCATGGCGTCCATCGCCGATGAGTCGTTGGTGTGGGGTGGCAGGTTGCGGAAAGAGGCCTCCAGCTGTGGCAGGGCACCGGCAAGGAGCCTCAGGGCTAAATCGTCAGGCATGGTGATTTATTTTACTGAGACAGCGATTGTTTGGTTGTTTTACGTTGAGTGCCGAGGGTGGGGTTTGCCCAGTGCTTCGAGAGCGTCGCAGGCAGCCTTCACTCCATCTTCCTGGTGCAGTCGCACTCCTATGCGGGCTGCCCGTTGCCGCAGGCGGGCGTTTTCCAGCAGCAGTGTGATTTTGCGGGCTGCCAGCTCGGCCGTGTAACGGCGCCGCCTGATCACACGAGCTACGCCCAGGCGACGAACGCGGCGTGCATTATCCGGTTGATCGTGGCTGTAGGGCATCACCAGCATGGGTTTGCCGGAACTCAATGCTTGTGCAGTTGTGCCTACGCCCCCCTGGTGGATAATGACCGAAGCGCGAGGAAAAAGCCCGGAATAAGGTGCATAGTGAGCGATGCACACATTCTGCGGAACCTGCTGCGGGACGTTGCGTGGATCGCTGCCCACCAGAAGCACGGCACGCTGGCCAATCAAGCCGGCGGCCAACGCGCTCTGCTGGTAGAAGTCGCCCGCATCGAGAACCGCGGCTGAACCCAAGGTGAAGACCAGCGGCGGCGGCCCTTGCTCAAGGAAGCGGTCGATCTCTGGGGGTAGATCACGTTGACCGGCGTCGCCATCGTAAAAGGCGAAGCCGGTCACCTTGGTGGCGGCAGGCCAGTCTGGTTGAGGCTCGCCCAGCAAAGGGGAAAACATGGCCAAAACCAGATAGGGAGAGTGCTTGGCTTCAAAGATGGGATCGGGACCGCGGCCCAAACCCAGCTCGGAACGAAGCTGATAGATCGGCTCTGGCCAGCTGCGTGTGACCCAGCGTGCGAATCGCGCAATCACTCTTCCCATTCCGGGCAGGGCTGGTTGGAGCCGCGCCAACATGGGATAAGGGGGCAACACGGGCGCATCATAGCGGGAAAAGAAGGAAAGCGGCGCCAGCACATGCGAGGCCCAAGGAATGCCGGTGACCTCGGCGACGATGGGGGCCTGATAAACCAGCTCTCCGGCCAGCATCAGATCGGCGCCTCCGTTGGCCTCGACAGCGGCAAGCAACTCCCGATAGCTTTGGCGAATGGCGGGAAACAGTATCTCCCGCAAGGTGCGTTCTGTTCCCTTGCGAATGTCCATCAACATGGCGATCAGTTGGTTGTCTTCCGGATCGAGGATCGGGCCCACTGCGGTGAATTCCAGTCCCAGCGAGCTGATTTTGGAGCGGAAGAGTTCGGGAACAGCCAGAACAGGAGTGTGGCCTCGTTGCCGCAGCTCGAGTGCCAGGGCTATGAGCGGATGAATGTCGCCGAGCGTGCCGAAGCTGGAGAGAACAATGCGCATGCGCCTGCTTCTGCAGTGTAAATGCGGATGGTGAAAGGATCGCCAAGGGACCACGCTCTGTCGAAGATCAAGCTGCAACCTCCAGACCTGGGCCACCCACTCAACATTCGTCCGCGACAGGCTTGAGGGGAGACCTGTGGTATCCCGCGATGGTGGCGGGGATAGAGCCCAAACGGTGGTTAGAAGGTAGACTCGAAAGCGTGGAAACGCCGCTCCAGCTCGAATTGCTGGCGTGCTTTTTCGCTGCCCTCGAGCAATGCCGCGCAGGCTCCTGTGGCCTGCTCGCGGCCAAGTTGCGCGCGGCAGACGGCGCCAGCGTGGGCATAGTTCTCCCATGGACCCGATTGCTCCCAAAGGCTCTCGCCAGGCAGGAAGCTGTGTTCCAGGCCCGTCCTCACCATGTCTTTGAAGTCCCTGTAGGTGAGCGGGTATGAGATGGCGGCTCGGACATATTCGTGGGTCATATTGATGCGCGAGACGCCTTCATCATCAGTGGAGAACGCTACCGGCACGTGATAGAGGCGGTACAGAGGCAGGGGATGGTCCGCGCCCTTTACGTTTAGGATTACGTCGTTGCTGGTGAGATTGATCTCCGTCATGATCCGCTTGGCTGCCATCTCCTTGAGCAGGTCGTAGGGATGGTCTTCCTGCATCACGTCCACGCCGTGGCCGATGCGTTCCGCATTGGCTACCTCTACCGCAGAGCGGACGTGGAAGCGTAGATCCTCCGAGGGAACCATTCCCGGCGAAAGCTCGCCCGCATGCAGGGTGATGTGGACTTTGGGATAGAGGAGATGGAGAGCATGCACCATCTGCATTTGTAGCCGGTAGTTCGCCAGGATGACGCGCCGGTCTTCCGGCTGCACCATGTTGATGCCGACGACCAGCGAGTTTTCGGAAGCCAGCTCGAAACCGCACACCAGCTGGACAAAGACTGCTGCTGAGGGCAGTGCGCGTAGGACCTGGTACAGGAAGCGCACCTCGACTTTGCAAGCCGGAGTGGCTTGGCTGGTTCCGCAATGCTCCCGCTCGCGGCGGTTACGTTCGGCCTCTTCGAATTCCGCTTGCATGGCGGGCAGGTATTTTCGCAAGCCGGCGTCGAGCAACTGCTGTCGCAGGTGGGCGAAATCTGTCTGCAGGTCGATGGGCCCCAAGTTCTCCGCCAGAGCCAGGACCGGCGCGAAGGTGGGCGTATGCATGATTTCAAGGTATTGTTCGTTTTGCTCGGCGGCACGAGTCGCCAGCTCATCCACCCATTCCCCCCCGTGGCTGGGATTCTCCGCGGCCTGGAATTCATCAAAAGACGCGAAGAAATGATCGTGCCCCGACTCCCCGGTGACGGGAACGAACGTGCGCATGGAATATTTGTCAATCAGCTGATCGTAAAGCTTCTGATGGGTGAGAGCGTTGGTTGCGGGCTCGCCTTCGTCGCCACAAACCGGCTGCGGGGGAAGACTGCGCGTGGTGGCCGGCGGCTTGTAGAGGGCGAAGGTTTTGCCGTTGATGCAGAGGTTGTCTTCCGCGGCCTCACGGATGAAGGTTTCTGCATACACGGCGCCCGCCAGGTGAGTGTGCAGATCAGCGCCCTTTGGCATGGACTCAAAGAAAGCGTATAGCGCCAGGGGACCTTGTTGGCTGGCGTGCTCGAGAGCTCGGGCGGCGCGGGTTTCGCCTGCCTGTGTGGCGGGTTGCGGCTGTGCAAGAGCAGCCGGCAGCAGGCAGAACAGCAGGCTGGAAACGGCCAGGCGCATCAGGGGACAGTAAAGGGACATGGTTTTAAGGCAGGTGGCGTTTTCAAGTGTACGACACGGAATTTGCGTGCTGCGATGCGATTGTTATACTGACGTTTGTTGCTTGTACGCAGTTGCTGACCTGGCCGGGCGCTCCGCCTGAAGCTGCAGACTCAGACCCAACTTAAGCGGAAGCAGCGCCCTTGGGTTTACCCGAGGCCAGATAGCTCAGTGGTAGAGCGCGGCCCTGAAAAGGCCGGCGTCGGCGGTTCGATCCCGTCTCTGGCCACCATTTAAAATCAATTACTTACAAGGAACTAAAGAGAAGCCTCTCGTTCGGGAGGCTTTCATTCATTCTAGCCAAGTGCACTATTCGAATAACATAAGAAATTTCAGTATGGTCGCGTATTGGTCGCGCTTTGTTTTCCATACTCCACTCTGTCTCTAAAACCCACGGAATGTTCTAGATGTGAAGGCGGAAGTATCGGCGAGGCCAGCCCTTTCCAATAGCCCTATCTGGTGAATTTAATCGAGCGGTGAGGCCATGGCCTTCTGAAACGAAGCCAGAGTGTCGCTGCGGACGCGGGCTAGGTTCGATGAGGCAGGAAGGGGTTGCGGAACGGGCCTTTTCAGACACAACGAGAATTCACTCGCGCACCCTTCAACGACAAGCTGGGGTATCGAGCCAGATGCCAGCCCGGGCTCAGCATTTACTGAAAACCGCTTTGCAGGCACTTTTCCGAGAAGCCGGTTTTCGGCCAGGTTAACTTCTTCCGCTGCACACAGTAGCGCATACACGGCCTTGGGTCACCGTTGAGGCCATCAGCATGCCTCACAGCGCTGGTCCGTGACAGCAATCGGCAGCGGAGCGCCTTCGAGGGCGGCGTTTGCTGCAGATCGACACGGTTTTTCATGCGCTGCTGCGGTCCGCCGATGGAAACGAAGGCAGAGTCGGCCGTGGCTACGCTGGATCGATGCCGGAATAGGTAGCGCAAAATCATGCTGGTGCAGATAGAGCTGAATTACTCAGACGGATGAGCCGATATGAGTCGCCTCTGTCATATGGACCTGGATTGCGCAACCCGATATAAGCCCAAAACAACTCAGTTGCAACTTCTGCCCTATGAAGCTGGCGCCGGTGCCGCCGAATAAATGAGTAGGAGTCCTCCGTCCCGATGAGGGCGCCTATTGCTCCAGTCGTTGGTGCCGTTCCGAAATGGCAGAATGCAAAGCAACTCAAGCAGCAGGTGGAGCAGTTGGGCTCGGTGCAACACGTTTAGCGAGCGGTCGAGTGCAAGCAAGCGCTCTATCACCGAATCACTTGCCGCGGTGATCGCGCCGGTGATGGGTCGCGGCCGGTTGCGGTAACGATGGAGACCAAGTGCAGCGAGGCCGACCGGGCCTCGTCTCTGCAGGAGAATTGGCGATCATGGCTAGAGCTGCAGAGAAGAACACATGGTTGGTTCTTGTAAAGACAGTTGCCCGAGCTGCATTCCTTACAGGAATTCTCCTCGGGTCACTCTTAACCGATGGAAAGGCCCAAGAGGCCACTCCGGATCTCGGCAACCTAAGCCTGGATAGCCTGTCCTCGATGGAGATCACATCTGTCTCCAGGAAAGAACAGACCCTCTCCGAGGCTGCGGGCGCGATCTTCGTCATTACCAGCGAAGATATTCGGCGCTCCGGTTTGAGCAACATAGCAGAATTACTACGAACCGTACCGGGTCTGGATGTGGCCGAGATCGACGCCAACAAATGGTCCATCACCACTCGCGGTTTCGGGGAACGATATCCGGATAAAACCCTCGTATTGCTGGATGGCCGCACCCTCTATTCCCCGCTTACCTCCGGCGTGACCTGGGATGTGCAGGAGACGATGCTTGAGGATATAGAGCGAATCGAGGTGATTCGCGGACCGGGTGCAACCCTGTGGGGCGCCAATGCGGTCAATGGCGTGGTGAA
>Ga0302326_10002639_pt1 | contig 43311 bp, 39 predicted proteins | sample Palsa_T0_3_FD_202264 | JGI IMG/M metagenome (GOLD analysis project Ga0302326, IMG submission 202264) | Peat permafrost microbial communities from Stordalen Mire near Abisko, Sweden - Palsa_T0_3 | ecosystem: Environmental > Terrestrial > Soil > Palsa > Peat permafrost | place: Sweden: Abisko...
AGCCGCCATCGAGCGGTTCTTCCTTTCACTCGAGGGCGCGGACGGCGTCGCGCGCTTGCGCTTACGGGTGCCCGCCGGCAGTTCCGGCCATGGCATCTCGCTCGATCGCGAAGTGCGAGTCGAAGCGCGCGCCGTTCACCAATCGAACGGCGCGCCCGGCGTCATCGAAATCGTCTGGATGCCGGAAGGAACCGGTATCTTTCCGCGCTTCGACGGCACGCTGATCGTCACCGGATTCGGCAATTCCGATGCGAGTTTCATCGAACTCGACGGAATCTACACGCCGCCGTTCGGCGCCGCGGGACAGGTGTTCGACGCCGCAATCGGACGGCAGATCGCACGTTCGACCGCGCGCGAGTTTCTCAAAGATCTAAAAGCGGCGGTAGAAAAAGCCTAGCGCGTTTTTAGGAAAGAGTTACGCGCGCCGCTGATGCGACGCGCGTAATCTTTGCTGCTACGAGGTGTGGGTCTTACTGGAGGCAGGCCGACTGCGCGTGTCTGCCGGTCGTGCCGTTGAGGGCGGTCAGGACCGCCTTGTGGATCGATCCCGAAAGCGGAGCGTACTCGAGCTTCTTGACGATCGAGTTCGCGGCGGACGAAACGATGAAGTTGATGAGCGTCTTTTTGTCTGCGAGATGAACGCCCTGGTTATTGCCGTAGAAGAGCATGTAGCTTAGGCCGACGATCGGATATGCGCCGGTCGGCGGAAGCGCAAACAGGCTCGGGTTGAGGTAGAGTTGGCACCACGGCGTTGACGACTGCAGCGGATTGCCGTCGCTGCCGCCGCCGAACGTGATGTTCGACTTGATGACCTTCTTGAGAGCGTTTTGCACGGCCGTCTTGTTCGTCGGGCTGACGAACGTCGTGTCGCCCGTGTCTTGGAGCGACGCCTGGCCGACGTGCGGGTTGCCCGAAGCCGCCCACGCGCCTTCGAGGTAGCCGGTGCCGAACGGCGTCGACTGCACGGCCGCGAGAACGCCCGGGTTGCCGCTGGCGCCGATGAAGGTACTGCCGCTGGCCTGCCCGCCCGTTGGGCCGGTCCACGACTGCGACACGGTGCCCGGCCACGTGGCCGTGCGGCTCGGCGAACCGTACGGATACGAGTTGTACGGAGCGCCGAAGGACTGGTCGCACGCCGTGTTCAGGTGGTTCTGGAAGAGATAGCTGGTGCCGCTCTTATCCGAGCGATAGTAGAACGTGATTGGCTGCGAAACGCCGCCGGTCACCGAGCCACCGTTATCGGCGGTGATCGCCGGGTCGTTCCAGTCGCCGATCGTGCCGTTCACGATCGCGCAGTAGGTCCAGGTCGAGAATTGGATGTTCGACGTGGTGAAGTCGTGCGGACGGAAACCGAAGACGATCGGACCGCCGATGGTCGGGAACTCGAACGGCTGGCCGTACGACGGCGACGTCGCGATGCGACCGGTGTTGTAGGTGGTTCCGGTAGCGCAGCACTCGGTGGATGCCATGGCGACGTCGCTTCCGACGAAGTCGAGCGGATCCTGACGTGCGCCGAAGCCGGCCGGCGTTGCGCCGAGGGGCTGACATGCCACCGTCGCCGTGCCGTTATTCGATTCGAACTCCGAACGGCCGAAACCGCTGCCCGTCAGGCAGTAGTAGATGTTTCCGCTTCCGCCGTACGCCGCGAAGAGCGAACCGGTTCCGGGTGGGGTGCGCGGACCGGTGCCTTGACCGGTCGGCTGGTTGCCGAGGTTATATGCGTAGGCGGGGAAGGTCGCGCCGCCCGCCTCGAGGTCTGCTCCCGTGTCGTTGCGATGAACGCGCGAACCGTGCGAAGTCGAGCTCGACGCCGCATTCGGAATCGCCGACACGCCCGTGCCCGCGGCGTTGCCGTTGCAAGCGCTGAGAATCAGCGCCGGCACGGCGGCCAGGACCAGGGTAGCGAGGATGTTTCTCATTATGTTCTTGTCCTCTGTAGTGTAGTTGGCTAGGGAGTGCATCACCGGGGATGAACCGGGCGGGCCGTGGCCTGTCCGGAATTCGACGTAACGGCGACGGCGATCGGAGCGTTGAGCCCGGTCGCGCTGCCGACGATGCGCGCGGTCGGCTTGACGGTGTTGTTGCCGTTAGCCGGAAACGCGAGCACCGCGTTGTTGAAATCGTCCGTCGCGAAAAGCGTCGATCCGAAGAGTGAGATCGACGGGAAGAACGGCGTCAACGCATTGAAGGGCGAGATGCAGCCCGAGTTCGTCGTCACGACGGTATCGAGCGTGAGCACCCGCAGCGGCGCGGAGCTTCCGCCGCTAGCGCCGGCGCCGTATACGTTGACGCGCGCTTGACAGGGCGGATAGCCGCTGCCCGAAAGCTGCGTGTTACCGATATAGATCTCGCCGTTGTCGCTCACCGAGTCGTTCGTGACGTACGGCGGCGTGAGTTCGGACGTAGCGTTCCACGGAATCGTGCGCGACGGGTTCACGGACGGATTTCCGTCGTCAGCCGCGGGAGCGGCGTACGTTCCGTAGGCAGCGCCCGAGGGCGCGTGCAGCGCGCCGTTCACATAGAAGTTGCCGGCGGAATCGAGCGCGAGACCGGTCGGACCCGCGTAGCGAATCTGCGGCGTCAGGAAGGCCCAGGCATTCGCGGGCGCAACCGCGCCGCTGCTGCCGGCGGAATAGATCAGCACCGAGTCGTTCCCGTCGTTGCCGTCAACCGATGTGGCGCCGTAGGTGACGAGGTTGCCCGAAGGATCGAGCGCCATATAGAGCGGGAAGATCAGCGTTTTGGTCGACGAGTCGGCGGTGATGAAACCCGTCGGCTGATCGTTGCCGCTCGCGTTGGGCGCGTAGACGGCGATCTCGTTGCCTTTGTCCGGAGTGCCTTGAGAGATAGAGAAGCCCGTCGCGCTGTCGAGATAGCCGACGTAGAGATTATTATTGGCGTCCACCGCGATGCTGCGCGCGTAGAGTTTCGAGCTGAGCTGCAGCGTGCGCTGCGGCGCGGCATCGCCGTTCGCGGAGCCGTCATACTCCGTAATCGTCGCGCCCTGGCCTTCGTTCGTACCGAGGTTGAGCGCGTAGATCGTCCCGACGGGCGGCGGCGGCTGTTTTCCCTTTAGTTTGAACGCGGTCGCCGCGGAGATGTTCTTCGCTCCGTTGACGGTCGCTTCGATCGTTACCGTCGACGCTTGTTTATTTCCGTTGTACGTCAGCGAAAGATTCGACGCCGGTTTGCGCACCGTCAGCTCCGTACCGGAGCTGCCGCCGGCATGCAAGGTGAAGGCGCTGTTGCTGTCGCCTTGGATCGAAAGCAGAATCGGCGCCGCGTAGTCGCTGCCGCCGACGATCTGGGCGCCGGTCGCGTCGTACGCCGTCAGCGAAACGTTCGCTTTGACGGGCGTTCCGCGTTTGCCGATGTTGGGCGAGAGCGAGAGTCCGAGCGATGCGATGATGCCGTCGAGCGATAGCGTCAGTTGATCGATTTGCACGCCACTGCCGCTCGAAGCAATCTTCTGCTGAACGTTACCGACGGAAAGCACCGAACCGGTTCCGTTGGTTCCGCCGTACGTCGTCACCGCAAAGACGTCCTCGCCCGGGGAACCTTTGGCCGTTCCCGTGCAGACGGTCTCGTTGCCCTGCGCCTTACAACCGCGCGACTTCGGCAGCGTGTCGATCGTCGTCGGGTTGACGCCGGTGACACTCTTGCCGTCGACCGACGTAAGACCGATAACCAGCGACTGCGTGTTCGCCGAAATGTAGTCCGGTCGCATGCCGTGCTGCTTCGAGCGCGCTGGAATCGTGACGGTGACCTTTACGTCGACGAGCTGGGTAGGCTGGCCGCCGCCGCCGCCCGGCGAGTTCACGACCGATCCGCCGGGAAACGTCCCCGACCCGCCGCAGCCCGCGAGCGCGGCGACAAGAAACACGGTAAAGTGCGAACCTCTCGGCAATCTCAACTCCCAGCAGCAACGAAGAGGGCGGCGATGACCGTACTCTCTTCATGTTCGATGCTAAGAGATGAACGCTATCGCTGCATCCCGGGACTGCGCGAAACGTTAAGGCCTTGGCAGGCGGTCTTTACCTCGCCATAAGGTAATTCGACTGACCTTAATCTCCATTCGCGCGTTCGGAATCGCCGATCTGCCAACGGGAGCGCAGTCCCAGCCGGCCGAGGATGGAACTGACGTGCCGCTCGACGGTGTGTTCGCTGATCTGCAGCGCTTCGGCAACCTCACGATTGCGCGCCCCGCGCCGAATCAGGTGCGCGACCTGCACCTCCCGCTCGGTTAGCCCCGTCGAGCGACCGCGCGCGCGACGGTCGAGCTGCGGCTCGTGCGCGACGAGCAGCCGCATCGCCTCGTTGGTCCAGCGGCGCAGACCCATCGCGCTGAACGCGCGCGCCGCATCGCCGGCGCTATCCACCCAACTGCCGCGTTCGCCGGTCTTGAGCCGCGCGTGCGCGCGCGCTAAGAGCTGGTGCGCGTGCAGATAGGGGCGCCTCGGCGCGATCGCCGACGCGAACGCTTCGACTGCGAACTCGGCGTGCTCGGGATCGCCGTATCGCGCCGCGCTCGCGAAGAGCTCGACGGCATCAACGGCGCTCTGCGAGAAGAGCGCGCGGCGCAGCGCGGTCGCAATCGGCAATCCCGGCGTCGCGGCGCCGGTGGCGATGAGCACGGCAACCGTGGCGCTCGCAGCGGACGCCGGACGATCGGAGTACAAAGCGGTATCGAGCGCGCCATTCGACGTCCAGTGCTTGAGCGCATCGTCGTCGCCGAGCTCGACCGCGAGTTGCGCGCCGCTTGCCGCAAAGAGCGCGACTTCCTCCGGCGAGCGCGACGCAGCGCGGCCTTGCGCGAGCACGATCTCGGCGCGATCGAGATCGCCGGTATCGAGCGCGAGACCGGCCATCACCGCGACGCAGCGCAGCGCCCAGTTCGAGAGACGATGCGTTTGCGCCAGCGCGACGGCCTCGTCGATCGCGCCGCGCGCGAGCTCGACGCTTCCGAAGAGCAGCGCGTGGTACGCGAGCCGCTCGCATGCGGCTACCGCGAAATGAAAGCGCCGCTGCGCGAGCGCGAGATCGTGCGCCGCGCGCAGCTCGGCTTCGCAGCCCGCTTCGTCCGACGACCACGCCAACACGGCCGCGGCCGCGAGCCGCTCTTCCGCACTCTGCAGCGTGCCCGAAGCGCGATGATAGGCTTCGGCGTCGGCGAGGTTACGGCACGCGAGCAGTCCGGGATCGGCGCAGCTCCCGAGCGTACGATCGTCGCCGGCAATCGCAGCGACCGCCGCGCGCAACGGTCGTGGAGCCGCCGATAGCGCCAGCGATGCCGACGCCTCGTCGAGCCGGCATTGCGCAATAAGGTCCTCGATCTTCTGCTCATCGAAGATCATCAGACCTTATGCTAGCAACCGATTCTTAAGCGCCTATTATGAGTTCGGGTGCGGCGCGGTGCCGTGCAGCGCGCGAACGGGACCTACGGCAGTAGTCTGAAGACGGTTCCGTAGTAGTCGTACTGGCCGCCCCAGAACGTTGTGCCGTACAGCACGCCGCCGGCATCGGTGAGTCCGGACTCCGGATTCGCGCCGTCGGGATCGCCGGCGAAGCGATACACGATGTGTTCGGCACCGAACCGGTCGATGCGGAAGATCGTTCCGCAGCGATAGTACCCGGCATCGCGAACGACGCCCGACGAAATACATTGATTCGAATGGTGCGGGCTGTCGCCGCCGCCGGTGGTCGTGCCGTAGAGCTCGCCCTTCGCCTGAATCAAGTTCGCCGCTGGGAACGCGCCGTCGGTTCCGGCGCCGAAACTATGAATGACGATCTCGGAGCCGGCGGTCGTCATCTCAAAGACGGTGCCGAGTCCGCGTCCGATCGTGCCGCCGTGCAGCGTGGTTCCGTAGAGGAGGCCGTTGTAGTAGATCAGCGTGCCGGCGGGATTCTCGCCGTCGCCGCGTGCGAAGCCGAACGCGTGCACGATCTTCGTTTCTCCGGTCGGGCTCATCTTGAAGACCGAGCCGCCGTTCTTGACCTTGCCGCCCGCGCGCGTCGTGCCGTAGAGCCAGTCGCCGACGCGAATCAGCCCCGCGCTGGGATGTCCGCCGTCGTTGGGCGCACCGGCGAAACTGTGCAGCACGTGCTCTTGCCCCGATGCGGTTATTTCATAAACGATACCGCGGCCGTGGCTGCCGCCGTTGAGTGTCGTTCCATAGAGCAGTCCGGCGACTTGCGCGAGCCGCGATTCCGGCTCCGAGCCGTCGCCGGCCGCGCCGAAACTATGAATGATTCGCTCGGCACCGCCGGTCGTCGCGGTGAAGATTGTTCCGCCGCCGTGCGCGCCGCCCGCAGACGTGGTGCCGTAGAGCAGATTGTTGTACCACGTGAGACCCGCGGCCGGATACGCACCGTCGCTCGACGTGCCGGTGAACTCGTGCAGGATGCGCAGCTTTCCGAACGGACTGATCGCGAAGACCGTACCGTATCCGGATCCGTACGACGAAGTCGTGCCGTAGAGCGTGCCCTTCACGTTGATCAGGCCGTCTTGCGGCTCACCCCCAGCGTCTTGCCCTTTAAAACTGTAGAGCGTGATGTAACCGGATGCATCCGGCGAGTGTGCGGCCGCTTGCGTTCCATCCGAGGAACCGGACGGCAATGCCGCGCCTCCACCAATTCGGGAGCACCCGGCGACCAGCACGCAGCAGGCGATCAGTGTAGCGACGCGCATGGTAGCACCTCCAAACGCCAGCGATGTGGCGGGTGCTTCCTCTTCGGTTTGTCTTGCTGCGGTCCTCGCTTACGGCGCCCAGCTCGAGCGCGCGGTCGGTGAGGACGTGGCCTTCGGAGGCGGCGTCGCCTGCGGACCGGGCGCGGCGCGGGGGGCAACGACGATCACGTCGTGCATGCCGGAACTATAGTGGAAGGCGCATCCGATCAGATACATTCCGGCTTTCACGAGGCTCACCGTCACCGACTTTCCCGGGCCGATCGGACCACTCGCATAACCGACTTCGAGTTTGCCGTCGCCCTGCTTTTGAACCGGTAGATTCGGATCTTTCGGGAACGCCGCCGGCGGCCCGGAGATCGCCTTGACCACGTCGAGCGTGTGCGTGTTGGTTTTCGAGAGGTTGCGAATCGTGATCTTCGTTCCGGGCGGGAACCCGAGCGATTGCGAGTAGTGCTGCTGCGAATAGCCGCCGAGCATCGCCTTCCACTTCACCGACTTGATCGCTCCGAGACCTTCGCCGGGAAGCTCTTCCCCGATCGTGTCTTTCGGAAGCGTCGCAAATGCGACGAGATCGTTATTCATGGAGGGCAGCATAACGGTACCGCTGCCGGCACCGCCGCCGCCCGCGCACGCGCTGATGGTCAAACCGGCGAGCGCGATGCCGAGCGCGAAGAGTTTCTTGTCCATGCCCGCACTCTAGGGCAACGGCGTGAAAAATCTCTGAAGGATTATCTTCAGAAATTGAGGCGAAGACGAAGCGTCGTTTCGGTGGTTTGCGCGCTCGCCGGATCGGTGACGACGACCCTCACCGTGACCGTCTGTTGGCCAAGGAGGGGTTTCAGCGTCACCGCGATGCTGAAGTTTCCTCGCGGACCCGCCGTGGTGTTCCCGTTGAACTGCCCGGTCGTTGACGGCGAGACGCCGACCGTCACTTTCACGCGCCCGTTGGCGACCGTATTGCCTTGCAGGGTGAAGTTCCGTCCGACGGCGGCGTTGCGCGCCGGCTGCGTGATGGTGAGATGGATCGTCTGCCCGCGCAGCACCGTAAACGACCACGAACGATCGAAAGGAGTACCGCCGGGACCGCGGCCCGCGACGCGCACCGCGTGCGATCCGAAATCGAGCGGCGCCGGCGGCTTATATGAAAATCCGCTCGACGAAACGCCGCTCTGCATCGTGATGTTGCCGCCGTCGAGCCACACGCGAACGCTGCCGGGATCGACGTTGCGCGTGAACTCCGCCGCGATGACCGCGAAGCGATCGCGAATCTCGCTCTGCGGCGCCGGCTGTTCGGCGCGCAGCCGCACTTGCGACTGCGGTGGCGGCGGCGGCGGTACGGGTGGACGCGGCGGTCGCGGCGGAGGCGGCGGATTTGGAACCGGCTGCGACGTGACGATCGAAACGACGCGCGTTCCATTATCATAACCAACGTTGGCGCCCAGCGACTGCGCGATGAATCGCAGCGGTACGTACGTCGTCGAGCCGACAATGAACGGCGCGACGTCGAGAATCTGCGGCTGACCGTCGATCGTTGCTTGCGTCGATCCGATCCGCAGCGAAACGGTCGTGCTCCCCTTCGTCGCATTGATCGTGCCGGACGCATACACCACGCCCGCTCCGAGCCGCTCAAAGATCCCGCGCAGCGGTACGAAAACGCGTCCTTCGCGCTCGATCGGTCCCGGACTCAAACTCAGCGGCTGACCGTTGACGGTGATTGTGACTTGCTGCGCGAGCGCCGGGACGGCGAGCATCGTCAATGCGGCGACGAAGGCTAGAATTCTCATCGTCCGAGCTTGTGCCCAAATATCGGCTTTCCTTCCCAATCAAACCAAGCGTGTAGCTCGCGCAAAGGTGACGGTATTGCCGACCTCAAAAAAGGCGCTAATCCCAGACTCTCTCTCTTCTTGGAGGTTCCGTGTTTCGCATTAGCTTCAAACCGGCGCTGATCGCAGCCGCCGCGGTCGTCGCCGTTGGGGCGGCGGGATGCTCGGGCAGCCATTCGCTGTTGCCTTCAACCACCGGCCAATCGCTTGACTCCTTACGTGGGAGCCACGCGGGACGCATTCAGCGTCTTACGGCACCGCCGACCGGCATGCAGCTCGAGTGGCTGCTGACCGACGGCTCGATCCTCGCGCAGAGCGGTTCATACTGGAACCAGTTCTACCGCTACTATCCCGATTCCAAGGGTAGTTACGCGGATGGCACCTGGCAGCAGGTTGCTTCGCTTCAATCGGGCTACGCGCCGGACGCGGCAGCCTCCGATCTCTTCGCCGACGGGCGCTTCGCCTTGATCGGCGGCGAATACAATGAAGGCGGTAACTACGATCTGCAGCTCGTCAACTTAGGCGCCGTCTACGATCCGATCGCGAATACGTGGACTCCACTCGGCCACCCGAAAAAGTGGAAGTGGATCGGCGACTCGCCGTCGACCGTGTTGCCGAACGGCAACTTGCTCGTCGGCGACAAGCTGCACACATGGGATGCGTATCTCGCGCCCAAGACCTTGGCGTGGAAGTCGGTCGGCGATGCCGGCAAGGCGGACTTCAACGCCGAGGAAGGCTGGACGCTGCTCGCCGACGGCACGATTCTCACCGCCGACGTGAAAGACGCGCCGAACTCCGAGATCTACAATCCGTCGACGGGTCAGTGGAAAACCGCAGGTTCGACGATTGTCGATCTGCACTCGCCGTCGCCGTTCAAGCAGTGTCTCCAGTACGGCCCGAAGCCCAAGGATTGCTACCTACCGCCGGGCGAGATCGGACCGTCACTCTTGCGTCCCGATGGATCCGTTTTTTATGCGGGTTCGGGATCCGGATCGAGCGGCTACGGACCCGGGCACACCGCAATCTATTACTCGACCGGCAGCAAAGCCGGTACGTGGCAAGCCGGACCGGACTTCCCCAACGGGGATAATGCGGGCGACAACTTCGGCGTCCTCGAGCCGAGCGGCAACGTGATCGTCTTCGGCAACAGCGGCGCGGCCTACGAGTGGAACGGTACCACTTTCTCGCAACTCGGCGGCCTCGAGGAAGTCGGCCCTCCGCTCCTCCTGCCGACGGGACAAGTGATGCTAATCGGATACTCGAGCGTCGTGCTCTACACGCCGACGGGATCGCCGAACGCGAGTTGGGCTCCGACGATCTCAAAGGTCGCGTCGACGATTCAGGCCGGCAAGACCTACAAGATCACCGGCACCCAGTTCAACGGGCTCGGCCAAGCGATGGCGTTCGGCGACGAGTACCAGAACGCGACGAACTACCCGCTCGTGCGCATCACGAACACCTCAAGCGGCGACGTGGTCTACGCACATACGCACGATCACAGCACGATGGCCGTCGCAACCGGGAAGAAGAGCGTCTATACGTACTTCGACGTTCCCTCGACGATCCAATCCGGAGCGAGCACCATTCAAGTGGTCGCCAACGGAATCTCTTCGAAGACGGTCAGCGTGACCGTGACCGGGGGCACCCGCCGCCGGCACTAGAATCGAACGCGATTCACGACGAGGACCGGTCGCAACGCGACCGGTCCTCGCTTCTTAGAGAAAGAACGGGATCGCGGCGAGCTGCAGCACCGACGAGAAGATCGCCAGCGCAAGCGGCGAGCGATCGAGCAAGAGACCGCACGCGACGCTTCCGGCAAACCACGCCGTTCCGAAGATCAAATCGAAGAATCCAAACCTCGACGCACGGCGACGGTGGGCCAGCACGCTCGCGACCAGCGCGAGCAAGAGTGCATCCTGCACCGCGATGCCGACGCCCCACAATGCGACGCCCGCTTGCGCGATCGCACCGCTTCCCAAAAATGCCATCGGCGTCGCCGCCGCGCCGATCGCGATCGCGATCGCGACGATCGCCTTTCCGAAGCGATCGAAGAGTTTTCCCAAAATGGGCGCAACGATCGCCGCGACCGCCATCGCCACCGCAAACCAAATCGAAATCGCCGGCGTGGAGACGACGCGATCGCGCTCGAATCGAAACGCAATTAAGGCAAAGTCCACGAATCCTGCGGCAACCAGCGCGCCGCCGATCGCGTAACGGCGGAAGGCCGGCCAGTCGTGCACTAAAGGCTCGGGCGGACCGTCGTCGCGCGGCATAATCTCCCGCCCCGCCGTCGCCGCAAAGCCGAGCATCGTCAGCGTCAAGAGCGCGGGCACGATGAGAATGCCGAAGCCCGCCGTAAAACCACCGCGCGCGATCGCCAGTGCGACGACGAGCGGTCCAATGGTGGCGCCGGTTTGATCGAGCAGCTCGTTGATGCCGAAGACGCGTCCGCTCCCAAGCGAACGTCCGGCGTGCGAGAGCATCGCCGCGGTCACCGGCTTTCGTATGCCGCGCCCGATGCGCTCGCCGATCATGAGTCCGGCCGCAGCGGGCCAGCTTCCCGCAAGCGCGAGCGCCGGCACGCAGAGCATGTTGATCGCATAGCCGATCCAGACGTCGAGCCAGTAGAGTCCGGTACGATCCGCAATGACGCCGGCGACCGACCGAATCGCAAAGCCGGCGAGCTCGCCGCCGCCCGCGACCGCACCGACGATCGCGCCGCTCGCGCCGAGATGCGCGAGAAACGCGCCCGCGATGCCGCGCCCGCCCTCGTAGGTGAAATCGGCGAAGAGGTTGACGACGCCGATGAGAGCGACGAACCGCAGCGCGCGCTTAGCGTCGAGCGGTTTGCCGCTCATGCCGCTAGCGGCTGAGATAGTGGCGCTTGACCCAACGCGACCACACGTTGGCGGGCGTTCCGCTATAGTCGGAGATCAGCACGCCGCAGCCGCCCCACGTATCCCACGTCCAGGCTTCGTAGCCGACGTCGTATTTATCGGCCCAGTTCATGAAAATTGGAATGTAGGTGCGCCCGCAATCGGAGCCGCCGTACGTTTCGCCCGTCTCGCCGAAGATCATCGGCGCAACCTTGGTGATCGGGCGCATGCTCGAGTTGAAGCAGGCGGTGTTGTCGCACACGTTCTTGCCATACACGTGAGCTTCCGCTATCAGCTGGCTCTGCGGATCGTGCGGGTGCGACTCAAGCCACGTCGAGCCGTCGTATTTCGAACCGTCGATCTTACCGCAGGCGTTTGCGTAGTCGATGCAAGGAATCGAGATCACGCCGTTGTAGCCGGCTTGACGCATCAGCGTCACGGCCTGCTGCATCGCGGCGGTTTGATAGTAGGCGTTGCTCGGGCCGTACGTCGCCTCGTTGTCGCAGCCTTTCTGCATGAAGCATTTCCAACCGACGGTCGTCTCGCCCCAGGGTGCTAAGATCACGTCCGGGTCGTTCTTGAACGTTGCCGCCATGCTCGACCACATCGCCGGCGAGTGGTCTTCATCGGGCGCGGCGGGCTGATACGTCGCCTGATACGACCCGGGCGCACCCCACATCAGCGAAATCTCGGCGTACATCCCGTATTGGTGGAGCAGGTTGACATAGTCGACGATCGCGTTGATATAATTCTGGCCGGCGTACTGCTGGTCGATGCCGTTGATGTTCAGCCAGCAGTCCTCGTTGAGCGGCACGCGCACCACGTTGACGTTCCAGGTGGTCATCGCCGTAACCGATTGTGCGTCGTTCGGACCGTCGAAGATGCCCCAGCCCTGCACGCATGCATACTCCGTACCCGAGCGATTGATGCCGTGCAGATGAATCGCGTTGCCGTATCCGTCGACGAGATGGTTGCCGGAAACGTAAATCCCGTCGAGAGCCGTACGCTTCGCCGCAAAACCCGCGGCCGCGCCCGCGGGCGGAGTGCCGCCGCCGACGCCGTTCGAGCACGCCGTCAAAAGCAAGGCCGTGATAAGGATCGCCGCTCGCTGTTTCATGCGCCTTCTCTTCTTGGGCGTCGAAGCACACTCTTTGCAGCGTTTGCGGGCGAAGGCTGAGAATAGCGCGGCATGACCAAGTATCGCTACGGCGAGATGACGTGGCCGGAAGTCAAAGCCGCGGCGGCGCGGCCGTGCGTGGCGATCGTTCCGATCGCGACGCTCGAGGATCACGGGCTGCATCTCCCGATCGATACCGACTTGCTGCTCGCTGCAAGCGTCTGCGAGCTCGCGGCGTCGCGTGCCGCCGATCGGGTCGTACTCGTGCCGCCGATCAATCACGGCTACAGTCCCCACCACATGGATTTTCCCGGAGCGCTGACGATCGGGGCGCACACGCTGATCGACTACGGGCTCGACGTCTGCAAGAGCCTCGCGCATCACGGCTTCGAGCGGATTCTGATCGTCAACGGCCACGGCAGCAACGCGCCGTTCATCGACGTCATCGCGCGGCTCTGCGTGGTGCAGACCGGCGCTCTCGCGGCGGCGGTCAGCTACTGGGCCGCGCCGGGCGTCCGCGAGGCGGCCGAGTCGCTGCGCGAATCGGAGGCGATCGGCGGCATGAACCATGCCTGCGAGTTCGAGACCTCCATCTATCTCGCGCTCCGGCCGGACCTCGTCGATATGTCGCAGGCCGTGCACGAGCTCTCGCACCGCCCTACGGCGAACTATTGGACCGACCTCGTCGGCGGGGACGGGCCGCTCGCGATGATGGAGCACTGGAGCCAGCTCAGCGAAAGCGGCGTGATGGGTGATCCCACCAAAGCGACGCCCGAAAAGGGGCGCGTCCTGCTCGATGCGGCCGCGAACGGGATCGTCACGCTCGTGGACGAGATGCTCGCGCGCGAGCGCCGTCCGCGCGTCGACCACCACTAAAGCGCCGTCAACGTCATCAAGGAGCTATCAAATTTTCGCGAACTGACGGCAGCGCTCGTCACGCGATGTTAGACTGCCGGTACGGACACTCAATGCCCAGGTTTCGCTCGCTTTACCTGACGCTCTTGCTTGCGGCGGCGTTCGCGCTGCCGTGCGAGCCCGCGCGCGCCTCGGTAGCGGAGTCGTTCTCGTTCACGGTCGCCCGCGCACCGCATCCGTTGCCGCTCGATCCGGCCTTGAGCGACCCCGCGTGGGCGGCCGGGAAAGTACCCGAGGGGAACGGACCGTGGGAGAACGTCACCACGCGTTCGCCCTCGCGCTACCCGACCACGGCCTATCTGCTCTACGACGACAAGAATCTCTACGTGGCGTTTGCGGCGGAGCAAGACGGCGTGCCGATCGTCGCGACCCAGTCGACGAACGAGACCGGCTTCGGGATCGACGACTTCGTCGGCATCGGCGTCGATACGAGCGGCACCGGGAGCCAAGTCTACTATTTCGAGACGACGCCGCGCGGCATCAAGTACGAGCAGGCCAACGAGAACACGCGCTTCCGGCCGCGGTGGAGCGTCGCGGCGACGACCGGCCAGGGCCGCTGGAGCGCGGTGCTGGTGATTCCGCTCGACGTGATTCGCGTGCCGCGCGGCGGAAAGCAGACGTGGCGTCTTCAGTTCGTGCGCGGCGTCGCCGCGCGCGGCGAGCATCTCTCGTGGGTCTGGGATCCGATCATGCAGGACGCGCCGAGCGGCCAATGGCCGCTCTTCTCTCCCGATCCGCGCTTCTGGCCGGCCGCGCATTTCGATCTCGCCGCCTCGGCGGCGGCGCGTCCGAAGCCGCGCGCCGACATCTACGCGCTGGGCGCGGTCGGCGCCGATCGCAATCTCGTGCAGCAGGCCAACGGCACGTTCTTACCGATGAACGTGCGCTGGTACGGCGGCGATCTGAGCTATCCGCTCACGCCGACGACACGCTTCGTCGGCACCCTCAATCCCGATTTTTCGAACGTCGAGATCGACCAGCAAACCATTGCGCCGCAAGAGTTCCAGCGGCAGTTGGTGGAGTATCGCCCGTTCTTCTCCCAGGGCGCCGCCTACATCAACGCGGACTCATCCGTGCGTGCGCCCGTCGGAACGAACGTCCAGGCGCCGTATCTCGTCTTTTACTCGCCCTCGGTCGGTCCGTTCGACAGCGGCGGCAAAGTGGAAGGCACGTTCGACGAGAGCTCCTTCGGTGCGCTGACCTTTCACGGATACGATGCCACGACCAACAACACGTTCACCGATTCGGCGTACGGATTTCAACACGCCATCCCGGGCGGCGCGTTCACGTATTGGAGCGACGGCGTCTTCGCCAACCACAGCATCGCGGGCTGGGACAACACCATTGAAGACGGCTTCGAAGTGCGAAACCTGCAGAACGGCATGATTTATTTCGGCGATTATTCGTTCGAGGACGGGTCCTGGGTGCCGCAAGGACACGCCGATCTGGCCCAGTTCTTCGTCGATCGCCACAAGGGCGACTTTGAGTTCAACGCCGGCTATCTCGACATCTCGCCGAACTATAACCCGATCGACGGCTACACGGCCAACTCCGATATCCGCGGCCCGCAGTTCTTCACCGACTACGCCGGTGCGACGCCGGGCATCAAGAACTACACGCTCTTCTTTACGGCCGACCGCTTCTTGGACGAGTCGGGCGCGGTGCATCAAGCCGACGTGCAATATTACGTCAGCGCGGTCTTCAAGAATCAATTCTCGCTCGACGGCGCGGGCGAAGCCGTCGGTCAGCTGCGCTCGTACTCGATTCCGTCGGGACCGGGCTGCACCGGCCCGATTCTCTATCAGTCGAGCTTCACCGGATATCCGTGCTATCTCGACGGCGTCACGCAACCGTACAATCTCTATCAAGTTCCGGTCGGCTACCGCGACGGGACGCCGACGCCGGTCGACGTCAACTATTCGTGGGGCCCTTTCGGCGACGACTACGTGCACCTGTTCACGATCGTCACGAGCCGTCCGCTCGCGCGCGGTCTCTCGCTCGGACTCGAATACGACGGTACGTACGAGCGCGCATTCTCCGATGGCGCCCTCGACTCGCAGTGGCTTCGCCGCATCACGCTCGGTTACAACATCAGCAGCGACAGCACGTTCAGCGTCCAACTGCGCGATATCAACGGCTACGGCGGCTTCGCCACCCTGATCGGCAATAATCTCGCCGTCGCGTTCCACCAGCGGTTCGCGTCGGGCAACGAGCTCTACGTGAACTACGGCAGCCCGGCCGCGGGCGCGACCCTCGACCGTCTGATCGTGAAGTTCGTCTTCCACGCCGGCGCCGACGCCGGAACCTAAGCCGCACCCCGAGAACGGCTGGAGCATGACGAAGCTCGCAGCCGCGCTCGCACTCGCCCTCGCATTCGCCGCCACGGCGATCGCATCGGCAACAACGCCCTCGCCGTCGCCATCGCCGAAACCGACGCCGAATCCCTATCGCAGTTTAAAGTTCGGAACGGCGACGCTCGAGACCAGCGCGACGGGGAATATTGCGCTGATCGGCGGGTGGGTGGCCGTTCGCCGCGACGGCCGCGGCTGGCACGCGTGCGTCTCGTTCAAGAATCAAGACCCGCGCACCGCGACCAGCGTGCTGTTCGAGTTTCCGCTCACGGACCGCAACGGCGAAGTGCTCGAAAAACTGCGATTCGACCGGCGCGGAACGTTCTCGACCGGTGTGGAGATTCGCGGCTGGTCGAGTCTCGGGAACTGGCAGAGCGGGTCGAATCGCGGCTACGACGAGAACTGCGACGGCAAGAGCCTCGGGATGGCCGCCTTCTCGTTGCTTCAGGCGCGTCTGGCGACGTACCGCGTCCTGCGCGTCGATTACTCCGACGGCACCTCGTGGGCGCCGCCCGGCACGCCGTAACTCGAGCGGGCTAGTCGACGATGCGGACTTTACCGCTGCCGAGTTGGTAGACGGCGCTCACAACGCGAAGGTGCCCTGACTGCACGGCCTTCGTTAAGAACGGCGGCGTCGCACGCAGATCGGCCGCGGCGGCGCGGGCGTTCGCCTCGATCGCCTCGCGTAAACTGCCCCGCGCGCTCACCACGCTTTCGATCCCCGGGCGAATGTACTGCTCGATGGTCGAGAGGTGCTTCGGGAGCGGCGTGTTGGTTTCGATGGCCGAGTACACGGCTTTCACGGCGCCGCAGTTTTGGTGACCGAGCACCATGATCAGCCGCGTGCCGAGGTGCTCGATCGCGTATTCCAGCGATCCCGTCACCATATCGTCGGGATAGTTACCGGCGACGCGCGTCACGAAGAGCTGCCCGATGCCTTGAATGAAGATCAGCTCGGGAATCACGCGCGAGTCGGCGCAACTCAGCACGGCCGCGAACGGCGCCTGCGTCTCCTTGAGCAGCTCGCGCTTCTCCGCAACGCGGTTCGACGCGGGGAACTCGTTGGCAACGAACTTCTCGTTGCCCGCCATCATCTGCACGAGCGCGTCGTCCGGTGCGATGCCGGGGCCGGCCGGCGCGGCGCTACGCGCGGCGCGCGGAAGCGCGACGCTCGCCGCGGCCAGCGTACCGGCCAAAAATGCGGCGCGATTGAACCCTATACGATCGTTCTGCATGTCAGTTCTTATTCGGCGTCATGAACATGCGGCCATGCGGATAATCGAAGACGTAATCGAAGTGCTTGAGGAAATCGAACCCGACCAGCATGTCGCCCGTCGGAAGCCCCCACGTGCAGACGGATTGATCGGTGTAGGTGATCGGGCCGATCGTGAGGCTCTCGAGATTGCCGCACCCCTTTGTCCAGAACGATAAGTGGTGCTTCCTGGCAAAGTCGGCATCCACGAAGACGATGCCGGGGCTGCCGGTGTCGAGCGCCGCGTTCACCGAGACCGTTTTGTTGAGCGTCATCGGTATCTCGGGGATCTCATCGGAGAGATCGACCAGCAGCGGGAGGCCGTGGACCGATGAAAGGTCGGCCGAGGGGTCGAGCAGCGTCATCCTCGAGGCGTACGTGTCGAGCTTGACGATCGCTCCAGCGAAGAGATCGAAGCCGATGAGCCCGTCGTACCCCGCGCGATCGAGACCGCGATAATCGCTGTTGCGAAAATCCTCGGTGTAAACGGCCACGTTGTGCAGCGTCGAGTCGCCGAACGCAATCGTGTCGGCACGCCGCGCCCGCGTCTTCACCGGCCCGTACAGCGTCGAGGCTTGGCCGGCGCCGTGGAGGACCGGCACGTTCGCGCGGTCGGCAAACTGGTCGTCGAGGACGATCGCGCTCGATCCGGTATCGAGGATGAAGCGGCCTTTGACGCCATTGACCGTCGCGTCGATCAGCATGCGGCTGTGCGTGAGCGCGATCGGAAACGGCGTTCCGCTCCCGAAGGTCCACGACGCGAATGCCGGCGGTGGGTGGAGATCGTCGTTGCCGATCGGCTCGTTGGGCTCGAAGGTATCATAGCTCGAGACGAACTTGCTCTTGTCGAAGCGGAACGAGCCGATCATCTTCTTGCCCGGCACCACGTCGTGGTACGAGAGGATGTGGATCGTCGTCTCGTATGCGCCGCCGGGATCGATGGTGGCGGCAACGTAGGCGCCGGTTTCCGGATCGACGTCGAGCTCGATCGCGTCGCCGTTCTTGAGCGTTACCTTCACGACGCTGACGCTCTTGTCGTCAACGGTGCGGTCCGCGACGAACGTCGCCGGAAGCTCCGTCGTACCCTCCTGCAGCAGCAGCGTGAACGATGCCAGGTATTTAGCGTAGTCGCCGTAGATCGGCGTGGTGAACCCATTGATGTCGGAGTGCCAGAAAAGATTGCCGGTAAAGCCGGTGTGCACGGTAAGGTCGCCGAGCTTCAGAAGCGTGTACGTGTTGTGATAGACCAGCCCGCCCGAGAGCATCACGAAGCTCTGCTCGGTCTTCCCTTCGGCGTTCGCGACGTGTCCCGAGATGCGCATGCTCGTGAACGAACCGTCGCCGAACCGCCAGCCGACGTAGGCACCGTGCTTCGCGAGCAACGACGCCGCCTTCGCATCTTGACTCGGGGTTTGCGCGCGCGCACCGGCGATCGCGACGCCGGCAACGGCGACGGCGGCAATCACGGCGGCTACTCCGCGCATCGTGAGAGGTTCCACGGCCTCCTCGTTCAAAACCTCGTGTTATCGGACCTCAAACGATGCGATCCACACGACGAACGGCTTCTGAACGGCACCACTCCGCGCCGATTGGCGAAGAGTTTCGGATGATCGCCGAGGCGATGCCGCAACTCGTCTGGACGGCGAAGCTCGACGGCACGATCGAATACCTGAACCAGCGCTGGATCGAGTATACCGGCGTCGATCTCGACGAGTTCGGGCGTCGCGGCGAGGAAGCCGGCATCGTCCACCCCGACGACGTCGCCGAGACTTGGCGTCTCTGGCGAGCCGCAGTGGAGACCGGCCGCCCCTACGAGCACGAATACCGCCTGCGCCGGGCCTCCGACGGCAGCTTTCGCTGGTTCCTTGCGCGCGGCGTGCCGATTCGCGGCGACGACGGTCCCGTCGTGCGCTGGATCGGAACCGCCACCGACATCGACGAGCAGCATCGTGCCGTGGAGCGGCTGGCCTTCAGCAGCCGCGTGAACCAGCTTTTGCTTGAGACGGCGGACCCATGGCAAGCGATGGAACGCATCGCGCGGATGGTGGCGACCGAACTCGCCGACGCCTGCGCTATTCTGCGCCTCGACGGCGATATGGTGCGCACCGAAACGATCGTCCATCGCGACCCCGCCGTCAACGCGGCGATCGCGCCGCTTCGCGGGCGCCGAACGCTGCGAATCCAACCCGAGAGCGATCTCGCCGACCGGCTCAAGCAACACCAGACGATCGTTCTCTACGACGACGATGCGATGCAGATGAAGCAGAGCGCGTGGCCATACCTCGCCGCCGCGGTCGAAGCGCTCGGCGCCAAAGCCACGTTCATCGCGCCATGGCACGCCGGATCCTCGACGTACGGCGCGCTCGTCGCGCACTACTCGTCCGATTTCGACCCCCGCGACGTTGGACTACTCGAGGAGATCGCCCACCGCGCCTCGGTGGCGCTCGAACGCGCGGCGACGCTCGAGCGCGAACGGCGCATCGCGACGACGCTGCAGCAGGCGTCGCTGCCGTCGCTGATCCCGCGCGTTCCCGGCCTGCGCTTCGATGCGGTCTACGCCCCCGCCGGTGAGGAAGCCGACGTCGGCGGCGATTGGTACGATGCGATCGAACTCGACGACGGGTCGGTCGTGGTGAGCGTCGGCGACGTGACCGGACGCGGCATTCAGGCGGCCGCGATCATGAACAAGGTCCGTCACGCGATGGGCATGGCGCCGCTCCACGAGCGCGACCCGTCGAAGATCCTCGATTCGGCGGGCTGGTTCTTGCGCAAGCGCTATCCCGACGCGATTGTCACGGCGTTCGTGGGGATCATCAGCCCCGACCGGCGCGTTTTCCACTTCGCAAACGCGGGTCACCCCCTGCCGCTGCTCCGCCGCGGCGGCGAGCTCATCGAGCTGCAAGCCGTCGGCCTGCCGCTCGGCCTGCGTCAGCTCATCCCCGCCGACGGCAACGCCGCAATCGACTTGCGCGACGGCGATATTCTGCTGCTCTTCACGGACGGTCTGATCGAGGGACTCCGCGAGTGGGAGATCGGCGAAGGCAAGCTGCGGTCGGTCATGCAGACCGAGCTCTTCGCGGCCTCGGCAAATCCCGCGAAGCTGGTGGCGCGATCCTGCATCGCCGAGCGGGTGCCCGACGACGTTGCAATCCTCACGGTGTCCGTGGGAGCCCCGCCGGCGTGGACGCTCTACGTGGACGACGCGCGCGCGGCGGTGGATGCGCGCTCGCACTTCGTCGAGTTCTTATGCGGCGCGAAGACGGCGAGCGATTTCGTCGACGCGGCGGAGCTGGTCTTCGGCGAGCTGCTGGGCAACGTCGTCCGGCACGCGCCGGGACCCGTCGAGATCGCCGTCGATATGAGCGATGCGGCGCTCACGCTGCACGTGATCGATTCCGGCGCGCCGATTCCGGCAACCAACCACCACTTGCCCGACGACGTGCTGAGCGAGCGCGGACGCGGGCTCTTCATCGTGTCGCAGCTCGCAGCGGAGCTGCGCATCGATCACGTCGAGAACTGCGGCAACCACATCAGCGTGACGATCGAGCGCCCCGGCGCGGAAACGAAAGCAGACTCCTAGAGCGAGCGGCTGTCGTAGGCCCAGTGCAGCACCGCTTGGCGCTGACGGCGGCGGCACTCCAGATCGCCCGGCACGCAATTTTTCTCGATCGCTGCCACGTGACGCGCCATGGCGCGCCATCGGCGGATCTGCCGTGCGTCGTCGTCCGAGCGGCGCCCCATGTAGTAGCGGCAGTACCACTGAAACCAGCCGCGTGGATCCTGCGGATGGATCCATCCCTTGCGCCGCCACTCGCTCAACGGCTGCGAGGCGTTGACGCCGAAGCAGTTGAGCGACGGATCGTGACGTCGCGCGCAAAGTTTTGCCCGCGCGAACCACGAGGCCGGAAACTCGCGGCGGCAATCGGTCATGTACTTGCCGCCGAAGACACCCAATCGGAGCATCTCTTTCGGCGTGAGCTGGGGTTTAAAATCGGGCGCGAAGTTCCGTCCGGCGGGCTCGGTTCGATAGTAGACGTAGCCTCGCTGCATTTTGTCGTTAACGGCAACCCGGACGTTCATGGCGGCGGAAGTGCGGTTCGCGACGGCGCCCGCGCGTCCTTGACGCAATGCGGTAGAATCGGTGCGTGACCTTGCAGCCGTTCGCGTTGGAGCGCTTCTTCGCACGATACGAATTCAGCACGCGCTATCTGCTCTGTTCGAGCGATGCGGAAACGATGCCGATCGCCGATCTGCTGGCACTGGAGCCCGGTGCCGAGCAGCGCTTAGGCGAGCTGCGCCTCGGCTACACCGAGTCGCGCGGCGGCGGCGCGCTGCGCGATGCGATCGCCGCCCTCTACGACCACGGCGACCGCGAGGCGATTCTCGCGCATAGCGGCTCCGAGGAGGCGATCTTCGTCTTCATGCACGTCACGCTGACGCGCGGCGATCACATCGTGGTCCAGTTTCCGGCCTATCAGTCGCAGTACTCGGTTGCGGAGTCCCTTGGCGTGGAGGTCACGCGCTGGCACTCCGATCTCGCACGGGGCGGCCGCCCCGATCTCCACCAGCTCGAGCGCCTCATCCGGCCGGCGACGCGCGCGATTGCGGTGACGTCGCCGAACAATCCGACCGGATACGCGCTCGACCCCGCGGAGATGGACGCGCTTGTCGCAATCGCGCGACGGCACGACCTCTGGCTCTTCAGCGACGAGGTCTATCGCGGAACCGAGCGCGAGGGCGAGCGCGCCCGCTCGGCCAGCGATCTGTACGAGCGCGCCGTCGCACTCGGCGGACTCTCGAAGGCCTACGGCCTCGCCGGGCTGCGGATCGGATGGATCGCGACGCCCGACCGGGACCTCTGCGAGCGCATGGCGACCTTCAAGGATTATCTCTCGATTTGCAACGGCGCGCCGAGCGAGTTTCTGGGCGAGATCGCGCTGCGGCACGGCGAGCGCCTCCGCGAGCGCGTGCGCCGCATCACCGCACGGAACCTCGACTGCCTCGACGAGTTTTTCGGCCGGCACGGCGCCCTCTTCGAATGGACGCGTCCGCGCGCGGGCACGACAGCTTTTCCGCGCTACCTCGCGGGAAGCGGTGAGGCCTTCTGCGCGCGACTGGTCGAGCGCGCCGGCGTGCTGCTGCTGCCGAGTGCCGTCTACGACGCCGGCGACGACCGCGTGCGCTTTGGTTACGGCCGCACGAATCTTCCCGAGGCGGTTGCAACCCTCGACGCGTTCCTCGAATCAGAGAAGGCGTCATGAAGATTTTGATCGTTGGTGCTCGTGGAACGCTCGGAAAGGCCGTGGCCGCCGAGCTCTCGCAACGTCACGAGATCGTTACCGCCGGCCGCTCGAGCGGCGACCTTCGCGTGGATATCGCCGATCCGGCGAGCATCGCCGCGATGTATGCAGGAGCCGGAGCGGTGGATGCGGTTGCGTGCGCGGCTGGAAACGTGCACTTCGGACCGCTCGAGACGATGACGGCGGCCGAATTCGACCTCGGATTGCGCGACAAACTGATGGGGCAAGTCAACCTCGTGCTCGCGGGCCGCGCGTCGGTAACGCCGGGCGGTTCGTTTACGCTCATTTCGGGCGTCCTCTCGAGCGATCCGATTCGCTACGGCGCGTCGGCGTCGATGGTGAACGGCGCGATCGAAAGCTTCGTCCGCGCCGCGGCGATCGAGCTGACCGGCCATCGCATCAACGCCGTGAGCCCGACGCTCTTCGAGGAATCGGTCGAAGCCTACGGCGCGTACTTCCGCGGATTCGATCCGGTGCCGGTGCGTCGCGCCGCATTGGCCTTCGCCAAGAGCATCGAAGGCGCGCAAACCGGTCAAATCTACCGCGTACCATAGGACGACGGCCGGGCGCGGCGTACGCTCCGGCATGGAACATTCGTCCCGCCACTACGCACTCGCCGCGTGCGCCCTTCTCGCATCCGGCTGCGCCGGATCGAGCGTTCCGGCAACCACGCAGGCGCTGACGCCATCCTCCTCGACCAACGCGCATCGCGCGCGCAGTTGGATTCTTCCCGAAGCGAAGACCGATAAGGATTTACTCTATGTGGCCGATCCCACGCAGAGTCCGTCGGTCAACGGGCACATCGCGATCATTGCGATCCACGGGCTCAAGTACGTCGAGATCGGACAGATCGAAGACGACAACGATCCGCAAGGCATGACGACCGACGCGGCCGGCAATCTCTACGTTACCGATATCGGCGTCGCGACCGAAGGGCCGGCGACGGGCGAGATCAAGGTCTATCCCAAGGGATCGACGAGCTACTCGCGGCTGATCGTTCCGACAAAGTGGGTGCCGTTCGACATTGCCGCCGGCCCCGACGGAACGATGTACGTGGCGAACATCGCACCCTTCGCCTCGTTCTCGCCGGGCTCGGTTTCGATCTATCCGCCTAACGCGAGCCAGCCGTCACGCGTGCTGCGGTTGAAGAACTTCCAAGTGGACGGCATCACGCTGCACGATAGCGGTCCCTCGATCTACATTTCGTATCAGGCCGAAGGCGCAAGCGGAAACGGGGCGATCGCCGAGTTTAAGAATGCGCGCGGGAAAGCGATTCAATTCGGCGTGAACTTTCCGGAGCCGTGGGGATTGCTCGAAGACGGAAACGATAATCTGCTCGCGGCCGACGGCAGCGGCATCATCGAGGTTTATTCGGAAGCGACCAAGCAGCTCGTGCAGCAGATCGCGGTTCCGACGGGCGCCATGTTCGAAGCGTTCAACACCAAGCGCACGCATCTGTTCGTATCGAACTTCGATCAAGTCGAGGTGCTGAGCTATCCGGCCGGGCAAGTGATCGGAACGATTAACGAAAGCTGGAGCAAGCAGAACTACCCGACCGGCGTCGCGTATTGGCCTCCGCCCAAGTAGCGCGCGGCGCCGCCTGGGCGGCGTGGATCGTCGCCGCGGTCGTCGCGGTGGTGCACTTCGCGGTTGCGGGGCAATACGACATCTTCCGCAACGAGCTGTATTTCATCGTCTGCGGACGCCACCCGGCGTTCGGCTACGTCGATCAGCCGCCGCTCGTCCCGCTGCTCGCGGCGCTGACGCAATCGGCGGGCGTCAATGCGTGGATGCTGCGTCTTCCCGCGGTGCTCTCGGCGATTGCGTTGATCCCGCTCACGGTCGCGCTCGCGCAGCTGCTCGGAGCGACGACGCGCGGCGCATGGCTCGCGGCGGTCGCGGCGGCGAGCGCGATGCTCGTGACGGCGATGAGCGCCACGCTCTCGACCTCCACCTTTGAGCCGCTCGCGTTCACGACGATCGTGTATTTCGTCGCGCGCGCGCTCGTGCTCGGCGACTCGCGGGCGCTGCTGTGGGCCGGAATCGTTGCGGGTGTGGCGTTCGAAGCAAAGTACGGCGTGCTCTTCTGGACGCTCGCATTGGCCGTCGGGCTCGCGCTCGCCGGCCCACGAACCATCTTCGCCTCGCGCGATCTCGGCATCGGCCTGCTCGCGGCCGCGGTGATCGCGCTGCCCAACGTACTCTGGCAAGCCGCTCACGGCTTTCCGTTTCTCGAGCTCGTCCGCAACGACAACCCCGGCAACTTCACGGGCGGCCCGATCCGCTTCACGTTCGGACAGATTTTCGCGGTGAACTTCCTGCTCGCGCCGCTCTGGGTAACGGCCATTATCGCGCCCTTCGTATCGCAACGGCTCGCGCGGTTTCGCTTCATCGCGATCGCGTTCGTGGTGATGGCGGCGATCGTCGTCGGCACGCACGGCAAGAACTATTATTTGGCCGGCGCCTACCCCGCGATGTTTGCGCTCGGGGCGGCCGCCTGCACGCGGCTGCCGAGGTTGCTCGTCGCGGCGTGGGCGCTGCTCGCCGCGGTCAACGGCGCGTTCTCGCTGCCGCTCGTTCTGCCGGTCATTTCGGCGGAGCGTCTGCAGCACATGCTCGACCACGCGTCGTTTCGTCCGCCGCCGGTCGAAGCGGCCGGCATCGGCGCGCCGCTCATGCAAATGCTCTCCGATGAGTTCGGTTGGCGCGAGCTCGCGCGAGACGTCGAGGCGGCATATGCGGCGCTTCCCTCCGCGGATCGCGCAAAGGCGGCGATCTTCACGTCAAACTATGGCGAAGCGTCGGCGATTGACGTCTACGGCTCCGGACTTCCACCCGCGCTCAGCGGAAACAATCAGTATTATCTCTGGGGTCCGCGCGGATACGACGGTTCGGTGGTGCTCGCGGTCAACGTGGATCCCGCGCAGTGGTCGGCGTTCTGCAACAGCGCGCGGATCGTGGCACGCTTTGGAACGTCGCCGTACGCAATGCCGTACGAGCGCGACCGCCCGATCGTTCTGTGCCGGGGCATGCATCCGCCGCTTCCGCAGATGTGGCCCGAGTTCAAGCACTACGGTATCGAGAATCTCGGAGGCCACATCCGCTAAGGGCGGAGGCACCGCTACATCTGCGCGAGCCCGATTGTGTGGCCTTGCGGATCCTTGAACAAGCCGATGACCGGTCCGTTGGGAACCTGCGAGGGGCCCATCATGCGCGATCCGCCGAGCTTCTCGACCGCATCGAGCGTGGCCGCGACGTCTTCGACGGCGATGTAGAACGTGACGTGGCCGCCGTACTCGTCGGTCGCGCCGCCGAACCCACCGTTGATGCCGGCTTTTGGCGGCATTTCGCCGTCGGGCATCACCGTATAATAATCCGGCACGTGATTGACGCCCGCGACTGGCTGCGCGGCAACGTTCCATCCGAAGGCCTCGCGGTAGAACGCGTTGAGCGCTTTCGGATCTTTGCTGACGATCTCAAAATGAACGACGGGATGTGGCATGGGCTATAAGTACCGGCCCGCGCCGGCACGCTCCTTGGCGATGCGAGCGCGGCGCCAGGCCGGCGCCCAAATCGCGCGCCGGAAACGCTCGGCTTGTTGCGGCGTGCCGTCCCAAATGTGGTAGGAACGATTCGCTTCGAGATCGTCCTTCGGAATCTCGCCGAGCCGGTGATGGCGAATGTCGACGCCGGCCGCATCGGCGAGCACCATCAGCTTCCGGCTCGGCTCCCATGCGGAAAAGAGATGAACGGCGCTTTGATCCGAACCGTCGGCGAGCGCAACGAAGACGTCTTCGAGGTGGCGCGCGCCGCGCCGCTTGCACGCGTCGCACTCCGGCTCCGGACACATGCGCGCGTCGAGCAGCGGCTCGATGACGCCGGCGTGAAAATCCTCCATCGGCATTCCGGTTGTTATGACGGCGAGGTGTCGCCAGATGCGCGCGTTCTGCTCGTCGATCTCCACGCGGCGGTGCACGGTTGCAGCCGCTCCGAACGGAAACTCCCAGGCGCCGTTCCAGCCGCCCGCGATCGAGGCTTCGGCTTCTTCTTCGCTCGCCGATTCGAAATCAACGATCATGGCGTTGCGAAGTGTGACGTACGGCGGCTGGGCGTACCACCCGTGGCCCCAGGCAAGCGCGACCAGGGAGTCGGCAAAACTCGTGAACGAATAGCACTCGTCGGGGTAGCCGTGCCAGAGATGCGCCGCCCCGTCGTCGGGGGCAGGGCCGGCGAAGTAGAGCTCGATGTCGTGCGAGAGTATTCGCATCGACGCTAGAATCGCGTATCGTTGTGCCATATGGTTGGCACAATGCTCGCGTTGCTCTTGGACGCCGGCTACTGCTCGACGAGCGCCATCATTTCGGGCGCGTAGCGTTCGCCGGCGGTCTGCGCCGCGAGGCCTTCGAGCCGCGCGTGCTGATCTGCGGTCAGGCGTACGCGCAGCGCGCCGGCGTTCTCCTCGACGTACTTCACGCGCTTGGTGCCCGGAATCGGGACGACGTCGTCGCCGCGGGAGAGCACCCAGACAAGCGCGACTTGCGCGGGCGTCGCGCCGAGTTCGCCGGCAACTTCGCGCACGGCTTCGACGATGCGCTCGTTCTGCAGCGCGTTCTCGCGTGAGAAGCGCGGATGGCGGCGGCGCGCGTCGTTCTCCTCGAGCGCGTCGACCACGATCGTGCCGGTAAGGAAGCCGCGTCCCAGCGGGCTGTACGGCACGAACCCCACGCCGAGCTCGCGCACCGCGGGCAACACGTGCTTCTCGACACGGCGCTCCCAGAGCGAGTACTCACTTTGCAGCGCGGCGATCGGATGCACGGCGTTCGCGCGACGCAGGGTCTCGGCCGAAACTTCGGAGAGCCCGAGATAGCGCACCTTGCCGGCCTCGACGAGCTCCTTCATCGCGCCGACCGTCTCTTCGATCGGCACCGACGGGTCTCGGCGATGCTGATAGTAGAGATCGATCGTGTCGATGCCCAAGCGCTCGAGCGATTCGTCGGCGACGCGCTTGGCGTTTGCGGGCGTGCCGTCCACGCCGCTGCCGCCGACGCGGAAGCCGAACTTCGTCGCGATGACGACGCCATCGCGCCGGCCGCGCAGCGCGCGCCCCACGAGCCGCTCGTTGGTGTACGGGCCGTAGACCTCGGCGGTGTCGAAAAAGGTGATGCCGAGATCGAGCGCGCGGTGAATCGTCGCGATCGCTTCGTTTTCGTCGGGGGTGCCGTACGCGAACGACATGCCCATGCAGCCGAGCCCGAGCGCCGAGACGCTGAGGCCGTGGGTTCCGAGTTTGCGCTGTTCCATAGGGTTACACTCTACCCACTCGCGACGGCTTCCTCCGACATCTGGCGGTTTCCCAGCAGAATGAGCGCGACCGAGACGACGACCGCCGCGCCGCCGGCGACGATGCGCCACGTGACCGGCTCGTGCAGCAGCAGCGCGCCGAGAATCACCGCGACGACGGGATTAACGTAGCCGTAGGTCGCGACCGTCGGCGTGGGCAGCATGCGCACGGTGTAGGCGAAGGCGCTATAGCCCACCATGGCGCCGCCGACGATCAGCCAGAGCATGCCCCAGAGCGAGGCCGGCGCGATCGCATCGAGCCGCACGTGCCCGAGCTCGCCGATCAGAATGCCGACTAGAATCGACAGCGTGCCGCCGATCAGCATCTCGAGCGAGGCAGTGAGCGGATGGTGCTCGCCTTCGCTGCCTGCGTAGACCGAGCCGGCCGCCCACGAGAACGACGAGAAGAGAATGAGCGCCGCCATCAACGCGTCGGCGTGTCCGGTACTCTTGCCAACCAGCGCCGCGACCCCGAAACTGCCGACCACGATTCCGGCGATCGCAACGGGCGTCGGCACCTTGCGCACGCGCACCGCGTCGAGCAGCACCATGAAGATCGGCGAGCTGGCGATCAGCAGCGCGGCCGTCCCCGACTCGACGCGCGTTTCCGCCAGACAGAGCAGACCGTTGCCGACGACGAGCAGCAGCACGGCGATGACGGCGATTCGCCTCAACTGCGCCGGCGTGGGCATCGCAGGCTTCTCCTTGGAGAACGTCCACTGCAGCGCGAGCAGCAGCAATCCGGCGACGGCGTAACGCACACCCGTCATGAGATACGGCGGAATCGTCGCCACCGCGACCCGAATTCCCAAGTACGTCGAGCCCCACAAAAAATAGACCGCGACGAGCGCGATCCACGGTAGCGCGTTCGTGCGGTGCGTCACGCGGTCGACGGAAAGTCTAAGCCGAAGGCGATCGTTCGCAGGCGGCCGGCGTACGCAAATCCGAGATAGCATCCCGGAGCGACGTTGCGAATCTCGTCGCGGATGAAGCGCGCGACCGTCGACGTTTTCGAATAGTCGAGCACGATGCAATCGCCGCCGTCGAACAGGCTTGGGCCGAAGTAAACGTCGGCGGCGATCGCCTCAATGTGAAACGGCGTGATGCGATTGACGAGATGGCCGCGCGCGGCGTCGAACGTCTTGCCCTGCCAGCCGAAGACGCGCGTCGTCCACGCGAAGAATTCGCCGATCGGCGTACCCGACCCGATCAGCGCGACGCCCCGTGCGCGACCGTTGGGAATCGGACCCGCCGGGCTGCGCGCGTAGAGCTCGACGAGCGCTCGCGCGCTCATCGAAAGCAACTCGCCTATGCGGGCACGCCCTCTTTTGCGGCCGATCGCAACCACTCGCGCAGCTCGGGCGAGTCGGCATGCTTATGAACTGCGATCGCATGCTGGGCCGCAGCTTCGACGAGCTCGTCGTCGCTATCGGCAAAAATTGCGATCGTGCAGTTGGTCTCGCTCGGATACGCTCGACAATCGATGAATTTACGGGCCATAGCGTCCCCTCCTTATGGAAGATGCATCTTCCGCACCAGGAGTTCGGCTCCCGCGTCGTAACGCAACCGCATGGTTCTCGTGCTCGGCGGAACGCGGTTTCTCGGACGTCACATCGTCGAAGCGCTTGCGGCGAGCGGTCACGAGGTGACCTGCTTCCACCGCGGCAACGCGCGCTGCGCGCTCCCCGCGGGAGTGCGCGAGATCTTCGGCGACCGCAACGATCCGCTGCCGCCGGAGCTGCGGGCGCAATGGGACGCCGTCGTTGACGTCAGCGGCCAACAGCCGCAGCAAGTCGAACGCTCGCGCGAGCTCGAGAGCGCCCGGTATCTCTTCATCTCGACGCTCAACGTGTACGCCGATCTCTCGCAGCCGGGCACCGGCGAGGACGCAGCCACGGTCGAGACCTACGACGAGAGCGACCCCGCCGCGGCCTACGGCGGGCGAAAGGCCGCGTGCGAGCGGCTCGTGCTCGAGCGCTACGACGATCGCGCGACCATTCTGCGTCCCGGCATCATCGCGGGCGTGTGGGATTACACCGAGCGTTTGACATATTGGCCGCGGCACGCGCTACGCGGTGGGCGATTCGAAGTTCCGGCGCCGCCCGAACGGCCGCTGCAGTTCATCGATGCGCGCGATCTCGCGGCGTTCGCGGTGCGCGCGATTCAGCGCAAGATCGGCGGCATCTTCAATACGGTCGCCCCCGCGGAGCCGTACTCGCTCGGCGAGTTCGCGCGCGCCTGCGCGGAGGCGGCCGGCGAACGCGGCGTGCGCGCCGAGCCGCTTTTCGTCTCGGCGGAAACGCTTATCGCGCGCGGCGTCGAGCCGTGGACCGATATTCCGATGTGGCTCGAGGACTCGGCGTTTGCCGGACTCTTCCAAACGAGCAACGCCCGCGCGCTCGCCGTCGGCTTGCAGCCGCGCCCGCCGATCGATACGGCGCGCGCGCTCATGGATTGGATCGGTTCGGCGCCGGTTACGCGCTAAACGACGCGATCTCGTTAGTGTCGCGCAGACACGTCCACCAGCGCGCGCCGTCGAAGGCAAGCGATCGCGCCTCATCGGGCAGCGGACGGATGGCCTCGAACTGCGGCGCGTCGCCGCTCGCGATATCGAGCGTTCCGAACTGCAGATGCTCGAGCTCGTCGTCACCGGAAATCATGTAGAACCGCTCGTGATTGCCGAAACCGAAGCCAGCACAACGCGTCGGCAGCGCGATCTCGCGCCGAACGCCGACGTCGCCCTCGAGCTCGAGAATGCGGCGGAAGGTCATCTGCCCGAGATAGAGCGTGGATTCGTCGGCGGCCATGAACGAGCCGGTGAGATCGGGGCACGGCGTCTTGCTGCCGAGATCGAATCCGTTGCGCGGATCGAGCCGGTACAGATAGCGATCGTCCTCCTCACCGTGCGCGACGACGACGCGCAGCACGTCGCCCTCCGCGGCTAAACCGTACGGACGGCCCGGCGCTTCGATTTCGTTGCGAACGCTCCACGAATCCGGATCGAGCGAGTAAATTTTGTCGGTGTCCCAGGATCCGATCCAGAGGAGACCGTGGAGATGCGCGATTGGATGGGGGCGCGGCACCGGCGACGGCCGGCGGTGAATTTCTTGTGTCGTCTGCATGCCCGCAGTAAGGCGCTCAGGTCGGCGAGGGTTGCGGCCGCAGTACGAGCGTCTCCGAGGCATGCGCGGCGACTGCGGCCGGGCCGAACCAAAGCGGCGTCAGCTCGCCCCCGATCCAGCGCGCGGTGAGATCGCGGTAGTGCGGTGAACCGGGCTCGCCCGATTCGCCGCTCGGAATCGCGATGCCGCCGCGATCCCACGCACCAACCTCCCACACCGCACGAAAGCCTTGCGCAAAACCGGTCTCCTGCAGATGAATGGTGTACTCGTCGCCCGCGCCGGGCAGCCAATCGCCGTTGAGAAAACCGAAGTTCATCGCGGCGAGCGGATGCGCGATCCGCATTCCGCCGGCGTCGCCCCACGCATCGAGCCGACGGAGCGCGAGCGCTTCGAGCGTTCCGTGGATATCGTCGCCGAGCGTCGACGCGGCACCCGCGCCGCGCAAAGCGCCGAATCGCGTGCGAAACGCCGGACCGTCGTCGAGGACGGCCAACCGCAGCGCGTGCTCGAGCGCCGCGGCGTGCGACGATGGGGTGAAGCGGCCGTCCCAGCCTTGCAGCAGCGGGACGCGCGCGACGTGCAGCACGCGGTGCGCGATCTCCAGATCGATCGGCGAGAGCGTGTCGAGCTGCATCGCCGCGAAGTAGGCGCCATCGTAGCGCCGGCGCGCGCGGAGCAGCGCGGCGATCCGATACGCGCGATACGGCGGCTCGAACTGCGCGGAGAGACGATACCGATAGTCCGCGCCGTAGCCTTTGTTGTTGGCGGAGATGAGGATCGCATCGCGTGACGGCTCGAGCGACGGCAAATCCATGAAGGCGAGCGGCGCGAACGCGCGACGGAGATCGCGCGCCGGATGGACGTACCGTCCCCACGCCGGATCGTCGGGAACCAACCCGGCGACGTGATATGCGATCCGGCCGTCGCGCCCCGCAACGATGAAATTCTGCGGCGAGCCGCGATAACCGGCGAGAACGCGCAGGGCGTCGGCGACCGTGCCTGCCGAATCGAGCCCGAGCGCCGTGTCGATCGTCGAACGCGTCTGCGCGTAGACCGGCCAGCGCACGAGCGCAACTGCCGACGGGTCGTTCTCGTCGGGCACGGAGAACTCGCGCGCGGTTCGATAGTACGGCAGGCGCACGTCGCGCGAGAATCGTACGCGAAACCGCTCCGTCACCCAGCGCGCCGGATCGAGCCGCCCCGATTGGAAGACGCTTGCGGTCGTCATCTGACCGTTCGTCGATGCCCACGCGATGCGCTCGTTGTGACCGAGTACCACGCCAGGAACGCCGGGAATCGTCGCGCCCGCCGCGTGCAGATGCGGCGATTCGATGTCCACGAGATACCAAATGCCGGGAATCGTGAGATCGATGTGCGGATCGTTGGCGATCAGCGCGCGGCCGTCGCGCGTGCGGGCGCTACCGGCGGCCCACGCGTTGCTGCCGATCGCGCGGGCCGGCAGGTGCGCCGCGAGATTTTCGCCGGCGCACGCGCTCGCCGCGTCGTTCGACCTCGTCTCGCCGCGATCGCCGCGAACGGTGACGTCGTAGCGCGCATCCGAGAGCGGAAAGCGCGCATCGAAGCAACGGGCATCGCGTCGCCACGCCGCGTCGCGCGCGAAGACGTCGTGCCACGGATCGGCGAGCTCGAGCGAGGCGACGATCGAGACCGCCAGCGAGTCGCGCGGCGTCCACGGCGCCGGCCGGTAGAGAAGCATGCGAAACTCCACCGGCAGTGGCTGCGTCGCGATCGCCGCATTGACGCCCGCGCTAAACGCGACGAGCGCCGCGCGAATGCGTGCGGGGAGCGCGCGTTCCTGCCGGCGCGCGATCCCGGCGATGTCGGCCGCCCGCTGCATTTCGTCGTAGCGCAGCGCATTGCGGCCAAGCACTTCGGCCAGCGTGCCGTACGCGTAGCGGCGGGTGAGCTCGAGTTGGAAGAGACGATCCGAGCCCTGCACGTAGCCCTCGGCAAAGTAGAGATCGTGGTCGCCGGCGGCGCGAATGTGCGGAACGCCGCGCTCGTCACGCAGGATCGTGACGGGAGCGAGCAGGCCGCGTACGGCCAGCGTTCCGCGCGTCGCCGCCGCCTCGCGCGCGCCGATCGCGACGTCGATACCATAGGAGGCTCCAAGCGCGAGCAGCCCGATCGTCAGCGCGATCGCGTGGCGACCAAACGCGCGCGCGAGCGCCGCGAGCACCGGCGGATCGGCGCTCTCCACGAGCCGTGGGTCGGGTCGCTCGAAGAAGCCCAATGGACGTACGTTCAGCGCCGGACTATACTACTCCGTGACATGTCAAACGAACACCACGACGTCGACCCCGGTGCGCGCCCGTCCGGCACCGGGTGCGCGGAATGCACGGCGGCAAACGGCTGGTGGCTGCATCTGCGAAGGTGCGCCCAGTGCGGACACATCGGCTGCTGCGATACGTCGCCGATGCAGCACGCGACCGCGCACTTCAAAGCGACCGGGCACCCGGTCATCGCGAGTTTCGAGCCGGGCGAGACCTGGTTTTACGACTACACCGCAGAAAGCTTCGTGCACGGCCCGCACCTCGCGGAGCCGCGCTGGCACCCGGAGGATCAGCCCGTGCCCGGACCGCGCGGCCACGTTCCGACCGATTGGGAATCGAAGCTCAACTAAACCTCACGCAATGCCGAGCTCTTTGGTCTCGGGTGCCCAACGCAGCGAGATCGCAAGGCCGATCAGCGAGAGCGCGAACGCGGTCCACACTACGCTCGATATTCCGTAGCGCGCCAGCGCCGACGGCAGCGCGAACGTTCCGACGAACGCGCCGACGCGGCTGACCGCAGCAGCGAAACCCGTCGCACTGGCACGGATCGGCGTCGGAAAGAGCTCGACCGGATAGGTGAGCTCGAGCCCCGCCGCCGCACCAATCCCGATCGCGTAGGTAACGAAGCAGATCACCACCAGCACCGGACCGGCGTGTGCGAGCAGCGCGAACGCTAACGTACCCGCGGCGAATCCCAGAATGCAGAGCGGACGGCGTCCCCAGCGCTCGACGAGCGGCAGCGAGAGCAGCGACCCGATCAGAAATCCCGCTACGATCGCGACGCTGCCTGCCGGAGAATTATCGTTGCGTAAACCCAGCGCCGCGAGCACCGCCGGCGCAAATGCATAGATCGCGAAGAGCGGCACGACTTGGAGCAGCCACATCGCCGAGACGAACGCGAGCGCCCCGCGATGCTCGCGCGAAAAGATTGCCGCAAACGGCGTCCGCTCGGTCTCGCCGCGCTCGCGCGACGCAAGCCACATCGGCGACTCGGGCGCGCCCGCCCGCAAGGCCAACCCGACTGCGGCAAAGACGGCCGGACTTGCGAGGATCCAGCGCCAGCTCTCCGCACCGGCGTGCCGCAGCAGCGCGTAACCGGCGACGTACGCGACCGCGGCACCTAGAAACCACGCAACCTGCATGCTGTTGACCGCAGCGCCGCGCACGCGCTGCTCGACCGACTCGGCTACGAGCGCGGCGGCGATGGGATAATCCGCGCCGATCGCCAGGCCGAGTGCAAACCGCAACGCGACGAGCTGCGCGACGTTGGTTACGAAGGCTTGTGCGACGCACGCCACGATGAAGAAACAGAGATCGAAGATCAGCAACGCACGGCGCCCGACGCGATCGGTGTAGCGGCCGAAGAGCGGCGCGCCGATGAGGATCCCGAACAAGGTCGCCGCGCCGATCAACCCGGTCGAGGCCGCATCGAGGTGAAAGCGCGACGGCATCGCAACGAGCGCGATGCCGATCGAGCTGAGGATGTAGCCGTCGCAAAAGAGGCCGGCGTTGGCGTAAACGAGCAGCCCGCGGCGGCCGCTCACGTGCCCCCGTTGCCGTTCTTCTGTCGCGCGATTTCGTAGTTGACGTGCTCTTCCAGCGTGTCGAGGGTCATCGAGCCGCTGTCGATCACCCACGAATGGAACTTGCGGATGTCGAACGCGTCGCCGAGCCGTTCGCGCGCGTGCTCGCGCAACCGCAGCATCGTGAGCTCGCCCGTCTTATAGGCCAGCGCCTGGCCCGGAATGTCGGTCGAGTAGCGCAGAGATTCGGTCTCGATCTGCGATTCGTTGAGCGTGAGGTTCTCACGCATGTACTGCATGGCGCGCTCGCGGCTCCATCCCATCGCGTTCATGCCGGTATCCACGACGAGCCGCACCGAAACCATGAGATCCTGCATGATTCGACCGGCCTTGTCGTACGGGCTTTCGTAGACGCCCATATCCCAGCAGAGCTGCGAAGCGTACTCGCCCCACCCTTCGACGAAGCCGACCTCGCTGAAATCGTATCGCCGCACGTCGGGCAGCGCCGTATTCTCCTGTTGCAGCGCGATCTGGAAGTGATGGCCCGGAATTAGCTCGTGGCAGATCAAGGCGCCGGCCGTCAGCACCGACGCGCGCTCGGGATGCCATGCGTTATAGAGATAGGTGCCCTTCGGCTTTTGCGGCGTCGGCTGATCGTAGTAGCCGAACGTCTGCGCGCCGGCGAGCTCTTTGGGCAGCGGCGCGACGCCGTACGGCGCCGACGGCGTATGCAGAAAGTATCTCGGCACGGCGGCCGCCGCGCGCTCGACGTAGACGTCCAGGCGATCGCCGAACGCCCGCGTCGTTTGTACGTAGAAGCGCGGATCGTGGGCGAGGTAGGTCTTAAAGGCGCGAACGTCGCCTTGGAATCCGACCTCGCGGCGAATGCCGTCGAGTTTGGCATTGAGTTTCGCGACCTGCTCCTCGCCCAACGCATGCAGCTTCTCGGGCGCTATCGTGAGCGTGGTGTTGAGCACGACCAGGTAACGATAGTACTCGGCGCCGCCGGGGTACTGCGCGAGTCCCACACCGGCCGGCGCACCCACGCGATACGGACCGTCGAGATACGACGCGACCGATTGCAGCGCGGGAACGATCTCGTTTTCGGCGATGGTCTGCGCCTGCGCGCGAAACGCCGCGCGCTCGGGGGCGGGGAGCGCCTGCAGCCGATCGTCGCTCGGAATCAGCACGCCGGCCTGCGCCGGCTGCGCGTATCCCGCGAAGACGGCGTGCGACGCGTCGATCTCGACGGGCGGCAGAATGATGCCGCGCTCGTGCTGCCCTTGCAGCAACGCTCGAATGGATGCGATCAGGGTTGCGTATTGATGCATCAGCGAGAGGTAGCGTTGCGCGTCGTCTTCGTGAGTGAAACGAAACGTCGTCAGCAGGGTGGAGACGCCCGACAACTGGGCACCGCCCGCGTAGGGCGTCGCCTGCTGCTGGAGCCAGAAGTACTTGGGCACGGCGGCGTCGTTGGTCGCCAGCCACGTCAGCGTGCGATAGGTCAGCCACCGGTCGTGATCGAGTTTGCTCGCGTCGATCGCCTGCAGCCCGTCGAGCACGCCCTGCGCGACGGCGGCGTCGCTCGCGGCGTTCGCGTACGAGATCGACCGGATCGTCTCGACCGGCAGGCCGACCTGCATGCGCAAGAAATAGTTCGTCGCAAGCGAGTGCTGCCAGTAGCGATCGGCGAGCGCATCGAGCGCGGCCGATTCACTCGTCGCGGGCATCGGCGTCGCTCCCACGAGAAGCGCCGTGCAGATCAGCGGCACCAGGGGTCGCAGCAGGTTCATGGTCGTTCACCTCGACGGCTTTGCGTGAAAGCCAGAGCAATATGCGGCGCGGAAGCAGATGCGCGCCCACATCAACGAGCCAGTTCGTCGGCGGCCACGGAATATTGACCATCGTACCGCGCTGCATCCCGCGAACGGCCGCCGCGGCCATCGCGGCCGGGTCCGAGCGCAGCATCCTGAAGAGCAGCGTCCGCTGCGTGCTCGCGCGCGCCGCGAAGCCCGTCTCCATCGCCCCGGGACAAAAGCAGCTCACGGTGACGCCGGTTCCGCGCATCTCTTCGGCAAGCGCTTGCGAGAACGAAATGACGTAACCCTTCGCCGCATAGTAGACCGCCATGAACGGTCCGGGAAGCAGCCCCGCCGTGGATGCGATGTTGAGGATCTTGCCGTCGCGCCGTTCGATCATGCCGGGCAAATATTTTCGCGTTAGCCGGGTGAGCGTGACGACGTCGAGCGTTAACTCCTCGGCGATTCGGGCGTCGTCGATCCGGTCGAAGCGGGCGTTGGTCGCGAAACCGGCGTTGTTGACCAGCACGTCGCAACGTGGAATCCGCGCCGCGAGATCGTCGGCCGCATCCGGCCTCGCTAGATCGAGAACGACGACCTGCGCTTGCGTGCCGTGCTCGGCCACAAGGCGTTGCGCGAGATCGTTCAGCTTGGCTTGCGAACGCGCGACGAGCGCGAGGTCGTATCCGCCGGCCGCGAGCAGCCGCGCAATTTCTAGCCCGAGGCCGCCCGAGGCACCCGTGACGATCGCGAGCTTGCGTGTGGGCAGCGTCACGTCACGCCGGCGCGGCACGCGGCGCGGCGCCCCTCGTAAAACCGGCGCTCCTCGGGATTGCGCGCGGCGGCGATCGCGGCGGTGAAGTGGTCGGATGCGCACGCGTCGTTGCCGAGACGCAGCTCGAGCTCGCCGCGGGCGGCATGGTAGAACGGGTAGGCTTCGAGCCGGTCGCGATCGGCGACAGCGTCGAGGGCTTCCAGCCCGCGCTCCGGCCCGTCGTACTGCGCGATCGCGATCGCGCGATTGAGCGCGACCACCGGCGACGGCGCGACGACCATAAGTTTGTTGTAAAGCGCGACGATCGACGCCCAATCGGTTTCGTCGATCGTCTTCGCGCGCGCGTGCACCGCGGCAATCGCGGCCTCGAAATGATAGCGCGTTACCCGCGGCCCGATGGCCGAGCGCTCGAGCCATGCGACGCCTTCGTCGACGAGCGCGCGATCCCAGCGCGAGCGATCTTGATCGAGAAGCGAGGTGAGATTCCCCGACGGATCGAGCCGCGCCGGCAACCGCGCGGCGTTGAGATACATGAGCGCGAGCAGCGCTTGCGTCGCAGGCGTCGCGCCGAGCGGGTGTTTGGCGAGCAGGCGCGTCAGCCGAATCGCTTCGTGGCACAGATCGGTATGCACGGCCGCGCGCGCCGACGCGCCGTGATAGCCTTCGTTAAAGATGAGGTAGAGCGCTCGCTGGACCGCCGGCAAGCGCTGCGCGAAATCGTCGGCATCGGCGATATCGAAGAGTGCGCCCGACGCCTTGAGCGTATGCTTGGCGCGATTGAGCCGCTTCTCCGCCGCCGCGTGCGAGGTCACGAACGCGGCCGCGATCTCCCGCACGCCGAACCCGCCGACGAGCGCGAGCACGAGCATCACGCGCGCCGCCTCGGGGAGCTCCCGATGACAGCACGAGAACATCATCCGGAGCCGATCGTCGCGAACGTCGGTGGTTTCGAAGACCTCGTGCACGGCGTTGGCGAGGGTCCACTCCGTCTCCAACAGCCGGCCGTACTCGGGAGCGAACGTGCGCGCCGTGCGCTCGCGCCGCACGACGTCGAGCGCGCGATTGCGCGCCGTCTTCATGAGCCAAGCGGACGGGTTCTCCGGAATCCCGCGCAGTTTCCAGGCCTCCAACGCGCGGCAGAAGGCGTCTTGGACGACGTCTTCCGCCAATTCGAGATTGTGCAGTCCGAAGATGCGCGTGAGCGCAGCGACCATGCGCCCCGCCTCGTGGCGGAAGAGATGGTCGCCGCCCTCCATACGCTACATATCCAGGTTCATGATGGGACGCACCTCGACGATCCCTTGACGCTCGAGGATCGGGCATCCCTTTGCGAGTTCCGCCGCCCGCGCGAGCGACTCGGCCGCAATCAGCGTGTAACCGCCGACGAGGTCTTTGGCTTCCGCGAACGGCCCGTCGGTGACGGTGCGGCCGCCGTCCTTCACGACCTTGCCTTCCTCCTCGAGAGGTTGGCCGCCGTCTTTGAGGTTGCCGCTCGCTGTGAGCTCCTTAAACCAGTTCATCCACTTTTGCATGATCTGCCCGGACTCTTCGGGCGTCGCGCCCCGCTGGCCGCCGCGATAGATGTAGAGAAAATCCGCCATGTTTCTGCCTCCTCATTGGTGATGTTGACGCCGTAGAGACGTTTGAGGAGGCCGCATCCGGACAATTCCGCACCTAACCGATCAGGCGCTCGAACGCTCCTCACCGCCACGATGGCGGTAGACGATGCGTCCCTTGGTCAGGTCGTAGGGGGAAAGCTCGAGATCGACCCGGTCGCCTGGTAGAATGCGGATACGATGGCGACGGAGGCGGCCCGCAATATGGGCCAGGACGACGTGCCCGTTATCGAGCTCGACCGAAAAGGTCGCGCTCGGGAAAACCTGCTTGATGCTCCCCGCGACCTCGAGCGCGGACTCTTTGGTATCCTGCGAAACCTTAGGTTTTGGGGGCCGCTGGGCTTTTTTGGATCTCCTGTTGCGAATCGGTATTGGAACTTCTCCCTTCACAGAACGGGTTTCAGAGCGGAAGTGAAACCCTTTTGCTCGTACGAACGTTGCACAATGCTATGAACGATGTCTCTTCGCCGGTCGCCGTGCTCTCCATCACCCAATCGAACGGACGTTCCTCAACGGAACGTACCGAACCCGTCTACGGGGGGTACTCGAACCCGCGCGGCGAGATCTTTCTGTTTGCCAAAGAGCTGGTATTCCGGGTCAATCTCAAGACTTCGGTCCTGCAGCAGCGAGCGCCCCTCAATCCGGGCGCGCAAGCCCGCTACGACGCCACGGTCGCGGGTGACGACTTCGACTACGGCAATCGCACCTTCCGGCGGCTCAGCCACGAGATCATCGCCGATATCTGTGGTGCCCACCGCTTCCGCTTGAGCGCCGGCGGCCACTACTCGTAGGGCCGGTTCGATGGAACCGCTCGATCTGCGAACCAAGCCGCCGCGCAGCTGTCATGCCGAACTCGACGGCCTGATGCTGATGCCGCGCACGATCGACAAGCTGCGCTCCCAGCTCCCCGGCGGCGAGACCGGCGGCTACATCATCAACGGTCGCATCAAAGGCATCTCGGGGTATCTGCTCGACCGTCTCGGCATTGCAGAGTACGACTTGCGCGACGCGGTCGCCGCGGCGACGAAGGACGACGACGTTGCGGCGTGGCTGCGCGCACGTACTGACGCCTCACGGTACGACGCGATCAACGCGACGCTTCGGCGCGTTCGGCCGCAGCACGCGGAAGACGAAGCCTTTTTCCGCCAGGAATACGCGGAGACGCTAGAGCAGCAACCAGGGCTTGAGTATATCGTGGATATCGTCGACGCCGACGACCGGCGCCGTTTCCAACTAGGATGACGCCGCGCGCATGAGACGTATCGCCCTCGCACTCTTCGTTGCACTCTTCGTTCTTACGGCGGCTGCCGCGCCGCGCACGGCGTCGGCGGCACCCCTCGACGAGCTCAATCGCTTCGTCGGCACGTGGCAGAGCCAGGGAACGTTCGTCGAGACTCCCTATCACGCGGCCGGCGCCGCGACGGCGACGACGACCTGCGCGTGGTCCGTTGACGGCGCCTTCATGATCTGTCAGCAGAGCGTCACCATCAACGGCACGCACGACAACGAGCTCGGAATTTATACCTACGATCCCGCGACGAGCTCGTACCGTTTCTACGTCGTCCGTCCGAGTCAGACGACGTCGGAGACGATCGCGATCGCGGGCAATACGATCGCGTATCCCTACTCCTTCGACGACAACGGCAAAGCCGTGACGATTCGTACCCTCAACATCTGGCAGAGCGCCGATCTCTACAACTGGCGAACCGAATACTCGGCCGACGGCGGCGCCACGTGGACGCTCATGGCGTCCGGCACCTCGCAACGACGATGACGGAGGAACTCACATGCGCTCGACGCTGACCGCGTTGCTCCTCATGGCGACCCTTGGGGCTGCGAATCCCGCGGGCGGAGCCAAGACGGCGTCGCTCGACCTCCTCGCCCGCGCAGCCAATCCCAACCCGACCCTGAACTCGTACACCGCCTCGGCACAGCTCTCGGCGCTCCTGCGCGCCGTCATTCCGATTCATAAGACCTTCAGCGGCAGAGTCTACTACCTACGGCCGAACCGCAAGATCGAGTTCACGGACGTGCCGTCGTCGCTGAGCAAGTTCCGCGACCTCATCTCGACGACGCCGACGTACGAGCAGATGATGGCGCAGTACACGATCGCGCCGATGACCGACGACGGTACGTCCTCGTCGTATACGCTCGTCCCGAAAAAGGCCGGCTCGCGAGTCAAGAGCGTCATGGTGACGGTAACGGATCAGACCGCACTGCTCAGCAAGGCGCAATGGAGCTACACCAACGGCGGCAGCCTTGGGTGGCAGCAGAGCTACACCGATGTGGGCACGTACCGGCTGCCGGCAAAAGCCGTGATTTCGGCCCACTTCCCCGGCTACAGCGTCGACGGCACGCTCACGTTCGGCAACTATCAGCCCAACGCCGTCGTCTCGCCCTCGGTCTTCGCGTCACCGAGTTCGTAACCAGCGTTTACCGCGCTGTAACCGCGTCTTCGTAGTGTGACCCTGCGGCCCGCCAGATCGGCGGCGCCAGAAAGCGGGGCACAGCATGGAGAATTACGTCGCAATCGTCGTCGACAACGACGCGAAGGCTTTCGAGAGCCTCTACGACCTTTGGAATCTCGACGCTGCGGGCGACATTACGGTGCACGGCGCGACGGTTATCCATCGCGACAAGTACGGTTACGTCGACGTTGCGAAGCGCACGGCCGGGGCGAACGCGCGCACCGGCAGCGGGATCGGCAGCAGCGCGCTGCTCGGCGCGCTCGGCAGCACGAACGGTGCGGGGTCCTCCGGCCTGGGCGCAGACGCAACCAGCGTTTTCTTGCCGCGTGGACGCTCGGCCGTCATCGCCGAGGTCACCGAGCGGCAGACGATTGCGATCGACGACCTCGCAGCGCACGCCGGCGGAACCATCTTTCGGCGTGCCAAGAGCGATTTGCGCGGCGATGCGCGTTACGATTTCGCGATGCGCAGCCTGCGCCGCTACGGCCTCGCGGTCGTGCTGGCGCTGTGGAGCTGCGCGCAGAATCCGTCCGGCGGCACGAGCGCGCTGCCGCTCGCGGCGGGCCAAACAGCACAGGCACACCATCGGGTGGCGCATCGCGGCGACATGGCGTCACAAATCCAGCACGTCGTGATCATCGTGCAGGAGAACCGCACGGTCGACGACCTCTTCCAGTTCTTGCCGGGCGCGAACACGCAATCGTGGGGCTACAACTCGTCGTGGCAACAGGTCTCGCTGCAGCCCGAGAATCTCGCGGCGGCGTACGACCTCAGCCACATCCACACGTACTTCTCGACCGAGTACAACGGCGGCAACATGAACGGTTTCGACCTCGAACAGTGCAAGGGCAAGTGCGTGGCTAATGCGGCATATGCATACGTTCCGCAGAGTCAAGTGCAGCCGTACTACACGCTGGCCGAGACGTATGCGTTCGCCGACAATATGTTCGAGAGCGATCAGGGCCCGAGCTTCGTTTCGCACCAGTACTTGATCAGCGGAACGTCAACCACGAGCACCGGCTCGGCGAATAAGGCCTCGAACAATCCCGAGGACCCCGAGGGTGATCTGGTCGGCGGCTGCGATTCGCCGCAAGGCTCGCTCGTCGGCGTGATCAATCCCAAAGGCGCGGAGCCGCAGAACCTCAAGATGTATCCATGCTTCCAGCGACTTTCGATCATGAATGAGATGGATGCGGCCGGCGTGAGCTGGAAATACTATCAAGCAACGCAGGGAGCCGGGCTGTGGAACGCGCCCGACGCCATCCAATCGATCTGGTCGAACCCATCCGAAATGGCGTCCAACGTCATCAGCCCGTCGTCGCAGGTGCTCACCGATATCGCCAACGGCAATCTCGCAAGCGTCGTTTGGGTGACGCCGACACAGGCCGCCTCGGATCATCCGAAGGTCAATAACGGTTCGGGCCCGTCTTGGGTCGCATCGGTCGTCAATGCGATCGGAAGCAGCCAATACTGGAGCAACACCGCGATCTTCATTACGTGGGACGACTGGGGCGGCTTCTACGACCACGTTTCGCCGACGATCTACAACTCGTTCGAGCTGGGATTCCGGGTGCCGCTGGTCGTCGTCTCGCCCTACGCGAAGCCGGGATACGTCTCGCACGGACAGCACGAGTTCGGCAGCATCCTCAAGTTCGTCGAAGAGACCTTCAACCTGCCGTCGCTCGGCACGACCGACGTGCGCGCCGACGATCTCTCCGACTGCTTCGACTTCACGCAGCCGATGATCCGCTACAAGCACGTCGCGACCAAGTATCCCCCGCGGTACTTCGCGACGCTGCCGGCCGCCGAGCCGAAGGATTAACCCAACGCACGTTGCAGCGTCATCTGGTGCATGACGTTGCCGTCTGCGGCGCCGGCCCTGCCGGCGCCGCGGTCGCGTGCGAGCTCGCACGCAGGGGGGCGCGCGTGGTGCTCTTTGAGGCGACGCGCTACGATGGCCCGCGCTTTGGCGAGACGCTCGCGCCGCAGGCGAATCCCCTCCTTCGGCAGTTGGGAGTCTGGGATGCGGTTTTCGCACAACAGCATCTGCCG
>Ga0302326_10002642_pt1 | contig 43255 bp, 40 predicted proteins | sample Palsa_T0_3_FD_202264 | JGI IMG/M metagenome (GOLD analysis project Ga0302326, IMG submission 202264) | Peat permafrost microbial communities from Stordalen Mire near Abisko, Sweden - Palsa_T0_3 | ecosystem: Environmental > Terrestrial > Soil > Palsa > Peat permafrost | place: Sweden: Abisko...
ATCCTGCCCGCGCACATCGTCGCGCGCTTTCACGACTTCAACCGCATCGCGTTCGACTCGGCGCCGATCGGGTCGGGCCCGTACGTCGCGGTGCGGTGGATCCGCGGCGACCGCGTCGAGCTGCGCGCGAATCCGTTGTACTACCGCGGTCCGCCGGCGATCGCTCGGCTCGACATCCGGTTCGTGCCCGATCCCAACACCGCCGTCAACCTGCTGCGCACCAAAGAGGTCGACGGCTACTTCTCCGACGCCGACTACGGCAGTTACCCGATCCTCGCAAGCATCGACGGCGTGCGCGTCACCGTCGCGCCTATGAACGCCGTCGGCGCGCTCATCTTCAACACCCGAGACCCGGTCACCCGCGATCCGCGCGTGCGGCGCGCGCTGGCGCTCGCCATCGACATCCAAACCACGATGCGCAAGACCTACCGCGGCGCGATCAGCGCCCGTGATGCAGGCCGCGGTCTCTTCATCTGGGCCTTCGACCGGCGCGTGTACCCCGACGTTCCGTACGACCCCGTGCAGGCGCGCGCGCTGCTCGACCGGGTCGGCTGGACGCTAGGCCCCGACGGCGTGCGGCGCAAGAACGGTAAGCCGCTCGACGTGCTGTTCATCCTGCAGGCGGCGACGCCCGGTGACGCGATCATCGGCGCCGCGGTCGCGCAGTACGAGAAGGCCGTCGGCGCGCAGGTCACGCTCAAAGCCTTCAACGTCACGCAGTTCGTCGCACCGGCCGGCTCCGGCGGTCCGGTCTACGGCGGGAAGTTCCAGATCGCGCTCTATCCGTTCACCAACGGCGACGATCCCGACACCACCGACCAGTTCGCGTGCAAGAACGTCCCGCCGCTCGGCTACAACAAGTCGCGCATCTGCGACCCGAAGCTCGACCGGCTGCTCGCGCGCGGCCAGCGCACCTATGACGTCGCGCAGCGCAAAGCGATCTACGCGCGGGTCGAAGCGCTGCTGCGCGACGAGCTGCCGATCGTGCTGCTGTATCAGCGCCCCGAGCTCGACGCGTTCACCGACCGGCTGAGCGGCCGCACGACGTCGCTCTCGAGCACCTGGTGGAACGTCGCCGCCTGGACGCTCGCGCCCTGAACCTGCCCGAGCGCGAAACGCGGCGCGAAGTGCTGAGCTCCGCCCAAGATTGGAGGCAGGTGAGCTTGCGGGGGCGTTATGCATGGCTCCCCTTCACTCCGGGCAAGTGGTGTTAATGGAGGTCGTTTATCGATGCTAGTCCAGCGACTCGTTCGCATTCTTCCGGCAACCGCCGTGGCGGTTGCACTCACCGTTCTCTCGATCGCGCCCGCGAGCGCACAGGTCTCGGGCGCGCTCTCGATCGGGGGCGCCGGCTTCGGCGTCTCGGTCTTCGTCGGGCAGCCGCCGCCGCCGCTGCCGTACTATGCACCGCCGCCGGTGCCGAATCCGAACTACATCTGGATGCCCGGCTACTGGGGCTGGGGTCCCGGCGGCTATTACTGGGTTCCCGGGACCTGGGTCCTGGCGCCTCAGACAGGTTATCTGTGGACGCCCGGATACTGGGGCTACAGCGGCGCCTCGTACGGCTGGAATCCCGGCTATTGGGCGACGAGCGTCGGCTTCTACGGCGGCGTGAACTACGGGGGCGGCTACTACGGTAACGGCTTCGTGGGCGGCCGCTGGACTAATGGCGCGTTTCAGTACAACACGGCGGTCTGGAACGTCAACAGGTCCGTAATCCGGAACGTCTACGTCAACCGGAACGGAGTTTCCAACGTCGGCGGAGGGCGCGTCGCCTACAACGGCGGGCGGGGCGGGATCGCCGCACGGCCGACGGCTGCCCAGCTCGCGGTCACACGCGGTCACCGAGTCCCGGCAACGGCGCAGCAGCAGCAACACATCCAGGTCGCGGCGCAAGACCGGCGTTTCCTCGCCTCGGCGAACCACGGCCGTCCGCCGGCGGTCGTAGCGGCGCACCCCTACACAGCGGCCTCGAAGCCGGCCGGCTTCGTCCCGGTCCGTCCGGCCGACCGCGCCGCCGCGACGTCGCTGCTCCGCCCCGCCAACGGCGCCGCGCGGCCCGCTCGCGTAGCCGCGCCGGTGCGTCCCGCGGCGGTAACCCGTCCGGCGACGGCCCCGCGGACGTACTCGCGTCCGGCGACGGTAACCCGTCCGGCGACGGTAACCCGTCCGGCGGCGGTAACCCGTCCGGCGACGGTGAGCCGTCCGGCGACGGCCCCGCGGACGTACTCGCGTCCGGCGACCGTAACCCGTCCGGCGACGGCCCCGCGGACGTACTCGCGTCCGGCGACCGTGAGCCGTCCGGCAGCGGCGCCGCGGACGTATTCGCGTCCGGCGACCGTGAGCCGTCCGGCAACGGCGCCCCGGGCGCCGGCGCGGCCGGCGGCGCCTCCACCGCGGCAGTCGCAGCAGAAGCCGGACAAGCCGCCGGGCCGCTGAGCGGCAACGGCTAATCCTCGCGCACCCCGACTTCGTCGAGGTGCGCGAGGGGATCCGGATCTTCGCTCAGGCCTCGTCCTCGTGCTCGGGCGGATCCTCGAGCGTGATCGGACCGTCGAACACTTCGAGCACGTCGCTGCCGGCGATCACGACGGCGTCGCGCTCCTTGTCGACGATCGCTTCGCTTGCCTCGATCCAGGCGATCGGACCTTCGTCGTCGTCATCATCGTCTGACGGCGCGAGGTAGGCGAACTCCAGCAGCCCCGACGCGGCGAACGCATCGACGATGGCCGCCGCCGGGCCGAGCGCGTCGGCACGTGCAGCTTCGTCACCGTCGTCGATCCGCCGCAGGATGCCGCGCAGCTGCTCCGAGAGGTGCGCGGCGACCTCGGGATGATCGAGCGCGTTGGCCTGCGCCTGCGTGTCGTCGTGATCCACCGCGCTTGCTTCGACGCCTCGGGAAGCATCCCATGGCACGCCTACCATCGCCGCAGGTTCCGCGCGGAACGCGCGGACGGATCCACGCGTTCTCCCCGCAGGTGTTCACGATGATGCTCGCACGTCAACCGCGCGCGCTTCTCGCTGCGATCGCGCTCGTGTCGGTCGCGGTGTGCGCTGTCGTTCCGGCGGCGCCGGCCGCTTCGGCGACGGCGAGCAAGGCGACGGCGAGCAAGAAGAAACCGGCCGCGAAGAAGCAGACCGGATACCACCCGCACAACGGCCCCGCACCCGCCGACGAGTACTTCGGCCGGCTGGGGATGAGCGTACTGGGTGTCCGCAGCAAAGTGAAGGATCTCGGGCTCGATGCCGACTACCATCCCGAGCACGATCAAGCGATCCTCAACAACGCGCTCTGGGTCGAAGACGCGATGCGCGACTGGGCGAAGAAATATCCGTTCGATCGTTGGCTGCCGCGCTACGCCTTCGCGCTCGAGCAGATGTACGAAGAGATCCCGGGCGCCGTCGCGCACAAACGCGCCGTCAAGCAGATCAGCTACATCACGGCCTACTTTCCGCAAACGCTCTACGCGCGCATCGGGCGCGCGAAGCTCGCCCAAGGACTCCCGACGCCCGATCCGGCCGACCCGCCGATCGTGCTCGACGAGCTGCAGCGGCTGGCCTTGATCGACGGCAAGGTCATGCCGACGATTCCGCCGCTTGTGGCGGCTTCCGCAGCGCCGACGGCCGTCCCGACGACGGTGCCGACCGAATCGCCCGCGCAGGCTCCGGTCGTCCCTGCTCCCTGAGCAGGCGAAGAGGACTATCTTTGCGGGGCAGAGCATTGCCATGGTACCTGCCTGCATCGGAGCACTCCGTGGACGTCACCCGCGCCATCGCCGACCTCGACGAAGTCCGCACCCGCCTTGCCTCCGTTCAACGCTTTCGCGGCCTGTCGGGCCAGGCGGCCCTGGCCAGCGGTCTGGGCGCGCTGGGCAGCGGGGCCGTTCAGCTGCTCGTCGTCCCGGCGCCGCGCGGCCCCGACGATGCCGCTCGCTACGTCGCGATCTGGATCGCCTGTCTGGCGTTCGCGCTGGCGCTCAACTATGGTGCCGTGGCGATGTGGCTGGCGCGTCACTGGTCGTCGCGCACGCGCACCGAACTGCGCACCGCCGCGCTCTCGATCTTGCCTTCGGTCGCGGCCGGCGGCGCGTTCACCGCGGCGCTGCTGGCACGCGGCGAAGTCGGTTTGCTGCCCGGCACCTGGGCCCTGTGCTACGGTTTGGGCCTGCTCTCGGCGCGCTCGATGCTGCCACGCGGCGTCGCGGCGATCGCGCTGGGATTCGCGGCGGCCGGCGTGGCACTGCTCTTTGCCGCCGGCACCAACGCGCTCACCTGGTGGGTGATGCCGCTGACTTTCGGAATCGGGCAAGTCGCGATCGGAATCTCGATCCTGCGCGACGAGGCGGCCCACGGCGCGGAGGCGGCGGCATGAACGACGCACCGTTCGCGTTCCCCGGTCTCGAGCGCATCTTCCACGAGCGCGGCCGGCTGGCCGTCTGCGCGTGTCTGGTCGCCAATCCCGACGGGATGCGTTTCACCGAGCTGCAAGAAGCGTGCGGCCTGACGGACGGCAACCTCAACCGTCACCTGCACGCGCTGGCCGAAGTCGGCGTCGTGACGAGCGAACGCGTGCGCGGACACGGGCGCCCGACCACCATCGTGCGCATCACCGAACCGGGCCGTACGCGCTTTCTGTCGTACGTCGATGAGCTCGAGAGCGTCGTGCGCGGCGTGCAACGCCGCACCGACGGCGCCGCATCGTCGCGGTTGGCGACCCAGTCGTGATCGAACGCGCACCGGTCGTCACCGGCGTACCGCGTCACGTCGCGATCATCATGGACGGCAACCGCCGTTGGGCGCGCACGCACGGGTTGCCGGCGCTCGAGGGGCATCGCCGCGGGATGGACGCGCTCGAGCGCGCGGTCGACGCCGCCCAGCGCATAGGCATCGAGCTGCTGACCGTGTACGCGTTCAGCGAGGAGAACTGGACGCGCGATCACCGCGAGGTGTTCGGTCTGTTCGGGCTCGCCGAAGCCTTCGCGCGCGACAAAGCCGCGGCGCTGGCGGCGCGCGGCGTGCGCGTTCGCGTCATCGGCCGTCGCGACCGCTTGCCGCGCGGCGTGGTCGAAGCGTTCCGCATCCTCGAGGACCGAACCGCGCACGAACGCGCGATGCTGCTCACGATCGCCGTCGACTACGGCGCGCGCACCGAGCTGCGCGACGCGTGCCGCGCGCTGGCGCGCGAGATCGTCGCCGGCCGGCTCGCGCCCGAGCAGATCGACGAGGAGTCGATCGCCTCGAAGCTCTGGACGGCGGGATTGCCCGATCCCGACCTCGTGCTGCGAACCGGCGGCGAGTTGCGCCTCTCGAACTTCTTGCTCTACCAGTGCGCGTACGCGGAGCTCTGGTCGACGATCGAGCCCTGGCCCGACTTCGACGGCGCAACGCTGGGCCGCGCCGTCGAGGCGTACGCCGCCCGCGAGCGCCGCTTCGGCAGCTAGCAAGGCAAGCGCTCGAGTTGCCCGAGGGCGCCCGCGCTGGGCCCTTTGTTGCAGACGCTCGCGAGCGTTCGTGATACCATAGGCACTTATGGCCCAAGTCCGGACGCGGCCCGACATCCGCAACGTCGCGATCATCGCCCACGTCGACCACGGCAAGACGACGCTGGTCGATGCGATGTTTCGTCAGAGCGGGATCTACCGTGAAGGCCAGCACACCGAAACACGGGCGATGGACTCCAACCCGCTCGAGCGCGAGCGAGGGATCACGATCCTCGCCAAAAATACGGCGATCGATCACAACGGGGTGAAGTTCAACATCGTCGACACGCCGGGCCACGCCGACTTCGGCGGCGAGGTCGAACGCGTGCTGCAGATGGTGCAAGGCGTGGTGCTGCTGGTCGACGCCGCCGAGGGCGTGATGCCGCAGACGCGGTTCGTGCTGCGCAAGGCGCTCGAGCTCGACCTGCGCGCGATCTGCGTGATCAACAAGATCGACCGCCGCGACGCGCGCCCGGTCGAGGTCGTCGACGAAGTGTTCGACCTGTTCATCGAGCTGGGCGCGTCCGACGAGCAAGCCGATTTTCCGGTCGTCTACGCCAACGGGAAAGCCGGAATCGCCAAGCACGAGCTGTCCGACGAGAGCACCAATCTCGACCCGCTGTTCGACACGATCGTCAAGCACGTGCCCGAGGCGCCGGCCGAGGACGGCGGTTTCCAGATGCTCGTGTCGGCGATCGACCACAACCGCTACGTCGGCCGGATCGGGATCGGCCGCATCTTTCGCGGCTCGTCGAAGGTCAACGCGCCGATCGTCAAGGTCGCGCGCGACGGTACCGTCACGCCAGGGCTGCGGCTCACCAAGATGCTCGCCTTTCACGGGCTCGAGCGCATCGAGGTCGAGGAAGCGTCGGCCGGCGACATCATCTGCGTCTCCGGGATCGAAGGACTCAACATCGGCGACACGATCGCCGACGCCGCGTATCCCGAGGGCATCACCGCGACCGCCGTCGACGAGCCGACGGTGTCGATGTACTTCATGGTCAACGCGTCGCCGTTCGCCGGCCGCGAGGGCAAGTATCTCACCTCGCGCCAGATCCGCGACCGGCTGATGCGCGAGCTGGAATCGAACGTCGCGCTGCGGGTCGAGGACACCGGCTCGGCCGACACGTTCGAGGTCCGCGGCCGCGGCGAGCTGCACCTCTCGATCCTCATCGAGACGATGCGCCGCGAAGGCTACGAGATGGCCGTCAGCAAGCCGCGCGTCATCATCACCGAGCGCGACGGCGTTAAGATGGAGCCGGTCGAGTACGTGGTGATCGACGTGCGCGAGGAGTACGCCGGCGCGGTGATCGAGTCGGTCGGGCGCCGGAGAGCGCAGATGTCGAACATGGTCACCGTCGGCGAGACGCGCCGGCTCGAGTACACGATGCCGACGCGCGCGATCTTCGGCCTGCGCGGCGAGCTGCTCACGCTCTCGCGCGGCACGGCGGTGATGTCGCACGTCTACTACACCCACCAGCCGCTGGCGGGTGACATTCCCGGTCGCTCCAACGGCGCGCTGGTCACCAGCGACACCGGCACGGTCACCGCCTACGCCCTGATGGGGCTCGAGCAGCGCGGGCGCTTCTTCGTCGATCCCGGCACCGAGGTCTACGAAGGGATGATCGTCGGCCGGGCCAACGACGACAAGGACGTCGCGCTCAACGTCGTGCGCGCCAAGAAACTCACCAACATGCGCGCCGCCGGGACCGACGAGAACTTCAAGATGCCGCCGGCCGAAGAGATGTCGCTCGAGCGCGCGATCGAGTTCATCGAGGACGACGAGCTGGTCGAGGTGACGCCCAAGTCGATCCGCCTGCGCAAGCGGCTGCTCGACGAGGGCGACCGGATCAAGTCGCGCAAGCGCGAGAAGGCCTTCGCGAGCTAGGCTCTCCAGCCGCCGCGCGACGGGCGGTGCCGGCCGCTGCAAGCGCGAACGGCGGCGGCGTGAGACGACTAGTGACTTTGGCGCTCGCGGCGGCGGTCGCCGCGTCCGGGTGCACCCGCGTCGACAACACGAACGGCAACGGCGGGCGCCACGCCGGTACCAAGCCTGGGATTCTGCGGCTCGCGAGCCTCAACGATCCTGACACGCTCAGCCCGCTCGTGGGCACCTACCAGGTCGACGTCGACTTATCGATGTTCTGGGCCGGCTACTTGTTCAACTACAGTGATGCCAACGAGCTGGTGCCCGAGCTTGCGACCGTCGTGCCGAACCTGTCGAACGGCGGGATCTCGCGCGACGGGCGGACGATCACCTATCACCTGCGCCAGGGCGTGACGTGGCAGGACGGCGCGCCGTTCGACGCGCGCGACGTCGTGTTCACGTGGCACGCGGTGATGAACCCGAACAACAATGTCGGCAGCCGGCAGGGCTACGACGACATCGCCCGGATCGACACGCCCGACCGGTTCACCGCGATCGTCCACCTCAACCATCCGTTCGCGCCGTTCATCGGCACCTTCTTCACCATGGCGGCGACGCCGTATCCGATCTACCCACGCCACCTGCTGGCGCAATATCACGACCTCAACCGCGTCGCGTACAACAGCGCGCCGGTCGGCACCGGACCGTTCAAGGTGGTCGAATGGCACCGCGGTCAGGTGCTGCGCATGGTGGCCAACCCACACTATTGGCGCGGTGCGCCGAAGCTCGCCGAGGTCGACTACTCCGTGATCCCCGACGACAACACGCTGCTGACGGCCATCCAATCACACACGATCGACATGTGGTACAACGCGCCGTCGACGCTCTACGGACCGGCCTCGAAGGTCCCCGGCACGCACGCGATCCTCACGCCGTTCACGCAGTACTCGCAGGTCGTCTTCAACACCGCGCGTCCGATCGTCTCCGACATCAACGTGCGCCGAGCACTCGCCATGGCGACCGACCGCGCGCACTACATCGACGTGATCACCTACGGCGTGGACGTGCTCAACGAAGGCGACCAGCCGAAGTTCTCGTGGGCGTACGATCCGGACCTCAAACCGCTGCCGTACGACCTGGCCCAAGCGAACACCGTGCTCGACCAGGATGGGTGGCGGCGCGGCTCCGACGGGATTCGCGTCAAGAACGGCCAGCGGCTGCGCATCGAGGCCGCGACGATCACCGGCAGCGCGGTCGGCAACCGGATGGCCCTGCTGCTCCAGGCGGCGTGGCGTTCGATCGGCGTCGACCTGGAGATCAAAGGGTACGCATCGTCGCTGATGCTGGCCAGCTACGGCGCCGGCGGGATCGTCCAGACCGGCAAGTTCGACATCAGTTTCTTCTCGTGGCTCAACGGCATCGATCCCGACGACTCCACCAACGTGATGTGCGACCAGATCCCGCCGCACGGCCAGAACACCTCCCGCTTCTGCAGCCGTGAGGTCGATGCGCAAGAGCGCACCGCGCTGACATACTACGACCAGTCGACGCGCAAGCGCGCCTACGCCAGGGTCCAGCAGATCCTCGTCGACCGGCTGCCGTTTCTCACCATGTGGTTCGCGCGCCGCTTCGACGTCGTCAGCGACGACGTCCACGGCTACAAACCCGCCCACGCCGTCACGACTTTCTGGAACACCTGGCAATACTCGATCTAGTGTGTTCGCGCAAAATGCGCGAACACTCGCGTTCGGCCTTCGGCCGATCCGCCCGCGGCCTCAGGAACGAGAGAGCTCGCGGATGCCGGTGGGGTCGGCGATGAGGACGACGTCGGTGAGGCTGGGTGCGAACAGGCCGGTGGTGACGACGCCGTGGATGTCGCGCAGCGAGGCGTCGAGCGCGACGGGGTCTTCGATCGGACCGAACGCACAATCGAGGATCGCGTTGCCGTTGTCGGTGACGTACGGTGAGTCGGCACCGCGGCGCCGAATGCGCGCGCCGGGATACGACGCCTCGATCGCGGCGGCCACGACGCCGACGCTGAACGGCACGACCTCGACCGGCGTCGGGAAGGCGCCGAGGGTTTCGACCAGCTTCTCCGGCGTGACGATGACGACGAACGCACGCGTCGCGAGCGCGACCGCCTTCTCGCGAAACATCGCGCCGCCGCCGCCCTTGGTGAGCGCCCAATCGGGAGCGACCTCGTCCGCGCCGTCGATCGCGACGTCGATCTCACGCGCGCCCAGCGCGATCAACGGAACCTCGAGCTTCACGCACAGCGTCTCGGTCGCCGCCGACGTCGCGACGGCGACGATCCGCTCGCCCTGCGCGATGCGCTGTCCAACCCGTTCGATCGCCCAATGCGCCGTCGTTCCGGTTCCCAAGCCGACGCAGGTGCCGTCGCGCACGAAGCGGTCGACGGCCGCGTATCCGACCGCGCGCTTCGCTTCGTCCGCAGGCGTCATGCCGGCGGGTTTCGCTCGGAAAGAAAGAAGCCCCACCGAGGTGGGGCTTCGCGGTTCCGGTCGCCGTTAGCGGTTGGCGCGGCAGTGGCCAGGGACCCAACGACCGTAACGATCGCGGTGCCCCATGACCCAATGGTAGCCGCGGCCGCAGCGGGGATGGTTCTGGTGCATGGGTTGAGCCGACGCCGGGGCGGCGATGAATCCGAACATGGACACGAGGAAGCCCAGGGCCAGCGCGATGCTGAGTTTACGCAAGGAGAGTATCCTCCGAAATGAATACGAGATGAGCGCGTGGCTTCGAGGGCCTGCAGGCAGGACCGAGCGCAGCCCGCGTGACTTGGCAACGCTCGGGCTGCCCGTCCGAGTTCCTCCCCTTACCGGAAAGCGGGAAGACCCGGCAGCGGCTCGACGACCTTGAAGGTCAGCTCGCCGCGGTCCGATTCGAAGCCGATGCGGACCGTGTCGCCGTCGCGCACGTCGCCGGCGAGGATCTTGCGCCCGAGCGGCGTCTCGACTTCGCGCTGGATCGCTCGCTTCAGCGGGCGCGCGCCGTAGGCGGGCTCGTAACCGGTTCGCACGAGATGCGTCTTCGCGTCGTCGCTGATCTCCAGCGTGATGCGGCGCTCGCGCAGCCGTGCGCGCACGCGGTCGAGCTGGATCTCCACGATCTCCTTGAGCTGCTCTTCGTTCAGCTTGTGGAACACGACGATCTCGTCGATGCGGTTGAGAAACTCGGGGCGGAACCGCTGGCGCAGCTCGTCGAGCACCGTGGCGCGCATCACCGCATAGTCGGCTCCCGTCAGCTCGCCGCTGACGTCGAGGATGCGGTGCGAGCCGATGTTCGACGTCATGATCACGATCGTGTTCTTGAAGTCGACGGTGCGGCCCTGACCGTCGGTCAACCGGCCGTCGTCGAGGATCTGCAGGAACACGTTGAACACGTCGGCGTGCGCCTTCTCGATCTCGTCGAACAACAGCACCGAGAACGGTCGGCGGCGCACCGCTTCGGTCAGCTGACCACCTTCGTCGTAGCCGACGTAGCCGGGCGGCGCGCCGAGCAGCCGCGCGACGCTGTGCTTCTCGCCGTACTCCGACATGTCGATCCGGACCAGCGCGCGCTCGTCGTCGAACAGAAAGCCGGCCAGCGCGCGCGCGAGTTCCGTCTTGCCGACGCCGGTCGGTCCCAAGAACAGGAACGATCCCAGCGGCCGGTTCGGGTCGCCCAGACCCGAACGCGCGCGCACGATCGCCTCGGCGACCGCGGTGACGGCTTCGTCCTGGCCGATGACGCGCTTGTGCAGCTCTTCTTCTAAGTGCAGCAGCTTCTGGATCTCGCCTTCGAGCAGCTTGCTGACCGGGATTCCCGTCCAGCGGCTGACGATGGCGGCGATGTCTTCTTCGTCGACCTCTTCTTTGAGCATGCGCGCGTGACCGCCGGTCAGCGCCGCTTCCTTGGCGTGCAGCTGTCGCTCGAGCTCGGGCAGACGCCCGTACTTGAGCTCACCGGCCCGGCCGAGGTCATAGCTCTGCGAGGCGCGGTCGATCTCGGCCTTGGTCGCTTCGATCTGCTCGCGCAGCTCGCGCGTCTGCACGACGGCGTCCTTTTCGGACTGCCAGCGCGCGCGCAGCGCATCGGTCTGCTCGCGCAGCTCGCTCAGCTCGTGCTCGATCTTCTCGAGCCGCTGTTTCGACGCGTCGTCGGTCTCCTTGAGCAGCGCCTGCTTCTCGATCTCGAGCTGCATCATGCGGCGTGACGCTTCGTCGAGCTCGGTCGGCATCGAGTCGATCTCGGTGCGCAGCTTGGCCGCCGCCTCGTCGATCAGGTCGATCGCCTTGTCGGGCAGAAAGCGGTCCGCGATGTAGCGGTTCGACAGCACGGCGGCCGCGACGAGCGCGGTATCCTTGATCCGCACGCCGTGATGCACTTCGTAGCGCTCGCGCAGCCCGCGCAGGATCGAGATCGTGTCTTCGACCGACGGCTGGTCGACGAACACCGGCTGGAAACGGCGTTCGAGCGCCGCGTCCTTCTCGATGTACTTGCGGTACTCGTCGAGCGTGGTCGCGCCGATCATGTGCAGCTCACCGCGCGCGAGCAGCGGCTTGAGCAGGTTGCCGGCGTCCATCGAACCTTCGGTCTTGCCCGCGCCGACGACGTTGTGCAGCTCGTCGACGAACAGCAGAACGCGACCTTCGGCACTTTGCACGTCCTTGAGGACGGCCTTGAGCCGCTCTTCGAACTCGCCGCGGTATTTCGCCCCGGCGATGAGCGCGCCCATGTCGAGCGAGATCAGCCGCTTGTCCTTGAGGCCTTCGGGGACGTCGCCGCGCACGATGCGCTGCGCCAGCCCTTCGGCGATCGCGGTCTTGCCGACGCCCGGCTCGCCGATGAGGACGGGATTGTTCTTGGTGCGGCGCGACAACACTTGGATCACGCGCCGAATTTCTTCGTCGCGCCCGATCACCGGATCGAGCTGGCCGGCTTGCGCGGCCTTGGTGAGATCGCGGCCGTAGCGCTCGAGCGACTGGTACGTGCCTTCGGGATTCTGGGTGGTGACGCGCTGATTGCCGCGCACCTCGCGCAGTGCGGCGAGCAGCTTCTCGCGCGACAGCCCGCGCTCGCGAAATAGCTTGCCGACGGCACCGGAATCGGAGGTCATCGCGAGCAGCACATGCTCGACCGAGACGTAGTCGTCGTTGAGCGACTTCGCTTCGTTGTCGGCGGCGGCGAGCAGGCGCGACAATCCCGGCGACACCGTCACCTGGCTCTGGTCAGCGGACGCCCCCTGCAGCCGCGGCAGCGCCGCGATGAGGCGGTCGGTCTGCTGGTCGATATCACGTGGATCCAGTCCCGCCTTCTCGAGGATCGGGGCGGCCACGCCGTCGGTTTGGGCCAGGACTGCGGCCAACAGATGCTCGGGCGTCGTCTGTGTGTTGTGCTCCGAGAGCGCCCGAGTGTACGCCGCATTCAGCGCCTCCTGGACGCGCTGAGTCATGCGTTCAACGTTCATTTTCGCACTCTAGAACCCCGAGTGCTAACCCCGGGTTGCGAGCAGGGGCTTGTCTGGTCGAGCGCCGTCTTGGCCCGCGTTCGATATCGTGATATCATGATATCGTCACTTCGACGGCCGGCTCAGTTGATGATACCTTTTCGGCCGTTTTCGGTCCTCAATGTCCCTCGAAAGGTGGCGCATTCATGGCGCAGCGTGAACGAACGGAAAACGACGTGAGGCAACTTCCGTTGCGTCTCGATCGCGAACTGTATCAGGAGCTCAGTCGTCGCTCGACGATCGAGAACAAGTCGATGTCGAAAATCGTGCGAGACGCGTTGCGTGCTCACTTCGACGCCGTGCGCGTAACGAAGCCCCAGCTTCGCGCTGCCATCGAACGCATCGCTCACGAAGACGCGGAGATCCTCGAAGCCCTCGGACGCGGGCCACAGGAGAACGTGAATGGAGTTCCCGACCGTCTACCTGGAGATCGATGATGTCCTGGAGATCTTCGAAGCACTGATCGGCCCGGCAACGACGCTTCTCCGTTCGTGCGATTTGCTCGAGTCGGCCGTTCTTGCACCCCAGCAATCCGCGTTCGGACAGGACGCATACCCCACCGTCGGCCGCAAAGCGTGGGCGTACCTTCGTGGCCTGTGCCAAAACCACGCGTTCATCGACGGCAACAAGCGGATCGCATGGGCAACGACCCGCGCATTCCTCTTGGCAAACGGCATCGGAATCGCCGCCTCAACGGAAGTCGTCGAAGATCTGATCGTACGACTCGCAGCGGGTCAGTCGACCGAAGACGAAGTTCTCACCTTTTTCGAGACGTATGGTTACATGACCGAAACCGTGAGGTCGATCGGCGACGAACAGCTCGGCGATCAGCTCGCATAGCTCCGGCCGAAGGCACTGCACGTCTGGCTAATGCTGCCGGCCCCAACGAGCGTACGGCCGGGGGCCGTACGGCTCGGCGCCGAAGAATCCGCCTCGCATGCGTAAGCCGGAACCCTGTACGTTGGAGACGCCGCGTGTGCGGCTAGAACCGATGGAGGCCGCTCATGCGTTGGAGCTCGAGGCGGCGGCCCGTGACGGTGCGCTGTGGAACCTGCGCGTCTCGTCCGTTCCGGCGCCCGGCGACGGGCCAGCCTACGTCGCGGCGGCGCTAGGCGGTTACGACGACGGACATATGCTGCCGTTCGTCGTGCGGGACGTCGCGAGCGGCACGATCATCGGCAGCACGCGCTATCACGACATCGTACCCGAGGTGGAGCGGCTCGAGATCGGCTACACCTGGTACGGCCGCAGCTGGCAGCGCAGCCACGTCAACACGACCTGCAAGCTCATGCTGCTGACGCACGCGTTCGAGACGCTCGGCGCGCAGCTCGTCGGCTGGCGGGTCGACAACTTCAACTTCGCCAGCCAGCGGGCCGTCGAGCGGCTGGGCGCGCGCAAGGACGGCGTGCTGCGCCACCACGCGCTGCGCCGGGACGGCACCGTGCGCGACTCGGTGATGTACAGCCTCGCCGCCGGTGAGTGGCCGGAGGCGAAGGCCCACCTGCGCTACCTTCTGGATGTGCCGCGCGGCGGCGCGCGTCAGACAGGGTCCGACGAGCGCGCGCGTTCGTAGACTTTGCCGAAGAGATCGCGGTCGTCGACGACGCGACGGGCTTTGAAGTCGGTGCGCTCGTAGGTGCCGGGCGGGACGGGCTCGACCTCTGCTCCGACGCCGAGCACTTTGCGCAGCTGGTCGGAGAGCTGCTTGCGGAATGCCGCCACCGCGGCATCGCCGCCCGCGGCGACCGCGGCGGTGTACTCGGCGCGCACGACTAACTCGTCCATGGTGCGTTCGCGAGTGATGTGGATGCGGTGCTCGCCGCCATAGCCGGCAATCGCGTTGCAGACGTTGTCGATCTCCGACGGGTACACGTTCTCGCCGCGAATCTGGAACATGTCGTCGATGCGTCCGTACACGCCCTTCGGGAAGCGCGGATAGGTGCGCCCGCACGGATTCTCTTCCATCGTCCAGTGCGTCAGATCGCCCGACAACAGCCGAATCATCGGCTGCGAGGTGCGCTCGAGGTGCGTGTAGACCGGCGTGCCTTGCGAGCCGTACGGCACGCGGCGCAGCGTCGCGGGATCGCACACCTCGTGATAGACGATGTCCTGGTAGAGCAGCATCCCTTCGTACGTCTGAGCCGTGCCGGCGGCCGACATGAACGGTGTCATTTCGGCCATCGTGCCCGAGTCGATCACGCGGCAGGCGAACTCGTCCTCGATGCGATCGCGCACCGACGGGATCGACGCGCCGGGCTCGCCCGAGAAGAACATGACCTTCAACCCGAACTTACGCGGGTCGTAGCCCTCCTCGCGCGCGACCTCGGCCAGCCGCAGCGCGTACGACGGCGTTCCGTAGAACCCGGCCGGCTTGACCATGTCGAGCCATTGCGCGGCGCGCGCCGTCATCCCGGCGGCGCCGGCGCCGAACGGAAAGCTGCGACATCCGAGCCGCTCCGCGCCGGACATCGCCCCCCACGAGCCCAGATACAAGCTGAAGATCGCCCCGAAGAAGATCGTGTCGCCGGGACGGAATCCCATCCCCCACAAGATCCGCGCGTGGTTCTCGGCGATCGTCTGCCAATCGTCGCGGCCGATCCCGAACGCCGTCGGTTTGCCGGTCGTGCCCGACGTGCCGTGAATGTGGAAGATCTCCGATTCGGGGATGCACAGGTAGTCGCCGAACGGCGGATACGCCGCCTGGGACGCACGCAGCTCGGCTTTGGTGACGACCGGCACGCGCTCGAAGTCTTCGAGCGTGCGGATCGACGCGATGTCGATTCCCGCGTCATCCCATTTGCGGCGGTAGAACGGCGACGTCGCGTACGCGTGCCGCATCACCTCGCGCAGGCGCACCGCGATCGCGGCGTCGCGCTCGTCGGGCGGCATCGTCTCGCGCACCGGATGCCAGTAGCGCTGGTCGAGCGGCGGAACGTAGGCGGCGTCGTAGCGCGGCGGGAACGACCACGACTCCATGCGACCGGCAATCGCTGTCGCGTTCATTCGGTCACCTCGCCGGCACGACGCCTGCGCTCGGCTTCGTCCCATGCGTTGAGCGGCTGATAGGTCGGCACGTAGCCGAGGCCCTTGCCGCCGTCCGACGAGACGGCGTCGCGCGTCACCTTGACGTCGAGCAGCGCGGGCGCGTTCTCGATCGCACGGCGCAGCGCGGCCTCGAGCTGATCGGTATCGGTGACCGTCTCCCCGTGCGCGCCGAGCGCGATCGCCAAACCCGCGTAATCGCTGTCGCGCAGCTCCGTGCCCACCACGCGGCCGTCGTAGTTCACGATCTGGTCGTAGCGTTCGATGTTCCAGGCGGCGTTGTTCGCGACGATGAACACGGCGCGCGCATTGTGGCGCACGGCGGTGTCGATCTCGATCGCGTTGAAGCCGAACGCGCCGTCGCCGTTGACCGCCACCACCGTGCGTTCCGGCTGCGCCAAAGCCGCGGCGATCGCGAACGGTACCCCGACGCCCAAGCATCCGAACGTTCCAGAGTCGAGGTACGTGCGCTGGGTCAAGCCCAGCCGCGCGAAGCTCAGGATGTCGCCGCCGTCGGCGATCGCGATCGCGTCGTCCGGCACGACGGCGCGGATCGCGGCAAAGATCCGGTTCGGGTGCATGCGCCCGTCCGAGCCCGCCGGCGCGCTGGCGAGCTTCGCGCCGTACGCCGCGGCTCGCTGCGCGTGAGCGGCGCGCAAGCCCGCACTCCAAGCATAATCGGTCGCGGGCGCGCGGCCGCCGGCGGCGCGAAGGATCGCGTCGAGCGCGAGCGCGGGCGTCGCGCGCACCTCGGGGTCGCCGCGACGGTTGTCCGACAGCTCGGCGGCGCTTTCGCCGATGCGCACGAACGTGGCGTGCGGAAAGACCGCCGGCGAACCGTAGCCCAGTTGGTAGTCGAGCTTGCGCCCGACGGTCAGCACGACGTCGGCTTGCGACATGACGACACCGCGCATCGCGCCGACGCCGGCGGCGTGCTCGTCGGGAACGAGCCCGCGGCTCTCCTGCGTGTCGAGATAGACCGCGCCGACTGCGTCGAGCAGCGCGATCAGCTCGCGTTCCGCGCCGCGCGCCCCGCGTCCGGTGATGACGACGGGCCGCCGCGCCGACCACAGCCGCTGGACGGCCGCCTGTACGGCGCCCAAATCCGGGGCGATGCGGCGCGCTGCGCGCGGCGCGCTGAACTCATCGAGCACGAGTTGCGCCGGCACCTCACCGCGCAACACGTCGGTCGGAAACTCGAGATAGCTCGCGCCCCGCTCGCCGCCTTCACCGTTGGCCGCGGAGAACGCGGCATCCAGATCGCGCACCGCGTTCTCGGGCGCACGCGAGGTTCGGGCGAAGCGCGTGATCGGCACCATGATCTCGACTTGCCGCAATCCTTGCAGCGGCCCCATGTGCTCTTGTGCGGCCGGGGGGCAACCACCGATCACCACTACCGGCACGCCGGAGATCGTCGCGTTCGCCACCGCGGTCACGGTGTTGGTGACGCCGGGGCCGGCCGTCACCATCGCGACGCCGGTCTCGCCGGTCAGCTCGGCGTGCGCGTGCGCCATGTGCACCGCGGCGCGTTCGTCGCGCACGTCGACGATCGCGATCCCCAGCCGCGCGGCGTGATCCCACAGCGGCTGAACGTGGCCGCCCTCGAGGCCGAAGATCCTCCGCACCCCGCGCGCCGACAACGCGCGCGCCAGGTGTTCCGCCGCGCTCGCCGACGCGACCCGCGGCTGCGCGACCGCGCTCACGGCGCCGACGTCTGGACGGCTGCTCGGCGGGTGCGGTCCCGGCCGTACTCGGCCACGATCCGCTCGATCCCGTCGATGAGATCCTGCGTCGAGGCCTCCGCGTTGAAGACCTCGCGCACGCCGAGCGCTTTGAGCTTGGGGATGTCGTCTTCTTGGATCACGCCGCCGCCGACGACGCAGATGTCGTCGACGCCCTGCTCGGCCAGTAGCTGCATGACCTTCGGGAAGATCGTCATGTGCGCGCCCGACAGGATGCTCACGCCGACCACGTCGACGTCTTCCTGCACGGCGGCGTTGACGATCATCTCGGGCGTCTGGTGCAGCCCGGTGTAGACGACCTCCATCCCGGCGTCGCGCAACGCGCGCGCGACGATCTTCGCGCCGCGGTCGTGTCCGTCGAGTCCGGGCTTGGCAACCAGCACTTTAATAGGCATGAACCGGTCCTTCCGAGAGCGCGACCAAAGCGTCGATCGCATCGTTGCGGGTGATGTCGCGGGCGCGCAGGCGGTCGAGCACGCCCGCGCCATCCGCTGAGTCGAGTTGCGCCAGCGCGGCCATGACGGCGCGGTCGCGCGCGCGGCGCACCACTTCGAACCGCACCGCGCGCACGGCGTTGGAATCGTCGCCGTGCCGGCGCGCCGCGATCGCGTCGAGCAGCGCCGGCAAGCCGGTGCCGTCCTGCGCGATCGTCTGCAGCACGGGGATGTCGCGCTGACCTTCGCGCACCATCTGGCGCAGGTCGAGCGCGGTGCGGTTCGCGCCGGGCCGATCGGCCATGTTGACCACGAAGATGTCGGCGATCTCGGTCAGCCCGGCCTTGATCGTCTGCACGCTGTCGCCCAGCGCCGGCACCGTTACGACCAGGATCAGGTCGGCGACCGCGACCACCTCGAGCTCGACCTGACCGACGCCGACCGTCTCGACGATCACGACGTCGAAGCCCGCCGCTTCGGCCAACCTCACGGCGTCGCGCGTCGCGGGCGCGAGCCCGCCGCCGCCTTCGCGGGACGCCATGCTGCGAATGAACACGCCGCGATCACCCGAATGGCGCTGCATGCGCACGCGGTCGCCGAGCACCGCGCCTTGGGTGAACGGCGACGACGGGTCGACCGCGATGACGGCGACGCTCTCGCCGGCCGTGCGCAGGCCCTCGATCAGGCGATCGACCAGCGTCGACTTCCCGGCGCCGGGCGGTCCCGTGACGCCGATGACGTCGGCATGGCCCACCGCGGCGTGATGGCCGTTGGCGGCCAGCTGCGCGAGCGCGACGGGCAAATCGCTGATGCGATTCTCGACCGCCGAGATCGCGCGCGCCAGGTCGCGACTGACGTTGGCGGCGATCAAAAGACCGGCTTCTCCACGTACGTGCCGAACACGGGCCGCAGGGCGTTGATGATCTCGCCGCCGGTCGCGCGCGCCTTCACCGCCGCGATCGTCGCCGGCATGATGTTCTCGTCGCTCTTGGCGACGCGCACGAGCTCGTCGAGCGCGCGCCGAACGGCCTCGCCGTCGCGCGACGCGCGCGTCTTGCGCAGCCGCTCGAGCTGCCGTTCAGCGGCCGCTTCGTCGACGTGATGGAGCTCGACGTGCGGGTTCGCGCTGTTGTCGCGATACTTCGTGACGCCGACCACCTGCCGCTCGCCGGCGTCCTTGCGGCGGTGCAGGTCGTAGGCCGCGTCGGCCAGCTCGAGCTGGAAGAAGTTGTCCTCGATGCAGGCGATCACGCCGCCGCGCTTGTCGATCTCGGCGAAGTAGTCGAAGCAGGCCTTCTCGATGTCGGCCGTCAGCCGCTCGAGCGCGTACGAGCCGCCCAGCGGGTCGATCGTGCCGACGACACCGACCTCATCGGCGATGATCTGCTGCGTGCGCAGCGCGATCTTCATCGCCGGCTCGCTGGGGATCGACAGCGCCTCGTCGTAGCCGTTGGTGTGCAGCGACTGCGCGCCGCCGCAGACCGCCGCCAGCGCTTCGATCGCGGTGCGGGCGATGTTGTTGAGCGGCTCGCGCGCGGTGCACGACACGCCGGCGGTCTGGCAGTGGAAGCGCAGCCGCATCGACTCGGGCTTCTTGGCGCCGAAGCGCTCCTTCATCACGCGGGCCCACACGCGGCGCGCCGCGCGGAACTTGGCGACCTCTTCCAAGAAGTCGATCTGCGACACGAAGAAAAACGACAGCCGCGGCGCGAACTCGTCGACGTCGATCCCGGCCTTGACGACCTCTTCGACGTACGCGATCCCGGCCGCCAGCGTGAACGCGACCTCCTGGATCGCGGTGCTGCCGGCCTCGCGCGTGTGGTAGCCGCTGACGTTGACCGGGTTGTAGCGCGGCAGGTTCCGTGCGGAGTAGGTGATCGTGTCGCGCACGATGCGCATCGCCGGGCGCGGCGGGTAGACCCACTCCTTCTGCGCGACATACTCTTTGATGATGTCGTTCTGGATCGTCCCCGACAGCTTCTTGCGGTCGAAGCCGCGCTCTTCGGCGACGACGAGGTACATCGCGAACAGGATGAACGCCGACGGGTTGATCGTCATCGAGACGCTGATCTGCTCGAGGTCGATTCCGGCGTAGAGGTCGAGCATGTCGTCGACGCTGTCGATCGCGACGCCCTCGCGGCCGACTTCACCTTCGCTGCGCACGTCGTCGGAGTCGTAACCCATCAGCGTCGGCATGTCGAAGTCGGTCGAGATCCCGGTCTGGCCCTGCGCGATGAGATACCGGAAGCGCGCGTTCGTGTCGTCGGCCGTGCCGAAGCCGGCGATCTGGCGCATCGTCCACGGCTGCGCGCGATACATCGTCGGATACGGTCCGCGCGTGTACGGGTACTGGCCGGGAAAGCCCAGGTCGCGCGCGTAGTCGACGTCGGCGACGTGCGCCGGCGTGTAGATCCGCTCGAGTACCGCACCGCCCTGGGTGCGGAAGGCCTCGCGCGCCTCCGGACGCCGCTCGGTGAACGGCAGCAACGTAAGCTGCTCCCACTCGCGTTGCTGGTCGGCGATCGGTGTTTCGGTCGTCTGCACGGTCGGGTTCCTCCGGGCGCTACGGAAGTCTTCGGATTGTATACAATCTAATCGCCAGGCAGGTCAAGCCCTCCTGCTACCTGTATACAATCGTCCATGTCGATCGGTCTGGCCGGCTCGGAGCCCCGCTCGGAGAGCCTCCTCGAGGACCTGCGCGAGGCGATCCTGACCGGGCGGTACGGTCCTGGTGCCCATTTGGTCCAGGACGATCTCGCGGCGGCGTTCGGGGTGAGCCGCATCCCGCTGCGCGAGGCCCTGCGGCGCCTCGAGGGCGAAGGGCTGGTCGTGATCAGCCCCAATCGCGGGGCGGTCGTCCGCAGCCTCGCGCCCAAGGACGTCGTCGACCTGTACGACCTGCGGATCGCGCTCGAGTCGCTCGCCGTACGGCGGGCGGCGGAACGCTACGCCGACCTGCGCGGTTCGACCAAGACGCGCCACGCGCAGGCCCGCGCGGCGATCGTGACGCGCAACCTCTCGGCGCTGTTCCGCCTCGACCGCGACTTTCACGCCGACATTGCCGCGGCGTCCGACAACAATCAGCTCGTCGAGTCGCTCGGCGCGCTGTGGTCGCAGATCATGCGCATGATGCACGCCTACTTCGAGGCCGGCGACTATCCGGTCGACACCTGGAACGATCACGAGGCGATCGCGGCGGCGATCGCGCACGGCGAAGCCGACCGCGCCGTCGAGAAGTTGACCTCGCACCTCACCGGCAGCCGCGACCGCATCCTTGCCAGCCTGCGCGCGAAAGGCGACCGCTCATGAACCTCGCGCGCGGGCTCGCAGAGCGCGAAGCTCGCGGCCGGCCGATCCGCGTCGCACTCGTCGGTGCCGGGAAATTCGGCACGATGATCCTCGCGCAGCTGCGGCTGATGACCGGCGTGCGTTTGGCGGTACTCGCCGATCTCGACGGCGCGCGCGCTCGTCGTGCCGCGGTCGAGGCCGGCTGGCCGGCCGATGCGTTCGTGGCGGCATCCGGCGCGGGTGCCGCCAATGACGTCGCGCGCGGCGGGCGCACCGCGCTCGTCGACAGCGGCGAGATCGCAGCGGCTTGCGAGATCGACGTGCTGATCGAAGCGACCGGTCACGAGCAGGCCGGTGCGCTGCACGCGTATCGGACGCTCGAACGCGGCGTGCACGTCGTGATGGTCACGGTGGAAGCGGACGTCGTCGTCGGACCGTACCTGCACCATGTCGCGCAACGCAACGGCGCGGTGTACTCGATGGCGTACGGCGATCAGCCAGCGATCATCTGCGAGCTGGTCGACTGGGCGCGCACCTGCGGTTTCGACGTCGCGGCCGCCGGCAAAGGCACGAAGTACGCGCCGAAATACCGGCGCTCCACGCCCGACACGGCGTTCGGCTACTACGGCTTCACGCCCGAGCAGATCGCGACCGGCGGCTTCAACGCCAAGATGTTCAACTCGTTCCTCGACGGCACGAAGTCGGCGATCGAGATGGTCGCGGTCGCCAACGCGACCGGGCTCGACGTCGGCGAGAACGGATTGTCGTTCGCGCCGGCCTCGGTGCACGATCTGCCGGCGCTGCTGCGCCCGCGCGACGACGGCGGGATCCTGCCGCACGCCGGCATGGTCGACGTCGTCTCGTGCGTGCGCGACGACGAGACCTTCGTCGACGATCACCTGCGCTGGGGCGTGTACGTCACGTTCACCTCGAAGAGTGACTACGCGCTGCGCTGTTTCGGCGAGTACGGCATCACCACCGATCCGAGCGGACGCTATGCCGCGCTGTGGCGGCCGTATCACCTCATCGGCCTCGAGATCGGTGTCTCGATCGCCTCCGTCGCGCTGCGCGGCGAACCGACTGGCGCACCGTTCGCCGGCCACCGCGCCGAGGTCGTCTGCGCGACGCGCAACCCGCTGCCGGCCGGCGCACTGATCGACGGCGAAGGCGGTTACGCGGTGTACGGCACCTGCGTTCCCGCCGAGCTCGCGCGCGCCCAGCGTCTCGTCCCGCTCGGCCTCGCGCACGGCCTACGCCTCACCCGCGACGTCCCTGCCGACCACCCGATCGGCACCGCCGACGTCACCTTCGACGACACCTCATTCCTCGCCAACCTCCGCCGCGAACAAGACGCGCTGCTCGCCGCGCCTGTTTAGCGGTGTGGCATCGGCAAAGCATCAACGCAGCGCTGCGCGCCTCGATTCGCAGGCCGATGTCATCCTGAGCTTGTCGAAGGACGACATCTACACAGGCTCAGGATGACGTGACTGGGTTCGACGCGCCTCGAATTAATCGAGCCTGCCTTTGAGGACGGCGCGGGCGTGGGCGCCGCCGTCGGGGCAGCGCGTTACGGCGAACTCCTCGGCGATCGTCGAGACGATGAATAATCCGCGCCCGCTCTCGGCCAGCGCGTCGGCGGGCAGGCGCGCGTTGTGCTGGAAGCCGCCGCCGTGGTCGACGACGTGCAGCACCCCCGTGTCGCCGCTGAGGTCGAGCGCGACGTCGACGGTGCCGGGCGCGTAGCGCTTGGCGTTCCCGACGAGCTCCGCGTAGACCAGCTCCGAGATCGTGCGATCCGCGCGGTTGATCCCGCGCCGGTCGAGCGCGGCGACGAGCTCCCGCCGCGCCTTGCCCGCGGCGCGGCCGTCGCGCGCGTCGAACGTCCAGCTTCGCGCGCAGTGGTCTCCGCCGATCGCCACCAGCGAGCGCCGAAAGGAGACGACCAGCATCGCGACGTCGTCGCTGGCCGCGGCGCCGTGCAGCACCGCGTCGTGAATCGCCTGCGCCGGCGCGGCGGCCAGATCGGCCTCGCGCAAGGCCTGCACGAGCGCGGCTTCGCCGGCGATGAAGTCGCGCTCGGCCTCGACCAGGCCGTCGGTGTACAGCAGGAGCGTGACGTCGTCGGCGATGTCGGCGGTGCGCGTCACGTCCTGGCCGCGCTCGCGCAGGCCGAGCGGCAGGCCGGCCGCGTCGATCGGCATCACCCGCAAATCACGCGTGCGCAACAGCGGCGACGGATGACCCGCGCCCGCATAGGCCAGCGTCGCCCAGACGGGATCGATCACGCCGACCCAGGCGGTGACGAAGCGGTCCGGCGCTTGTGACCGCAGCACGCGGTCGGCGGCGTCGAGCATGACCGACGGATCGGGATTGATCGCCGCGGCGCCGCGCAAGCTCTGCCGGATCGCCGCCATCGTGGCGGCGGCGTCGAGCCCGCTGCCCGCGACGTCGCCGACCGAGACGACGACCCGGCCGTCGGGGACACGAAACGCATCGTACCAATCGCCGCCGATCAGCGCCTCGCTGCGCCCGGCCTCGTACAGCGCGTCGAACGCCATACCGGGCAGGCGCGGCAAGTCGGTCGTCAGTGCGGCGGCTTGAAAGGTGTGCGCGACACGCCGTTCGCGCTCGTACGCTTCGGCGTTGGCGATCGCGGGCGCGAGCCGGCGTGCGACCTCGGTCACGAACCGCAGATCGCTGGTGTCGTAGCGGCGGTTCGACGTCGCGTCGTACATGATCGCCAGGGTGCCCCGCACGGATCCGCCGTAGGCGATCGGGACGATCGCGGCCGATACCGCACCGAGAGTGGCGACCGCCTCGCGGTACGGCACGCTGACGCCGCCCAGCGCGCTGTCGGGCAGGTCAGGGTAGACCGCCGGCTTCTTCGTGCGCACCACCACCGGCGAGCCGAGCGTCGCGTCGTGCACGAAATAGCGCACGTCGATCAGCTCGTTCGCGCGCGCGGCGAGTTCCGGATCGCGGTGGTGCGAGGCCGCCAGGAAGAGTTGGCCGTTCTCGTCGATGAGGTTCACGGTGGCCCAGTCGGCGAACAGCGGTACCAGCAGGCGCGTCGCGGCCTGCAGCGTGTCGCGCAGGTCGAGCGTCTCGGCCAGCGACTCGCCGAGCCGCGCGTAGAACGCCTCGCTGGCCGCGATCCGGCGCTGCGCGTCGGCGGCCTCACGCGCCTCGCGGAACAACCGCGCGTTCTCGAGCGCAGCGGTGATCCGGCGCGCCAAGTTCTCGGCGGTGGCCAGATCGGCGTCGCCGTAGTTGGACGAAGCACCGATGCGGCAGAACGTCAGCGCGCCGTAGCGCCGGCCGCGGGCGGTCATCAAGACCGTGATGAGCGAGCACAGCCGCTCGTCGCGCATGCGCGCGTAATGGGCGTCGTCGGCGGCCGCGCGCTTCCACCACGTCTCGTCGATGCGCGGCACGATCACGCTCTCGCCGCTGCGCCAGGCGACAGCGATGGGGTGAACGGGATGCGCGACCGGCGCCGCTTCGCCGATCGAGCGTTCGAACGGAGCGCGGTGGACCGGATCGCGGTGCGCGACCGCGAAGCGCCGCAGCGTGCCGTCCTCGGCGGTGAGATCGAACAGCGCGTAGTCGGCGAACGATTCGACCGCCGCCGCCACCACCGCGTGCACGATAGCTTCGGGGTCGAGCTCGGCGGCGAACAACTCGTCGGCGCGCGCCAAGAACGCGTCGCGCGCGGCGGCGCCGTGCAATTCGTTGATGTCGACGCACGTGCCGTACCAGTGCGTCACAGCGCCCGACGCGTCGCGCAGCGCCGTCGCGCGCAGCAGAAACCAGCGCGAGCGGCCGTCGCGACCCACCATGCGGCACTGCAGGTCGAAGTCTCCGTCGTCGCCGACCGCGGCGTCCCAGGCCGCCGCCACGCGAGCGCGGTCGTCCGGATGAACGGCACCGAGCCACGCGCGTCCCATCGACTCGCCGGCGGTCAAACCGGTGTACTCGTACCAGCGACGGCTGAAGAAATCGCTGTCGCCGGCGGGCGTCGCGCGCCACACGATCTGCGGAAGCGCCTCGACGAACGCCCCGAGTTCGCCGTCGAGCATCGTCGCGTTCAACGCGCTCGTTCTCCCCGTTCCGGCTCGGCTCGGCATCCCGGCGTCAGCGCTGCCGCAGGCTGCGGAGATCGCCGTCGCGGACGGTCACGCCAGTCGCGTCGAACCATTCCATCAGCGGAACCGCGTGCCTGCGCGTCGTGCCGACAGCGTCGCGAAAGCGCGCCATCGTGATCGGTCCGTCGCGCCGGATCGACGTCTCGAGCCGCCGCCGAATCTCGGCGATCTGCGTGCCGCGATAGACCCCGGCCCCGACCTTGACCAGCGCGCCTGACGCGAGCAGCGTGTCGAAGGCCTGCGGCAGGCCGGTGATGCGCGCCGGGCGCAGCTCGGCGAGCAGCGAGTCCAGCGATGCCGGAACCAACGGCTGCTCGGGGTCGACGGCGACCGTTCGCTCGAAGAACTCGCGCTGCTCGGGCGTGAGCCGCGCTTCGTGGGCGATGCTCGAGTAGTACCCCGCGCGTCCGGCGATGCGTCCCTCTTCGACCTCCGACGCCAGGAAGCGAATCAGCAACGGCTCGTCGACGGTGAGCTCGCGGGCGAGCGCGAGCGAGGTCGTCCCGAGCATCCACGGCGCTTCGCTCTCACGGCGCGCGAACACGGCCGCGATGCGTTCCGACAGCGCCTCGGCCGCGGCGCCGTCGAGATACGCGTCCGGCTTGTGCAGCGCGCGCGCGGCGCCGCGGGCGGTCAGCGCACCGGCGATCTCGGCGGCGCGCTCCTCGCGCACGTTCGCTTCCGCGCCGAGCTCTGCGGCCGCGCGCGGCACCGTCCCCCACGCTGCCAGCACGCGCGCGACCGCGTCGACGTCGGGCGCGTCGCTCTCCGCCGTCGATTCCACGGCCGCCGAGCCGATCGTTCCGCCGCCCAGCAGCACCTTCGGCGAGAGGGTACGCACCACGAACGCTTCGCCGGCATAGGCGATCGTCGTGCGCCGCAGATGCAGCGTCGCGTCGACCGCCACGCTGAGCGCCGGCGGACCGTCGTCGAACACGAGCGTGCCGAGGATCTCGCCGGCACCCAGGTACGCGCGAACCGGCGTGCGGCGGCGCAGCCAAGGCTGCGCTTCGCGCACCGGCCGAAAGCGAACGCGCAGCGACGCGCTCGAAACGAAGGTCGCGTCGGCCAGCACCGCGCCGCGGTGCAGGTCGCTGGCATCGACGCCCGGGACGTTCGCCGCGACCCGCGCGCCGCCGGCGACGGCCGTTCGCGATTCGCCGAAGACGTGCAGCGAGCGAAGACGCACCTCGCGTCCCGGCGGATCGAGAAGCAGCGTGTCGCCGGCGCGCAGCGTGCCCTGCATCAACGTTCCGGTCACGATCGTGCCGTGGCCCGGCAGCGCGAAGACGCGATCGACCGGTAAGAACGCGGGCGCGTCGTGCGCGCGCGGCGGCAGCGCGACGAGCGCGTCGTGGATCGCGCGCCGCAGCTCTTCGACGCCGTCGCCGGTCACCGTCGAAACCGCGAACGCCGCCGCGCCCTCGGCGAACGTGCCGCGGGTCGCGCCGGCGACGTCGCGCGCGACCTGCGCGAGCGCGCCGTCGTCGACGAGGTCCGACTTGGTGAGCACGACGATCGTGCGCCGCACGTTGAGGAAGTCCAGGATCGCGAGGTGCTCGAGCGTCTGCGGCCGGACGCCCTCGTTCGCCGCGACGACCAGCAGCAGCAGCTCCATCCCGGCCGCGCCGGCCAGCATGTTGTGCACGAACCGCTCGTGGCCCGGGACGTCGACGATGCCCGCGTCGACGCCGTCGTCGAATCGCAGGTGCGCAAAGCCGAGATCGAGCGTCATGCCGCGCAGCTTCTCTTCGATCCAGCGGTCGGGGTCGGTCCCCGTCAGCGCGCGAACCAGCGCCGATTTCCCGTGATCGACGTGCCCCGCAGTTCCGACGACGTGCATCAGCCCGCGGCTTCGAGCGCGGCCGCGAGGTCTCCGTCGCGCTCGGGCGGGATCGTGCGCAGGTCGATGAGCACTCGGTCGCCGTCGACGCGAGCCACCACCGCCGGTGCGCCGCACCGCAAGCGGGCGGCCGCCGCATCGACGCCGCCGCGCGGCGCGTGCCACGCCAGCGCGACCGATGCGAACGGCGCCGTCGGCAGCGCGCCCGCGCCGACGTAGCCGTCCGCGCGCTCGGCGCGCAAGTCGAGCCCGTCGAGCCGCGCGGCGAGCGCCGCCGCGCGCGCGTGCAGCGCGTCGAGCGGCGCCGCGAGCATGCGATAGAACGGGATCCGCTCGCGCGCCGCCGGATCGAGGTGCAGGCGCAGCGTCGCGCCCAGCGCGGCGAGGGTGATGCTGCCGACGCGCAGCGCGCGCAACAGCGGGTTGGCGCGCATGCGTTTGACCAGCGCCGACCGGCCGGCGACGATCCCGGCCTGCGGGCCGCCCAACAGCTTGTCGCCGGAGAATGCGACCAAATCGATGCCCTCGCCGATCGCGTCCTGCACCGTGCGCTCGTGCGGCAGACCGTAGGCACGCAAGTCGGACAGCGCGCCGCTGCCGAGATCTTCGACCACCGGAACGCCGGCGCGCGCGCCCAGCGCAGCCAGTTCGGCGCCCGAGACGTCGGCCGTGAACCCGTCGATGCGATAGTTCGACGCGTGCGCGCGCAGCAGCAGCGCGGTGCGCGGCGTGAGCGCGCGCGCGTAGTCGGCGGCGTAGACCTTGTTCGTCGCGCCGACTTCGACGAGCACCGCTCCGCTGCGCGCGAGAACGTCCGGCAGCCGAAATCCACCGCCGATCTCGATGAGCTGGTTGCGCGCGACGACCACCTCGCGCCCGCTTCCGTCGGGCGCGCGAGCGAACGTGTCGAGCACCAGCAGCACCGCCGCGGCGCAGTTGTTGACGACCAGCAAGTCCTCGGCACCGGTCGCCGCGCGCAACAGCGGGCCGAGACGATCGTAGCGCGAGCCGCGCCGGCCCGTCGACAGATCGTACTCCAGATTCGACGCGCCGCGAGCGGTGTCGTCGATCGCGTCGAGCGCCTCGCGAGCCAGCGGCGCGCGCCCGAGGTTCGTGTGCAGCAGGATCCCGCTGCCGTTGAGCACGCCGGTCAAACCGGCTCGCGACGCCTCGGCAAGCCGCGCCAACACGTCGTGGACGACGGCGTTCGGTTCGGGCGTCACGGCAGCGCTGCGCGCGAACGCGAGCGCGGCGCCGATCTGTTCCTTGACGGCCGCTGCGCCGAGAAGGACGACGAACCGCGCAACGCGCGGTTCGTCGAGGATGCGATGGACCGCCGGTAGGCGGCTCAGCTCACGCGTCAGGCGGCGGCGAGATGCTTGTCGAGCATCTGACGGATGTGCTGCTCGGGAACGAAGCCCACGATCCGGTCGACCGCCTTGCCGCCCTTGAACAGGATCAGGCACGGGATCCCGGAGACCTGATAGTCACCGGCGATCTGCGGGTTCTCGTCGGTGTTCAGCTTGACGAACGTGACGCGATCGCCCAGCTGGCCGGCGACCTTCTCGACGACCGGCGAGAGCATGCGGCACGGACCGCACCACGGGGCCCAGAAATCGACCAGTACGGGCTTGTCGGCCCCCAGCACCTGGGTCGAAAAGGTGCTCTGCGTGACGTCGGCGAGTGCGCTCATGAATGTGGCTTTCGTTCCTCCGGATGCTTCGACCCGGCCGTAGGAGCGACGGTTTCGGACCGGAACACCGCGACGTGCGCCCGCTTCCTGCCGTCATCGCCGTGCTGGTCGCCGTTGCCGCCGCGACGGTAGCGCCGGCCGGGAGCGTCCCGGTCCGCGGCGCGCCGGTGATCGTCGTCTTGGTTGCCGCCCCGGTCGGCGAAAGCGCGCAGCAAACGATGCCCGCCGCGCTTTGGCTGCGGCTGGTGAGCCAGTACGTCGGGCGCGCCAAGATCGTGACCGACGCCGAAGCGACGATGCCCGATGCAGAGCGCTGTCGCGCAGCGCATGCCGCCTACGCGGTGCTCGCCACCTTCGACCGCCTCCCGCGGCTGCCGGGCATGGCGCAAGACACCGATCGCGCGTACGCCATCGCTCGCTTCACCGTTCGCAACTGCGCGACCGGCGAGGTGATTCCGGCGAGGATCGTGCGTTTGGAGAGCGATCCGCCCGACGAGAGCGTTCGCGCCGGCGACGAGGCAGGCGCCGAGCAGCGCTGGGCGCACGCCGTGCAGCTCGCGCTCGCACACCAACCGCCACTGTTCCCACGCGCCGCGAGCGCCGCCAAGTCGAGCCCGACACCGAAACCCGCCGCAACTCCGACTCCGACTCCGACGGCGACGGAGAGTCCGACGCCGGCCGTGGAGCCGGCGCCGAGCTCCGTGCCGACGGTTACGGTTTCGCCGGCTCCTCGCCGGTGATGTCGGCGACGCGCTTGGACTGCTGACCCAGGTTCGCGATCGCGATCACCTCGTCGCCCTCGTCGAGCCGCTGCAGGCGCACGCCCTTGGTCGAGCGGCCGGCGCGCCGGATCTGCGCGACGGGGATGCGGATCACCTGATTGCCCGAGGTGATCATCAGCAGCTCGTCGTCGGGCGAGACGAGAATTTGATCGACGACGTAGCCGATCTCTTTCTCCTTGGCGAACGCTTTGACGCCCTTGCCGCCGCGCGTGATGTGACGGTACTCCTCGATCGGCGTGCGCTTGCCGAACGCCTTCGAGGTGACGATCAGCACTTCGTTGCGGTCGTCCTCCATGACGTCCATCGCGACGACCTCGTCGCCCTTGGCCAGTGTCATCGCCTTCACGCCGCGCGCGGGCCGGCCCATCGGGCGGACGTCGCGCTCGTTGAAGTGGATCGCCATGCCGTCGTGCGTCGCGAGGATGATGTCGCGGTCGCCGCTGCTCAAGTCGACCGCGAGCAACTCGTCGCCTTCGTCGAGCCCGATCGCGATCAGCCCGTTGCGCCGCACGTTCTCGAACTCGGCGAGCCGCGACTTCTTGATGATGCCGCGACGCGTCACCATCACCAGATACTCTTCGGTATCGAACGCGCGCACCGGGAACACGGCCGTGACCAGCTCGCCCGGCGGCAGCTGCAGCAGGTTCACCAGCGCCGTGCCGCGTGCTTGACGGGTCGAGTCCGGAATCTCGTACGCGCGCAACCGGAATGCGCGGCCCTTGTTGGTGAAGAACAGAACGTACTGGTGCGTCGTCGCGACGAAGAAGTTGCGAACGACATCTTCCTTCTTGAGGTTGGCGATCCCGATCACGCCGCGCCCGCCGCGGTTCTGCGCCCGGAACGTGTCGACCGAGACGCGCTTGATGTAGCCGCCGACGGTCGCCGTCACGACAACGTCGGTGTCGGCGATGATGTCCTCGATCGACAGCTCGCCCTCGAGCGCTTCGACCGGCGTGTGCCGCTTGTCGCCCAGGCGCTTGCCGACGTCGAGCGTCTCGTCGCGCACGACCTTGAGCATGCTCTTCTCCGACCCGAGCAGCTCCTTGAGATCGGTGATCGTCGCGAGCAGCTGCGTGTACTCGTCCTCGATCTTCTGGCGCTCGAGGCCGACCAGCGTGCGCAGCCGCATGTCGACGATCGCGGCGGCCTGGATCTCGTCGAGCCCGCGCGCGATCTCGTCGTTGAGGTCGACCGGGTCGGTGTTCGGATCGATCCCTTGGGGCACGGGGAAGCGCGCCATGAGGTTCGCCTTGGCCTCATCGACCGTCGCGCTGGCGCGAATGATCGTGATGACCTCGTCGATGTTGTCGAGGGCGATCCGGAAGCCGCGCAGGATCTTGGCCCGGTCGCGCGCTTTGGCGAGATCGTATTCGGACCGGCGGCGCACGACCTCGCGGCGATGCGCGACGAAGTGCTTGAGCATCTCGCGCAGCGACAGCACCTGCGGCTCGAGCGCCGTCGCGGTGCCGGATGACTGTCCCCACCTGCCGCCGCGCGGCACCGGCACCAGCGCGAGCATGTTGAAGGCGAAGCTCGACTGCAGCGGCGTCTGCTTGTAGAGTTGGTTGAGGATCACTTGCGGCGTCGCGCTGCGCGCCAGCTCGACGACGATCCGCATCCCCTTGCGGTTGGACTCGTTGTGCAGCGCGGTGATTCCGGTGATCCGCTTCTCTTGGTACGCGTCGGTGATCGACTCGAGGATGCGGTTGACCGAAACTTGGAACGGCACTTCGCTGATGACGATGCGGTGGCGGCCGCGATCTTCGACGATCTCGGCCTTGCCGCGCAGCATGACCGAGCCGCGGCCGGTCTTGTAGGCCTGACGGATCGCCTCGCGTCCCAGCAGCACGCCGCCGGTCGGAAAGTCGGGTCCCTTGACGATCTGCAGCAGGATGTCGTCGAGCTCGTCGTCGCCCAACCCGGGGTTGTCGATGACCGCCGCAACCGCTTCGCAGATCTCGCCGACGTTGTGCGGCGGGATGTTGGTCGCCATCCCGACCGCGATCCCCGAGCTGCCGTTGACCAGCAGCTGCGGAAGGCGTGCGGGCAGCACGACCGGCTCTTCGGTCTGGTTGTCGAAGTTCGGAACGAAGTCGACCGTGTTCTTGTCGATGTCGGCCAGCATGTCGAGCGCCGCGCGCGCGAGCCGCGCCTCGGTGTAGCGGTACGCCGCCGGCGGATCGGGATCGATCGAGCCGAAGTTGCCGTGGCCGTCGACGAGCGGATAGCGCAGCGTGAAGTCCTGCGCCATGCGGACCAGCGCGTCGTAGACCGAGCTGTCGCCGTGCGGGTGATAGCTCTTGAGCACCTCGCCGATGACGCCGGCGCACTTGCGATGCTGCTTGGACGGGTCGAGCCCCATCTCGCGCATCGCGTACAAGATGCGGCGCTGCACGGGTTTGAGGCCGTCGCGCACGTCGGGCAGCGCCCGCGACGCGATGACCGACATCGCATACGAGAGGTAGCTCTCGCGCATCTCGTCTTCGACGGCGATTGCGGACAGCCGGGAGTCGTTGTTCACTAATGCTTTCTAGAGGTCAGATGGGAGATTCGTCAGCGCGCGCACCGCTGGGCGCCGGCCCGGTCAACGCGTCGGCGTCGCGCTTCGCCGCGGCTTGCAGCTCGGCGGCGTTCTTGCGCAGCGCGGCCAAGTGCGTCTCGTAGCGGGCTTCCAGGTCGGCCAGGTGCCGGGCCGTTCCAGCGCTGGTGGTGCCCGGTACGCCGTCGGTCGAGTCGGTCACGGATGCGGTGCCGGATCGCGCTGCTTGAACAGCGCGCCGACCAAGAAACCGACGATTCCGCCCAGCACCGCGCCCAAGACCGCAATGATCAGCAGCTTGCTGCCCAGCCCGCCGCCGATACGGCCCAAGGAGAAGAAGCGCAAGGTGAGGATCGACGCCTCGAAGGCCGCCGCGAATACCGAACAAACGGCACCGGCGATGATTCCGACGAGGACGTCACTCATACGCAGACGCACCAAACACCATTCTGACTTCTAAGGATGACGTCCTCGACGACCGCGTCGCATTCGACGCCTTTGCGGCCAAGCTGGCCGGCACGCTGCGCGCCGGCGACGTGGTGGCGCTGCGGGGACCGCTGGGCTCGGGCAAGACGACCTTCGTGCGCGCCGTGGTGCGCGCGCTGCACGGGTCGGACGAAGCGGTGAGCAGCCCGACCTTCGTGTTCCGCCAGCGCTATGACGGCACGCCGCCGGTCGAGCACGTCGACCTGTACCGCATCGAAGACCCGGTCGGCGAGCCGGCCGAGCTCGGCCTCGAGGACGCCTTCGCGGCCGACCGCATCGTGCTCGTCGAGTGGCCCGAGCGGGGCGGCGACTGGTTGCCGAGCGAGCGGATCGAAGTCGAGATCGACGGCGTCGGCGACGGGCCGCGGCGCGTCCGCGTCCGCCGGCCCCGGTGAAGATCCTGGCGCTGGACGCTGCGCTGGGCGGGTTCTCGGTGGCGGTCGACGTCGACGGGCGGGTCGAGGCGGTGGCGACCGGCCGCCAGGATGCGCTCGAGGCGGGGCTCGGGCAGGTCGAAGCGGTGCTCGAGCGCGCGGGCCTGCGGCTGACCGAGCTCGACCGCGTCGCGGTCGGGCTCGGACCCGGCTCGTTCACCGGCGTGCGGATCGCGGTGGCTTACGCGAAGGCGCTGGCCTACGGCGTGGCGCTCCCGCTGGTCGGGATCTCGTCCTACGACGCGCTCGAGCCGGCCGATGCGCCGCTTCCGGTTCTGGTCGTCGTGCGCGGCCGGCGCGGGGTCGTCTGCGCGCGGCGGCGCGACCCTGACGGCGCGACGTCTGCCTGCGGCCCGACGAACGAGGTGCTCGGCCGCCTGCTGCTCGGCCCCCTGGGCGCCGTCAACGTCGTCGGGAATACGGAGGACGTGCTCTCGCAGATCGCCGAACGCGGCTGGACCGTGCGAGCCTTGTCGGCCCGGTCCAGCGTGCCCGCAGTCGCGATCGCCCAGCTCGCCCGCACCCGCGCGCCGAGCGTGTCCGCACACGCCGTCGCGCCGGATTACGGTGAAGCGCCGGTCGTCACGCAACGCCGCTCGCCGTGAAGGCCGAGCTGTTCCCGCCGGACGCCGACGCGCCGCGGGGGATGCAGATCGACACGATGGTCGCCGGCGACCTGCCGGCGGTGCTGCGCATCGAAGGCCTGTCGTTCAGCACGTCGTGGCCGATGAACGCGTTCGCGAACGAGATCCGCGACAACAAGCTGGCGCACTATTTCGTCGGCCGGCTCGACAGCCAGATCGTTGCGTACGGCGGGATCTGGGTCATCCTCGAGGACTCGCACATCACCACGATCGCCGTGCACCCGGAATTCCGCCGGCTCAAGCTGGGCGAAGAGATGCTGCTGCGGCTGCTCGACCGCGCGATCGCGCAAGGCGCGTCGTGGATCACGCTCGAGGTGCGCGAGTCCAACGACGCGGCGCAAAAGCTCTATCGCAAGTACGGCTTCACGACCGTCTCGACGCGGCGCGGATATTACAGCGACAACGGCGAGAACGCCCTGGTGATGTGGGCCGGCAACCTCAAAGGCGAACTGTACGCCGCGCGCCTGCGCGTGCTGCGCGCCGCGCTCGACGACGAGATCGCGCGCCGGCCGCCGGCGGCCGCGGGGTGATGCTGCCGCCTGCCGTCGACCTGCTCCATCGTCCGCTGGCCGCGCTGGTGCGCGCGTACGGTCCGCCGTCCTCGGTGGCGACGCGCGATGACGGTCAGCACATCGTCTTCGCCGACGGCGGGGCGAGCGTGACCGCGATCGTCGACGACGACTCGACGATCCATGCGATCGATCTGACGTTCCCGGCCGGCACGACCTATGCGCTCGACGTCGACGGCACGACCTACCGCTTCACCTTCGGCACGACGACGTCGATCAGCGCGCGCGACTTGCTCGCCGCCGACGCCGAGACGGAAGGCGCGAACTTTCGCGTGTTCCGGCGCGGCGAGGACGAGGTGTTCGTGCTGTCCTTCGATGCGAAGACGTCGACCCTCGCGCACCTGCTGATCGGCGACCGCGCGACGCTGCTGCGGCTGGGGTACGTGCGCGATCCCGTGCCGGACCAGCCGCGTTTTCCGTTCGTCGCGCCGGTCCTCAGGCACACCGCGGTCGGCGACGGGAGCGGTCCGAAAGCGACCGTGCTGCGGCTCGATCTCGACCGGGCCGGCGTCGTGCGCAACGTCGCTGTGATCGTCGGCAGCGCCGATCCGTCGTTCGACCAGCAGCTCGTCGCGCAAGTCGGTCACGACAGCTATGCGCCGGCGAAGCTGGGTGGCCGCGCGATCGGTTCGAGCGTGTTTCGCGAGATACGCCACTGAGGCGTCGCGGTATCGACGCGTTCGCGGGCGACGGCGTCGCGTTTGTGCGCGCGGCGCGCGCCGTGAGCGCCGAGCTCGATCAGCGATACCGTTTCGCGCACGTGCTGCGCGTCGCGCGACTGGCCGAACGGCTCGCGGTCGCACACGGCGTCGACCCGCTGCGCGCGCGGCTCGCCGGTCTGCTGCACGATCTGGCGCGGCTCTACCCGCCGCAACGCGTGCTGCGCGAATGCGAGCAGCGCGGGATGGAGATCGGCAGCTTCGAGCGCGCGAACCCGATCGTGCTGCACGCGCGGCTGGGCGCCGAGCTGGCGCGCGAACGCTTCGGCATCGACGATCCCGGCGTTTTGTCGGCGATCCGCAAACACACGGTCGCCGACGGGGTCATGACACCGTTGGACGCGGTGGTATACCTGGCCGACGGCCTCGAGCCCGGACGGACGTTTCCGGAGCGGCCGGCGCTCGCCGAGCTGGCCTTTCGCGACCTCGACGCGGCGATGCGCGCGCTGCTGCTCTCGTCGATCGCGTACCTCGATGCGCGCGGTCTGGCGATCGCGCCCGAAACGCTGGCCGCCGCACGGCTGTACGGCGTACCCCTGTCCGCGGAGGAGAGAAGCCCTGCCTGAGATCGATCTGGTCGCGCTCGTGCGCGACGCCGCCGAGGAGAAAAAAGGCGAAGACATTGCCGTGCTGGACCTGACCGGGCGCACGATCGTGGCCGACGCGTTCGTGATCGTCACCGGCCGCTCGACGATCCAGACGCGCTCGGTGGCCGACGCGATCGTGGAGAAAGCGGAGCAAGCCGGACTGCGGCCCCGGCTGGAGGGCCACCGCGACGGCGGCTGGATCCTGATCGACCTCGGGCACGTCGTAGCGCACGTCTTCACGCCCGACCAGCGCCAGTTCTACAACTTGGAGCGGCTTTGGGGCCGCGTCGCCGAAGCCCGGGCTGAGGCGCAATGAGACCCAAGCCCTATCGTCGCTCGCGCGGTCCCGGCAAGGTCTTGGTCAAGGCCTTCGTTTGGGTCGTGCTGGGGATCTTCGTGCTGACCTCGGTCGGCGTCGCGCTGGTGGTCGTCCAGCCGCACTAGCCGCACGACACGAGTTGTGCGCTCGACCGCTTTTGGCCGAACCAGACTCTAGAGCTCGCAACTTCCCGGCCGGGGCCGGGTACGGTGGCCCGGAGGACTCCTAGCGATGAGATTGCCGGCAGCATTCGCTGCCTTTGCCGCCCTGGCCGTCGCCGTCGCCGTGGCGGTCGCTCCCGCTTCGGCCGCGCGCAGCAGCTACGTCATCGACGACGCGCACATGCTCTCGGCGGGCGCGATCGCGCAGATCGATCAGCAGGTCGGCGCGCTGGTCGCGCAGACCGGCAAAGAAGTCGTCGTCGTGACGGAGCCGTCGCTCAACGGTACGACGCCTGAAGCTGCGATCGAGCAAAGCTTCTCGCAGCAGCAAGTCAACGGCGTCGAGATCTACATCGCGAAAGCGGAGCACACCATTCGCATCGCGGGAGATCGCGCGTCGGCGCAGTTCTTCCCGTCGGGTTCGTTCCAGCCGATCGCGGATTCGATGCGGGCCTCGTTCAAGTCCGGTGACTTCGACGGCGGCGTGGAGAACGGGGTCTCGGAGATCGTCAACACCTATCGCGGTCACGAGTCGTCGCTGAACGGCGCGCGACGGCCGGTCGGTTCGACGCCGTACGTTCGGCGCAGCTATTCGGGAGGTCGGAGCTTGGGCTGGATTTGGTGGATCATCATCCTTGCGGTCATCTTCTTCATCATCCGCGGCATCTTCCGCGCCATCGCGGGACCGCGCATGTACGGCCCCGGCCCGGGATACGGTGGTCCGGGTTACGGTGGGCCGGGTTACGGCGGGCCGGGCTACGGCTATGGCGGCGGCGGCGGGTTCTGGAGCGGCTTGCTCGGCGGGCTCGGCGGCGCGTTTCTGGGCAACGAGCTGTTCGGCAACCGCGGCGGCTTCGGCGGCGGGTACGTCGACCCGACGACCGCGGGGATCGGCGGCGGCGATGCCAATTCGGCCGACGCCGGCGGGTGGCAGAGCGACGCCGGACAGATCGACAGCTCGAACGTAGGCGGCGCCTCGTGGGGCGATTCCGGCGGCGGCTGGGGTGGCGGTGACTCCGGCGGCGGCGGCTGGGGTGGCGGCGATTCCGGCGGCGGCGGCGGTGGTGATTCCGGCGGCGGCTGGTAGGAGCTAGGGCTTCGCGGAAGGGCTAGGCTCCGGTGCGGCGCTCGGGGGCGGCGCGCTGACGCTGGGCGCGGCTGACGGCGAGGCCGGTGCGTAGGGGCTCGGCGTTGGGGAGACAGCGGGCTCGTCGTGCAAAGCCGGAAAGCCCTGCTGCAGGCGCAGCCGCGCGACATGCGCTTCTTTGGAGTTCGGAAAGTTCTGCGCTAGGAACTGGTACATCGCGCGCGCGTGGTTGCGCGCGCTCTGCGTCTGCACTTCCTGGTACAGTTGGGCGAGGTGGTACGCGGCCGGCGCGAGCCACCTGTCCTTCGGATAGCGCTGCGCCCAGACGCGCAGCGATGATTCGACCAGACCCGCGTCGTGGACGATCGAGGCGTCGTCCTCCCAGCGTTCGTTGTAGGCGCGGCCGAGCTGGTCGATCTTGGTTCGAACCGACAGCGCGCTGTACTTGAACGGCCCGAAGTACTCGTCGGCGGGTGCCTGCTCCGAGCTGCCGGCGGCGGCCAGGGTGGTGGTGATGAGGACGACCGCGGCGAGGAGCGTGCGAAGCATCGTCAGCTTCCCTACCCGGGAAGTCACCGAGCTTCTCGCTGCCGAACGGCCCCGGCGCAATGCGCAATGCACACTATCGCTCGAACCGCGGGCTGAACCGCCCCGCGTTTCTCGCGGCGCTGGTGGGTGCGGTCGCCGTGCCCTGGCGCGCGTCGGCGATCGGCGAACCACTCGTCAGGCCTGCCCCGGTGTGGTCAGCCGACCTCATCGAGCTGCGGCGCGGCAGCGGGCGGTTGGGGATCGCAGCGATCGATCTGCATAACGGCCGCCGGCTGCTGCGCGCCGCGGACGATCGCTTTCCGTTGGCCAGCACGTTCAAATTGCCGCTGGTGATGGACGTCCTCACGCACGTCGACCGGGGAACGGAGCACCTCGACCGCCGCATCAGGTTCAGCGCGCGCGACGTGCTGCCGTACAGTCCGACGGTCGCGGCGCAGCCGCACGGCGGTACGCTGACCGTCCGCGACCTGTGTGCGGGCGCGATCGAGCACAGTGACAACACCGCCGCGAACCTGTTGTTGCGCGACGTCGGCGGTCCGACCGCAGTGACCGCATATCTGCGAGGTCTCGGCGACACGGTCACGCGGCTCGACCGCAACGAGCCCGCGCTCAACGAAGCCGTTCCCGGCGATCCGCGCGACACCACGACACCGCTGGCAATGGCAACCCTGATGGCGAAGCTGGTGCGCGAATCGCTGCTCTCGTCGGCATCGAAAGCGCTGCTATTCGATTGGCTGCGCCGCTGCGACACCGGCACATCACGCATTCGCGCCGGCGTCCCGCCGGGTTGGACCGTCGGGGACAAGACCGGCACCACCGACAGCGGCGGCAACGACGTCGCGATCCTGTGGCCGCCGCACGGCGCGCCGATCGTTCTCGCCGTCTATTTCGCCGAAGTCCACGCCTCCGACGCCGCTCGCGACGCCGCCATCGCCGCCGTCGCCCGCATCATCGTGCGCCGGTTTCGCGACTGACGAACGTCAACGCGCGACGACATAGGGAATGAGGGCTTCGAGGCGGCGATCGGTGATGCCGGAAACGTCGAGCAGCTCGTCGACCGTCGCGAACGGACCGTTGGCGGTGCGGAACGCGACGATGCGTTCAGCGAGGCCCGCACCGATGCCGGGGACGGTCGCGAGCGTGGCGGCGTCGGCGGTATTGATGTCGACTTGGGTTGCCGGTGCGACATCGTCGTTCGGTCGCGCGGCGCCCGAGCGCGAGCGTTTGTGGCGGCGGGAGCGGCGCGGTCCCTTGCTGCGCTTCGTGCCGGTCGTTCCGCGGATGCCGCCGGCCGAACTCGCGGAGCGGCGACGCCGGCCGGTCGTGAGCTCGGCCTCGCCCTTCACCGGCACGACGACCTCGTCGCCGTCGGTGAGGTGCGCCGCGAGGTTCACCGCGACGAGGTCGGCATTCGGCCGCGCGCCGCCGGCCAAGGCCAGCGCGTCGGCGACGCGCGCCTGGCTGCCCACCGGATACACGCCGGGTTTGGCGACGTCGCCCGCCACGTACACGAGCGCTTGACCGGGATGGCTGGTCCGGTCCGGGCGGGCGCGCACGGCGACGGAGCGGCGGTCCGGCGAGAATCCGGCATCGCCCGGCGAGCCGGACGAGCCCGACGACCAGCCGGTCGCGGGCGGGGCCGGCTGCGGCACCGGATGCAACAGGATCACCGCGCCGACCGCGGCGACGGCGAGGGCGACGAGCACGCGCTTCATGCCCATCCTTCACGCGCTCATCGGCCGCGGCTAGGGGACACCGGCGATCCATCGTCGACGGCGTCAGCCGACGCACTAGGGCTCCCGGCCGTCATGGTGTAGACTCAAGGCTCATGCCCGAGGAGAGAACGTACGATTTTCGCGCCGTCGAGAGCGGCTGGCAGCAGCGTTGGGAGCGCGACGGGATCTACGTCGCGCGCGACGACGATCCGCGCCCGAAGTACTACGTGCTCGAGATGCTGCCGTATCCGTCGGGCGATCTGCACGTCGGCCACGCCAAGAACTACACGCTCGGAGACGCGATCGCGCGCATCCACCGCATGCGCGGCCAGAACGTCGTCCACCCGATGGGCTGGGACGCGTTCGGGCTGCCGGCGGAGAACGCCGCGATCCAGCGCGGGATCGACCCCGAGACCTGGACGCGCGAGAACATCGAGAACATGCGCCGTCAGATTCGGCTCATCGGCACGAGCTACGACTGGACGCGCGAGCTCGCGTCGTGCGATCCCGAGTACTACCGCTGGAACCAGTGGTTCTTCGTGCGCATGTTCGAGCGCGGCCTGGCGTACAAGCGCGAGGCGCCGGTGAACTGGTGCCCCGTCGATCGTACCGTGCTCGCCAACGAGCAGGTCGAGAACGGCCGCTGCTGGCGCTGCGGCGCGGAAGTCGAGCGCCGCAACCTCGCCCAGTGGTTCTTCAAGATCACCGATTACGTCGAACGGCTGCTGGCCGGTCTCGACCGGCTCGAGGGCTGGCCCGAGCGCATCCGCACGATGCAGCGCAACTGGATCGGCAAGAGCGAGGGCGTCACGTTCTCGTTCGACGTGGAGAACGTCGAGGCGCAGATCGACGTGTTCACCACGCGCATCGACACGGTCTTCGGCGCGACCTTCCTCGCGGTCGCGCCCGAGCATCCCGTCGTCGCCAAGATCCTCGAGAAGATGCCCAAGTCACGCCGCCGGATCGAAGAGTTCGCCGAGACGCTCAAGAGCAAGAGTGAGCTCGAGCGAACCCAACTGATGGAGAAGACGGGCGTTCCGACCGGCGCGTACGCGATCAACCCGCTCTCGCGCGAGCAAATCCCGATCTGGGTCACCAACTACGTGCTCGCCGAGTACGGCACCGGCGCCGTGATGGGCGTTCCCGCGCACGACGAGCGCGATTTCGAGTTCGCGCGCAAGCACGGGCTGCCGATCGCGCAGGTCATCACCACGCCCGACGGTTCACTGCAGGCGCCGCTCGCGCAAGCGTACGTCGAGGACGGGAAGCTGATCGCCTCGGGCGAGTACATCGGGATGAAGTCGGCGACGGCGCGGCGCGCGATCGGTGCGCGGCTCGAAGCGATGGGCCGCGGCACGATCACGACCAACTACCGGATCCGCGATTGGCTGCTGTCGCGCCAGCGCTACTGGGGCACGCCGATCCCGATCGTCTACTGCGAGAAGGACGGCACCGTGCCGGTCCCCGACGACCAGTTGCCGGTGCTGCTGCCCAAGGACGTGCAGTTCACCGGTCAGGGCTCGCCGCTGGCCAACGACGCCGCGTTCATCGACACGATCTGCCCGCGCTGCGGCGGTCCGGCCAAGCGCGATCCCGACACGATGGACACCTTCGTCGACTCGTCGTGGTACTACGTGCGCTATCTCGACGCGCACAACGACGGCGCGCCGGTCGACTCGGCGATCGCGTCGCCATGGCTGCCGGTCGATCAGTACATCGGCGGCGCGGAGCATGCCATCTTGCACCTGCTCTACGCGCGCTTCTTCTACATGTTCATGGTCGACTCGGGCTACGTCACCGGCGACGACGAGCCGTTCACCCGGCTGTTCAACCAGGGCACGCTGCTCTACAACGGCGAGAAGATGTCGAAGTCGCGCGGCAACGTGGTGGGGATCGATGACACGGTCGAACGCTACGGCGTCGACGCGATGCGGTTGTTCCTGCTCAAGGCCGCACCGCCCGAAGACGTGATGGACTGGACCGACGAGGGCATCGTGGGGCGCGTTCGTTTCGTGCAGCGCGTGTGGCGCGCGGTCGAGCCGCTGGGTCCGAGCGTGCGCGACGCCGCCCTGGACCGGCTGCCCGAGATCCGCGGAGACGCGCAGCGCGCGCTGGTGCGCGCGCTGCACGTCGCGCTGGAGTCGGGCAAGAGCGAGACCGAGACCCACCGCTTCCACTACAATGTCACGACGGCGAAGCTCGACGAGCTGATCAACCTGCTCACCGCCGCGCTGCGCGAACCCGGCGGCGCCGACGACCCGGCCGTGCGCTACGTCGCGCACGCGCTGCCGATCGTGCTGGCGCCGTTCGCCCCGCACCTGGCCGACGAGCTGTGGTCGAAGATGGGCTACGAGCGCAGCGTCCACACCGAGCGCTGGATCGATCCCGATCCCGCCGCGCTCGCCGTCGGCGAGATCACGCTGGTCGTGCAGGTGAACGGCAAGGTCCGCGCGCGCGTCCAGACGGCGCCCGGCATCGCCGAGGACGCAGCCTTCGAGCTGGCGATGCGCGAACCGACCGTCACCGCCCAGATCGACGGCAAGCAAGTCCACAAGCGCATCTTCGTCCCCGACAAGCTGCTCAACATCGTGGCCGCTTAGACGTTTCGAGAAAGACGAGCATGACATACGCGATCCAACCCGATGATGCGCTGGTCGTCGTCGACGTGCAGCACGACTTCTTGCCGGGCGGGGCGCTCGGCGTGGCCGAGGGCGAGCGGATCCTCGCGCCGATCGACGCGCTGGCGCCGCGGTTCGCGCGCGTGTACGCGACGCGCGACTGGCATCCGCCGGATCACTCGTCGTTCGCGGCGCAAGGCGGACCGTGGCCCGTGCACTGCGTGGCGAACTCGCACGGCGCGGCGTTCGACGAGCGGCTCGACCTCGGCAAGATCGACGTGATCGTCGACAAGGGGACCGCTGTCGAAACGGACGGGTACAGCGGCTTCGCCGCGACGTCGCTGGCCGACGACCTGCGCGCGCACGGCGTGCGGCGCGTGTTCGTGTGCGGGCTCGCGACCGACTACTGCGTGAAAGCCACGGCGCTCGACGCGCTCGACGACGGCTTCGAAGCGGTCGTGATCGACGACGCATCGGCGGCGGTCAACGTCGATCCGGCCGACGAGCAGCACGCGCTCGACGAGCTGCGCGCGGCCGGCGTCAGCATCGCGCACAGCAACGAGCTCCAAGGCGCCGCTGCGCACGTACGGCGATAGCGTCGTCGCGGTCGAGCCGCACGGGCTCGACGCGATCGGCGCAAGCGAACGTCACGGGCGACCCAGCGATCTGTTCCGCTTGTGGTTCGCCGCCAACGCGGAGACGGCGACGTTCGCCGTCGGCATCCTCACCACGGCGCTGTTCGGCACGTCGTTCGCCGGCGCGGCGTTCGGCATCGTGTGCGGGAACCTGCTGGCGTACGCCGTCGTCGGGCTGCTCTCGCGCGCCGGGCCGCGCTTCGGCGTGCCGCAGATGGTCGTGTCGCGGCGAGCTTTCGGTCGCGACGGCAACGTCGTGCCGGCGGTGCTCGCATTTCTGGCCGGCGTCGGCTGGTTCGCGATCGACAGCGTATTCGGCGCGCAGGCGCTGGCCGCGCTCGCGCACGTCGCCTATCCGCTTGCGCTCG
>Ga0302326_10002643_pt1 | contig 43241 bp, 42 predicted proteins | sample Palsa_T0_3_FD_202264 | JGI IMG/M metagenome (GOLD analysis project Ga0302326, IMG submission 202264) | Peat permafrost microbial communities from Stordalen Mire near Abisko, Sweden - Palsa_T0_3 | ecosystem: Environmental > Terrestrial > Soil > Palsa > Peat permafrost | place: Sweden: Abisko...
GGCGTTCGAGCGGGATGAATGTATCGTCGGAGCGGGTGAAGATCACCTCGCTGCCCATGCGGGACTCGATGATCTTGCCCAGCCGCAGAGCGACATCCAAAACCAGATCCTTTTCCAGAAGCCCGCTGGGACCCGAGGTGCCCTCGTCGCGGCCGCCATGGCCAGGATCGAGGACCACGCGCCGGATCTTCAATCCCAGCGCGCGCGTCAGAGAGCCGGACCCATCGCCGGCCAGCTTGGCGGCGCGCCCGGATTCGAAGCGCTCCGTGGTGCGGCTGGTTTTCGCGGGCGGCTCGATCTCCGACAGGGTTTGCGGTTGCGGGCGCATTGCCGGGCCGGCCACCGCGGCCACCGCGGCCACCGGATTAGCGCCGGGGAGCGGCCCCGTCCGCGACATCGGCGCGGGCGCCAGGACCGGGGGCGCCGGTAAAGCCTGTGCGACAACTTGCGGCCGGAGCGGCGGGGCCGGTAAAGCTTGGGTTACCACGGGCAACGGGAGCGGAGGCGGCGGAGGGGCGCCTCCCTTGGGCCGTAGCTCCACCACCAGACGGTCCGGGTTGGAGAGTTCGGTCGCCGAGTAATCCGCGTTATCCTGCAAGTCGAGCACGACACGCGTGACGCCGATCTGCGTCTCGGCCACCCTCACCTTTTTTAACAGCTTGTCGGTCACATTCGCCGAATAGAAGCGATGGCCATCGATGCGTGGCCGCGAGTGTTCGACATCGAAGAAAATACGCTCGGGATCGTGGGCGCGCTCGGCGCGGAATTCGAATTCGCCGCTCACCTCGACGATCACGCGGGTGACCTCGCTCAGCGACCAGCAGCGCACGGCGGTCACCTGCCGCAGATCCTCCCCGCGAAGCTGCGCCGGCGGGCTGGCCGCGAGCAGCGCGAGAAGCGGGATAAGCGTGCGTTTCATCTAGCGTTCAATGTGAAATATAGTAAATCCTGCCGTTCGCGTCCATCACTTCGCGAATCGGGTTATGCACCTCGGCCGGTACGGTTTCCTCAGGCTGGGCATCGTCTGATTGGACAGCGGAAGGCGCCGCTCCGGTTTCCTTGGCCGCGGGGTTGCCGGCCAGACGTCGGCGCACCTTGGCTACATAGCCCTGTGTCTCCGGAAAAGGAGGCACGCCGCCGTACCGGGAAACCGCGCCTTCGCCGGCATTGTAAGCCGCCAAGGCCAGGGACTCGTCGCCCTTATACAGCGCCAGAAGATATTTCAGATAGCGCGCGCCGCCCTGGATGTTGTCGGCGGGATCGAAGACATTGGATACGCCGAATCGGCGGGCGGTGGAAGGGATCAACTGCATCAGGCCCTGGGCGCCTTTCGGGGAGACTGCGTACGGATCGTAGTTGCTCTCCGCCTGAATGACGGAATGGATCAGACGCGGCGAAAGCTGGTTCTGCTGGGCGATGCGGTCGACGGCCTCCGCTATTCCCCAATCGCCGGCCAGGCCAGAGGGGGTAGCCGAGGGCAGGCCGGCCGCGTCGGGTTCAGAGCTGGGACGCGGCCGGATCACGGTGCGCACCAGGCGACCCGTGCGCGGATCGGTCCGGACCACCGATACAACCGGCGATACAACCGGCGAAACCGCCGGCGCACCTGCGCCTTCTAAGACCGCTGCGACGCCGCACATGCCAACCATTATAAAACATTTTCGCACGGTATTGTTTTAGTCCTTTACAGAGAATAGACCGCTGCGCGCCAGAGTCGCCCTTACTGTCAATGTTATCATTTCTCTGTGAGCAAGGCCGGGTTCGTACTGGCGGGCGGGAAAAGCTCCCGCATGGGCAGGGACAAAGCCCTGCTGCCGTTTCGCGACGGCGCTCTGGCAGGGCATGTGGCAGCCGCGGTGGAGGCGGCCGCCGGATCGGTCACTTTGATTGGAAATCCACAAAAATACGGGCATTTGGGCTATGCAGTGCTGCCGGACCGCAGCCCTGGAGCGGGGCCGGTGGGCGGTATCGAAACCGCATTGGGCAACACCGCCGCCGATTGGAACCTGGTGGTGGCCTGCGACATGCCCGCTATTTCGGCCGAATTCCTGCGCGGCCTGCTGGACGCCGCGGAACGCGTGAACGCCGACGCCTTGGTGCCTGCGGGCCCTTCCGGACGTCTGGAACCGCTGAGCGCGGTCTATCACCGGCGCTGCCTGACGGCCCTGCGCGCCGCGCTGGAAGCGGGCGTGCGAAAGGTCACAGATGCGCTGGCCGGTCTGGAAGTGGCGCGCTGGCCGGTTGACGATGCAGCCTGGTTCGAGAATGTCAATACCCCCGAGGAATGGGCTGGCTACCATGCCCGCTAGCCCGCCCGTTAGCGTGCCTGTCGGCGCAGCTGCCAGCATGACACCCACGGACCAATATCCGCATTACATTGAATTCCGTCACGTTCATAAGACGTTCGACAAGCCTGTTTTAGTCGATTCCAACTTTCACGTGGACGCCGGGCAGACGGTGGCGATCATCGGCCGCAGCGGCGTGGGCAAGTCCGTAACTCTTTCTCACATCATGGGTTTCCTGAAACCCGATAGCGGCCGGGTGATCGTGGCGCACGAAGATATCACGGATTTCACGGAGCCGGAATTGCGCCGCATTCGCAAGAAAGTGACCATGGTATTCCAGTCGGGCGCCCTGTTCGACTCGCTGACGGTGGGCCAAAACGTCCTGTTCTCGCTTGAGTTGCGCGAGGATTACAACGAGCGTAATAAAGAGGACGTGGTGAATGGGCTGCTGTCGATGGTGGACATTCTGGAAGCGAAGAATGCCTATCCGGCCGATCTTTCGATGGGCTATAAGCGGGCCGTGGCGATCGCCCGGGCGCTGGCGGCGCAGCCCCAATGCGTGCTGTACGACGAGCCCACCACGATGGTGGACCCGATTATGTCGGACCACCTCAGCGACCTGATGCTGCGCCTTAAGAAGCAACTGGGGCTGACGTCGATCGTGGTGACGCACGACCTGGACCTGATGTACAAGGTGGCCGACCAGGTGGTGTTTCTGTTTGAAGGCCGGGTGATATTCTTCGGTCCGCCGGCGGATTTGGCGAAGTCCGATCATCCGCACGTGCGGGAATTTCTGGAGATGGATCGGGTGGCATAGGGCTCCGTCGAAAACACCGAGTGGGGCAGGAACTCCAGTCCTGCGCGGGTCCTCCAGGACCCGGAGGCCGACATGGACGTCGGCCGCAGGACTGGAGTCCTGCCCCACATTCGGTTTCATCAAGATTTGGTGGCCCGCAGGGCCATGAGGACAGGCTCCCCGCCAGAATGCGCATCCAAACTATCCACGCATCAGTGCGGGCGCCACGGCTCATTTTGAACACGTTCAGATTTTTCTTGACAACGCGCCTAATTCGCCGTAATCTGGAATTGAACACGTTCAAATTGAACGCGTTCAGAAAGCGAGGAGGGGAATGTCTATTGTGATTTCGTACGCCGCCTATCCGGCGATCGGCCTGGCGCTGACAGTCTGGGTGGCCGGCATGCTGCGGCGCAACGGCAGGCTGTTGCTGGCTGACGCCTTCCGGGGCGACGCGAAGCTGGGAGAAGCGGCAAAGCGGCTGCTGCTGATCGGTTTCTACCTGGTCAACCTAGGCTACCTGACGTTGAGCATGAGCGCGTCCGCCAGCCCGGAGAACGCGCAGATGACGATCGAAAAGGTCAAGGACAAGGTTGGCGGCGCGCTGGTGGTGCTGGGCATCACGCACTTCGTCGTACTCTTCGCCTTCCACCAGCTGCGGAAGCGGGGGAGAGAGCGTTCCGGGCACGCGCGCGCCGGCTTTGCCGGAGGCGGTTGGAGTCCGGAAAATGCGCCGCTGGGCAAGGTGCTCGAATAATGAACGCCAAGAGCGCGGAGACGAGGGCACGGATTCTGGACGCCGCCATGGAACTGTTCCGGCGCCAGGGATTCGAGGAGACCACCATGCGCGAGATCGCCGCCGAGGCCGGGGTGGCGACCGGGGCCGCATATTACTACTTCGACTCGAAGGACGCCATCGTGCTGGCGTTCTACGATCAGTCCCAGCAGGATCTGGAGCCGCTGATCGAACAGGCGCTGGCTGGCGCGAAGCGTCTGAAAGAGGGGTTGGGCGCGCTGTTGGAGGTGAAGCTGCAATATTTCGAGCCGAACCGGCGGCTGTTGGGAGCGTTGGCGGCGCACGCCGATCCCGACCATCCGCTCTCGCCGTTCGGTGAGAGGACCCGCCCGATCCGGGAGCGGGATGTGGCGTCGTTTGCGCGCGTGCTGGAGTCGAGCGGCATCCGGGTGGCGCGCGACTTGGAACCGCACCTTCCGCGGATCTTGTGGATGTACCAAATGGGGCTGATCCTTTTTTGGATCTACGACCGTTCGCCGGCACAGGCGCGCACGCGCACGTTGGTCGCGAAAAGCGGGGCGATTGTGGAGCGCCTGGTCAAACTGACAGCGTTCCCCCTGATGCGCCCGGTGCGGCGGATGGTGGCGGACCTGATGGACACGGTGACAGAGGAACTGTGAAGATTGTCATTCCAGGCGGCAGCGGCCAGGTCGGCCAGGTGTTGGCCGCGCATTTCCACGGCGCGGGCCACCGCGGTCATCGTGCTCTCGCGTCAGCCAGGGAGCGCGCCATGGCGGACCGTTCCCTGGAACGGCCGCGACACTGGCCACTGGCGCCAGGAACTGGAAGGCGCGGATGTGGTCGTTAACCTGGCGGGCCGCAGCGTGAACTGCCGTTACAACCGGCGAAACAGCCGCGAGATTCTGCAATCCCGCATTGGCGCGACCGAGGCGGTGGGGCGCGCCATCGCGGAAGCGGCACACCCGCCGGCGATCTGGATGAACGCGAGCACGGCCACGATCTATCGGCACTCCCTGGACCAGCCCATGGACGAAGCTACAGGCGAACTGGGCGGAACCGAGCCGGACGCGCCGGCCACATGGCGGTTCAGCATCGACGTGGCCACGCGTTGGGAGCAGGCTTTCTTCGCGGCCGCTACGCCGCACACGCGCAGGATTGCGTTGCGCAGCGCCATGACGATGAGTCCGGGCAAGTGCGGCATCTTCGATACCTTGCTTTCGCTGGTGCGCGCCGGCATGGGCGGAAAGGCTGGATCGGGCCAACAGTTCGTCTCGTGGATACATTACCTGGATTTCATCCGGGCCATCGAGTAGCTGATCGCGCATGCGGACTTCGAGGGCGCGGTGAACGTTTGCGCGCCGCATCCGCTGCGGAACCGCGATTTCATGCGCAGCCTGCGCGAGGCTTGGGGAGCTCGATTCGGACTGGCCGCTTCGAGATGGATGTTGGAAGTAGGCGCGGCGTTGATGCGCACGGAGACGGAACTCATTCTGAAGAGCAGGCGGGTAATTCCGGGCCGGCTGATGAGCGGCGGGTTCGAGTTTCGATTCCCGGATTGGCGCGGGGCGGCGGCGGATCTGGTGGCCCGGGTTCGCTAACTCGGCCGCCCTCACCAGCCCGATTGCTGCATCACGCCTGGGATTGTTTCGTTTGGTAGTTCCAATTGGGTTCGTTCGGTAACTCTGATTTGGGTTCGTTTGGTAGCTCTCATGTCCGTTCGGTAATCTTCATAGGTTGCTGTGCTAGGTTGCATGTTGGGGCATGGGCCGTGCCGGGTTGCGGCAATGGAAAAGGCCGATTCGTGTAACATCTCGGGACATTTGGAGCCTTAGTGGACGCCAGATGGCGCAGCGACCCGGACCTGTTGGCCGCTGGTGTATTCAGTTGTCAAGGATCGGACAGGCGGACCGGCAGAGCGCGGTTAGTTAGGCGAAGTGCCGGACCCTTCCCAACCGAGGTATAGCACGGCGACGGTGGTATCCCGGTCTGCCGATTGCCGTTGGGTGTTTGTTTTCATTGGGCCCAAGGGATCGCAAGACGTGTGAATGCGCCATGGCCCGGCAGGCTGCGAGCCTGCCCCACTGGAAGGTGAAATACCAGCTACTTCCCGGGCACCGGCAGCCAGCCGCGCGTGACGAAATCGGCCAAGCTGAACACAAGAAGGATGCCCAGCCACAGCATTCCGCCGCCCACCACTACTTTGGTCAAAATGGTGCTGTGGCGCAGGTGCATGAAAAACAGCGCCACCAGCAGCATCTTCACTACCGCGATGAAGAGAGCCATTACGACGTTAAGCGCTCCCAGGTCGATAGTGGCCACCGCTGTGGTGGCCGCAGTCAGAATCAGCAACGACAGGAAAACCAGTGTGTAGGTCTTGATCGAATCGACGTGTCCATGCATATCAGTGTTGGTGACGCGCAATCAGATAAAGCAGCGGGAACAGAAAGATCCAGATGATATCGACAAAGTGCCAGTAGAGCCCGCCTACGTCCACCGGCGTGTAATAGGACGGAGTATATTTGCCTTTGTAAGCATGCCACAGCAGAAACAGCATGAGGCCCTCGCCGATCACCATGTGCAACGCGTGCAGCCCGGTCATGGTGAAGTAGAGCGAGAAGAACAGTTGCGCCGGACCTTGTTCCGTTGTGCCTTCCAGATGAAACGTGGGACCTGGCACATGATGCTCCTCGAATTTCTCGTTCCACTCGTAGGCTTTGACACCCAGAAAGACTCCACCTAAAAGGATGGTCAAGATCAGAAACACGACTAGCGCCCTGCGGCCGCCGATCTGCGCCGCGCGCACGGCCAGCACCATGGTGAAACTGCTGCACAGCAGGACCCCCGTGTTGACCGCGCCGATCCATACGTTCAGCGTATTGCTGGCCAGACCGAACGCGCCGGCAAACGCTCTCCGGTAGATCGCATAAGCCAGGAACAGGCCGCCGAAAAACATAACCTCGGTCACCAGGAAGATCCACATTCCCAAGGTGGAGGCATCCTTCTGTTGCGCGGGCGTTTCAAACTGTTCCTGCAGTTCGGGGACCTGAATGTGACTATCCAACTTTGGCCTCCTCCATCGCGGCCAGCGCGGCGTAGTCGTAAGCGTCCGTCGTGACGATCGGAGTTTCTTCAAAGTTGTGAGCGGGCGGCGGCGATGATGTCCGCCATTCCAGTCCGGTCGCGCCCCACGGATTCGGCCCGGCGATGGGTCCGTACCGCAACGACCACATAAAGTAGACCAGGGGCATCAGATAACCGACCGCCAGCACAGAAGCGCCCGCGGTAGACATGACGTGCAGCACCTGGAACTCATCCGGGTAGGTCCAGTAGCGCCGCGGCATGCCCAGGTAACCGAGTATAAATTGCGGGAAGAAGGTGAGATTGAAACCCAGATAGATGATCAGGGCGGAGAGCTTGGCCCATCCCTCCGGATACATGCGCCCGGACATCTTGGGCCACCAATAGTGCAATCCCCCCAGATACGCCATGATCGTACCGCCCACCATAATGTAATGGAAATGGGCGACCACGAAGTAAGTATCGTGGACATGAACGTCTACGCCCAGACACGCCACGAACAAGCCTGTTAATCCGCCGACGGTGAACAGGCCGATAAAACCAAAAGCGTACAGCATGGGCGTGGCGTACGATATGGATCCCTTATGGAGCGTGGCGGTCCAATTGAATACTTTGATGGCCGAAGGGATGGCCACGAAATAGCTGAGGAAGGAGAAGACCAGGCCGGCATAAACGGACTGGCCGGATACAAACATGTGATGGCCCCAAACCAGAAAGCCTAGCACTGCGATAGCCACGCTGGAAAACGCCACCACTTTGTAACCGAACACCGGCTTCTTGGAGAAAACGGAGACCAATTCACTGATTATTCCCAGGGCCGGCAGCACCATGATATAGACCGCGGGGTGCGAATAGAACCAGAACAGGTGCTGAAACAGCACGGGGTCGCCGCCCCGCGCCGGATCGAAGATTCCGATGTGGAGAGTCCGCTCGCCGATCAGTAGAACCAGGGTGATGGCGATCACCGGGGTACCCAGCACTTGAATGAGAGCGGTCGCGTAATTCGACCATACAAACAGGGGCAGGCGGAACCAAGTCATACCCGGAGCCCGCATGCGGTGCACCGTGACGATGAAGTTCAGCCCGGTGAGAATCGAGGAGAAGCCCGCGATAAAGATGCCCAGGCCGGTGGCGATTACGTAGGTATTGGAGTAATTGGTGCTGTATGGTACATAGAAGGTCCAGCCGGTGTCCACTCCGCCGGCCAGCATGGCGTACATTGCAAAGCAGCCGCCAATCACCAACAGATACCAGCTCAGCAAATTGATTCTGGGGAACGCCAGATCCTTGGCGCCTATCATCATGGGCAGGAAGAAATTTCCCAAGGTGGCGGGAATAGACGGTATCAAAAAGAAGAAGATCATGATCACGCCGTGCAGCGTGAACAGCTTGCTGTAAGTATCCGCCGACACCAGGCTGCCCTTAGGCGTCAGCAACTCGAGCCGGATCAGGGTAGCGAAGATGCCTCCGAGAAAAAAGAAAAACGTGATGGTATGCAGATACAACAGAGCGATGCGCTTGTGGTCCTTCGTAAGCAGCCAGGACTTGATGCCGTAACTCGCGTTGAGATAAGTTTCGCGCTCTTGTACCGCTTCGGTAATCATAGTCTTATGGTTTAGTGGATTTCCGGCTCGATGCAGCCGCCGCGGCGCCCTCGGGTGGACGGGCCTCCTTCGGCGTCAACGACTTAATGTACTCGATCAGTTGCAGCACATTCTCCTCGGTTACCAGCCCCTGGAAAGTCGGCATGATCGGCTGATATCCTTTCACAATTTTCGCGGAGGGGTTCAAAATCGACTCCCGGATGTAGTCCTCGTCGAATTTAACATGCGCGCCGTCGGCGAGCTCCACTTGTGTGCCGTAGAGGTTCCTCAGATCCGGTCCCCTGCCTGGCGCGCCGCTGAGGTGGTGGCAGTTCGCGCATGCGAAGGTCTGGAACAACTTCTCGCCGCTGGACGCCAGCGACCCGGTCGCGCCTCCGCTCAGCCATGCCTGGTAGTCCTGGGGTTCCATGGCATAAACCCAGCCGACCATGGCGTAATGGTTCGTGCCGCAATACTGAGAGCAGAATAAGTGGTACTTACCGGGCCTGGTCGGTTTGAACCAGACAGTCGTATATCGTCCCGGAAGCACATCGGCCTTGGTGCGGAAGGCCGGAACAAAGAAGTCGTGAATTACGTCTTCCGACGTCATTTTCAGTTTCACGGCCTGACCCACCGGGACATGCAGCTCGTTAATTTCGCGCTGCCCCTCCATGTGCTGTATCTTCCACATCCATTGTTTGCCGATAACGTAGATTTCCTGCGCGTCGTCCGGCGGGCGTGAGATTTCAAAAAATACGCTGGCGCCCCAGCCGAACATGATCATAGTCAGGCCGAACGGAATGACGCTCCACAGAATCTCCAGGCTCATGGCGCCATGCGCCGGAAGCGGCAACTCCGATTCGGAGCGCCGCCGGTAACGGACCGCGAAGTAGAAGATGGTGAGGAAAATTCCCACTGAGAAGAAGACCGCTACGGCCAGCAGAAAGTAGACCAGATGGTCCACACTGGCAGCCACGCTGGATGCCTGAACCGGAAATAGAGGTAAATCGGATCCCATGAATTTATCGAGCCTGCCTCAAGACACGGCGATCTCTACGCCAGTCGCGGCGCCATGCGAAGAACAGGAATGTGCCGCAAATCAGTACGAAAGTGGCGCCCGCGAAACGCACCATGTTCATGGCGATGGCGCCGTATTTACCGGTTGCCGGATCGTAATGGTAACAGAACAGCAGGAGTTGATCCACCGGCGTGCCGATCTTGTTTTGGGACGCCTCCACCAATCCCAGGCGCACGTCGCGCGGCGCGTATTCGACGCCGTAAAAATACCGCGAGAGTTTGCCTTCGGGCGTGAGGATTACGATCGCGCTGGCGTGCGCATATTGTCCTGTCGTGGGATCCAGCTTATAGCGAAAACCTACGGCCGCAGTCAGCGCTTTGATGGAGGGTTCGTCGCCCGTCAGAAAATGCCAGCCGTTGGCGGTGTTGGGGCGCCGGTAGCGCTGCAGGTAGCTGGCTCGCTTGGCCGCCGCGATCTCGGGCGTATCGTGCGGGTCGAAACTGACTGCCACCACCTCGAAATCGCGGCCGGGATCGAGTGAGATGGCCCGCAGGCTGCTCTCCATGCCGGTCAGGACCAGGTTACATAGCATGGGGCAAGTGTAGTAAACCAGCGCCAGCAGCACCGGCTTGTGCCCGTTGAAGTAAGTGGAAAGCGGCAAAGCGCGGCCGAATTCGTCGCGAAAGACTGTGTCGAGCGGCACCTGATGGTTGAGGTTCTGCTCAATGGTTACGCCCTGCAGCCCTGGCGGCAGCGGGGCGGGTTTCGAGTCAGCGTTGCGCATGGCGGATGGCTGGGCGGGCGCGGGCTGGGCCGGTTGCGCGCATGCGGCGGATGCTGTCAGGAATGTTAGGATAAGAGCCGGCCTGAGAGGCCGGCGCAGGCTGAGAGCCTGCCCCACATTGAATATCAGCTTCATTTTGGTTTCCCCGGCGGCTGAGCAAGTACGGGCAGCCCCCGTTGCACGATCAAATCCATGGCCCGATCCACCGGTATCTGCACGATTCCCTTGTCCGGATTAATCCACGAATACTGGTGCAAAACACGATCCTCCGAGGCGCGCCAATCCTGCATGTCCCGCGCCGCATGCGCTTGCAATCGAGGTTCGGGAGGCTGCTTCTGGGAATTCACCATGGCCGCCGGCGAAAGCGGAAGGCCCAACTCCGCCTCCCGATTCTTCAGATAATCGAACAAGCCCCACAAACCAACCAGGAAAATGAGAATCAGGAACGCCATCGAAACCCCGAACTTCGTCAGAGCCTTGGCGTTGACATCCCCCGGCTCATGGTGGACGTGGGGATTGCGCGGTTCATCGCCTGGATGATTGTTATTCCCGGCCATGTTCCAAAGCCTCCTCCAGATGCGGATCTCCAAGCGGCATCAGCGGCCGCAGTTCGAGCTGCCACAAGAACGCCGCCAACCAGATTCCACCCAACCCGATGGGCAGCAGGAAATCCATCCAACTTACGGTAAAGTGCGCCTGGTGGAAGTCCGGAGCGACCATCCAGTACAGATCCACGAAGCGCATCACAAGCACGCCTGCCGCGACCACGCTCAACAGGTGGAAATTGCGTTTGAGATCCCGCGAAAGCAGTAGCGCGAAGGGCAGGGCAAAGTGCAGCAGCACCAGCGCCACGCCAATGTACTGCCATCCTCCGGCAAAACGGTTCAGGTACCACGGAATCTCTTCCGGCAGATTGCCCGACCAGATCACCAACAATTGCGAGAACGAAAAATACGCCCACACCATCACGAGAGCCAACAACAGCTTACCGACGTCGTGCAGATGCCGGTGCGTCAGGACACTCTCAAGCGGCGGGCGGCTGCTGAGGATTACCAGCACACAAATCAAGAATGCCAACGCCGACAGCGCTTCGCCAGCAATAAAAAGCAGGCCAAAGATCGTAGAAAACCAGTGCGGATTGATCGACAGAATCCAGTCGACGGCCATGAAAGTGACGCTGAACCCGAAGAAGATCAGGCCCGGACCGCTGATCGCCTCCAGGCGTCCGCCGGCACGCAAGTCGCCGCAATCCTGATCGCCCGACCACCGGTATAAGAGGTGCGCGATCAGCAGCCAGCCCGCGAAATACAGGCCTGCCCGGATGAGGAAGAAGGGTACGTTCAGGTAAATACTCTTGTGTTGCAAGACCGGGTCGTGCGCCACGATATCGGAGTGCGACCACTGATACAAGTGCGGGATGCCGATGACGATGGGGATAAACAGAACGAGCAGCAGGGGCAGCGTGCGCGAAGCGGCTTCGCATGGGCGCCGGATGACCATGCCCCAAGCGCCTCCGGTGAGGTATTGCAACATCAGCAGGGCGGTGCATCCCAGCGGCACGCCGATGAAGAACATGTAGCACCAGACGTAGGAGCGGTAAAACTGGTCCGCATTGAAGAAGCCGCCAATGATGCCGACGATCAGGGCCACCGCGCCGATCGCCAGGAGGCGCGTCCGCCAGCCGCGCATGTCACGCAGTACTTCCGGCGGGATGCCGAAGGATCGCTCTTGAGTTGCGGATGGCATTATTTCGGCACCCCGCTCGACAGCGCGGCGCGCCGCTCGGGAGGCACATCGTCCAGCGACGCGTTCTGGCTCAACTGCAAAACGCGCACGTAGGCCACAATCGCCCAACGGTCGCGCGGTTCGATCTGGGCGGCGTAGTCCGGCATGGCGCCCAGTCCATTGCTGATGACATCGAAAAAGTAACCTACGGGGGCCTGCCGCAGCCTGTCAATGTGGTAGGACTGCGGGGGCGGATGATTGAATCCCCGCTGCGCGATCATGCCGTGGCCGGTGCCCATGCGATCATGGCAGGGCGCGCAATAGATATTGAAACGCTCCTGTCCCCGGTCTAACACGGCGCGCGTGATGGGGAAGGGGAAAGCGTCGATGGGCTTGTTGTCGATTTTTCCGGTGTAGAACGCGGCGTCCGCGTCCAGGTGCCCGCGCGCCACGGTGCCTTCGACAAGCGGACGCTCGGAACGGCCGTCGTCGAAAAAGGTGCTGGGACGCAACGGGATGTACTTGGGCTGATCCTGCATATCCCGCCGGCAGCCGGTAAGGGCGGCGGCGAGGGCCAGAATGGGGACTAACCGTCTAGTGCGCAACTTCGGTGACCCTCCGCGCATCCAGACTGTCCAGGAATTCCTCGGTGGCCTTGCGGTCGAACAATGGATCTCTGGCTTCAATGCACAAGAAAAACCGGCTGCGCGAAGCCAGCGCAAATCGCTCCACGTTGAAAACGGGGTGATACGGCATGGGCAGCCCGCAGAGCGCCAGCAGACCGAACACCGCCGAAATAGCCGCGAACAGTATGGTCAGCTCGAAGGTGATCACGATGTACATCGGCCAGCTATGCAGCGGGCGCCCGGCGACATTGATGGGGAAGTAGATGACGGTCACGTAATACTGCATCAGGTAGCCGGTCAATCCGCCCAGAATACCGCCGATCAAGACGATCAGCGGCAGCTTGCTTTTCGGCAGATGCAGCACTTCGGTCAACTCTTCGATCGGGAACGGGGAATAGGCATCCAGCTTACGGTAGCCGCGGGCGCGCGCTTCGCGGGCGGCATTCACCAGGGAAGTGGGATTATTGAACTCGGCCATGACGCCGTAAATCGGAGGCTTCATCCTTCGGTCTCCTCCTCGACCTTGGCTTGCGGCAGCAGCGTGCGCACTTCGAATATCGAGATCATGGGAAGCAGCCGGATAAACAGGAAGAACAGGAACGTGAACAGTCCGATGGTGCCCACGTAGGTGGCCCAATCCCAACGCGTGGGCGTGAAGACGCGCCAGGAAGAAATCAGGTAATCCTGCGCCAGGCTGGAGACGATGATGACGAAGCGTTCCAACCACATCCCCACCAGCACAACCAGCGAAGCGACGAAGAGTAGCGCCGGCGTGCTGCGCATGCGCTTAAACCATAGCGCCTGGGGCGCCACGATATTGCAGGTAATCAGGATCCAATAGGCAAAGGCGTATGGTCCGGTCATGCGGTGCCAGAGGGCCGCGCTCTCGTAGACATTGCCGCTGTACCAGGCCGTGAATGTTTCGAGGATGTAGGCGTAGCCCACGATCAAGCCGGTGGCCAGCATGACTTTCGCCGAGTTTTCCAGGTGTTTATCGGTGATCAGACCTTGCAATCCGTAGACATGGCGCAGGGGAATGGCCAGGACGAGCACCATGGCAAATCCGGAATAGATGGCGCCGGCCACGAAATACGGCGGAAAAAATGTGCTGTGCCAGCCGGGCACAATGGCCACGGTGAAGTCGAAGCTGACTACCGTGTGCACGGAGAGCACCAGCGGCGTGGCCAGGCCGGCCAGCAGCAGCGAAGCCACGTCGTGATTGGACCAATGCCGCGCGGAGCCGCGCCAGCCCATGGCCAGAATGCCATAGATGCCGCGAGCCATGCGGTTCTCGGAACGGTCGCGCAGGGTAGCCAAATCCGGCAAGAGCCCCACGAACCAGAACAGCAGAGACACAGTGGCATAGGTGGACACTGCGAAAACGTCCCATACCAGCGGGCTGCGGAATTGCGGCTGCACGCCCATAGAGTTGGGATAAGGGAACATCCAGTAGAACAACCAGGGCCGGCCCATGTGCAGCAAAGGGAACATGCCGGCGCAGGCTACGGCGAACAGCGTCATAGCCTCGGCGAACCGGTTGATGGAGTTACGCCAGCTTTGATTCAGCAGGAGCAGAATCGCCGAAATCAGCGTGCCGGCGTGTCCGATTCCGATCCACCACACAAAGTTCGTGATGGCGAATCCCCAGCCGACGGGTATCTTGATGCCCCAAATGCCGACGCCTTTGGCGAGCAGCAGCACCAAAGACCACAGGAACAGCAGCAACAGAGCGAAGCCGCCGGCGAAGCACGCAATCCAGAAAACAGGCGTGCGGCGAGTCAGGACGACGGAAGCGATCTGGTCGGTAACCGTGCCGAACGTGTAGCCCGGAGCGATGACGGGCGCCGGCTTTAACTCCTCGTCTTCGATTTGTCTGTCGTCAGCCATGTTTAGCTAAGAGCGGGTCCTGGAGGTCCGCCCCACGTTATCCTTCTATCTCCGGATTCGGATTGCGCAACGCCGCCAAATAAGTGGTGCGCGGCCTGGTATTCAAATCCGCCAGCAGGCCGTAATTCGTCTTTTCCGCTTTCATCCCGGCGACCCGGCTGTTGGGATCGTTGATATTGCCGAAAATAATCGCCTCGGTTGGACAGGTAGCCTGGCAGGCCGTCAGGATCTCGCCGTCGCGCACCTTGCGGTCCTCCCTTTCGGCATCGATCTTGGCCTTATTGATGCGCTGCACGCAGTAAGTGCACTTCTCCATCACGCCGCGGCTGCGCACGCTCACGTCCGGATTGCGTTGTAACTTGAGTTGCGGTGTATTCCAATCGGAGTAGAGGAAGAAGTTGAACCGACGCACTTTGTACGGACAGTTATTCGAGCAATAGCGCGTGCCCACGCAGCGGTTATATACCATGTCGTTCAAGCCTTCGCTGCTATGGCTGGTGGCCTGCACGGGACACACCAGCTCGCACGGCGCGTTCTCACACTGCATGCAAGGCACCGGCTGATTGTAGATCTTCGGATCGGCGATGTCTCCGTGGTAGTAGCTATCCACGCGCAGCCAGTGCATATGGCGGCCATGATGCACTTCTTCTTTGCCCACCACCGCAATATTGTTTTCGGCCTGGCAGGCGACCACGCACGCGCCGCAGCCGGTACAGGCGGTCAGATCGATGGCCATGCCCCAGGCGTAATTGTCATATTTGAAACCCGGATAGAGCGTGAGACCGGGCGGCGGGGATTCGAAATCCTCATGAATTACATTCGGATTCTTGCGGTACTCCGCGATATCCGCCTTCTCGATGGTGTGCCGCCCGGTATCGAGCGCGTGGTAGTCCTGGATGGAGACCAGCAAGTAATCGCTGCCGGCTTTGCGCACGTCCAGGCCGTAGTCCTGCCAGAGCGCCGTGGACGTTCGCATGCCGTAAGCGTTGAAGCCGATGCGCGTGCCCACGTGCCCGGCCCGGGTCCTTCCGTAGCCCAGGTGCACCGTAACCGAACCATCGGCGTGCCCCGGTTGAATGAAGACGGGCGCGCGCATTTTGTAGCCGCGATATGCGATCTCCACCAGGTCGGTAGTGACAACGCCTTTCTCCTGCGCGGTCTTGGGGCTGAAGATCGCGGCGTTGTCCCAAGTCAACTGGGTGATCGGCCTGGGCCACTCCTGCAGCCATCCGTTGTTGGTGAAGCGGCCGTCATACACCGCGGGGTCCGGACGGAAAACCACTTCCAACCCTTGCGCGTGGGACGATTGCGGCGCCGATTGAGTCAACGATTGAGTTAACGATGCGGCCCATCCCGTACGCGGCGTCGCGCTTCTGGCCCGGAGCGCCGTGTCCGGCACTACTCCATCGTGCACAGCCTTGCGCCACCAAGCTTCGAAATCCGCGCCGGTATGCTGCGTGGCCCAATAGTCCTTCACAATCTGGTACGAGGTGCGTTCCAGTTGCCCCGTCAGCATAGTCAGCACTTCGTGCGCCGACTTACCCGCGTACAGCGGCGCGATCAACGGCTGCATAATGGTCGTGACGCCGTCGTGCGCCCGGCAATCGCTCCACGTCTCCAGGTAATGCGACATGGGCAAGTGCCAGTGGCAAAGCTCGCTGGTCTCGTCCTCGTCCAGGCTCAGGTGAACGCGCAACGCTGCCTTCTTCAGCCGGTCCCGGAAGCCCAGCTCGACGGGCGCGTTGTACGCGGGATTGCCGCCCAGGATCAGCAGCAGATCCACGGTTCCGGCGTCCAAATCTTTCACCAGATCGTAAAGCGAAGCCACCTGGTCCACGGGATCGGCTTCGACCGGATCTGTGTACAACACGGTTTTGCCTGCATTGCCCAGCGCCGCGTTCATGCTATGCGCCAACGCGTGGACTGCCGGACTTTGCTGCTCGCCCGCGATCACCAGGCTGGCGCCTTTATGCTGCTGCAGATCGCGCGCCACCGGAGCGATCCATTTATCGGCCGCGGTGGATGCGCCTTTCCGTCCGCCTGTATCCGCGCCCAGCGCGGCAGCCAGACTCCAGGCGAACTGTTCCACATCGCCGGCCCGCAGCGGCAAACGGTGATCGGCTTTCGTGCCGGTTGGGGTGGGCATCGGCTCGACCATATACAGCCGGTTCATTCCGGTCTGCTCGCCGCGCACCCGCCGGCGCGCGGAAAACTGCCGCGCATACTGCAGGCTGCCCGGCCCCGAGGAAAGGAAATCGGCGTCGAGGGAAACAATCACGTCCGCGCCGCGCAAATCGTAAATCGTGTTCACCGGCTGCCCAAATGCCAGGCGCGCACCGGCCCCGGACGAATGCGCTCCGGCCGGTTCCCATTGGTGCCACTTGGCCGATGGAAAGGCCGCCAGCATTTCCTTGAGCTGGTTCGCCAGCGTCGGCGACGTCACTGTCTCCGTCAAAATGCGCAGGCCCGCGCCGCGCTTGGCCTTTTGCTGCGTCATGGCCTGCTGGACGGCGCCCAGGAACGCACCCCACGACCGGATTTCGCCCTCGAGTGACAGCGCCTGCGAGCGATCCGGATCGTACAACCCGAGCACGGATGCTTGCGCGTACACATCGCACGCGCCCAGAGTGGCGGGATGGTCCGGATTGCCTTCCACCTTGGTGGGGCGCCCCTCGTGGCTTTCCACCAGCAATCCGGTGGAACCTGCGCCCAGCGGCATGGCGGTGGCGAAAAACATGGGACGCCCCGGCACCAGTTCTTCGGGCTGCCGGACGTAAGGGTTGATCAACTCGGTGGGCTGCCGCGTGCACGCCGTCAATCCCGCCAGCGCCAGCGATGCGCCCATCAGCTTAATGAAGTTGCGCCGGCTGTCGCCGTCCTCCCACTCCGACGCGTAGCGCGGGAATTCGCGATGCATCAGATCCTGGAACGCGTCCGTCTGAGCCAGATCTTCGAGACTGCGCCAGTACTCGCGCCCGTGCGATTTTTCCAGCAGGGCACGCACGCCGGGCAGATCCAGTTTGCGCGGGGCTTGCGGCGCGGCCTCGTCCTGGTGCCGGTCGTGGTGCTGCCCGGTTTCCCGGTTCAACGGATTGTGAGCTTCACTCATCTTTATGTCAGCGGTGGCAAGTATTACAACTGGTCAGCGTACGCGCGTCTTGAATTTTGTATTCCGCGATCAGGCGGCGTCCCATGGCTTCCTGGTCTTCGGGCGGCTGGTATCCCATGGTGAAGACTTCGGAGCGCGGCCGCACATTCCGCTCGGGATTCCGATGACAGTCGAGACACCACTGCATCTGTAAAGAATTCTGCTGGTACATCAGCGGCATTTTGTCTACCCGGCCATGGCAGGTCTCGCAGCCGACGCCTTTATTTACGTGAATACTGTGATTGAAATATACATAGTCCGGCAAGTCGTGCACGCGCGTCCAGCTGATCGACGTCCCGCTCCGAAAACTCTCGCGTACAGGCTCGAGCATCGGCGCGGTACTCCAGATCTCCGAGTGGCAGTTCATGCACGTCTTGGTGGGCGGAATGTTGGCGGTGTTGGAAGTTTCAACAGTCGTATGGCAGTACCGGCAATCGATTCCGTCGTCCGCCACATGATGCACATGGCTGAACGGAATGGGTTGCTCGCGCACCTCGCCCTGGCGCGTCTCATAGCCCGACCTGTCGAGCGTGGCAAAGCACCAGGTTAGAAAAGCGATGGCGAACACCGCGCCGTAAATCGTGATGCGCGAAAAAGTATTCGCACTGTGATGAAAGATCTGAGCCATTCGTCAGATGTATTGATACATTCTATTCAGCCGAAGTTGCGCGAACTCACGCCTTTCGTTCAAATAGATACGCGCTGGTCTCCAGCCGGCTGGCGCCGCCGCCGTCGTTGACCGCGAAGCGCGCGGGTCTGAGCTTGCCCGCGCGTATCTCGCCATTCCACAGCGCTGCGCCGGCATACTCGCCGTCGTTACGCAACGCATAAAAATTCAAATCCACTTTTTCCAAGCGCGGCATGTCGTTGTCGAAATTCCGCGCGACGCGCTTCAAGGCCTCCAAACAGGCATCCCGTGGCGCCATTCCACGGCGCATGTTTTCCACAACGGTATGTGCGCCTACGATCCGGATATTCTCTTCGCCGCGGCCGGTGGATCCCGCGCCGCCCACGTCCTGGTCCAGGTACAATCCGGCGCCGATGATCGGCGAATCTCCGACGCGGCCTGCAATCTTCCAGGCGAGGCCGCTAGTGGTTGTGACACCGGACATCTCCCCTTTGGCGTTGCGCGACAGGCAGTTGATCGTGCCGTGCGTGGGGTGGCCGGCCATCTCCCATGCCCAAGTCAGGGTCTCTTCATCCGCCTGCGGAAACATCTGTTTCAGCCGCGACATGGTCTTTGGCTTGGGCGCATCCAGGCCGGGTCCCCAATTGCTGTGGCCCTCCGGATCGTGCAGCGACATTTTCCAGGTGAGCCAAGCCATCCGGGATTTTTCGGTGATCAGGTCCTCCTCTGGGTAGCCCATCTCCCTGGCGAATTTCCCGGCACCGGCGCCCACCAGCATGATGTGGTCCGTCTGCTCCATCACCAGTTTGGCGATCTTGGAAGGCGTCTTATTGCCGCGTATGGATGCCACGGACCCCGCCCGCCGCGTCGGTCCGTGCATCACGCTGGCATCCAGTTCGACTACGCCTTCTTCGTTGGGAAGCCCGCCATAGCCGACCGAAGTATCCTCCGGGTCCTCTTCGTTGATGTTGACGCCTGCGACCACGGCGTCCAACGTATCGCCGCCCGCTTTCAGAATCTCCATGGCGCGGGCACAGGCTCGCTCGCCGTTGGCGCTCGAAATGACGACGGTTTTCGAAGTTTGGGCGGAAGCCATGCCCAGCGCCGGCAGCAAAGCCGAGCCGAGCATGACCGCTCTGCGGCTCATCGCTTTTTCGTTGTTCACGTTCCGCTCCACCTGCACCCGTTTGAATGAGCTATTATGGCACAGGTTCAGCGGTATGATGTAGTCTTTTTTGGCGGATTCCGCTGATTAGATTCTGCGCGGACGGCAGCCTAAAGAGCGACCAGCCGTCACGCGTCGATGTGCGTGCTAAAGAAGCGGTCCAGCGCGACCTTATTACGGGCCGCCAGACCGGCGGAAAGCTGGCGCATTTCGCCGGGGGGAAGCGCCTTGAAAGCCTTTGCCAGCGCGACGTTCTGGTCGATGAATTCAAATTTCGGCATGCCGGCCACGGCTAGCGTCACGCCAGCCAGCGAGAGCGGGTAGTAAAGTAACTTTGCGGGCGGCGCCTGCCCGACCAGCGCTTCCTGCGCGAAGACCTTCATTGCGATCACGCCCATCTTCTTGCGGCGCGCCACCGGCAGCGCCACATCTTCGAAGCTGGTTTTCAGATCCGGATTCGTCACCATCCCACTTTTGCCGCTCTGCATGCCGACGCGCGCGGCGTTGAGCGCCATCTGGGTGCAGTCGAAATCGTGCCGTTCGAGCGCCGTCTTCAGCACCACCGGATCCGTGTGGCTGGTGATGCCGATGAAGCGCGTGACCTTCTGATCGCGCAGTTTCAAAAGGACGCTCAGCACGCCGTCGGGCGCTTCCACGGCGGCCAAGTCGGCTTCGTCGGTCAGGCTATGCACGTGAATGAGGTCCAGGTGGTCCGTTTGCAGGCGCTTTAAGCTGCCTTCCAGAATGCGCTGCGCCTCGTCACCCTTGCGCGCTTCGATTTTGGTGGCCAGGAAGATGCCTTGGCGGCGGGTCTTCATGACCTTGCCGACGCGCTCCTCGCTGCGCCCGTTGCCGTAGCTGTAAGCCGTGTCCATGTAGGTGATGCCCAAGTCGAAGGCGCGGTTGAGGGCCTCCAGGGCCTTGTCCTCGTCCTCATACATCAGGAAGCGGCTGCCTCCGCCCATGGCCAGAATGGAGACGCGCGCGCCGGTGCGTCCGAGGATGCGGGTGGGCAGGGCGTCGGTACCGGCAAGCGCGGTGGCGCCGGTAATGGCGGCGGTACCCAGGAAATCACGCCGTGAGATCTTCATAAGGCCAGCATAGCTCAGTGCGAGCGGGTCGGGCCGGTCAGGCAATTCACCGTGTCCGAACTCGGCAGGCCACCAACAACGATGGCCTGCCTTACGGCCAAAAACGATTACTTTGCGAGCTGTGCGCCAACCTCCGGCAGTGCCCTGGTGCCCTCCGCATTCACCGCGTCCAATGCCTCCGGTGTTAGCCCCAGCGCCCCCAGGATGGTCGGCGCGACCTGCGCGGTTCGCGTTGTGGCCGACACCGTCTGCGCCGTAAAGGCTGGGTTGGCCGCCAGCAGCATAACGTTGGTATCGTCGTGCCCGAACCCGCCGTGGTCTCCTATCATGGTGGTGCTGCCCGAATACGTCACGCCGATGTTCGGCGTCACGATAATGTCGGGGGTCCGCGGATCCTGGCCTGGACCAAGACCGCCTACGTTGTAATTCAGCGCCAGCGTGGGCCCGTAGTAGATCTCCCCTAACCCTATGGCTGTCGCATCTGTTTCAAGCAACTGCACCGCGGCTGTCAGGCTCGCGCCCGGTTTCAACCAAATCACGGACACATCGTCTTCCGTTGCGCCAATGCCTGTCGGGTTCAGCGGCGACTCCGAGTAGGGGAGGGCCGTGCCCAACAACGTTGCCGGCGTATTGGCGCCGTCTGCCACATAGCGTGTCGGATCGATCGGCGACTCCCCATGCTTCGCCGTGACAACGATCAGCGTATTGTTATATAGTCCCGCGGCCTTAAGCGCGTTGACAATGACTCCGATCGAGTTGTCCACAAACTCGATCTCTCTCAGCAACTGCGCGCTGGGCAAGGCCGCGGCGTTCTGGTAACCGCCCGCGCCCACGGTCGGCTCGTTCAGACTCTCTCCAATGTACACTGATTGGAAGTTCATGCCGAAGAGTGCGGGCACCTGCGCCGGCGCGCCCAAGTGCGTCTTGCCTGCAATTTCGTTGAGCAGCGCACCAACTTTCAGCGCGTCATAGCACTGGATATTTAAGAAGCTGTTCGTCCACGATGACAGATTAGCGTTCGGGTCGCGGATGGTTGCGCACGAAGCGCCCTCCGCGGTCTGCACGCCGGGCAGCGGCACCACAGTCGAATCCACCTCTGGCGAGTAATAGTCGTCCAGCCCCGTACCGCCAGGCCCCGCCGCAAACGAATATGAAGCGTGCTTGTCGATCCAGGCTGTGTATCCGCCCGCCGCGTGGACCACGCTAAATATCGTATTCGTCCGCACGAAGTTCCACGGATATACGGGCGCGCAACCCTTAGCCGGGTCCCGCACCAGTTTCTGCGGGTCGATCGAGGCGATACCACCATCGGTCGGCCCGGCGCCCGGTGCGCCTCCGTTCAACTGGGTATCGTCATATTCTATGCCTTGGTCGTAGTCGGTCGTGGTACCTGTCGGGACGCCATATGGAGTGCATGGCCCTCCCGCAAGGCCGGTTCCGGTGGTCGTCGCCGGCGCATCGAGCGAGCGGTCATACGCGACATCGTAGTACAGGCCGGTCGTCTTCGGCGATCCTCCGGTAACCAGAGCCGCGAGCCCCGGAAAGGAATCCGATGGCATTGACGACGCGGTCGCCACATAGTTGATCCCGGTCTGGCTGAGGGCTGTCAGGTTCGGGCAGTAGCTGTCCCCACCGTTGGCGCCCGCAATCCCATTCGCGCAATTGTAGAAGTCTACCGCGTGCATACCGTCAATGCTCAACAGCAGCACGTGCTTGATATTCCCCGATCCCACAGTGCTCGCGTCGGCCGCAATTCCTTGAGTCGATGACGCCAATACCATCGCCGCCGCACATACGGCCAGAGCCAACTCTTTCGTCCTCATAAAAAAGCCTCAGCCAGGATTCTAGCTCGCCAAGGCCCATGCGTAAGTTACACTTCTGTGAAAACCCGGTTAATCGACGATTAATTTATCGATCCAGTTCTGGCAGGCTTGGGCGGGACGGATGGGTTTGCTTGCGCGTCGCTCGGGAAACTTTACCGGTCAATGGCTTCCGCGATCCTTGGACCGGAGACTGTATCATTGATGATACGAGGTGTCCTTGATGAGAAAGAACCGGGCGGGAAGAACCCGCTACGCGCCCAGAACGACTAACCACTACCCACCCCCCGATCAAACGGATAGTATCTCCGTGCAACCTGGCGAGAGCGCATATGCCGAAGTGAAAGTGTCGAACCCAAATCAGATTACCGAACGAAGCCAATTTGGTCCTTTCTTTTCAACAGACGCTCGAAACGGAAGCCAAACTCCGCTGACGCTTCCACGGGACGCACCACCATGCAACCGAATGCACCGCTTATACGGAATGTTCGACATGGCTCCACTTAGCACTTATACTAAGTATGTATTCCGGCCGGCCGATGGGCGTCGGGAGCACATGATTGCAATAACTAGCCTCTATCAGGTCTCGGTCAACGCTGTTGGATTTGATACAGTAACACGATTTCCTAATTGCGAACACGCTACGCCCGCCGCGTCCGACCACAGCCGCCAATGTACCGCCATGCAACCGGGTGTTACACCATTCCCAGCTTTTCCGGATTGCGAGGATCTCGCCACCGAAGTGGCACGACCAAGCCACGGCGCATCAACGACGAAGCAAGCAGCATCCGGCTGGCGAGGCCGATCACATCCCCAAGTTTCCCTCTACCCATCTGAAAACAATCACCAGGCGCCGATTCGCCGCCGAATCCACATCCATCGCCGTGGTAATGTTGATCGTGGGACGGATGCGATTTCAAACTCGCTTGAGTCACTCCTATGCAATGTTACAGAACGCGACCTGCGACCGTCGGAAAAGCCACAAAAGTCGACACCATGCAACGTGCAACCCCCTTTCAACCGTCTGTCGCCAAAGTGTCGCCTACCCCTGGCCACCCGAACGAACCGAACGAAGCCAAACCTTCACTCGCCGCCCCGCCGGTGATACGATGCATAAATCGCCGCGTAACACCATGCCCTCGATCCTTCTGAAAACCGCCGTCCCTGGGCCGCGCTCCCAAGCGCTGGCCGCCCGCCGCGCCCAGGCCGTGCCCCGCGGCGTCTCGCAGTTGACCTCTATCTTCGTCAGCCGCTCCGAAGGCGCCGTCATCGAAGACGTGGACGGCAACCGCTTCCTCGATTTCGCCGGCGGCATCGGCTGTCTCAACGCCGGCCATCGCGAGCCGGGCGTGGTCGCCGCGCTGCATGCGCAGGTGGATCGCTTCCTGCACACCTGCTTCATGGTCGCGCCCTACGAAAGCTACGTGCAACTCGCCGAAAAGCTGAACGCGCTGGCGCCCGGCAGTACGCCCAAAAAGACCCTGCTGCTGAATAGCGGCGCCGAGGCCGTCGAGAACGCCATCAAGATCGCGCGCGCTTACACCCGCCGCCCCGCGGTGATCTGTTTCGAAGACGCCTTCCACGGGCGCACGCTGCTCACGCTCTCGCTCACTAGCAAGACGCATCCTTATAAGGCCGGCTTCGAGCCCTTCCCCAGCGACATCTACCGCGTGCCGTATGGTCAGCCCGCCGCGCAGCTTGAAGACACTTTCCAGCGCGTGGTGGCGGCTGAATCGGTCGCCGCCCTTATCGTGGAGCCTGTGCAGGGCGAGGGAGGCTTCATCGTGCCGCCGCCGGGTTGGCTCGCCGCCGTCGCCGGTATCTGCCGCAAATACGGCATCCTCTTCATCGCCGACGAAGTGCAGACCGGCTTCGCCCGCACCGGCAGGATGTTCGCCATCGAGCACGAAGACATCGAGCCGGACCTGATGGTGACGGCCAAGAGCCTCGGCGGCGGGCTCCCTTTGGCCGCCGTCACGGGCAAAGCCGGCGTCATGGATCACACCGGACCGGGCGCGCTGGGCGGCACGTTCGGCGGCAATCCTTTGTGTTGCGAAGCCGCGCTGGCCGCTATCCAGGCCATCGAGAACGGCGGCCTGTGTGCGCGCGCCATGCATCTCGGCGGGCTGTTTCGCCAGTGTGCGTTAGCTTGGAAAGACCGCTTTCCCCAGATCCGCGATGTGCGGGGCCTCGGTGCCATGCAGGCGTTTGAACTGGCGGATGCGGCATCCACCAAGGCGCTGACCAAGTACTGCTGCGAGCACGGTTTGCTTCTAGTGACCGCCGGCACTTACGGCAACGTAGTGCGCATCCTGATGCCGCTTATCGTGACGGATAGCCAGATGGACGAAGCCCTGGATATCATGGACGCCGCCCTCACCGCCCTGACAGTTGGCGAAGATACCGCATCTAAACCTTCTCCGGCACTACATACGGCGCGCGGTAATTCCGCGTCAACATCTTGTTAGCTTCTTCATCGCCCACGAATCGCTCAGTGGCCGGGTCGAACTGCAGTTGCCGCCCCAGCCTGTACGAGATGTTCCCCAGGTGCGCCAGCGACGACGCCAGATGCGCTGTCTCCACCGGGCCGTCCAGGTCGCTCGATTTGCGGCTCTCCACGGCTTTGATAAAGTTGGCATAGTGGTCCCCGCCGGCTTTGCGCTTCGGACCTGGCTCGCGCTTCTCGCCCAGATACACTTCGTAAGAATCGTAGCCATTGATCGCCAGGTAACCTTCCGACCCATAGAAGATGTTACCCACGCCCACGCCGCCTTCCGTGTTCGTACACCACGGACGCACTTCGAACTGAATGATCTTCTTCTGCTCCGGATAATGATACACGGAAGTCAGTGTCTCGGGTGTCTCCTTATCGTCGTCCCAAAGGAACTTACCGCCCATGGAAGTGACTCGGCTGGGTAGACCTACTCGTAAACCCCACATGCACATGTCCGTTTCGTGTATGCCTTGATTGCCCACGTCTCCGTTGCCGTAGTCCCAATGCCAGTGCCAGTTATAATGCACCAGCGCGCGCGTGAAGGGGCGCTCCTGCACGGGACCTTGCCAGATATCCCAGTTCAGATACTCAGGCGCTTGCTCGTTGCCCTTGTGTCCCACCGACGGACGCCATCGGAACACCAGCCCGCGCGCCATGTACACGTTGCCGATCACGCCTTTGTTCATCAACTGTACGGCTTCTTTAATCGCCTCCGAGCTGCGCAGTTGCACTCCGTGTTGTACGATCCGGTTGTAGCGGTGCGCTGCCTCGATCATCTTGCGGCCTTCGTAGATGTTATGCGCGCCGGGCTTCTCCACATACACGTCCTTGCCTGCCTGGCATGCCCAAATCGTGGCCAGCGCGTGCCAATGGTTGGGGGTCGCCACGCTCACTGCGTCGATTTCCTTGTTGTCGAAAACCCTCCGCAGGTCCTGCTCGGTCTGCACCTTGCGGTGATATTTGGCCTCGAACTGCTCCGCGCGCTCGGCCAGCACGTTGCGGTCGGGATCGCACAGCATCACTACTTCGGCGTTGGGCAGCGCGCTGAACCCGTTGATATGATCCTTGCCGCGTCCATTGACACCCAGCACCGCAACCCGCACGCGGCTGTTGGCGGAAGCCTTGCCGGCCATCAGCGAAATGGCCGCCCCGCCGGCGCCCAACACAAAACTTCTTCGGCTATTCATATGGAACCTCTGTGGGAATTCTAGCACCGCAACTACCTCACCAGCTTCTCCGCCAGGTCTTCCGCGATGTCGAAGTTCACCTGCACCACCCGGCCGTCTTGCTTCACTTGAATTCCGTCCAAGGCGCGCAGCAGGTCGGGCTTGCGCTGCACGCCCATGCGGGCCAGGCTGGCCAACCCGCGCAACGAGTCCGCGAGGCTCTTGGCGTCCGCCTCCGTCCGCGCGTCGCCCGCAAAGACGGCGTGCGCTCCCGTGCGCAAGTCGACAGTCAGGCTGGCGCCTTCCACCAGGCGGAGCACGCGGTCCAGGTTGGCCAGGTTCCCCAGCGCGCGCAACTGGTCCGGCGTGGCGCCCCGCCAGCCTTCGACCACCGCCCAGATCTGCGCATCGGCAGGCAAAGCTTCGGCGCGCGCTAGCAGGTCGCGCGGGCCGCGTCCCCCGCTCTTCGATTGATCGATGGCCGCCCGCACGGCCGCACTGTTTCCGTACAGCGTGAAGCCCTTATATACGGTGCCATTCAAATCGGCGCCGCGCGCGATCGCCAGCACGTTCTTGCCGTCGCTGGTCAGTAGCACTTCGTGTATATCCCGGCTGGAGAACTCGCCGAAGCGCGGTAGCCGATTTTCCCGCTCGAGCTTGCGATAGATCGGCGTCTCGCGTAGTCGATCCATGCGCACGCCCGCCAGCGCCACCGTATCCGGCGAGACGAACCGGGTCGCGCTGCCGCTGCTGCACGCAGTCAGAATCAGGCAGAGTGCCAGTGCCAAGTGGGGCAGGACTCCAGTCCTGCGGCCGGCGTCCACGCCGGCCCGTCTCCGATCCATTCGGCACCTCACAGACATTATTATGGCAGTGGAATGCGGGATAATCTGACATGATGGTACCGGTTGCCGCCGCGCCTTACCAACTCAAAGACAGCCCCTACAGCAGCCACAGCCTGCTGCTGGCCAGTTTGCCGCCTTTGGGCGCCGGCCGCCGCGTGCTCGACGTGGGCTGCGCCGGCGGCTACCTGGGCGCGATCCTCGCCAGCCGGGGTTATCGCGTGACCGGCATCGATTCGCCTGGCGCCGCGCGCACCGGCTTCCCGGACTCCATCGAACTGCTGGAAGCCGATCTGGATCTGGGGTTGCCCCCTTTAAGCGGGCGCTTCGATTTCGTAATCTGCGCGGACGTGCTCGAGCATCTGCGCCGGCCCGCCCTCCTGCTGCGCGACTTGCGCGCCGTGCTCTCGGCCGGCGGACTGCTGGCCGCCTCGCTTCCCAACAGCGGCCACGCCTACTTTCGCTGGAATGTTCTGACCGGCCGCTTTCCATCTGACGACCGCGGCCTGTTCGACCGCACCCATCTGCATTTCTATACCTGGCGCGGCTGGCTCGAACTGTTCCGGACCACCGGATTCCGCATCGAAACCCTGCGCTGCTCCGGCGTGCCCATCGGCCTCGCGCTGCCAAAATGGGAAGGCTCCGCCGTCGTGCGCGCGCTGGAGAGAATGTCGTACGAGTCGGCCCGCTGGTGGAAGACCATGTTCGCCTACCAGTTCATCGTAACCGCCGCGCCGGAGATCGAAGCATGACGAACAAGCCCAAGGTCGTCGTAGTCATGCCGGCTTACAATGCGGCCAAGACCCTGCACATGACCTATCAGGACCTGCCGCACGAGCTGGTTGACTTAGTCATCCTGGTGGACGACGGCAGTTCCGACGAAACCGCCCAAATTGCGCGCGACATGGGGCTGGAGCTGTTCGTCCACAATCGCAACTACGGATATGGCGCCAATCAGAAGACCTGTTACCGCGAGGCGCTCAAGGCGGGCGCCGACATCGTGGTGATGGTTCACCCCGATTATCAGTACGACCCCACTCTGCTGCCTGAGATTGTCCGTCCCATCCAGGAAGGCCGCGCCGACGCCGTTCTGGGATCGCGCCTGATGGGAACCAGTCCGATAAAGCAAGGCATGCCCTGGTGGAAATACGTTTCCAATCGCTTCCTCACCTGGGTGGAGAACGTCACTTTCGGCTTGCACCTTTCGGAGTATCACACCGGCTACCGGGCGTTCCGCAGAGAGGTGCTCGAATCCGTGAATCTGGAAACCAACTCCGACAAATTCATATTCGACCAGGAGATCATGGCGCAGATGGTGGCGCTGGGCATGCGGATCACAGAGGTTCCCGTGCCCACGCGCTACTTCGCGCAGGCCTCGTCGGCATCGTTCTTCCAGAGCAGCGTCTACGGCTTCTCCATCCTGCTCCTGCTTGCCAGGTACATGATGCACCGCTGGGGATGGGGTTACCACCGCCAGTTCGATAGCTTGCAACGGCGCTATCACGCGGGGGCCGAGCCGGCCGGGCGGAAGAGCTAGCGGTGCGCCGCGGCATACTCCTTCTGGATTTGCTGCTGGTCTTTCTCTTCACCGCAGTGCTGATCAAGCCGCTTTTCAAAGCGAAGTACCTGGACCGCTGGGACTCCATCGAAAGCACCTTCATCGCGGATGGCCGCTTTCTGAAAGACCACCCGACGCACCCCCAGTGGCAGCCGCTCTGGTATTGCGGCACGCGCTACGACTATCTGTATCCGCCGGTCCTGCGTTACGGCACGGCCTTCCTGTCGCGCGTCTACATTCCGGTAAAAGCGTATCACTTCTTCACCGCGCTGCTCTACTCCATCGCCAGCGCGGGCGTGTACTTTCTGGTGTGGGTGATGAGCCGCTCGCGCGGCGCGGCGTGGCTGGCGGCCGCGGCTTCAGCGCTGATCTCGCCCACGTTTCTATTGATCCCTGCGCTGCCTCTCGATTCACAGCATCTGGCGCCCTGGCGCCTATGGGTGCTCTTGCGTTACGGCGAGGGGCCGCATATCTCATCGCTCGCGGTGCTACCGTTCGCGCTCGCCTTTGCCTGGCTGGCGCTGCAGCGCCGCCGCGGTGTATTCCTGGCGGCGGCCGCCGTCTGCTGCGCCCTGGTAGCGCTCACCAATTTCTATGGCGCTACCGCGCTGGCCATCCTCTATCCGATCCTGGTTTGGAGCCTGTGGGTCACTCACCGCGACCGCCGGATCTGGCTGCGCGCCGCCGCGGTTCCCGCGTTGGCCTATGGGCTTTCTGCATTCTGGCTGACACCCTCCTACCTGCGAATTACGATCGAGAACCTGCGGTACGTCTCGTCTCCGGGCAATCGATGGTCTGTGGCTCTGCTCGTCCTGGCCGCTGCCGCCTTCCTGGCCGTTACGCTCGTGAGCGCATCCCGAAAACCAGGACGCGCCTACACGGTCTTCGTTTGCGGCGGTCTGCTGTTTCTGGCGTTGAACGGCTTAGGCTACTACTATTTCAAATTCCGAGTGGCCGGCGAACCGCACCGCCTCTTTCCGGAACTGGATCTGGCGCTAACGCTGGCAGCCGTCGAGTTACTGCGCCGATTGTGGAACTGGCCCATGCGAGTGCCCGCTCGCGTGCCGGTGGCGCGCGCGCTGGCGATGCTGGTGGTGCTGTGTGCGGCCTGGTCCGCGCGCCACTACGTGCGCCACGCCTGGGGTCTGTATCCGCCGGAAGCGGACTACCGCCAGCGCGTCGAATACCGCATGTCGGATTGGATCGCCAGTCATCTTCCGCAAGCCCGCACCCTGGAGGCCGGTTCCGTGCGCTTCTGGTGGGACACATGGCATGACCTGGCTCAGGTGGGCGGCGGGTCCGAACAGGGCCTCCTCAATCGGCGGATACCCATCGCGCAGTGGGAAATCGATGTGGGATCCAATCCCGAGCTGGCGGTCCGCTGGCTGACCGTCTTGGGCGCCGATGCAGTCGTTGTTTCGGACCGGCAGTCGCAGGAAATCTATCACGACTTTAAGGTCCCTGGTAAGTTCGCGGGGGCGTTGCCGGTGCTGTATGACGACCGTCAAGGCAACGTCGTCTACCAGGTTCCCCGCCGTTATCCATCGCTGGCGCGTGTGGTCGATCGGGCGCGGTTCGAAGCCTTGCAACCGCTCGATCACACCGATCTCGGGTTGCTGCGGGCCTATACGGCGGTGGTCGAAGAGGGGCCCGATGCGCCTGCCGCCACCGCCTGGCTTGGAACCGATGCGCTGCGCGTGCATGCGCGCGTGGCGCCCGGCCAGGCTGTCCTGGTGCAGGTCACTTACGATCCGGCTTGGCATGCCTACGCCGCCGGCCAAGCCCTGCCAGTGCACCGAGATCGCGGCGCGGATTTCAGCGTGATCGACGCGCCGCCCGGCGAGCATGACATCGCGTTCGTCTTTGAAACGCCGCTTGAGAATCGCGTCGGCTGGGTGCTCACCTGGCTGTCGCTGGCCGCTGCCGCCGCGCTGGTGGTCCTCGACTACGTGCACCGCCAGCCTACAGCGCCTCTTCCTTCGCGATGATTTCCTTCATAATCTCCGATGTCCCCGCCCCGATCGTGTAAAGCCGCAGGTCGCGCCAATAGCGGCTGATGGGGTATTCGGTGGTGTAACCGAACCCGCCGAAGATCTGCATGCAATCGTAACTCAGGCGCTGCGCTAGCTCCGACGCGTAAAGCTTGGCCATGGTAATCTCGCGGACCGCCTTCTGGCCGCGATTGGTCAGGTCCAGCGCGCGATACACCAGCCAGCGCGCGGCCTCCAGGCTGGTGCGCAGCTCGGCGAATTTGTGACGCCACACCTGGTAGCTGCCTACCGGGTTGCCGAAGGCAGTGCGCTCTTTGCCGTATGCGATGGCTAAGTCCAGGCAGCGCGCCATGGACGCCACCATCATGATCGCGGAAGCCAGGCGCTCGCCCTGAAAGTTATGCATGATGTAGTAGAAGCCGCGATTCTTTTCGCCCAGCATATAGCGCGCCGGAATGCGGCAATCGTCGAAGAAGAGCTCGGCCGTGTCGGAGCACAGATTGCCCACCTTCTTCAGCTTCTTGCCCACCGAGAAGCCGGGCGTGCGGGTCGGAAACAGGACCAGCGAGATGCCCCGCCGGCCGGGTTCTCCAGTGCGCACGGCCAGCACGATAAAGTCGGCGCGCGAGCCGTTGGTGATCCACAGCTTCTGCCCGGAGATCAGCAGATCGTCGCCGTCGGCGCGCGCGTAAGTGCGCAGGGCCGCCACATCCGAGCCGCCGCCGGGCTCGCTGATTCCCAGCGCGCCGATCCACTCGCCGGCCATGGCGGGCCGCATGAAGACTTCTTTGTGCTCGGCGCTGCCCAGTTCGTCGATGATGGGAATGGTAAGCTCGCCCTGCACCATTAGGCCCATGCCCACGCCGGGGCTGTCGCTCCACGCCATCGATTCCATGGCCGCGGCGGTGGCCCACCAGTCCATGCCGCTGCCGCCCAGCTCGGTGGGAATGCGGATGCCGAACAGTCCCAGATCGGCGGCCTTGCGGAAGATCTCGCGCGGGAAAATGCCGGCTTCGTCCCATTCCTGGGCGAAGGGCGCGATTTCCTCGCGGCAAAAGCGCTTGACGGTTTCGCGGATCAGGTCGTGTTCCGCGGTGAATGGCGGATAGACCGCTTGGGCTTCCGCGACCAGTTCGGTTGGCATGCGCGTTATTGTACCCCAGCCGCCCATGGCAGAATAAGCCCATGGATCCTTTCCGCGTCGTCAAGCAATCGTGGGCCCCGGGAGACACGCGCGAAGTGGAAGTCTCCCGCATCGACCGGCAAATCGGCGTCGAGTACGACTCCTACCGGCGTATTTATCTGGCGGATGGGCACGAGTGGATCATCGCCGGCAAGATCGCCCGCGAAGACGGCAAGACTTACTATATTCTCGAGTGCGTCTCGTGAACCGGGCCACCGGGCTGTTCCTGAAGGCGTTGGGCGCGATCTACCTGATCGCGTTCGTATCGTTCGGCGTGCAAGCCGGCGGCCTGATCGGCTCCGAGGGCATCCTGCCTTTGGCGAATTACCTGCGCGGCATGCGCCAGGCGCTGGGCGCGCGCGCATTCTGGTACGCGCCGACCGTGTTTTGGGTCACTTCCGGGGACCTGGCGTTGCGCGTCGTGTGGATCGCCGGCGCGGCGCTGGCAATCGTTCTGATGCTCGGCTTTTTCCGGCGGACGTGCCTGGTGGCGCTGCTCGTCCTGTACATTTCCATCTCGACCGCCGGCCAGGATTTCTGGTCCTTCCAGTGGGACATTCTGCTGACGGAAGCCGGCTTCCTGGCGATTTTCGCGGATGCGTCGCCAGGGCGCACATGGCTGTTTCGATGGCTGCTGTTCCGCCTGATGTTCATGTCCGGCCTGGTAAAACTGCTGAGCGGCGATCCGACCTGGCGCAGCTTGACGGCGCTCGGCTATCACTATGAAACGCAGCCGCTGCCGACGCCCATTGCCTGGTACATGTATCAACTGCCCATGTGGTTTCAGAAGGCATCCACGGCCGTTGTCTTCTTTGTGGAACTGCTGGTCCCCTTTCTGATCTTCGCTCCGCTCATGCTGCGGCGTATCGCCGGAGTGCTGTTGATCGGGCTGCAGGTGTTGATCCTATTGACCGGCAATTATACTTTCTTCAATCTGCTGGCCATCGCGCTGTGCGTGTTTCTCTTCGCGGACCCGCCGGCGCCCAACGCGTGGACTGAGACCCGCACGCACCGGACTGTCACAATAGCCTTGTTGGTGTTGGTGCTCACCACCAGCGGCCTGCAGTTCTTGGAGATGTTACGCATGCCCCTGCCCGGGCCGGCGCAGAGCTACCTGGCTTGGATCTCACCGCTGCGATTGGTTAACTCATACGGGCTGTTCGCGGTGATGACTACGACGCGCCCGGAGATCGTGGTGGAAGGCTCGAACGACGGGACCACCTGGACGCCATACGAGTTCCGTTACAAGCCGGGCGATGTGCGGCGCGCGCCGCCCTGGGTGGCGCCGTATCAGCCGCGTCTTGACTGGCAAATGTGGTTCGCCGCCTTGGGGAACGCCGACGAGAATCGTTGGTTCTACAACTTTGCGGCGCGCCTGATGCAAGGGTCGGCCCCGGTGCTGGCGCTGCTGGCGCACAACCCTTTTCCAGAGGGCCCGCCGCGGTATATCCGCGCGACGGTGTATGACTATCGATTCACCGATTTCGCGGGACGGCGGCGCAGCGGCGCCTGGTGGCAGCGGGAGGAGAAAGGCGCTTATCTGCCTCCAATCTCACTGCGGCACTAGAATTTATCCCACTTACCCCCAGGGCTTGACTTCTCCGCCCAATCCCTTATATCCGTTCTTCATCCGCTCTTCGAGCTTGGCCCAAACAGCAGGATCGCAGCCTTTCCATTCCTCAACCGCTGTGTTGCCGAGATAGGGCAAATCGGCAATGCCCACCTTACTCGAATAGAAGCCGTTCAGAGTGAGATCCCGGAACTTACTAAAGAATGCCGCCCAGCGGCGATCCTCCGGCGTGGCGCGCGCCGGCCACGCAATGCGATCGAGAATCTGCTTCTGCCCATCCGCGCCCGCGTCGGCGAAGGCCTTCTTGAATAGCCGTGACGACTCCAGGTCCAGCCAGGCCAGGCCGCCGAGTATCTGGGCCGCCAGATCGTCGTTGCCGTCCTCCTGTTTACGGAAGTCCAGCCAGTCGTCCATGTACTCCGGTACACCCGCCAGCGTAGCGCTGCCGCTCCGTTCGTCGGCGGGCACGATCAGGTCGCAAAGCACCCGCACGCTGTGCCAGTCATGTTCGTCGAATACCTTCCGCTGGTAGCCGGCTGGTGGCTTCTCGTGTGTTTGCGCGAGGCCTGCGCCCGCCGTCGCCGCACCCAGCGCGGGCACGGAACCGGCGATCTGGAACAGCTCGCGCCGGCTAACTCCCGATTTCTCCGTCATAGATTCCTCTTCTTCACTTGCTCCGCGATGTACTCCGAAGTGCGCCAGCCTAACGCGGTTATAGTCAGCGTTGGATTCTTGTCCGCGTTGCTCACAAACGGCGCGGCATCGGTGACAAACAGGTTCTTGCAGTCCCACGCCTGGCAGTTTGAGTTGAGCACCGAAGTCTTCGGATCAGCGCCCATTCGAGCGGCCCCCACTTCGTGGATAATAGAGCCGCCGCGCGCGATACCCCAGTTGTTTTCGGCGGTGGCATCGGTGAAGTACTTGCCGCCGGCCGCGGTGATGATCTCCTTGAAAGTATCCTGCATATGTTTCGCCTGCAGGATTTCATCCTGGCTCCACTTGAAGTGGAAGCGCAGCACCGGGATGCCCCATTGGTCCACCGTGACCGGATCCAGGTCGCAGTAGCTGTCCGCATTCGGAATCATCTCGCCGCGCCCGGTAAAGCCGACCTGCGCGCCGAAGACCCGGCGCACGTTGCGCTTCAGTTCCACGCCGTAACCGCCGCCCAGAACGCGCTCGGTACCGCTGAAGTCGTCCGCGCCCGGCAGTCCGCGCCCGCCGCCGAACTCGATGTGATAGCCGCGCGCGAAGGGCATCTTGCCGGCCTTCTGGTCCTGGTAGTGCCACCACGGCATGTACATGTGCATGCCGCCCACGCCGTCTTCGTTGCGCGGGGGCAGATCCTCCAGGATCGGCAGGTAGCCGTCCACATCCGATCCCACCGTATCCATCAGGTACTTCCCCACCAGTCCGCTGGAGTTCGCCAGGCCGTTCGGAAATTGGCTGCTCTTGGAATTGAGCAGGATGCGGGCAGTTTCGCAGCAACTCGCGGCCAGCACCACAATTTTGGCGGTGACCGTGACTTCGCTGCGCGTCTTTTTGTCGATGTAGGAGACTCCCCGCGCCAAGCCGTCCGGACCCACTACCACTTCGCGCGCCATGGCGCCGGTGAGCACCTCCAGGTTGCCGGTCTTCATGGCGGGAAAGATATGCACGCCGGGAGAATTGAAGTTGGCGTTGATCCCGCAGGCGCGCCCGCATTGGGCGCAGTAGTGGCAGGCCGGCCGCCCGTGAATCCCGCGCGTGAGAATCGCAAGGCGCGACGGGATGCACGGAACGTTCACTTTGTCGCAGGCCAGCTTCACCAGCCGCTCGTACCCGCGCGGCGCGGGCGCCGGCAGAAACTTGCCGTCGGGCGTGTTTTCAAGACCCTCGTGGCTGCCGAAGACGCCGATCAGTTCCTCCGCTTTGTCGTAGTAGGGTGCCAGTTCCTCATAGGTGATGGGCCAGTCGAATCCCCTGCCATCGCGGCTATAAGGCTTGAAATCGTAGGGCCCCATGCGCAGCGAGATGCGGCCGTAATGGTTGGTGCGGCCGCCCAGCATGCGCGCCCGCCACCACATCCAGTCGCTGCCGGAGGCCTGGGTATAAGGCTCGCCCGGCACATGCCAGCCGCCTAGCAGCGTGGCGTCGAAATAGCCGAAGGGCTTCTCCTTGGTGCCCGCCCCGCGATGCGGCGCGTTGTACGGCCACTTGAACATGGCCGACTGCTTGGTGCCGTCGTACCATCCGCCGGCCTCCAGCATGCAGACCTTGGCGCCGGCCAGCGACAGTACGTGCGCGGCCACGCCACCGCCTGCCCCGGAGCCGACCACGACTACATCGTATGTTTTGGGAGTTGCCTTCGCCTGCGCCATTCTGACTATTTTACGCCCTGTTGGGCGGCATGGCTGCGGGAGATAGCATATGGCTATGGACCTCGCCGAACTCCTGCAGCAGGCGCGCTATTTTGCCAAGCCCGCGGAGCGGGGGCACAGCGCCAAGCGCACGGGGCGGGCCAAGGCGGTGTCGCGGTGTCCGTGCGAAGCTATGTACATCGACGCCGTACAATCAAGAATAGAGGTTCGAAGAGTGTTGCGCGTGCAAGTTCGGAGAAGGGAAGTGATCCGCTGGATGGTGCGGATCGCGAACTGTTTCGTGTGGAGCGCGATCATTCCGCTAGCGGCAGCACCCCTTGCGCGCCTGTACACGGCGGAGAACTACGACGTAAGCATCCAGCCGGACCTCGCGAAACAACGTTTGCCGGTTCGAGGGACTCCGAGACGGTCCCCAAAAAAAAGAGATTTGGAATATAATATCGAAATACCCCTCGTATCGAGCGAGATGTGCCGAGGGGGCATCAGGAGTGAATACGATGAACGTTCCTTTTTATGGTCACGTTAGGCAATACCATAATATTCAGGCCGAAATCGACGCCAACATCCATGAAGTCCTGGAGTCCGGCCAGTACGTCATGGGGCCCATGCTCCAGCGCTTCGAAAAGGAGTTTGCAAACTACCATGGCATGAAATATGCCGTGGGCGTGGGCAACGGGACGGATGCCTTGTGGCTTGCATTCCAGGCCCTTGGAATCGGCCCCGGCGACGAGTGCATCACCACGGCGAATACGTTCTTCGCGACCGCCGAGGCCATCTGGATTGCGGGCGCTACGGCGGTCTTCGTCGATTCAGACCCGCTGACCCACTGTATCGATCCCTCGAAGATCGAAGCGGCCATCACGCCAAGGACGAAGGCGCTGGTACCGGTCCATCTCTACGGTCAGTGCGCGGACATGAAAGCGATTCGCGAAATCGCCGGCCGCCACGGCCTGTTTGTGATTGAAGACAACGCACAAGGTATCGGAGCACGGGGCGATGGGTTCCGGATCGGTGAGTTCAGCGACGCCGCGTGCACGAGCTTTATCATTCAAAAGAACCTCGGCTGTTTTGGCGATGGCGGTGCGGTAGTCACGAATCGCGAGAATGTGGACCGCGTGGTGCGCAAGCTGCGCAATCATGGCTCCGACAAACGGTCATGCCACAGCCCGGGCTATAACAGCCGTCTCGACGATATCCATGCCGCTGTTCTGAGCGCCAAGCTGAAACATATCGACGAGTGGAACGGACTGCGCCGGAAATGGGCGGCGCGCTATTCCGCCTGCCTGAAAGACGCGGCCAGCTTCTCCCTCCCTTATGAGAAGCCGGGGTACTATCACATCTATCATCTATATGTCATCGAAACCAGGGAAGCGGCGGATCGCGATTCCTTGCTGACGTTCCTCAACGGGAACGGCATCGACGCCAAGTGTCATTACCCCATCGCGATCCACCAGCAGCAGGGATATCCGTGGGGCAGACCAGCACAAATCCCGTACGCCATTCCCAGCTCCGAGCGCAACGCCGCGTGCTGCATATCGCTGCCCATGTTTCCCGAATTGACCGCCGAGGAAGTGGACGGCGTAATCGAAAAGGTTCTGGAATGGGACCGCAAGAAAGGTGCCGCATGAACCAGAAATATCGTGTCGTAGTAGCCGGCCTGGGCAAACGCGGAATGCACCACGCTACCGCGTTTCAGTCTAACGGCCATTTCGAAGTGGTGGGTATCTGCGATATCGACGAAGCCCGGATGGATGCAGCAGCCACCCGCTTGGGGGCGCCTGCGAAATCCAAAAATGCCCGCGAGCTCGCTAATGAGCTTCGGCCAGATGTTTTCTGCTTCTGCACAATGCCCAATTTGCGGGTTGAGATGGTACGCACTGGAATCGAGTGCGGTGCGCGGCTCATCGCCATTGAGAAGCCCCTGGCGCTGACCAGCGCGGAAGGGATGGAGATCCGGGATATGCTCGAGGCTAGCGGGGTGAAGGCCGTCGTCAGCCACCAGCATCGCTACGGCTCGCACTATCAGAAGGTAAAGGAGGCCATTTCGAGCGGAGCGTTAGGGCGCATCCATACGGTTTACGGAACCTCCACCGGATGGATGACGCACATGTTGTCGCACCTGATCGACTACATCCGCTGGTTTAATGACGAAGCTCCAGCCGAATGGGTGATGGCGCAGGCGGCAGGACGTGGAAAACTCACCGACTCGCACCCATCGCCCGACTACATTGCCGGCTTTATCCAGTTTGCCAATGGCGTGCGCGGTGTGGTCGAGTGCGGAGCCGGTGCGCCCGATGTGCCCGAGGTGGATTACTGGTGGCGCAAATGCCGGATTGGCGCGCAGGGCACGCAGGGATTCGCCGAGGTCATGACCGGCGGCGGATGGCGAGTGGTCACCAAAGAGATCTCCTGTTCCGGCGGCGGATCGATGAACTACGATCTCGACATGCAGCCGTATATTCAGCAAATTGCGGATTGGCTGGATGACGCGCAAAAGGGCCATCCGTGCGAGTTCGCGAGCGCTTGGGCAGGCTTTGAAATCATGATGGCCTGCTGCCGGTCGGCCGCGCAGGGCGGCCAGATCGGCCTGCCCCTGACCTCTGGCGAGAACGAACTCGAGATGTTGCGGTCCGCGTTGGGGCCGCGCCCAGTGCTGTTCTCGATGCCGGCGAACGCCAAAGAGTACGCGTAAGAGGGGATGTATGTGCGAGCAGAATGCCGGTGAAGGATCCCTGCTGTCGTCGTGGCATTGGCGGCTGGTCTGCCTGAAATCCAGGACCGTTCGTGGACTTCCTGTGCCGGTACCTCCAGCGGATCCACAGGTGCCCGGAAGGAAGCAGCGGAAGGGGGCAAAGAAACCATCCCGGAAGAAAAAGAACTTATAGCCCGGCTTTCAGCCGGCTAGCCGCCTGAAAGGCGGCTGCCGCCAAGATTGGCCGCCCTCCGATCGCAGCGAAGCTGAACAGCGATCTGTAAGCGTAATATACAAGACTCATTAGCCCGACGGCGAAGCCGGCTCCATCAGCACCCATCACCGCGACATCCGGATTCTGGTCGGACCCCCAGGCGAAGATTGGCCGCCCTGCAATTCACGCCCCGCGGTATAATCTCCATCATGAAGCTCGCGGCCGGATTGTTAACATTGTTTTCCTCCCTGGCGTTCGCCGAAACCTGGAACGGCACGCTGGTGGACGTGATGTGCAAGAACCAGGATCTGGCGGGCCACACCACCAAGTGCGCCATCGGCTGCTCCAAGAGCGGCTATGGCCTGGTGATGGCGGATGGCAAGTTCGTGAAATTCGACGAAGCCGGCAACGCCAAGGCTTTGGCCGCTTTGAAAGCCACCAGCAAGGAAAAGGACCTGAAGGCCAAAGTCACCGGCGCGCTGGATGGCGAAACGGTTCAGGTCGAATCGGTGGAACTGCAGTAGCGCTTGCGGATCTCTACCCAGGCTGGGAAGACTTCGGGGTTCTCCAGCCACACGAGCAGCCACTGCGCCATCTCGTCCTTCTGCGCTTTTTTTTCGGGCGAGGTACTGGGGTTGCGCGCCGCGAAGCGCGCGCGGTCCTTGGCGGCGATGGCTTGGCGCCGGCAATAGCGGACCAGCTGCCGGTCGCCTATGCGCATGGCCGCAGCATAAATCGCCAGCATCTCGCGCAAGTCACGCTCCAGCTCCGCAAACGATTTCTGGTGGATGCCCGCGTAGGGTTGCGCGAACGGCAAGCCCGTCTCGCGCAGCAGATCGCGCAGGTACGTTTCAGAGATCGGCGCCAGGGTACGCAACGCGGCCTGCCATTCGGCTTCGCCGATGGCCGTAATCTGCCCGGCGGTCAGGAAATCCCGCAAGGCCTGTTTGCGGGATGGATTCTTATTGGGCATGGGGAGCGGCGCCGCCCGTGACGGGCGGGTGCAGATACCGTGGAAAGCGGCCCAGCAATCCCCCATAGAGCGCATGGCCCGCCATCATCGGGCCGCGATGGGTGTACAGTGTAATGAGTGGGTTGATGTTCCGCCACAGAATAGCGAACGACAGGTAATACCAGCCGAGGCCCACCAGCACTCCGATCAGCGTGATGCGGAGGCTGGCGTCGCGGCTTGCGAGGGTGAGACCGAATAGAGCGCCGATGATCCCATAGAGGACCAGATAGAGCGCGATCCCCGCCACGGTCCGGGAGGTGAAATTCCGGCCCAGTGCCGCGTCGCCGTAGAAGGTCGTGGCCATGATGTTGGGCGCAGTCCAGATGGAACGCCGATACCAGGCCGAAACGAGCGCCAGCCAGCCGAGCAGAACTAAAACGGCCATAATGCCGGATTCGAGACCGGCCAAGAGGGCGTGCGCCTCCCTTTTTTCTTACGGGTTCTCGCCAACGCCCATGAAATCAGCCTATACTGTCCTATTGGCAAAGGCAAAGCGTCAGAATGAAACGTCGCGTAGTCATCACTGGAATCGGGGCCGTTAGCCCCAATGGAATTGGCAGAGAGGCCTTCTGGGCCGCTAGCCGCAAAGGGGTGAGCGGAGTGCGCCGCATCTCCCGGTTCGATCCCTGCGGCTCCCCTGTGCAGGTGGCCGGCGAGGTGGTGGGCTTCGACGAGCTCCGATATGTCGATCCCAAGGACCGCCAGCACGTGTCCCGCGTGGTGCCTCTGGGCGCCGCCGCGGTGGGCGAAGCGCTCGAGGACGCCGGCGTCGATACGGGATCGATGACGCGCGAGGAATTGCGGCAGATTGGCGTGATCGTTGGATCGGGCGGCGGCAGCCTGGAGTTTACCGAGGAGCAATATCGCCTCTATTATTCCGGCAAGCAGAAGCAGTGCAGCGTGTACGTGATCCCGACCTCCACCATCGGCACCCTCGCCAGCGAGATCTCCATGCGCTTCGGTTTCCGGGGCATGAGCCATATCATTTCGACCGGATGCACCTCCTCCACCGACGCCATTGGCTACGCCTACCGCAACATTCAGGCGGGCGTGCTGGACACCATGGTGGCAGGCGGTGTGGACGCACCCATCGCGCCGTTGATCCTGCGCGGGTTCGTCCTGATGCGGATCATGAGCACTCGTTGGAATGCGCAGCCGGAGCGCGCCTCGCGGCCATTTTCGCGCGACCGCGACGGGTTTGTGATCGCCGAAGGCGCCTGGTTCTTCGTGATGGAGGATCTGGAGAGGGCGCGCTCCCGAGGGGCGCATATCTACGGCGAAGTGGCGGGATACGGGTCCACCTGCGAAGCTTACCATCGCGTCCGCCTGGAGGAGTGCGGCGAAGAGCCCGCCCGCACCATGCAGATGGCCATGGAAGAAGGCGGCATCGCGCCGGGCGATGTGCAGTACGTGAACTATCACGGCACGGCCACGGAATTGAACGACCGCATCGAGACGCGCGCGGTAAAGCTGGCATTCAACGGTCACGCCTATAAGCTGGCGGGATCGTCCCTGAAGAGCCTGATCGGGCATCCGCAGGGAGCCTGCGGCGCGGCGGGCATTGCGGCTACGCTGTTGGCCATGCGGGACGGCGTGGTGCATCCGACCATCAACGTGGAAGAGCCCGACCCGCAGTGCGACCTAGACTACATCCCGGATGTCGCCCGCCGCATGGATATTGAGCACGCGGTTTCCAATTGCATCGCGTTCGGGAGCAAGAACTCGGCGCTGCTGTTGCGCCGCATCTGATTCCAGTGCGGAAAGATTCAACATGCCGGAGAGCCGCGATGCAATCTACATTTATCTGCGTTGGAATTGCCGGAGCCGTCCTGGCGCTGGACCGGGGCAGTGGGGCCGAGATCTCTGGCGCGCTGGTTTGAAAGAGATGGATTTCGTCAACGTTGTTTAACGTTGTTTTGGATGGCCGCGGCCACGGTCACCCGTTAGGCCCACAGGTTCAGCGTCCGCACCAGGGGCTCGGGTTGCTCGTCAAAGACCAGCGCCACATCGCGCCCGACGCGCCAGCGATAGATGAAAAGCGCGGCCTGCACCAGGACGATCACCGCCGCCAGCCAGGCGAAGCGCAAGGGCCGCTGGAACATCCAGCATTCCAAGGTCATAAATACGGAGACATAGGTGGTGAAGCCAAACAGATAGATGGGCCAGGATACTTTCAGGTTGGCCTTGCCCGGCAAGTAGGAGCAGGTAAAAGGAAACTTCTCGAAGTTGACTAACAGCCCCTCCACCAACAACCAGGAAACGACTGCACCGAACAACATATGGAGCGCGGCGGCCCGCCAGCCCCAGAACAGGACGTGCAGCGGCAGCAGCAGAGCGAACAGCGGAACAATGCCGAGCACGATCATGGCTTTCCTGACGCCGGCCAGACAGCGGCGGGCCTCGCCGCGGTCCGAAACCTGGAATACCCAGTTGGCGCGCAACTCCGCGGGCACCGCGAACACATGGCGCATGCCGCAAAGGATGAAGAAGGCGAGTATCAACGGCGCGGGCAACAGCTCGGGTGAGGGGCGGTACATCCAGGCATTGCCGCCGCGGGCCACCAGCACCGCCAGACCCTCGAAGATCACAGCGCAGCCCACGGCCACATAGGCGGCGAAGAGCAGCTTATGGCGGCGGCTGCGGGTGAGGGTTTTCCAGATGAAATAGAAGGCCGCCTGCTGCAACGTGTCGCGGACCACAAAGCGATCGAGCACGCCCTCCACGAATCGATCCATGGCCGAGGGTACCGTGGTGAACTCATCCGCGCTTTCGAGCGAGTGGGTGACATGTCTCTTGTAACTCAGAAGGTAAGTGGCCAGGGCGGCGACGGTAGTCCACCCCGCGGCCATGCGGGCGGACGCGGCCAAGTGGCGGAACACAGGGTTAGCCCAGCCCAATTGTGTCTGATAGAGGCCCAGAAACCAGAGCGGCGGAAAGGCATAGACCGCGGCGGGATTGACGGCAGCGCCCGGTTGCAACTCGGAGACGATGCGCGCGGACAGCAAAAACATCAGAATCAGGAGCGCCACGAGTAGGAATTGTACGTAGGGCGAGACGCGCCGGAAGAGACGGTATCCCAGGACATTCATCAGAATCCCCTGCACCGCCACGCAGAGGAAGAAGACGAAAGTGTTCGCAGCCAGAATGCTGACGATGTGACAGCGGGCAAAGCCCGGCAGCATCAACAGGGATTGGTTCTGCAGCACAACGGCCGGAAACATTACGGGCGAAAAAGCGTTGATCACCGACGAGAAGATCGCCAGGAAGGCCAGCAGAGCCGCGATCTTCGCAATGAACATAGTGCTCAAGCGAATGGGCAGCGGAGTGAGGTTGGCATAGTCGCGACGGTCGGGAAATAGCATCTCCCACTCGATAACCGTCACCAATCCCATCACAGTCATGGAGAAGCAGATGAAGAATTCCTTCTCGCCCAGCGACGCCAGGTCGCGCACATAGAGGGGCATCCGCTGCATGTTCGAGTACTTGGTCATAAACAGGAACGGCAGCAGCATGCCGGGCGCGGCCAGGATGGCCAGGATATTGACGACCGTGGCGCGCATGTCCGCCTCGTCCGAATTGATCGCGACCAGGTCGTTATCGAAGAAGCGGCTGAAGAAATGCCGCGCCAGCTCGCGGAATTGAGAGAGTTCGTTCTCGAGCGCAGGCGCCATGGCGACTCCTTAGGCTTGCATCACATCCACGATGTCTTCGGCGATCTTTTCAGTGTCTTCCTGCATAACCAGTTGAGAGAAGATGCCTTCGAGTGAAGGC
>Ga0302326_10002644_pt1 | contig 43240 bp, 45 predicted proteins | sample Palsa_T0_3_FD_202264 | JGI IMG/M metagenome (GOLD analysis project Ga0302326, IMG submission 202264) | Peat permafrost microbial communities from Stordalen Mire near Abisko, Sweden - Palsa_T0_3 | ecosystem: Environmental > Terrestrial > Soil > Palsa > Peat permafrost | place: Sweden: Abisko...
GGGTAGCCGTTGTCTTTGGTCTCCGCTTCGACCTTGCGCAGCATGGCGGGCCATTCCAGCAGGCCGTAGCGGCGCAACGTGCTCGGCGCGAACACCTTGCCGGTCAGATCGATGACATCCTGCGGTGGCGTCACCAAGCCTTCGCTACCGGCTGCCTGTGCCAAAACCTGCGCGCGGCAAGATGTTTCGAGTTGGTAGAGGTAGTTGAAGGCCTCGCCGACGGTGGGTCCGGCGGCCAGCAGGCCGTGATTGCGCAGGATCATCGCGTTGTGCGGACCCAGGTCAGCCACCAGCCGTGACTGCTCCTCGGTCGACAGCGCCGGACCCTCGTAGTCGTGGTATCCGATGTTGTTGGCGAAGCGCATCGAGTTCTGTGTGAGGGGCAGCAGGGCGTCCTTCTGAGCGGCGACCGCCATGCCGGCGGTGCTGTGGGTGTGGATCACGGAGTTGATGTCCTTGCGCGCCTTATGGATTGCGCTGTGAATCACATACCCGGCCGCATTGATGCCGTAATCGGTTCCTTCCGGCTTCCAGATCACGTTGCCGTCGAGGTCGAGTTTGGCAAGGCTCGAGGCGGTGATCTCCTTGTACGTCAGTCCATAGAGGTTGATCAGGAAGGTGTCCGTTCCCGGCACGCGCACGGTGATGTGGTTGTAGATCATGTAGCTCATCTCGTAGATGTCGACAAGCCGGTAGCAGGCGGCCAGATCGCAGCGAGCCTGCCATTCCTCGGCACTGACCTGGTCCTTGACCGATGCGAAGTTCGTCGAAAAATTGCGATCCTCGCCATCGTTCTCTTTGAGTCCTGAGCTCGTCTTCACCTGATCGAAGTCGATCGTGTTCGTGGCCATCGTGTCGTCCTTTCGTAGTAGGTTCGGTCCGTCCCTTCAAATTGTAGGATGATCTAGGCCTAAGATGCAACCCGGTAAAGTCGTCCACTGAAGGTGTGTCGTCAAAAGGGTCAAGGAGAACGGGCTGTGGCTGGCAGAGCCGTGCAATACACCGATGACGATCCTGCGCTGCGCGGGTTGACGGGGACGCAGCGTGCCGTGGTGGCGCTGCGCGAAGGGATCCGCACCGGACGCTACGTGCCCGGTCAACGACTGGTCGAAATCGATCTCATGAAAGACCTAGGCGTGGGCCGCAATTCGTTGCGCGAAGCATTCTCCCGACTCGCCAGTGAGGGTCTCGTCGCCGTCGAGCCGCATCGCGGTGCCTCAATCCGACGGCGGAGCCGCGCCGAGGTGGCCGCACTGTACGACATTGCCGAGGTGCTGGAGGGCTTGGCTGCCCGCAGGGCTGCCGAGAACATCGGCCTGCCTGGCAACGTCGACCTCCTCAACAGGACCGTCGAAGGCCAGGTGGCCGCCGTTCCCGTCGGCATCAACGCGCAGGTCGACGCGGCCGCGGACTTCCATGAGGTCATCCTGCGCATCGCGGATAACCCGCCTCTGACCGAGCTGTGCGCCAACTTGCACATCCTGACGTTCAGCCTGCAGTTGCGCCACAGCCGGCTCGCGACCGATCATCCCCTCAGCGGCCACTCACTCACCGAGCACCGCGAGGTCGCCGATGCGATCCTTTCCGGCGACCCCCAGCACGCGGAGGACGTGATGCGCAACCACACCCGCAACGGCAAGCAACGGTTGATGGCACTGCCCGACAATGTGTTCGGCTGACACGAGCTTATTAATCCTCGCTGCATACCGCAGGTCTGCCGAGTGCCGCGTACCAACCAGGTTTGCGGCTTTCACACCGGCGGATAGCGGATAGCCGGCGGTCAGGACGGCGGTCGCTGACGGGCGCGCCGGGGAACGGGTGGCTTGGGGTTGATCAATCGTCCCTGCGCCAGGACAGATCCATGTTGTTTCAGGAACTGGGTGCGGATCCTGACATCAGAAGTCAGTACGTGCTTTATGGGCGCGAGATGATCGGTTAGGTAGCGGTATAGGTCGTGGGTGTCGCGGCAGATGGCGACGGCCACCAGATTATTGCGTCCGCTGATCGCAGCGGCGAAAGGGATCTCGGGGTGTGCCGCGATTTCTTCGCCGACTCGGTGGATGTAGCGGGGCGTCACGCTGAGCCAGAGCATGGCGTTGACCCGGTAACCGAGGCGCTCAGGCAGTACGTCGGTGTCGTAGAACAACGCGCCCGAGGCTTCCAGAGTGGCAAGGCGCCGACCCACCCGTGCGACTGTCCATCCTGTGCGCTCGGCTAGTAGGGAGTGAGGCGCGCGGCCATCCTCAGCGAGGGCGTCGAGGATAGGGCGATCTTCGACTGCGGGCCGGGTCGGTTGGCGAGGCGGCGGCTGTTCAGCACAGTCTGCCAGGACCTGTTCGGCCTGCTCGTCGCTAAGCCGGTGGCCGTAGCCCGTCCACGGCGTGCTGGCGGGCCGGCCATATGTGTGCAGGACCAGATCGACATTGACGTCGATGACTGAAGTTATTCGCGGAAGCTGTTGCAGCACAGTATCTTCGCGATCTTCAGCCAAAGGCGCCCTAATGATACAGACCAGCTCCGTCCAACCCGAAAGGATGTGGGCGTGAGCCACATCTGGTCGTCGGACTAGCGCATCGGCCAACTGCGATATGCGATCAGGTTTGGCATGGATGCGGCAGACCCAATGGGCATCGCGATCGGTCCAGGGGTTCTCCAGGCCTACGACACGCACGACTCCGTCGCGACGCAGCCGGTGAAAGCGGCGGGCGACGGTTTGCTCGGACACTCCCAGCACGGTGGCGATACGGCGAAACGACACCCGGGGGGATAACTGCAGCGCGTGGAGGATCTGCACATCCAGCACATCCGCCACGAAGAAAAGTATGCATAGTCGGGAGTACTGCGGCTATTTCTCGGCATTTTCAGACACACATGGGACGTATTCGCGCGGACGCTGCCAGGGTTAGAAGTCATTGACTAACCGACACGAGGAGGCAGGCTATGCAGCTGACAGACAACACGATCCTGGTCACCGGCGGGGGCAGCGGAATCGGGCGCGGCTTGGCTGAATCCCTGCACCGTCTGGGCAACCAGATCATCATCGCCGGGCGACGTCGCGACCGACTGCAGGCTGTCGCCCAGGCCAATCCCGGCATGCACTACCTGCAGGTGGATCAAGGAGACGCGGCGAGCATCGCGCGATTGGCTGCCGAGCTGGCCGACCGCCATCCCGACCTCAACACGGTGATCAACAATGCCGGCGTGATGAGCATCGAGGACTTGCTGGCCGACAAAGGCGATGCAGCCGAAACGACGGTGGCCGTCAATCTGCTGGGCCCGATCCGGCTGACCGCGATGCTGCTGCCCGGGCTGCTTTCCCAGCGGCGTGCCGCGATCATCAACGTCAGCTCGGCGCTGGCGGTGGTTCCCAAAGCGACTGTGCCGACCTATTGCGCCACCAAGGCGGCGCTGCATTCCTACACCCAGTCGCTGCGCTGGCAGCTGCGTGACACCTCGGTTGAGGTGATCGAGGTGCTGCCGCCGCGGGTTGAGACGCAGATACAGCAGGGTCTTGAAGACGCCCCCGACGTCATGTCCCTGGATAACTTTGTCGGCGAGACGATTTCGCTGTTGAACGCCGAACCGTCGGCCGGCGAGGTCGTGGTGGATTCCGCAAAGCGGGTGCGATTCGCCGAGCGCGATGGCCGCTACGACGAGGTCTTCCAAGCCGTCAACCCGGTGTGCTGAGTGCGCCCGACCTATCCGCTGCAGCCATCGAACCCAACAGTCGCGCGGTCTGTCCCGCCAAGAAGACCGCCCACGAAAATCATCGAGAAGTAGGAGCGCATCATGACGGTCCTAGGGACACAGGGAATCTCGCTGTACTACGAAACACACGGTGACCCGGCCAGCCCACCGGTCCTGCTTATCTCTGGACTTGGTGGCGTTGGGGCGAGTTGGGGGTCGCAGACCGCTCGCTTCGCCGAAGGACACTTCGTGATCCTGCCCGACCAACGCGGTACCGGGCGCACGTCGCGCACTCTGGAGGGCCACACCACACAGCAGCTCGCGCAGGACATGGTCGCGCTGATCGAGCACCTGGGGGTCGACCCGGTGCATGTCGTGGGCGCATCGACGGGCGGCGCGATCGCGCAGTACATCGCGCTGGAGCATCCGCTGCTTGTGCAATCCGTGACACTGAGCTCGACCTTCGCCTGCTTCGACGCCTACACCCGTCGCGAGTTCGAGGTGCGGCGCAAGATGTCGGACGAGTGGGACAGGCACACCCTGCTGTCGAGCTACTCGCTATTCCTGTTCTCGCCGCGGTATGCCCGCAACCACCCCAAGGCGGTCACGGGGTGGATCGACCGCGCCGCCGCATCGCCAGCACATCCGCAAGATCGCGAGATCGGCGGCCTGCGAATCGACATGATCGCCGCGCACGACACCTTGCCCCGGTTGAGCGAAATCAGTGCACCGACGCTGGTGTTGTGCGGCGAGAACAACTTCTGCACGCCGATGCCACTATCGGAGGAGCTGGCCGATTTGATACCGGCCGCGACCCTGACTGTCTTCCCCGATGCCGGTGAGCTTATCGAACTTGAGCAACCCGACCACTACTTCCAGATCGTCAGCGCCTTCATCAAGAACCACTGCTAAACGGCCTACAGCACAGAGGGATTCGGGAGTCTGCTGAAGCTTGAGATCACGGCTTGTGTAGTCACCGGAAGTGGAGCTGCTTGCTGTCGTGGGCCGCCAATCTCTCGAAAGACAAGACATTCGTGCGTCGGCAGGCAACGCAGCTCGCCGAGCACGATGACATTTCACTCTGCGCCGTAATGCCCGGTGTCACTTTCCGCGGTGGTCGCAGCGGCGGACCCGGTCCCTGCTCTACGGTGTCGTACCGTGATACCGGTGACGATCGGGGATACCACCACTACGTCCGAGGCAATCTTCACAGTCGACGGCGACTCCTATCTGCCGAGCGTGCTGGCGCGAGGACCGTGGGGTGCGGCAATGGGCGGTCAGATCGTCGGAGGCCTGTTGGGTTGGGGCATAGAGCAGTCCGGCGTCGATCCCGACTTTCAGCCCGCCCGTCTCACGGTCGACCTGTTGCGGCCGGCTCTGCTGGAACCGGTGCAGATCCGGACTTCAGTGCAGCGGGAAGGGCGGCGCATCAAGCTCGTTGACGGTGCGCTGGTACAGAACGGAATAACCGTCGCCCGGGCCAGCGCACTGTTTCTGCGACGGGGCGAGCACCCCGACGGCGAGGTGTGGACCGCCCCGGTAGGGATGCCCCCGCTTCCAACGGACTCCGACGAGTTCCCCCCGGAGATGCCGTTTTTCATCTGGGGGTACGGCGCCAACCCTGAGAAGGGGAGTCGAGGTATGACTGAGTGGGAGCAGTCTCACGCTCAGAAGTTTGCGTGGACGCGGATCTTCCGCCCGATGGTGCAGGGCCACCCGCTCACGCCGTTTACCCGGCTGGCATTCGTCGGTGACATCACAAGTTCGCTCACCCATTGGGGCACTGGGGGATTGCGTTATATCAACGCTGACTACACGGTCACTGCGAGCCGACTGCCGGAAGGTGAATACCTCGGGCTGGCAGCCCAAAGCCACTACGGCACAGCGGGTGTGGCGGCAGGGGGAGCGATCCTTTTCGATCGACACGGGCCGATCGGCACCAGTTCGGCACTGGCTTTGGCCCAATCCGCCGATGCGTTCAATCCGTCCTCCGCGACTCTGGTGTGACAGCCCGATGGTCGATGCCTGGCCGGACGGGGCCGCCGAGCGGCCGCTAATCGCCCAGCTCGACCAGACCGCGTCCCGGAGTCAACGCGTGCGTCATCGGCACGTCGTGCGGCTCGTGCGGCACCTCGTCGAGCAACTCCTCGTCGCGAACGATCGCGATCAAGCGGGCGCGCGGGCCTCGCAGCACCAGTGTCCGGTCATAGAAGCCGCGCCCCCGGCCCAGCCGCGCTCCTGAGCGGTCTACGGCCAGCGCCGGAACAATGACGACGTCGGCGTCGGCGACCGCGTTCGGCGGCAGCCACGGCTCGGCGGGTTCGAGCAGCCCGAACCGGGCGTTGACCAATGCTCCGGGCCGGTATTCGCCCCACTGCATCGCCGTCGACGAGTCGTCGGCGGCGGTGCGCGCCACCGGCAGCAGCACCCGGTCGGCATGCGGCAGCAGTGCATCCAGCATCTCGATGGATCCCGGTTCTGCGCCGACCGGCACGTAGGCGCAGACGACTCCGCCACGTATCTGTGCGTGGATGTGCTCGGCCAGCGACCGCGACTCGGCAACGCGAACGCCCTCGCAAACGGCACGACGGGCCGCCAACAGCCGCTCCCGCAATGCGGCCTTGCCCTCGCTCGCCACAAGGTCAACGATATGGTTTCAACGATGTCTCGCCCACAGGTTTCGGTTCCACGCACCGCGATCGTTCCCGCGGCGGGTTTGGGCACCCGTTTTCTGCCTGCGACCAAGACGGTGCCCAAAGAACTCCTCCCCGTCGTCGACACCCCCGGCATCGAATTGGTGGCGGCCGAGGCGGCCGCTGCCGGCGCCGAACGCCTGGTGATCATCACCTCCGAAGGAAAAGACGGCGTCGTCGCGCACTTCGTCCAGGACCTGGTGCTGGAAGGCACGCTGGAAGCGCGAGGCAAGAGCGCCATGCTGGCCAAGGTCCGTCGGGCGCCTGGCCTGATCAAGGTCGAGTCAGTGGTGCAGACCGAACCGCTGGGCCTCGGACACGCGATCAGCTGTGTCGAGCCCGTGCTGTGGGCCGACGAAGATGCTGTCGCGATCCTTCTTCCGGACGACTTGGTGTTGCCGACGGGTGTGCTGGAGACGATGTCCAAGGTGCGCGCCGAGTACGGCGGCTCGGTGCTGTGTGCGATCGAGGTGAAGCCCGAGGAGACCAGCGCCTACGGCGTTTTCGACGTCGAAGTGGTGCCGGGCGCCGACAAGGACGTCCTCAAGGTCAAGGGCATGGTGGAAAAGCCGAAGACCGAAGACGCGCCGTCGCTCTATGCGGCGGCAGGCCGGTACGTTCTGGACCGCGCTATCTTCGACGCGTTGCGGCGGATCGAGCGGGGCGTAGGCGGCGAAATGCAGCTCACCGATGCCATCGCATTGCTGATCAAAGAAGGTCACCCGGTCCACGTCGTGGTGCACCGCGGCTCCCGACACGACTTGGGAAATCCCGGCGGCTACCTCAAGGCTGCGGTTGACTTTGCCTTGGACCGGGACGACTACGGCCCAGATCTACGGCGATGGCTAGTGACTCGGTTGGGTCTGGCCGAGAACTAGCGGCTTGGGTCGTCGCACCTCGACGACAGAAAGGCGCGCTGTGCGTTCGGTAGAAGAGCAACAGACACGGGTATCGGCCGCCGCGGTGGCGCCACGGCCGGTGCGCGTTGCCATTGCCGAGGCACAAGGTCTGCTGTGCGCCGAAGAAGTCGTCACCGAACGCCCGTTGCCCGGCTTCGACCAGGCGGCCATCGACGGTTACGCGGTACGCAGCGTCGACGTCGCGAGCGTCGGGGTCGCCGCGTCGTCCGACGACCTCGCCGATGACGAGAGCGAGCCGGGAGAGTCGTCTTCGGCGCCAGGCGGAGTGACGCTGCCGGTGATGGGCAGCATTCATGCCGGCACCCGGACACCCAGCAGATTGCAGCCGGGGCAAGCCGCGCGCGTGCAGACCGGAGCGCCGATGCCCACCTTGGCCGACGCGGTGTTGCCGTTGCGCTGGACTGACGGCGGGCAGTCGAAGGTGAGTGTGCTGCGCGCTGTGCGCTCGGGTGCCTACGTGCGACGGACCGGCGATGACGTGCAACCCGGCGACGTCGCCGTGCGTGCCGGAACGATCATCGGCGCCGCCCAGGTCGGGCTGTTAGCTGCGGTGGGTCGCGAGCGGGTGCTGGTGCATCCGCGGCCACGGGTGTCGGTGCTGGCGGTCGGCGGCGAGTTGGTCGACATCTCTCGCACCCCCGGCAACGGGCAGGTCTACGACGTCAACTCCTACGCGCTGGCGGCCGCCGCCCGGGATGCCGGCGCCGAGGTGAACCGGGTCGGGATCGTCAGCAACGACCCCAAGCAGCTCGGCGAAATTGTCGGCGGGCAGGTCAACCGCGCCGAGATCGTGGTGATCGCCGGCGCGGTGGGCGGCGCGGCGGCCGAGGGCGTGCGTTCGGTACTCGCAGAACTCGGCGATATGGAAGTCACAAGAGTCGCAATGCATCCCGGCTCGGTGCAGGGCTTCGGTCAGTTAGGCCGTGACGGTGTGCCGACCTTTCTTTTGCCCGCGAATCCGGTCAGCGCACTGGTGGTCTTCGAGGTGATGGTCCGGCCGCTGATCCGGCTCTCATTGGGTAAGCGGCAGCCGATGCGCCGCGTCGTGCAGGCCCGGACGCTGTCACCGATCTCCTCGGTGGCCGGCCGAAAGGGCTTCCTGCGTGGCCAATTGATGCGCGATCAGGACACCGGCGAATACCTGGTGCAGGCGTTGGGCGGCGCGCCGGGCGCCTCGTCGCATTTGCTGGCGACGTTGGCTGAGGCAAACTGTCTGGTCATGATTCCCCGCGAGGCAGAACAGATTCGCACCGGCGAGATCGTCGAAGTCGCGTTCCTGGCGCAGCGTGGTTGAGCGACGCGGTGGATCGCGATCGTGAACCTGTGGGGCTCCAGCTCTCAGCATCCCGGCTGGCCGGGCCGGGTCGGACCCTTGCGGGTCAATGCCGGGGTCGTCCGGCTGCGCGCGGTGCGCCTGCGCGATGCGTCGGTATGGAGTCACGCCCGGCAGGCTGACCGAGCGCACTTGGAGCCATGGGAACCAAGCACTGAGTCCGACTGGGCTGTGCGCCATTCGATTTCGGCGTGGCCTGCGGTGTACTCCAGTCTGCGGTCAGAAGCCCGCAAAGGTCGCATGCTGCCCTACGTGATCGAGCTGGACGGCAGGTTCTGCGGACAGCTGACCATCGGGAACGTGACCCACGGTGCGTTACGGTCGGCGTGGATCGGCTACTGGGTGTCCAGCTCGTTCACCGGCGGCGGTGTCGCGACCGGAGCGCTGGCGCTGGGCCTCGACCACTGTTTCGGCCCGGTCCGCCTGCATCGCGTGGAAGCCACCGTGCGACCGGAGAATGCCGCGAGCCGAGCCGTGCTGGCAAAGGTCGGGTTCCGTGAGGAGGGCCTGCTGCGCCGCTACCTCCAAGTCGACGGCGGCTGGCGAGACCACCTGCTGGTGGGTCTGACGACCGAGGAAGTGTACGGGTCGGTCACGTCGACTCTGGTTCGTGACGGCCACGCCGGCTGGGTCTAGCTGGCGACGGCCGTTGTAGTCGAGCAAACACACGCGGCGTGTCGTGTTACCAACGTGACGTTTGTGACCAATGATGCTTCTCAGAGGTAAATCACAGGAGTGTCATTATCCTGACGTGCCTCGACCGGCTGCGCTGGCTACCGGTCTTGCCTGCGGGGAAAGGAGCGGGTCACGATGCCAAGTATCCCGCAGTCATTGCTTTGGATATCGCTCGTGGTGCTCTGGCTGTTCGTGCTGGTCCCGATGCTCGTCAGCAAGCGCGACGCGGTACGTCGTACCAGCGACGTAGCGCTGGCGACCCGGGTGCTGAACAGCGATACGAGCGGTCGCCTCATCAAGCGCGTCGGGGTGTCGGCAGGGCATCGCAGTGACCCTGACTGGCGGCCGGAGGAAGACGAGTACGACGACTTGGACGACGCCCACGACGAAGACGACGATGCTGACGACGCCCCGACGTCGCGCGTCGTCGTCACGGTCGCGGCAGCGGCCCCCGCCGAAGAGATGGTGCCCGACTATCTGGACGTCGACGTCATCGACCCGCACTCGCCGGCGCTACCGGCGGGTGAGGCCGCAGCCGAGGAAGAGACCGACACCGAGGTGACCCTCGCCGTCGAGTTCGACGCCGACGAAGAAGAGGACACCTCTTTCGAGGACGACGACGCAGATCAGTACGAGTACGTCGACGACACGTCAGGCATACCGGTTGCCGCCGAAGAACCGCAGGCCGGCGCCTCGCCGACCCTCTCGCGGCGGTACCAGCATGACGCGGACACCGCCGCGGCGGTCAGCGCTCGCAAATACGCCTTTCGCAGGCGGATGCTGACGATCATGGCGTCGACCTTGGTCGTCACCGCGGCAACGGCCTTCGTGCTGACCTCTTCGGCGTGGTGGCTGTTCAGCGGCACCTCCGTGGTGACGGTGCTCTACCTCGGATACCTGCGCAAGCAGACCCGCATCGAGGAGCGAGTGCAGCGTCGCCGGATGCAGCGGATGGCGCGTTCCCAATTGGGCGTGGAGAACACCTACGATCGCGAGTACGACGTGGTCCCGTCGCGGCTGCGACGCCCGGGGGCCGTGGTACTGGAGATTGACGACGAAGACCCGATCTTCGAGCATCTCGAGTACTCGACGTCCGCGCGGGACTACAGCTGGCACCGGGATCTGCCGCGAGCCGTCGGGCAGTAGACGGTTCGGCGAGCGCGGCGGCGACTGGTAGCCTGCTACCGATCAGGGGCTATGGCGCAGTTGGTAGCGCGACTCGTTCGCATCGAGTAGGTCTGGGGTTCGATTCCCCATAGCTCCACAAAGTTTGAGCAGGTCAGGGCCTATATAGCCCGCTAGCGGATTTCGGCCGTCCGCAGAAACGGTGCACGCTAACGGTGAATCCGCGAGCACTATCGCTGCCACGTTCGGAGTCAGTCGTGCCACTGTGTATCGCGTGCTCGCCGAGCACGACGATGAAGGCGATGGGTTGTTGTTCGTCGATCTTGCGTGAAAGGTCTCAGCCCAGCCACGGTCAGCCCGTCGCTCAGCAAGCGCTCGTGCCTCGTCGTCGGTGCACTGAACTACTATCTACGTACGCAGCAAGTATGTTGTTCGAAGTGGGGCTCCACCTCTTCGACGGTGGGCCGACGCGGACAGGTGGGAGGCCTAGAGTGCGAATTCGAGGATTCGGCGAGCTCGAGGCGGTCGTCATGGACCGCATCTGGAGTCGCGACCCGGCCGCCGCGACGACGGTGCGGGAGGTGTTTGACGGCTTGGCCGCCGAGCGCACCATCGCCTACACCACGGTCATGTCCACAATGGACAACCTCCATACCAAGGGCTGGTTGGCCAGAGAACGAGAGGGCAAGGCTTACCGGTATTGGCCGACCCTGTCACGTGAGCAGCACACCGCGCGGCTGATGCGGGAGGCACTCGATGGCGGCGGCCGTCCCGATCTGGTGTTGCACCACTTCGTTGAACAGATCGGTCCCGCGGAATCCACGCGACTGCGCGCCGCGCTGCGGGGTCTGGCGAAACGAACAGGCCAGCGGTGAGCATCGCCGTCTGTTTGTTGCTGTATAGCTTGGCGGTGCTGTTCGCGGGACCACGGCTGTTACGGGCGTTGACCCGTTACGGGCATGCCCCCCGTTTCGGGGTTGCAGCCTGGCTGACCGCTATCGGCACGGTGGTACTCACTTGGCTGGTCGCCGCGGGGATCGTCATCATCGAGGTGGCTGGTCATTGGAATTACCCACGCATCCTTGCGGCGTCGTGTCTGGTCCGGCTGCGGGGCGTGCTGACTGTGGTGAGCGACAGCGCCGGTCTGGCCCCGGCGGTCACGCTGGGCGCGATTGTGGCGGCGGCGGGGTTGATGGCCATCCTCGTCAGCGGGCGGTTGGCCAGGACTATCTCGGGAATGCGTGTGCGCGCCCACGATCACGCCGAGGCCGTGCGTCTTGTCGGCCACCGCACCGGCGACCCCGACGTGGTGATCGTGGAGGCTACCGAACCCGCCGCCTACTGCGTCTCGGGCCGGCCCTCGGTGATCGTAGTGACCAGCGCTGCCGTTGCCGCACTCGACGATCACGAGCTGGCCGCGGTGCTCGCCCACGAACGCGCCCACCTCACCGGGCACCACTCGCTGGCAGTTACCACTGTGCGCGGCCTCGCCGCGGTCTTTCCGATGCTCACCCTGATGCGCGAGGGCGCCGCTCAGGTGTCGCGACTGTTGGAGATGTGTGCCGATGACGCCTCCGCCCGCCGACATGGCAGCGCCCCGCTGCTCTCTGGGCTGATCACTTTGTGCCGCGCAGCCCCCGCCGGGGCCCTTGCGGCTGCCGATGTCGCCGTGCTTGCGCGGGCCGAACGGCTCGCGGTGCCACCAGCAGACCCGGCGATAGACCGGGCTCGTGCAGCACTGACCAGCGTTATAGCGGTCATGCTTGCCGGGCCCATCACGACCGCGACGCTGGCGGCTTCGGGCGCCCTGCTGTGCGGGATGTAGCGACGCTTACCCGGTCCGACCCCCGGTGACGACCCACCCTCACCCGGGGTTGCGGGACGCCGCCTTACGTTTAGTGACATCCGCCGCGGTCGCTGTCGATCGCGTGGACGGCTGCGGTGGTCCCACGGATCAAAGAGGTACCCCGACGATGATGATGCACAGCGGCCACGGGATATGGGGCGGCTCGACCCTGATGACCGTGGCGCTGGTGATGTTCGGGGCACTGCTGATTACCGCCGCCCTCCTTTGCGTGCGGTACCTGATCTCGTTGCCTGGCACCGGGTCAGCCGCAGTTGCCGAGGCGAGCCGGGCGGAAAGGCTGCTCGCAGAACGTTATTCGCGCGGCGAGATCGACGACGAGGAATACCGGCAGAAGCTAACCCTGCTACGCCAGCACAGCTGAAAACCCGGGAGTTTCGTGTCCTGGCCGCGCCAGTGTGCCGCTCCGGACACCCGGTGCAATGCCGGCACAAGGCGCCGCAGATAGCGATTCAGGTCGTGGACGTGCCCGACGATTGTGAGCTGCGGACCGACGCTGCAGACACCAACGGCACTTAACGTCCGCCCCGCCCGTACGGGGGCTCTTCCACTTGTACTCCCGCTGTTCTACTGGTCTACTAAGTAGGACAGTAGGTAGTGATCGCCTTAGCAGGAGGAACCCATGACAGAGACAGAGACCGCGCCCGCCGCCCCGCCTCACCGGACGTGGACTCGCTGGCTGTACCCGACACTCGCTGTTACTGGCATCGCGGTCGGCATTTTCGTCATCGTCGCCGGCGCATATCTGCTCGTTGTGCACCCAAGCCCAGGTCATTCCGCGCAGCCGGACTGTTGTAAATCCATGGAAGCCGACATGAAGAAAATGATGGACGACCCGAACATGCCGATGAAGAAAATGATGGACGACCCGAACATGCCGATGAATAAACCGTCCATGCCACCTATGCAGTCGATGCCGCCTTCTATGCCACCGATGTCGCCGATGCCGAGCATGTCCCCTGCGCCGGGTGTGCCCATGCCCACCCGCACCCCCTAGCAGGCGCTACGCGCCGCAGACGGTCCGAATAGCAGCGAAGGAAATCGGGAAGGGAGTCAGGATGATGATGGGACATTGCGGTGCTGGAGGCTGGGCTCACTGGGTGTGGATGGCCGAGACGTTTCTGCTGTGGGCACTTGTGATCGCCTCTGTAGTGCTGGTCGTGCGGTATCTAGTCTCGCGAGGCGGTGCCAGCGCCTCCCCGGCCACGGGCGCTCCCCGCGAGGAGGGCCTGCTAGCTGAGCGCTATGCGCGCGGCGAGATCGACGACGCTGACTACCAGCAACGAATGACAGTGTTGCGCCAGAACCGGTAAGCATGCCGGGTTCTCCGCTGCGCCCAGCGCCGAGCTTTCCGCTGGCCTGGAGCCGCTGACGGCCGCGACAAGCGCCGCCACCGGCCTAAACCTTGGCGCGGTTAGCCATGAACCAGCCCGCGCGGAGCGGGTTGCCTGGACTATCCCACCTGTTTGGACTGGGAATGACTTGAGTGATGTCTTGAACCACAGAAATGAGAAGCGATGAGCCCGGAGTTGACGGCCAAAAAGCGCGCGGCGCTGGACCATGTAAAGACCGTGCGGGGGCAGCTGGATGAGGTCACCCGGATGCTGGAATCCGGCGCATATTGCCCGGAGGTGATGAAACAGATCCAGACGGTGCAGTGCTCGCTGGAACGCGCGAACCGCGTGACGTTGCACAACCACCTGGAGACATGCTTTTCGGACGCAGTGTTGTACGGCCGGGGACGGGCGGCCATCGACGAACTGGTCGACGTCGTGAAGTTCACCCCCGCGTTGACCAGCACGCAGCCCCAGCTCAACGGATCCGCGATCGGCCAGGGGGTAGCAAATAAGACAAAGCAGGTCCTGGCGGCCACGACTTTGTCGCTGCCCGGGATCTCGTCCCAGACGTGCAAGGCCGCGATCGAGGGCATAGTCACCCCCATCGCTGGCGTTGGCGCGGCGAATGTCGACGTGCCGACAAAGACGATCACCATCCATCACGACAACCGAGCGCCCACCCGGCGGCTGATCGAGGCCATCGAGGACCAGGGCTACCACGTTGCCGACTCGTTGATGGCGACCCTGGGCGAAAAGACTGGCAGTCACTACTCGCGCTGGGATCGAGGCGGTGCACACGACGGAGACCGCGGGCTCGAGGCCACGACAAGCGCGTCCTGTCCGGTGCCGGGTGAGCAAGCCGCAGTCCAAGCCGGACACTGGTTCGCCGATGGTGCCGGCATCTGATCGGACAAAGGCGAATCGCTCCGCGAGCAGCGTCCGCAATCCGTCCGCAGTAGCTTCGTCAGCGGGCTACCGGAGCCAACGTTGCCAACCTTCTTCCTACCGCGGAGTGGACTCGTTCGCATCGAGTAGGTCTGGGGTTCGATTCCCCATAGCTCCACAAAGTTTGAGCAGGTCAAGGCGGAAGCGGCGTAGTCGGGGTCCGTCAAGGCCTCCGTTGTAGGTAGGCGTCACCGGCGATTACCCCGGCATCCCGCGCAGACCCTGCGTCACAGATGGGGCGGCGAACCGCCGAACCAGTTCGTACTCGGCTTCTTTGTCCTTCAGCGGCCAATACCACAGCGAGAACGTGATACGGAATAGCCATTGCGCGGCCAGCGGGTCACTGTGTCCGATCATCTCTTCGGCGATCTTGGTGACCAGCGGTGACGCGCTCACTGCGCCACTGTCGTGACCGGGCCGGATGTCACCCATGATGAGCTGCCCCAATGGTTCGGCGCGCATCTGCTGAAGCCCGACGAGGATGGCGCCGACGACGCGCTCGGTCCCCTCCAGTCCTGCAATTGCCTCGTCGACCGCTCGTTTGATCCGTTCCGAGAATCGAGAAATCAGAGCCTCCACGATCGCGGCCTTGCCACCGGCGCGGCGGTAGATTGTGGCAGGCGAGCAGTGCAGGATGACGGCGAGTGCCTCGATGTTGAACGCTTCGAATCCGTTGCCTGATACCAGTTCTGAAGCCGCCGCGAGGATGTGCTCGCGCGCCTCGGCATTGCGATGTGCTCCGAATGCCCAGTCCGTCCGTGTCATGACCCACGACCACCCATCGCCCTCGAGATCAGAAAACCGTTCTCTCATCGACGAGACATAGGTACCACTGTGTCTCAGTCGAATGTCCAGGTCTGACAAGTTCGACCCGGTTGCCCGGGTCCGGTCGATGCGATGGGCGACTTTCAGTCTGTTGGTGAAACGTTGACGGTTACCGCGGCTCCCGGTCACCCTCAGATCAGTGCAGCGCGACGCTAGGGGTTCGATGATCATTTTCGACGACCAGGTGGCCGTAATCACCGGAGCAGGTCGCGGTTTGGGTCGACTCTATGCGATGGACTTAGCCAATCGCGGGGCCGCGGTCGTGGTCAACGACCTCGGCGGCACCATGGGCGGGGAAGGCTCCGATCCGAAGATTGCCGACGAGGTCGTCGCCGAAATCGTCGCGGCGGGCGGGACGGCAGTCGCTTCATACGATTCCGTTGACACCCCCGAGGGTGGCAACGCCATCGTTCGCACCGCCCTCGACACTTTTGGGCGCCTCGACGCCGTAATCAGCAATGCCGGCATCTTCAACAGCGTCGCGTTCGACGAAATCACGCCCGCGCAGTGGCGGCAGATGCTCGCGGTCCACCTCGACGGCGGCTTCTACCTCAGCCAACCCGCGTTCACGGTGATGAAAAAGCAGGGCTACGGACGATTCGTTTTCATCTCATCATCAGGCGGGATGTTCGGACAGCACCTTGAAGCGCACTATGGTGCCGCAAAAGCCGGACTGGTCGGGTTGAGCAACGTCATCGCTCTCGAGGGTGCCGACCACGGCATCCTCTCGAACACCGTCCTGCCCTTCGGATCTTCGCGAATGGTCACCGAAAGTGTCGATCCAGCCAGCCTGGAGAGCCTGGGCCTGCTGAGCCTGATCGGTCCGGAGAAGGTCGTGCCCATCGTCACCTACTTGGCAAGTCGCGCTTGCCAATCCAGTCATGAGAACTACTCGGCCTGCGCCGGCCGGTACGCGCGTGTCTTCATTGGATTAGCCGACGGTTGGTTGGCCGACGCCGACGCAACGGCGACAGCCGACGACATCGCAACCCACTACGACGTCGTGTCGGCGACAGCGGCGTTCTCGGTACCCGGGAACATTTACGAGGAGCTATTTGGCGTCGTGGGTCGACTGGGTGTCGACGTGACCGGCAACGGGTAGCCCGGGCCCGCTGCGTCGATCTGAATCGCTGTCGATCGTCTCTCGCAGTGTCTTGCCGATCGCATTCATCCCGGAAAGCGCCGCATTCGCCGCGCCGGGCTCCGACGAATCCCAATTGGCGATCACAGCGTAGGAGAGCCAGACGTTATCCCGTCCCACCGTGCCGACATCAGCTCTGATTTGGCTGTCAGTCCCAGTCTTGTTGCGTATGAAAAAAGTTCGCCCTGACGTTGCGTGTGACAGCGGGTCAAGACCGAAGGCGAACGCCACCATGGACAGATCGACGCCGGTCGCCAGCCACGCATCCAGTTGTTCTGAGACTGATGAAGAAACGAGCTCTTTCCTGGATATCTGACTCATCAGGAGGGACAACTCCGACGCTGAGCCGGTCGAGAAAGTCGGCGGATCCGCTCGGTCGCGAACGTCCCGGACGTAGTCGAGCACCGCGGTGTTCATCAGGCCCAGCGATCCGGACAGGCTCCGAAGCCTATGAAGACCAACGCGTTTGAGAAGTATGTTGGTCGCCAGATTGTCGCTGACGCTGGCAATCAGGACGCAGAGATCATGAATCGGCAGCGCATCGACGTGGAGGTGTTGCCAGATGCCAGAATCGGCGACCAGGAGTGTCGGGTCCCGGGCGACCAGTTCTTCACCGGAGAGCGTTCCCTCGTCGCACTGTCGCGCAACCTCGACGAGCAGCAGAAGCTTGCCGATGCTCGCTGTCTTCATCGCACCGTCGGCGTTGTAGCTTGCCACTTCGTCGCCCGCGGCGTCTCGAATCGAAATCGCCCAATCGATACCTTCCCCGTCGCTGAGCACATCATTGACCGACGCCTGCAACGTGCGGTGCGGCATCTGTTCTCCAACCGTTGGGCTGTTCAGCGATGCGCTCCACACTAGGGTGTTGGCGGACCAGGCAGCAGTACCTGCGCGGACCAAGAGCCGGTCTTATGTCGCGCCAACAGGTTTCAGGATCTCAGGCTGAACCGCGTTCGGCCAGGCTAACGGATTGAGTTTGCGGAACGGGTCGTCGGCGCGCACCACCTGCAGGTCGGCGAGAATACCCTCCAGCGACTCTTTGGTGTTTTCGCGAACCGTCTCCAGCCAGGTCGCGGCGTTGGTACCAGCCGGCGGGGTGGTGCTGATCGGTTTCCCGAATGCGAGGTACATCCGCTGGGGTCGGGGAATCAACGTCGGACCGACGCCGCGGATGAATGGCATGGCCATGTCGGCGCGTCTGGAAAGCCGCTCGCTCAACGACAGATTCAATCGGCCCCAGGTGCTGTCGCGGGCGAACAGGCTCTGGTACACGTCATCTCCGCCGACCAGTCCGACCGGAACAATCGGGTAATCACTCTCGATGGCCACCCGCGCGAAGCCGCTGCGGCCTTCCCAGCGCAGTCGGTACTGCTCGCCCTTGAATTTGGCGATCTCCCGAGCACCGCCCGGGTACACCGAGACGGTTTCGTTGTGGCGCATTAATTCTCGAGCACTGTCGGGATGACCGACCACGCCACCGTAGGCCGCGATCAAAATCCGGCCTAGCCCGCGCGCTTCGCCCATTCCCCGTTCGGCCAGAGGCCTTACCCGCACACCTAATTCGCGACGAACGAAATACGAGGTGAGAAAGACTTCGGTGCCGGCCTGAGTGTGGTTGCCGACGAGAAGGAATCGGCCGTCGCGCGGCAGGTTCGCCAACCCGTCGACGTACGGCCGATACAGCTCGATGAGGGGATGGATATTGTCGCCGACATTTCCCAGCAGTTGCTTTAGCGCCCGCACTCGGCTGGATTGATGCATGATCGCTTCCAACTCCTCGGCGGAAACCGTCTTCTTGCCTTCCGGCGGCCCCAGTCTCACGTGCTGACTCCGTTCAAAGATCGCGACGACATGTCCCAACGCTACAGACGAACCGGTTCGTTTGGCTACGATGCTGCTGTGAGATCGAAGACAGAGCTTCGCGACGAGATCCTCGCTGCCGCCCGCACCGAATTCGCTCAACACGGTCTGGCTGGGTCCCGCATCGACCGGATTACGGCCGCCGCGCACGCTAGCAAGGAGCGGTTGTACGCGCATTTCGGCGACAAGGAGACGCTGTTTCGCGGCGTGGTCGCCGCCGACGGGCGGCAATACTTCGCCAACTTCCGCATGCGACCCGACGCAGTGGCGGAGTTCGTCGGCGATGTCTACGACCTGGCACGCAGCCACCCCGAGCACCTACGAATGCTGACCTGGGCCCGGCTGGAGGGGCTGACGATCGAACCGCCGGCTCTCGACGACGAGGCGCCGCCGGACCAAGCTCTCGCAACAATCGAGGCCGCCCAGGCCGCAGGTTACGTCGACCCGTCGTGGTCGCCTACGGACCTGCTGGTCTTGTTGTTCGGCGTCGGCCTGGCATGGGCGCAGTTTCCCGATCCGCAGCCCGCGACCGCCGACGACCCGGCCGTCGTCGCGTCGCGGCGCGCAGCTGCCGTCGAAGCGGCCGCCCGCATCATCTCGCCGACCGGCCATTAGCCGCTTGCGATGCTGCGACGTCCGTAAGGCTTTCGTAAAAACTGCACCGATTGCGCTTATTAAGGAACCAGCGCACCTACGACTCCGTCAAATGAACCATAATCACCTTCGTGGAGCGCAGACGGAACGGCCGCAAGCCGGGCCAATCGCCGATGGACACTCTCAAACAGTTGCCGGCGTTGGTCGTGCTGGAACGTATCCCGGTTCCAGTGCTCGCGATCGCGAACGACGGCGCGCTGGTGTTCGCCAATTCGGCTTTCTCGGAAATGGTCGGTCGCGACTCCGATGACGTGCTGTCGCTGACGTTCGCCGAGATCTTCCATTTGCCACCCACCACGGGATCCGTGGTGTCTGTTGTACAGGCGCTGGCGAACGAGGTCGTTGAATTGGCCCATAAGGACGGGTCGAGTGTGCAGGCGCTTATGAGCAGGTCAGCGCTCATCCGCTCCGACGACGACATCGCGTTGGCGACGTTCCAGGATTTGACCGAGCAACTGTGGCTCGAAGAGCGCTAGGCCCCGATCAGGTTCCGACGTTCTCGGGCGGAGTGATGGCTTTGATCGCCAGCGCGGTGCGGCGCTTCAAAAATTGGGCGAAGTAGTTCATCCGGTCGGGTTGGACGATCGCCCTCAACACCGTCGATAAGGCCTTCTCGAAGTCACTGAGCAACACCACCGGTTCGTCCAGCCTGCTGGCCTGCCGCATGCCCATGTAAATCGAGACCAAGAGGCGGCCGATGTCGTCCGGGTCGCCGTGCTCGACGATGTCTCCCTCGCGAATCCCGCGCACCGCGATCTCGCTGAGCAACTCGATCCACCCGCCCAGGAGCCGCTCCTGCAATTTTTCGGTTCGGCCCACCGACTCGAGGAGGTTGAACGCCGCCCGGGTGACGTCATGGGTGATGTCATCAAGTGCCACCAGGTAGGTGACGTCGATAAGACTTTCCAGCCCCGACAGTTTACGTGCCAGCAATTCCTTCACTTCGCTTGCGGATTTGCTGGTCTGCTCATCGACGATCGCCATTGCCAGCGCGTGCTTGGAGCGGAAATGAAAGTACATCGCGCCCTTGGTCAATTGCGCTTCGGCCAGAATGTCGTCGAGACCGACGGCGTAATACGGACGCTGAGCGAACTGATGGGCGGCGGCGCGCAGAATCTGCTCCCGGGTCGAATCGGATCGCTTATCCGTCGACTCGGTCATCGCTGAGTCCCGCAGCAAATGAACATTTCCACCTAAGTCTAGATGGTGCTCGAGGTTAAGGCTTGACTATCGGCCAGGAAAGGCATCGGCATCCAGCGCGACGACAGCAACGCCTGCATCGCATGGCCCGGCAATGGGCGCGAAAGCAAATAACCCTGCGCCCGATGGCAGCCGTGCCGCATCAGAGTCAGTGCGGCCGCAGGTGTTTCGACGCCCTCGGCTACGAGTTGCAGATCGAACGCTTCGGCGAGACCGATGATCGCCCGGACGATCGCCAAATCGCGGCTGCTGGTGCCCAGATCGCGAACGAACGACGTGTCGATCTTGAGCGTGTCCACCGGCAGCGATTTCAGGTGCGACAGAACGGCGTAACCCGTGCCGAAGTCGTCGATGGCGATCTGGACACCGACTTCCTTCAACGCCTCGAGGGTCTTGCGGGTGGTGTCGATGTCGCGGACCACGGCGCGCTCGGTGATCTCCAAACACACTGAGCCACCGTCGATCCCGAACTCGTCGATGGTTTCTGCCACGCTGCTGACGAAACCTCGGCTGACCAGTTGGGCGGGTGACACATTGATGCGCAATGTGATGTCCTGCCCGACGCCATTCGAACGCCACCGGCTGAATTCCGCTATCGCGCTGCGCATCACCCATCGGCCCAGATCCCCACCGAGATTGGCGGCTTCGGCCACCCCGATGAACGACTCCGGCAGCAACAGGCCCCACGTGGGATGGCGCCATCGGACGAGTGCTTCGGTCGCGACGATCGCGCCGGTCCACAGGTCGACCTCGGGCAGGTAGTGCAGCAGCAGAGCATCGTCGTCGATCTCGCCGCTGAGGTGGAGTTCGACGTCTTTGCGGAACAGGCGCTGCAGCGACATGTCATCGCTGGACACCGCGACGCTGTTGCCACCGGCGCGCTTGGCGGACAGGACGGCCTCGTCCGCGCGATGGAGTATGTCGCTGGTGCTGTCGCGTCCCGGCATGCCGACCGCAACACCGACGCTGACCGTGCGGCTGATCATGTGGCCGCCCAACGCCATTCGGTCGCGCAGTGCGGCGCACAACTCTTCGCCGGTCTTCTCTGCCGCTTCGATCGACATCGATCGATCAGGCACAACCACGAACTCGTCGCCGCCGAGCCGCGCAGCCATACTTTTCGCACCGGCTTTGAGCCGCAGCTGTTCCGCGAAGGTCCGGATGAACCAGTCGCCAGCGGTATGGCCTAGATAGTCGTTGATCGACTTCAGTCGATCGAGGTCCAGGTACAGCACTGGGACCGGACCGGGCTGACCCGCGGCGAGTCGTTCGGTGAGGTGCGCGATGAGCGCGCGGCGGTTGTGCAGACCAGTCAGATCGTCGTGCTCTGCAAGGTTGCGCAGCTTTTCTTCGGCCTCGATGCGGGCCTGGAGTTGCGCGAGCAGGGACGCGACCGTCTGGATGGCGTTGAGCTCGTCGGTTCGCCACTTCTTGCGACGAAATCTCGTGCAGATCAGCTGGCCGGTGGTGATGCCCCCGGAGATCAACGGCGCCGCTACTGCCGACGGCGAGGTGATCTTCGAGGGGTCGTAACCCCACCGTTCCTGGGCGCCGGCGACCCATCGCGCGTAGGCGGGATCCGACGGTTCCGGCCGGATCACCGTCAATTTCTTGCCGTGTCCGCACAACGCCAGAACCGGATCGGCATTACTGAAGTGGGCAACGGCCGCCCAGTCCGGCACGGAGGTGTCGCGTCGTGGTGGCCATACCGCGACCAGTTTCGACACCCTGACTTTATGGTCGTTGTGGCGCAGATAGGCAGCATCGACATCGAGATGCTCGACCAATTCGGCCAGTACCTGCTCATTGACCTCAGCAACCGTCGCCGCCGTCGTCTCCATCAATCGAGTGGCGACGCGGGCGACCAGATTGCGCAACTGGGTCTTCTCCGATGTGAGGCGTAGCTCAGGATGCCGCGTCTGGTCGTGGAGTTCGGAAGTAACAGGCGTCTGGTCAGTATCGAAGTCGGTGCGCAGCAGTTCGCAGAGTATATACGCCTGTGATGTGCAGTGCCTGGGTAGTTGATACGGCTGCTTGCGCCGCATGTGGCAACAAACAGCGGCGGATTTCGTCGCCGTCTAGCCTTTGGGGCCCGAACTTCACGGTTTGGCGCGCCCCGAGCGGCTCAGCCGCCACTCTGGCGGGAAGTTCAAGTCATTGTCCTTCACGACGTTGTTGAGGCCTTTCTCGAAACTTCCCTCGGTAAGGTCGACGTCGTTCTGCTGGTCGTTCTGGATCAATGGCAGCATGCCCTCGACCATGCCGGTAAGCAGGCTGCCGAAGTACTCACCCTTGTGCTGCTTATACAGCTCGAGGAAGGTCTTCTGCACCGCGACGGTGTCGGTCGGACGCGAACGTGAACACGCCAGCGCGTACTTCTTGGTCTCCTCTTCCAGCTTGTCGCGGGACACCACGCTGTTGATGAAGCCGCACTCGTACATCTCCTTGGCGCTGAATGGCCTTCCGGTGAAGAGCATTTCGGAGAACTTTCGCAATCCCATCGTCTCGGCCCACCACCATAGCCGCGGGCCCCAGCCTACGTAGCGGAACGCCGGGTGCCCGAACAGCGCGTCGTCGGAGGAGATGACCAGGTCGGCGTCGCCGGCTTGGTAGAAGTGCCAGCCGTAGCAGTATCCCTTGGCCTCGATGATGCTGATCTTCCGGAGTTCCTGCAGCGGGCGGTTTCCCGCGCGGGCTTTGGCGTAGAAGTCGGTGACGGTGGACAGGTAGCGGTAGGAGCCACCGGGCGGATACTTGACCTCGTCGTCGTTGATCGCGAGCTCATGCAGCAGCGGTGTGCCCGGGTTCTCCAGCATTTCCCGCTGTTCGGGGAGGTCGCCGCCGCTACCGAAATCCTCACCCTCACCGCGGATTACGAGGACCTTCACGTCGTCGTCGACGTTGCACTTATGAATCAGGTCGGCGTATAGCTGGCGCATACCCATGTTGGTGGCGTTCTGCGCGTCGGGGCGATCGAAGGTGATGTAGGCGATCCGGTTCGCCTTATCCTTCTCGAATTTGATGTACTGCGCCGCTTCTTGCTTCATCTTCTCGTAGTCGTGATCAGGCATTGGTCATCTCCAGGGATTGTTGCTGATCATGAGAGCAAGCTGGCCGGATACCGGGGTCGATATCGCCAGTCTGTCAGCGGCTGACGCGGTTCGGGCGATTTGTACTTTCCGCTTAATGGAACCGTGCTCGCCGGCGTAGCAGCGACCGGTTAACTCTATTGCCGTAGAGAACGCGACGGGCCGGTATTGGGCAAGATCAGAAAGGTTTAAGGCCGCGACCGTGAGCGGCTGCCGGGCGACTGGAGCGCGGCGCCGTCGTGGGTGAGAAGACCCTGCTGCTCGCTGCCCAAGACACCGCTGACGATCGCCGACAAGACGCCGTCGATCTGCTCTGCGGTGTCGATGATCCGGTCGCCGTGGGCGAGTCGCATCAGCAGTCCGTTGATGAAGGTCAGGGTGATGTTGGTCAGATCGTCGACGACGGCGGGATCCAGCTCGGCGCCGTGCGGCAGCAGCTGGACGAAAATGTCGTGGTGCAGCTTGGTGAAGGCCGCAGTGGCGCGCTCTAATATCGCTGCCATCGCCGTGTCGCGGGTCGCCTGCATGGTCAGCTCGTAGCGCGCCTTCGTCCGCGTCAGCTGCGGCTCCTCACCGGACCGGATGACGAGCTTGGCCAGCGGGGAGGCGGACGCCCCATCCTCGAGGCCGGGGCTGTCGGCAACGGCCTGCAGCGTCGCCAGGTCGAGTTCGACCATCCGCTCGGCGGTCGCGTGCAGCAGCGCCGAGCGGGTGCGGAAATAGAACGACGTGGTGCCGTCGGGCACCCCGGCGCGTGCGTCGACTTTCAGGTGACTCAAGCCCTTGGAGCCGTCGTCGGCAAGCAGTTGTATCGCCGCGTCGCAGAGTTCGCGGCGGCGCTGGTCGGGATTGGGCTTGCGGCGCTTTTGTATGCGGGCAGTGTAGCGGCCGTTCACCCGCGGTTTTGCGGTCAAGCAGGCCAGGTTCCGGTTCGTCCGCGGACTACCGCTCAACCGGCCGACGAAAGGTTTCTTCTCGATGGCCGGACCGTCACCCTTGCTTGCCGGCGGTGACGAACTGCAAGCTGCGTTGGGTCTGCTGCGCAACGTCGATAAGGCCCAACGAGGTGAACAGGCCGGTGAAAGCGTTTCGGTCGAACATCTGCAGCCCGATCACGCGGGCGCCCGCGTTCATCGCCTGCCGCACGGGCGCTGACTGCCCGGCGTAGCTGGTCAGGATCGCCACCCGACCGCCGGGCCGCAGCACCCGAACCATCTCGTGGGCGACCCGGAACGGTTCCGGCATCAGATATAGCGCGCCGAAACAGCAGACGGCGTCGAAGGCTTCGTCGGCGAACGGCAGCGTTCCCGCATCGCCGCGGACGTAGCAGGTGCGTGGTCCGCTGTTGTCCAGCACCGCGCGGGTCAACATCGGCATCGAGATGTCGAGCCCGACGGCCAAGCCGTCTTCGGGCAGTCGCTGTGCCAGCTGGCCGGTGAAATTGCCCGGTCCACAGGCAATATCGAGCAGCCGGTGTGCGCGGGACAGCTCTAACGCTTCCGCCGCACGGCGTAGTTCCGCGCCGGTGGTGACGCCACTGGCCACATAGAACGCCACCGGGCGCCAGAGCCGCTCGTACACGCCCGCGACCAGCGGGCTGTTCATCGCGCGTTGAGCCAGCGTGGAGGGTCTGCTCGCCTCGTCGGATTCGGCCTCGCCGAGCACGTCGAGGAAGCCGTGCCGCACGATGGCCCGCCGGTCGAGCAACTCCCGGGTTGTCTCAAGCGGATCTGCGGTGCTACCCATGCCGTGAGTCTTACCGGCAGCTGGACCCGGAACACATCCGGGGTCCGTCGTTCTCGCGGCCTTGCTGCAACAGGATCGAAACCCATAGCCTGGCAGCAATGGACCGCGACCGGGGACAGGCGGCAGTGGTGACCGAACTGACTGCGCTACGCGCTGTCGAACTCGCCGCACTGAACATCTTCAAGGGATGTCCTGCCGAGGACTTGATGCCACTGGCGGCCAGCCTGCAGCCGCTGGAAGCTCTGGCCGGCGAGGTACTGATGCAGCAGGGCGAGGAGGCGGTGTCCTTCTTGCTCATCTCGTCGGGTACGGCCGAGATCAGGCATGTCGCCGACGACGACGTGGTCACCGTCGAGCAGGTCTCGGCCGGGATGATCGTCGGCGAGATCGCATTGCTGCGACACATCCCGCGGACGGCGACGGTGACCACGACCGAACCGTTGTTCGGCTGGATCGGCGACAGCGACGCGTTCGCGCGACTGGTGCACATTCCCGGGATCATGAGCCGGTTGGTCCGCACGATCCGTCAGCGGCTGGCGGCCTTCGTCACGCCGATCCCGGTTCGGGTTCGGGACGGGACAGAGTTACTACTGCGTCCGGTGCTGCCCGGCGACAGTGCGCGAACGCTGCGGGGGCACGTCCGTTTTTCCGCCGAGACGCTGTATCGGCGATTCATGTCGGCGCGGGTGCCCAGCACGGCGCTGATGGACTATCTCGCCGAGGTCGACTATGTCGACCACTTCGTCTGGGTGATGACCGATCACGACGGTCATCCGATGGCGGATGCGCGTTTCGTGCGGGAGGACGACAAACCGTGCGTCGCCGAGATCGCTTTCACCGTCGCCGACGCGTACCAGGGGCGCGGGATCGGCTCGTTCTTGATCGCTGCGCTCTCCGTCGCAGCCCGGGTCGCCGGCATCGAAAAGTTCTCCGGCCGCATGCTGGCCGACAACGTCGCGATGCGCACCATCATGGACCACTACGGCGCGTTCTGGGAGCGCGACGACGTCGGGGTGGTCACCTCTGTGATCGACGTACCCGACCCACGCCGCCTGCCGTTGAGCAGCGACATGGTCGCCGAAATCAAACACACTGCGCGCCAGGTCATTCGGGCCGTCAACTAGCATGCGGCTGCCGGTCGTGGCCGCAGTGGCTTTGCTGCTCGCGGGGTGCGCTCACCCGGCCGATCGCGGGCCGGCGCCGTCGCCCAATCCGGTGATACGTCACGTCGACCCGGACAACATCAGACGGGTGCGACGCGATCTGCCGCCCGGCTACGAGGTCCGGGGTGTTCCCGGAGTGGCTGCGCCGCAGGAGATCTGGGGGATCAGTGAGGCCGGCGCGGCGAATCCTGGGCGCTGTGCGGCATTGGCCGATCCGGTAGGCGGTCATAGTGAATCCGCGCACGGCATCTCAGGTTCCGGTGCGGGTGGCACGGTCTACGCCGTGGTCGTGGCCGCGCCGGTCGGCCCGGTGGCGCTGGATCATTCCCTGCTCGGCCTGTGCCGGCAGTGGAGCCTGACCGGCAAGCGTGCCAGCGCGCGTGTCCATCTCGTCGACGCGCCGCACATCGACGGTGCCGAAACACTCGGTATGGCTGCCGAAATCACCACTGCGGTTGAGGGCGGCAATGAAATCGGTTCCCGGGCAAGCACCTTCACCGCGTATCTGGGCAACTACTACGCTTTCACAACGTTGGTCAGCGACCCAGGTTCACCGAATCCGGCGCTGGCGCAGCAGTTCGCCGCGGACCTGCTGGTGAAATCCGTGGCGGCGTTACGGGGCTGAAAGGGGTGCGTTAGATTGAGCCAAATGATGCGGACGGCTGCAGCGATCGGAAGTGTCTGCCTCCTGGCGGCATGCTCATCGAACGGGTCTTCGGAGACCGTGACTGCCGATATCACGAAGATTTCCCAGGTGAAGTCATTCTTCGGGCCGCAATACAAGGTCAAGGACGTGCCGAAGACCGCCATCGATCCCAAGGTGCTGTCTACGCACAAGCTTCCGCCGGGGCTGACGTTCGACCCGCCCGACTGCTCGTCGTTCGTGGTGGGCGAGGACATGCCCGCCGGCCTGCAGGGCAACATGGTGGCGGTGGAGGCTGAAGGCAACGGCAATCGGTACATCGCGATGGCCGTGCAGACCTCTGCGCCGGTCCCGTTCAGCGAACCGGGTCGCAACTGTCAGAAAGTGGCCTTCCAGGGTGGCCGTGTCCGCGGTCTCATCGAAGTAGTCGAGACCCCGCAGATCGACGGAACGCAGACGCTGGGCGTGCACCGTGTCATCCAGACCGTTGTGCAGGGAAAGCCGCGCAGCGGCGAACTGTACAACTACACCGCGCATTTCGGCGACTACCAGGTGATCATCACCGCCAACCCGGTCGTCGTCGCCGGTCAACCCTCGCCGGCAGTCGACACCAAGCAAGCTCGCGACCTACTCGTGAAGTCTGTCGCCGCGACCAAGGGGTGACGTCTAGCGAACGTCTCTGGGCCGGAACTGGATACTGATTCGCGGCCCGATGCTGGCCGATGTTTTCGGGACCGAGTGCTCCCAGGTCCGCTGACACGAACCGCCCATCACCAGTAGGTCGCCGTGGGCCTGCGGCAGCCGCAACGACGTGCCGCCGCCGCGGGGCCGCAACGCGAAGGTGCGCGTGGCGCCGAGGCTGACGATCGCGACCATGGTGTCCTGCGTGCTGCTCCGGCCTATGGTGTCGCCGTGCCAGGCCACGCTGTCGGAGCCGTCGCGATACCAGCACAGCCCGACGGAGGTGAACGGCTCGCCTAATTCGCCGGCGTAGATGTCGTTGATTCGGCGGCGTAGTCGGGCGAGCCCGGGATGTGGGGGTTCGTCGACGGTCAAATCGTGGAAGCTGACCAGGCGGGGGACGTCGAGGACACGGTCGTACATCTGACGGCGCTCGGCGCGCCACGGAACCGCTTCCAGCAGTTCGCCCATGAACTCGTCAGCGCCGGTCAACCATCCGGAGCGAATGTCGAGCCAGGCTCCGCGGCCCAGCGGTCTGCGGTCGTTGGCCTCGAACAACGACTCCTGTACAGCAATCGCCACGACGGACAGTCTATCGCACAGCTGTTCGATTTTCGCCGCAGCGAATGTAGATACCTGAGGTCACCATTCCGCGTTACCGTGCTAGATGTGACTGGCGGTCGGCTGGGCCTGGATTCCGAAGTGGGCGCACTACGGGTGGTGATGGTGCACCGACCCGGCGCCGAACTGCGCCGACTCACGCCGCGTAACAACGACGATCTACTGTTCGACGGATTGCCCTGGGTCTCGCGGGCGCAGGAGGAGCACGACGAGTTCGTCGAACTGCTGCGGTCTCGCGGCGTCGAGGTGCTCCTACTGTCGGACCTACTGAACGAGGCGCTGCTGGCCAGCGGCGCGGCGAGGATGCAGGGCATCTCGGCCGCGGTCAACAGTCAGCGCCTCGGAGCTCCACTGGCGCAAGAACTTTCGGCGTACCTACGCGGCATCGAGCCGGCCCGGCTGGCGGACGTCTTGACCGCAGGCATGACGTTCGACGAGCTACCCTCAGACGCCCGCCCAGACAGCTCGCTGGTCCGCCGCATGCATCGCGATACCGACTTCGCCATCGAACCGCTGCCGAACCTGGTCTTCACTCGTGACTCCTCGATCTGGGTCGGCCCCAGGGTCGTGATCCCGTCGTTGGCGCTGCGGGCACGAGTCCGCGAGGCGTCACTGACCGACCTGATCTACGCCCACCACCCGCGGTTCACCGGTGTCCGACGCGCCTACGAGTCGCGCACCGCCCCGGTGGAAGGCGGCGACGTGTTGCTGATGGCTCCGGGCGTGGTCGCCATCGGAGTGGGTGAACGCACCACCCCGGCGGGTGCAGAGGCGTTGGCGCGCAGCCTGTTCGACGACGGGCTGGCGCACACGGTGCTGGCGGTGCCGCTGGCTCAGCGACGAGCGCAGATGCACTTGGACACCGTGTGCACGATGGTCGACACCGACGCGGTGGTGATGTACGCCAACGTCGTCGACGCGTTGTCCGCATTCACTCTCGCGCCTACGCCGGACGGCGTTCGTATCTCCGAAGAAGCACCGTTCGTCCAGGCTGTCGCCGACGCGATGGGGATCGAGAAGTTACGCGTCATCGACACCGGACGCGATCCCGTTGTCGCCGAACGGGAACAGTGGGACGACGGCAATAACACGTTGGCATTGGCGCCCGGTGTGGTCGTGGCTTACGAGCGCAATTCGCGAACCAATGCCCGGCTGCGGGACGCCGGGGTCGAAGTGCTCACGATTGCCGCTTCCGAACTGGGTACCGGTCGCGGCGGCCCGCGATGCATGTCCTGTCCGATCGCCCGCGACCCGTTGTAACATCTTGCGTGTCTGCGTTGTTGGTTGCGATTCGATAACCGACACGCCCGCAGCGGGACACCGAGCGGTAACGATCCGGCATCCGGCCTGCCGTTGTCGCCGCGAACATGTCAGCGTGGTGGTCGTGACTATTGATGCTGACCACGAACGCGTCCCCTTCACCGAGTCGCAGCCCTATCGCTGCGGGCGCGGCCACTGGTTGCTGCCGGGACACATGAGGGCCGCAAGCATGTCGTGCTCTTGCCGCCGAGGACGCCACACCACCTGGGAATGCGAATGCGGCGACGTCACGTATGCGCCGAAGCTCAAAGGGTCGTGCACGTTGGGGCAGTAAGGCTCTTATCGCGCGAAACTGATACTACGGCAGTGGATTACGCAGCGTCACGACCCCGGCCTCCCGCTGGGGACCTTAACGCCAGCTGGGCAGCCAGATCTCCATATTCCAGGTGGCCTGCGAAATGGGCTGGCCGGTCAGCACCGGGAAGAGCCACGCGAAATTCGTCACAACCAGTGCGATGTAACAGGACACCGCGATGAGCCCGAGGGTGCGACGTTCGGCGTTCTTGTTAGAAGGCTTGTACAGGATATCGCCGAGAATCAACGCGATCATCATCGCCAAGAACGGTCCCATGGTGGCCGCGTAGAAGAAGTACATCTGCCGGTCGATGTCGGCGAACCACGGCAGCCAACCTGCGCAATAACCGACCAGCACCGCGGCGTAACGCCAGTCGCGGCGCACGAACATCCGCCAGCACGCGTAGCCGAGCACGGGCACCGAAAGCCACCACATCGCCGGCGTCCCAACCAACATCACCGCCTTGACGCACGATTGCGCGCCACAGCCGGGAACATTCTGCTGATCGATGGCGTAGAGCACCGGCCGCAGCGACATCGGCCATGCCCACGGTTTGGACTCCCACGGGTGATAGTTGCCCGCGGAATTCGTCAAGCCGGCGTGAAATTCGTAGGCCTTGGCGGTGTAATGCCACAGTGACCGGATCGCATCGGGCAGTGGGAATTTCGTCTGCAGTCCGATCGACTGGCCGACTTCGTGCCGGTCGATTGCGGTCTCGGAGGCGAACCACGGTGCGTAGCTGGCCAGGTACGTCGCGAACGGGATGAGCGACAACGCATAACCGGTCGGGATCAGATCCCGGCGGATCGTTCCCAGCCACGGCCGCAGCACCCGGTACTGCCTGCGCGCCGCGACGTCGAAACCCAGCGACATCAATCCGAAGAACACCACGAAGTACAGCCCGGACCACTTTGTCGCACAAGCCAATCCGAGTAGCACCCCGGCGCCGAACCGCCACCACCGCACGCCCAGCCTTGGGCCCCACACCGTTTCGGCGATGCGACCTTCGGTCAGCGCGCCGTACATGCGCTCGCGCACCTGGTCGCGGTCGACGATCAGCGCCCCGAACGCGGCGACGACCAGGAAAGCCAAGAACCCGTCGAGCAGCGCCGTACGGGCGACCACGAAGCTGACCCCGTCGGCGATCAACAACAATCCGGCCATCCCGCCGATCAGTGTCGATCGACTGATCCGTCGCACGATCCGGACGACCAGGGCCACCATGACGACACCGAGGACGGCGCCGGTGAAGCGCCAGCCCAGCCCGGTGTAACCGAAAAGCGCCTCGCCGATTGCGATCAGCTGCTTGCCGACCGGCGGATGGACGACCAGACCGTAGCCGGGGTTGTCCTCCACGCCGTGGTTGTGCAACATCTGCCATGCCTGGGGGGCGTAATGCTTTTCGTCGAAAATCGGTGTGCCGGCATCAGTCGGCGCACCCAGATTGACGGTCCTGGTCACTGCCGCCAGCGCGGTGACGACGGCCGTCACCGCCCAGCCCTGTAACCGGTCGACCGGCCCGAAGTCAGGCGCCGCCGCTACCGGGCCGGGGCTGATGACGGGAACCGGCTGTTCGCCGGCGACGAGTTCATCAGGCAGGGCGGTGGTTGTCATCAGAGACGATCGTAGGCTGTGCGCCATGAACGCCGCCGGTGACGATGCAGAGCGAAGCGATGAGGAGGAGCGGCGCATGAACGCCGCCGGTGACGATGCAGAGCGAAGCGATGAGGAGGAGCGGCGCATGAACGCCGCCGGTGACGATGCAATGCGCAGCGATGAGAAGGAGCGACGCATCAACCGGGGCCGATTGCTGCTGGCCGCGACGCCGCTGGGTCAGTCCGCGGATGCGTCGGGTCGGCTGATTGCGGCGCTGGCGTCGGCCGACGTCGTTGCTGCCGAGGACACCCGCCGGGTGCGGACGCTGGCCAAGGCTCTCGATGTGGCGATCGGCGGGAAGGTCGTCAGCTTTTTCGACCATGTCGAGGCGGAGCGGGTGCCTGCCCTGGTCGAGCAGATCGGTGCGGGCGCCACCGTGCTGGTGGTCAGCGACGCCGGGATGCCGCTGATCAACGACCCCGGCCACCGGCTGGTGACGGCGTGCGTGGATGCGGGTCTATCGGTGCAGTGCCTGCCCGGCCCGTCTGCGGTAACGACGGCGCTGGCAGTGTCCGGGCTGTCGTCAGAGAAATTCTGTTTCGAGGGTTTCGCGCCGCGCAAACAGGCCGCCCGGCGAAGCTGGCTGACGTCGCTGGCGGCGGAGCAGCGCACGACGGTGTTCTTCGAGTCGCCGCGGCGGCTACCGGCGTGCCTGCAGGACGCGGTCGAGCAACTCGGCGGCGACCGCCGGGCAGCGGTGTGCCGCGAGCTGACCAAGGTCCACGAGGAAGTGAAACGTGGATCGCTGGACGAGCTGGCCGCGTGGGCGGCCGACGGGGTGCTCGGTGAGATCACCGTCGTGTTGGCCGGCGCGGTGGTGGCCCGCGCAGACCTGCCTACGTTGGTCGTCGAGGTCAGTGCCCTGGTCGAGACGGGGATGGGCGTCAAAGACGCCTGCGCCCAAGTGATTGCGGCTACGCCGGGAGCGACGTCACGGCGTGAGCTCTACGACGCGGTGCTGCGCGCCCGATGACGATGCGCGCCGTGAAGCGCCGGGCTGAGGAGCCGGGCAGTCGTCCTTGCGCGCGGCTGAGGCGGCACCGGCGCCGATGATGGGCGCCGCTTTGTGCAGGCATTCCTCCCACTCGGCGTCGGCGTCGGAGTCGGCGGTAATCCCGCCGCCGGAACCCAGCACCGCATTGCCCACTGCATCGAACTCCACAGTCCGGATCGCGACGTTGAGCTCACAGCCCGCTATCGGGGACGCCAAACCGACTGTGCCGCAATAGACTCCGCGTCGAGTAGGTTCCCACTGCGAAATAAGCTGTCGTGCACGCAGTTTGGGTGTGCCGGTGACGGAGGCAGGCGGGAACGCGGCGTCGAGCAGTGCCGACATCGGCAGCTCGACGGGCATCTGAGCCGACACTGTCGACACCAGATGCCACACGCCCGGCGCGGGCCGCACCACGAGCAGCTCCGGCACGGTCACCGATCCGGTGACGGCGACCCGGCTCAGGTCGTTGCGGACCAAGTCGACGATCATCACGTTCTCGGCGACGTCCTTGATCGAGGCGCGCAGCGACGACGGGGGAGCGGTCAGCGGCACCGTGCCCTTGATCGGGCTCGAAGTGATCACATCGCCGCGGCGGCACAGGAAGAGCTCCGGCGACAGCGATGCCACCGCCCCCCAGGTCCCGGCGAGGTAGGCCGCCCGCGTCGGCGCGGTGCGCGCGACGCCGTCGATGAAGAAGTCCAACGGTTCCCCGGTGATGGTGCCGGCGAACTGCGTGCACACGCAGGCTTGGTAGACCTCGCCGGCCCGGATCGCTTCCAGGCAGGCCAGCACGCCGTCGCGATGCGTCTGCCGGTCGGCTTTGTCCCAGTCGATCCGGTACGCCCGAGCCGGCGTCAGCGCCGTCAGGCCTTCGGCTAGCCAGTCGGGCATCGGTGCGCCGGAAAGGCTCTCGTACCACCACTGCCGGTCGCGGTCGCAACGCAACACGCAGTCCGTCCAGCCGCCCGCGGCCTCCGGGATCCGCGCGGGCCGTGCCCGCGAACCCACGTCCGGGTAGGACAGGTAGCCGATCCAGCCACCGCCGACCGCGGTGCTGTGCGAACCCGGCGTCACAGCGAACGCGTCTTCGGCCCCGATCGGCAGTATCGACACACTTGGCGCGATCAACGCCGACGCGCCGAACCAGCTGCCGGTCAGCGCCGCCGGCGGCGGTAATTCCAGCCGGTTCGTGGCGTCGCCGACAGCGCGCAGCACCTCGGGAGCGCTGCCCAGGTCGCCGAGCCGGTCGATTCGCACGCCCCCAGCTTGGCAGAAATCTCAGCCGCGGCTGATTTCGCGTACGGTCGCCGCCGCCGCCAGCTTGTCCGGGTTGCGCATCGCGTAGAAGTTGGTGATCTTGCCGTCGAGGATCTCGAAGGTGAAAATCCCCTCCAGGCGGCTACCGGCGTAGAGCACCATCGCCGGCGCGGCGTTGCACATCGCCATCTCCGCGCGCACATCGGGCAGCCGCATCCCCCGGCCGATCAGGCCGACGACTGTCCTGGCCACCCGGTCGGCCCCGACCACCGGCCGGCGTGCCGCACTGGCCTTGCCGCCGCCGTCGGAGGTCCACACCACGTCCGGGGACAGCATCGACATCACCGTCTGCACGTCGCCGACGGCCGCGGCCGCCATGAACTCGGCGGCGATCCGGGCATTCTGGGCCGGGTCGACCGGGGTGAAGCGCCTGCGTCTGGCCTGCACGTGTTCGCGTGCCCGGTGGGCGATCTGTCGCACCGCGGCCGCCGACTTATCGACCGCCGAGGCGATGTCGTCGTAGTCGAAACCGAATACCTCGCGCAGCACGAACACCGCACGTTCGTCGGGGCTCAATGTCTCCAACAGCACCAGCATCGCCATCGAAACCGATTCAGCCAGAACGACATCGGCCGACGGATCCTGCTCGTCGAGCAACAGGGGTTCGGGCAGCCATGGTCCCACGTAGTCCTCGCGACGCCGGGCGTCCGCGCGCAGCGCGTTGAGCGCCTGGCGGGTCACCAGTCGGGCCAGATACGACTTGGTGTCGTGAACGCCCGCCAGGTCTACCTGCGCCCAGCGCAGGTAGCTGTCCTGGAGGACGTCGTCGGCTTCCGTTGTGCAGCCGATGATTTCGTAGGCGATGGTGAACAGCAATGGCCGCAGCAGGACGAACCGCTCGGCGTGGTCGTCAGGGTCGGTCACGATATCGGGACCGCCTCGGCCGCGAGGCGCTCGGCTCGCTTGCCGCCCTTGAGCCAGCGGTACCACCCCGGCCTGGCCGCCTCGCGGCGAATACCCCACACCGTGCCCCTGCAGACCGCTTCCTTGATCGACGCGGCGACCCGCCCGCCGATGAGCAAGTTCAACGGGGTGTCGTTGGGACGGGCGAGTTGGACGGTGGCATACGAGCGGCCGATGCTCACGCACTGGCCAGTGAATGCCTGGTTGATCGCCGCCGCGGGCGTGCCGGCGATGCGGCTGAGCACCGTGTTGGCGGCCTGGGCGCCGAGCGGGATCGCGGCCTGGCAGCTCATCCGCAGCGGGCGATCCGAGGGCGCGGCGGCGTCCCCGGCCGCCACGATGCGGGGATCGTCCACGCTGGTCAGTGTCTCATCGGTGAGCAAGCGGCCCAGTGCATCGGTGCGAAGGCCGCTGCGGGCAGCCAGATCCGGCACGCCGAAGCCCGCCGTCCACACCGTCACCGCGCTGGGTAAGACGGCGCCGTCGGTTAGCGCCACCGCGTCGGAGCGGACCTCGGCGACCACCGCGGTCTCGAGCACGTCCACGCCGAGACGGCGCAGCCATTTGGCCACCGACCGCCGACCCGGCTTGCTCAGCGACGGCCCCAGCGTCCCGCCGCAGACCAGGCTCACCCGCCTACCCTGCCCGGCCAGCTCCGATGCCGTCTCGATGCCGGTCAGCCCGGCGCCGACGACGGCGACGGGCGCGTCGGGATGCAGGTCGGCCAGCACGTCGCGCAGCTGCTCGGCACGCTCGAATTCTGATACTGCGTAGGCGAATTCAGCCGCCCCGGGTATCGAGGCCGGTATGGCGCCGGTACTGCCGACCGCGTAGATGAGGTAGTCGTAGTCCAGCACCGCGCCCGAGGTCAGCTCGATGGTGCGGGCGGCGGCGTCGATCCGCTCGGCGCCGTCGACGACGAGCCGGATGCCGTTGCCGAGCAGTGTTCCGTAGTCGACGGCGGCGGTGCCGGTTCCGGCGGCCAACTGATGCAACCGGATTCGCTCGACGAAGATAGGTCGCGGATTTACCAGGGTGATGTCGACATCGGGGCGCAGGCGCAGATGATTGGCGGCCAGAGTGCCGGCGTATCCGCCGCCGACCACGAGGATGTGAGTGCGCTGGGCGGTCATGGTTGTCTCCTGTTCTTGGGGGATGTTCCGCCCTCAAGACACCGCAGCGTCGCTGGGTGTGACGCGATGTGACCAGGCTCACTCCGCCGCGACGATGCCGGCGATCAGCAGATCCATGCGGGCGGCACGATGATCGGGGCGCAGCCGGCCGCTGCGGTCGAGGGTGACCATTCCGTGCAGGCCGGCCCACAACACCTCGGCGAGGGTGTCGGAGTCCCGCCCGCCGGCGATCAGGTCCACAGCCGCACGCAGCTCGTCGAACGCAGCCGTCAACTCGGCCGGCGTGTCGGCGGCGGCGAATCGCAGCGTCGTCGGGCGGATGAACATCGCGTCGAACAAGACCGGATGGTGGTCGGCAAAACCGATGAACGCGTTGGCAACTCGCGCCACGGCGTCGAGACCGTCGACCGCACGGCTGCGCGCCGAGGCCAACGCGTCGGCGAGTTCGCAGAATCCCTGGACGGCGACCGAGGCGACGATCTCTTCCATGCCGGAGAAATGTTTGTAGAGCACCGGCTGGCTGTATTCGATCTCGGTCGACAACCGGCGGGTGGTGACGGCGTCCCAGCCCTCCTGCTCGGCAAGCGCGCGAGCGGTCGTGGTGATCAGTTGACGGCGGGCAGCGCGCTCGCGCACACGCCGATCTTCGATGGCCACACCCAGACGTTAGCACCGACACATAAAATAGCAATGCTATTGACACTGTTCGCACTCGGGGTAGCGTCGCTAACACCAATCGAAATGGAGGAATGCCGTGGCCCATCTGTTCGCGCTGATCGCGGTGCTGGGCACCGCGGTGGTGTACGGCACCGACGTGTTCTGCGCACTCGTGCAACGGCCCGCGCTGGCTCATGTCGACGACCGGGTGCTGTTGGCGGTGATGGGCAACGTGCACCGCTACGGTGACCGGCGGATGCCCATCCCCGGCGTGATCGGAATCGCGGCCGCGGTCGTCAGCGCGGTGTTGGCCGCTGCATCCGGCCGCTGGCCGCAGGTGATCGCCGCCGGTGTGGCGCTCGGCCTGCTGGTGGTGTGGCTGGCGCTCTACCTACTGGTGAGCGCTCCGATCAACCGCCAGCTCACCGCCGCGTCGGATCAGGACGACGCGGCGGTGGATGCTCGTGCACTACAACAGAAGTGGGACAGCATCATCACACTCCGAGCCGTCCTGCAAGGCCTCGCCGTCACTGCGTTGTGCACGGCACTGCTGATCTGAACCCAGAAGGGATATATCGAAATGTCCATAGGAACCAACCTCGGCCGCCTGCTTTTGCGCGCGGCGCCGCTCCTCAACGCGCCGGTCGCGGCGATCGCGGCCTCGCCGCGCTTCGGCAAGGCACTGCGACGCAGCAACATCGCGCTCGTCACCTACACCGGACGGCGGTCGGGACGAACGTTCAGCATCCCGGTCTCCTACCGGCACCGCAACGACGACACCATCGACATCGGCGCGAACCTGCCCGACGCCAAGACGTGGTGGCGCAACTTCCTCGGCGACGGCGCTCCGGTGACGGTGACGATCGACGGAGTCGAGCGCGCCGGGCACGGCGTGGCCCATCGCGACGACAAGGGGCGTGTCACCGTCCAGGTTCGGCTGGCCGGCGGCTAGTCGACCTGGTAGCGCGGAAACACTCCGGCCGGCGCCGGTAGCGGCGTACCCGGCACCAGGCGTGTGCCGATCGCGGCGAAGTCCCGCTGATCGGCTGGCTGGCCGAGCAGGTCCAACAGCTTGCCCGCCGACTCGGGCATCACCGGTTGAATCAGCAGCGCCGCGATGCGGACCGCTTCGCAGGTCGTGTAGAGCACGGTCGCGAAGCGAACATGGTCGGCGTCCGACTCGCTCTTGCGCAACACCCACGGCTGCTGGGCCGAGAAATACCTGTTCGCAGCGCCCAGCATCAACCAGATCGCCTCCAACGCCAAATGCATTGCTTGACTGTCGAATTCAGCACGAACCTTGTCAAGCAGGCCGTCGGCGATCGCGAGGAGTTCGGAGTCCGCCGCGGTGAACTCACCGGGCGTCGGGACGATGCCGTCGAGATTCTTGGCCACCATCGACAGCGACCGTTGAGCCAGGTTGCCCAACTCGTTGGCCAGGTCGGTGTTGATCCGGGTGATGATCGCGTCTTCGCTGTAACTGCCGTCCTGGCCGAACGGGACTTCGCGCAGCAGGAAATAGCGCACCTGGTCGACCCCGAAGGTGTCGATCAGGGTCACCGGATCGACGATGTTGCCCACCGACTTGCTCATCTTCTCACCCTTGTTGAGCAGGAAGCCGTGCGCGAAAACCCTTCGCGGCAACTCGATTCCGGCCGACATCAGAAACGCCGGCCAGTACACGGTGTGGAACCGGATGATGTCCTTGCCGATCATGTGCAGGTCGGCCGGCCAATAGCGCTGAAACACCGGCGAATTGGTGTCCGGATAGCCCACGCCGGTCAGATAGTTGGTCAGCGCGTCCACCCAGACGTACATCACGTGATCGGGATGCTCGGGAACCTTCACGCCCCAGTCGAACGAGGTGCGTGAGATGGACAGGTCACGAAGACCGCCGGAGACGAAGCTGACGACTTCGTTGCGTCGCACCTCGGGTGCGATGAAGTCCGGGTTCGCATCGTAGTGGGCCAGCAGCTTGTCGGCGTAGGCCGAGAGCCGGAAGAAGTAGGTCTCCTCCTCGGTCCAGGTCACCGGGGTGCCGGTTTCGACGGCGATCCGGTCCCCGTCGACAAGAGTGGTCTCCGATTGGACGAAGAACCGCTCGTCGCGCACCGAATACCAGCCGGAGTAGCTGTCCAGGTAGATGTCGCCGGCGGCCTGCATCCGCCGCCAGATCTCCTTGGACGCCTCGTGGTGGTCGGGGTCGGTGGTGCGGATGAACCGGTCGAAGGAGATGTTCAACGTCTTCTGCAGGCTCTGGAACACGTCCGAATTGCGCTTCGCCAGCTCGGCAGTCGGAATACCTTCTGCCGCCGCGGTTTCGACCATCTTGAGGCCGTGCTCGTCGGTGCCGGTCAGAAAGCGGACGTCGTACCCGTCTAGCCGCTTGAACCGAGCGATCGAGTCGGTCGCGATGTACTCGTAGGCGTGCCCGACGTGCGGGTTGCCATTGGGGTAGGTGATCGCTGTGGTGACGTAATACGGGTTCATCGCCCCTCACCTTATTTGTGGGGCACCTTATGGTGTGCGCGTGAGTTCCAAACGTGAGCCGCCACCCGCTCCGCAGCCGTTGCGCCCGCTGGTCGACGCGCACACCCACCTGGACGCCTGTGGCGCGCGGGACAGCGACGACGTGACCGCGATCGTCGACCGCGCCGCGGCCGTCGGGGTGACCGCGGTGGTCACCATCGCCGACGACCTTGCCTCGGCGCGCTGGGCGACGCAGGCCGCCGAGTGGGATCCGCGTGTCTACGCCGCGGTGGCACTTCACCCCACCCGCGCCGACGCGCTGACCGACGCGGCTCGCGCCGAGATCGAGCAGCTGGCCGGCCACCCGCGGGTGGTGGCGGTCGGTGAGACCGGCATGGATCTGTACTGGCCCGGACGGCTGGAGGGCTGCGCTGACCCGTCCGTGCAGCGGGAGGCCTTCGCCTGGCACATCGACCTGGCCAAGCGCACCGGCAAACCGTTGATGATTCACAACCGCGACGCCGATGCCGAGGTGCTCGACGTGCTGCGGGCCGAGGGTGCGCCGGACACCGTGATTTTTCACTGCTTCTCCTCGGGCGCCGACCTGGCGCGCGCGTGCGCCGATGCGGGTTGGCTGGCCAGCTTGTCCGGGACGGTGAGCTTCCGCAACGCTCGTGAGCTGCGAGCCGCGGTCCCGCTCATTCCACCGGCGCAACTGCTGGTGGAGACCGACGCCCCGTTCCTGACGCCGCACCCGTACCGGGGCGCGCCGAACGAGCCGTACTGCCTGCCCTACACCGTGCGGGCGCTGGCGGAGCTCATCGATCAGCCCGCCGAGGAGTTGGCCGAGGTCACCACCGACAACGCCCGCAGGACCTACGGGTTGGCGACACGGGGCTGACAGCCAGTTGATGCGGTCGGCGCCAAGTTGCTCTACTGTGATGCCTGTTCGTTACCGTCTTGTGATCGAACCGGGTGCCCCAGCGGCCCTTTTGCTTGATACGAAAGTTGCCTTTGAGGTCAGGGATACACGCGCGTTGAATGTGATTACGAAAGTCCACCAGGCTCCCTCTCCGGCTCTGCGTCTTCTCGTTGCGGGTCTACTGCTGGTCTTGGCATTCGCCGGCGGCTTCGCGGTCGCCGACTACAAGACGGTGACGCTGAGCATCGACGGCACCGCGATGACCGTGACCACGATGAAGTCCCGGGTAATCGACATCATCAAGGAGAACGGGTTCGCCGTCAGCGAGCGCGACGACCTCTACCCGGCTGCCGGTGAACGAGTTCCCAACGCCGCCAACATCGTGCTGCGTCGCAGCAGGCCGCTGCAGATCTCGCTGGACGGCCAGAACACCAAGCAGGTGTGGACGACGGCCTCCACGGTCGACGAGGCGCTGGCCCAGTTGGCGATGACTGACACGGCACCGGCAGCAGCCTCGCGGGGCACTCGGGTGCCGCTGGCCGGGATGGCACTGCCGGTCGTCAGCGCCAAGACGGTCGAGGTCGACGACGCCGGCGTGGTGCGCAACGTCCACCTCGCCGCGGCCCGGGTCGGCGAACTACTGGCCGGCAGCGGAGTTCCGCTGGAACAAAGCGACCAGGTGACGCCCGGCGCGGCGACTCCGGTGATCGACGGCATGCACATCCAGGTGATCCGCAACCGGATCGAGAGGATCACCGAGCGGGTGCCGCTGGTCCCGCCGAAGCGCCGGATCGAAGATCCGCAGATGAACGCCAGTCGCGAGATCGTCGAGGACAAAGGCAGCGCGGGCACCCAGGACGTGACGTTCGCGGTGTCGAAGGTCAACGGCATCGAGACCGGTCGGCTGCCGGTCGCCAGCCACGTCATCGCACCCGCCCGCGAGGCGGTCGTACGCGTCGGCACCAAGCCCGGCACCGAGGTGCCCAATGTCGGTAACGGTGAAGTATGGGACGCGATCTCGCGCTGCGAGGCCGGCGGCAACTGGGCGATCAACTCGGGGAACGGGTACTACGGCGGCGTCCAGTTCGATCAGAGGACCTGGGAGCGTAACGGCGGCACGCGGTTCGCGCCGCGCGCCGACCTGGCCACCCGGGAGGAGCAGATCGCTGTCGCTGAAGTGACGCGGGCCCGTCAGGGCTGGGGTGCATGGCCGGTGTGCAGCGGACGAGCGGGTGCGCGCTGACCATCCAGCTACTTGGGCGGACCGAAATCCGGCGGCTGGCCAGAGAACTCGAGCTTCGGCCGCGTAAGTCGCTGGGGCAGAATTTTGTTCACGACGCCAATACGGTGCGCCGGATCGTGTCGTCGTCCGGAGTCAGCCGGCACGACCACATCCTGGAAGTGGGCCCGGGCCTGGGATCGCTGACCCTGGCGCTGCTCGACAAGGGTGCCACCGTCAGCGCGGTCGAGATCGATCCCGTGCTGGCCGACCGGCTGCCGCAAACCGTCAGGGAGCACGCGCACAGCGAGATTCAGCGACTGACCGTCCTCAATCGCGACGTGTTGACCATCGGCCCCGGTGACGTGGCTGCGGCGGCGACAGCGGTGGTGGCGAACCTGCCCTACAACGTCGCCGTCCCGGCGCTGCTGCACCTGTTGGCGGAATTCCCGTCGCTGCGCACGGTCACGGTGATGGTGCAGGCCGAGGTCGCCGAGCGACTGACCGCCGAACCGGGCGGTAAGGAATACGGCGTACCCAGTGTGAAGATGCGGTATTACGGCCAGGTCCGCCGGCACGGCACGGTGTCGCCGACCGTTTTCTGGCCCATCCCGCGCGTCTACTCCGGTCTGGTACGGATCGACCGCCACGAGACGTCCCCCTGGCCGATCGACCCGACCTTTCGCAAGAACGTCTTCCACCTCATCGATACGGCATTCGCCCAGCGGCGCAAGACATCTCGTAACGCCTTCATCGACTGGGCCGGCTCGGGCAACGAGTCGGCGAGCCGGCTGCTCGCCGCGAGCATCGACCCGTCCCGTCGTGGCGAGACGCTGACCATCGACGAATTCGTCCGGCTCTATCAGCGATCGGGCGAAGTCGGCGACATCGCTCCGCCCAGGGGCCACGCTCAACGGCACGCCTCGGCGAGCTGACGGGCCGCGGCCGACCCGTTCAGCGGTCGCGGGCGATAGTCTCGTGCCGTGCCGATGGACGGGAACACCGCTGCTGAATGGGTGCCCACTGGGTCGGTCACCGTCCGCGCGCCGGGAAAGATCAACCTCCATCTGATGGTCGGCGATCTTCGTGATAACGGCTACCACGATCTGACGACGGTGTTCCACGCCGTCTCGCTGGTCGACGAGGTCACGGTGCGCAACGCCGACGTGCTGTCGCTGAAGATCAGCGGCGAGGGCGCCGACCAGCTTCCCCTGAACGAACGCAACCTGGCGTGGCGGGCCGCCGAGTTGCTGGCTGAGCACGTGGGCCGGGCGCCCGACGTGTCGATCTCGATTGACAAATCCATTCCGGTGGCCGGCGGAATGGGCGGCGGCAGCGCGGACGCGGCAGCCGTCCTGGTCGCGCTCAACTCCCTGTGGGAACTCGGGGTGCCGCGTCGGGACCTGCACACGCTGGCCGCAGAACTCGGCAGTGACGTGCCCTTCGCCCTGCACGGCGGCACCGCGCTGGGCACGGGTCGCGGCGAAGAGCTCGCTACGGTCTTGGCCCGCAACACCTTTCACTGGGTGCTGGCGTTCGCCGACGGCGGCTTGTCCACCCCGAAGGTGTTCGGCGAACTGGACCGGCTCAGGGAGGTCGGGGCACCGCCGCGGCTGGACGACCCCGAGCCGGTGGTGGCTGCCCTGGCGTCTGGTGACCCCGAGCAGCTTGCGCCGTTGTTGGGCAATGAATTGCAACCCGCCGCGCTGAGCATGAAGCCGGCGTTGCGCCGGGTCTTGCGCGCCGGGGTCGAAGCGGGTGCGCTGGCCGGCATCGTGTCGGGTTCCGGACCGACGTGCACGTTCCTGTGCCGATCGGCATCCTCGGCGGTCGACGTCGGCACCGAGCTGTCCGGGGCAGGCGTCTGCCGCACGGTTCGGGTGGCCAGCGGCCCGGTGCACGGTGCCCGGGTGGTGCCCGCGCCCACGTGACACGGCGCCATCTATTTGGCCCCACAATTTGGCACATCTCTAAGAGGAGTTTAAGATATCCTGCGGTGACGATTACCGGTCAAGCAGAGCGTCTGGTTGTTGCGCCCGCCGTCCACATCGGCGGGCGTGTCGCTAGCGACGCGGCAACGTTGCGCGCCGATATTGCGCCACCACCGATTCGAGATGAAATCGCTGCCCAATTGTGGGCGCGCGGCTATCCCA
>Ga0302326_10002645_pt1 | contig 43239 bp, 41 predicted proteins | sample Palsa_T0_3_FD_202264 | JGI IMG/M metagenome (GOLD analysis project Ga0302326, IMG submission 202264) | Peat permafrost microbial communities from Stordalen Mire near Abisko, Sweden - Palsa_T0_3 | ecosystem: Environmental > Terrestrial > Soil > Palsa > Peat permafrost | place: Sweden: Abisko...
GCATCTGGGCCAGGAACGCCGCCTGGTCGTACCACCAGCCGCGCCCGCCGTGGGCCATCACGACGGTCAGGCCGGGAAAGTCGCGGAAGACGGGGTCGAGCAGGGCCGGCTCGCCGAAGGCGTTGGCAGACCCGGAGAACGTCGAGGTGCCGCAGTGCACGATGACCGGAAGACCGCGCTCCTCGCACCAGGAGTAGGCGGGGTAGAGCATCCGGTCAGCCGGGTCGAAGCCGCCGTGCACCGGATGGATCTTGCAGGCCACGGCGCCGAGGCCGACCTGGCGCACCAGTTCGGCCCTGACCGGATAGTGCAGGTGCGGGTTGAGGTTGGCGACCGGGCGGAACCTGGCCGGGTTCTGCTCCACGAGGGGGAGCACGTCCTCGATCGGCTGGATGCCGGTTGACTTCGGGCTGTACTCGGTGAACAGCAGCACGTGGTCGGCGCCCTCCGCGCCGAAGTGCTCGTCCAGCGCAGCGGGCACGGGCACGCCGTCGGCGTCGTACAGCCGGTCGATCGGGATGCCGCTGCCGAAGGTGGTGACCCAGTCCCGCCAGTCAGCGGACAGCGTTGCCAGCCTGGCGACGTGCACATGCGCATCCACCAGCAGCCGTCCGTCGAGCACCTGTGCACCTCCGCTACTGCGAGCCGGGCCCGGCGTGCGTGCCGGGCCCGCTCAGGATCGCACGGCGGGGTGCGCGGAGTAAGCGGCGGCGGCCGCTAACAGGCGGCGGCGCCGCGGCGGCGGCCGCCGGTCCGGCTCCTGCGGGTCGGGCAGCCGCTCGGGCCGGAGCCCGAAGAACATGCCGAACATCACGGCGAGGTCGAGGATGGCGATCAGGCCGCCGATGTAGGGGCCGGGCCCGCCGAGCCAGGCGAGGTAGCCGCAGAAGGACAGCACGATGATCAGTGCGCCGAGCGCGCGCGGCCGCCCCGACTGCGCGAGCCGCTCGGGCACCTCGTACGGGGCCCGCTCGACGTAGTTCGCGGTCGCGGCCTTCTCCTTGGCGATGGTCAGCCACAGGTCGTACATCTCCGGCGCCTGCTCGCGCAGGGCAATCGCCTGGTCGACGGAGGCGATATCGGCCTGGGGCGGGATCCGGACAGGGCCGGGGCCCTTGTCGGACACCTTGTCGCCGATGCGGTCCAGGACCGCATCGGCGATCTCGCCGGCGCCGGCGGTCTCGGCCCGCCCGGCAGCGGGCCGACCGGGCGCTGACTGAGCGGGCACCGGCTGACCGGGCACTGGGTAGCTGGGGGCAGGATCACTGGGGGCTGGCGCCTGCCGGGGCTGGCCGCTTCGGTCGTGCGGGCCGGCCGGCCCGGGCGCGCGATCGGTGTCAGTCATGCGACTAACGTCTCACCGCTCTCATCACGCGCACGACCGGCCGCCTCACCGTAGACGGACATGATCGTGCTCATCGCCGAGCCGAAGGGGTCCTGATCATCGGGGCGCGGCGGACTGGGCGGAAGGACTGGGCGCATCGTCCGGTAGACAGTCATGCCGGTCAGGTCGAATATCGCCGCGATGCCCATGGCGATAGCCAGAACCCGCCGGGCTGACCTGTCGGTCGGCATGTCACAGTTCGTGCCCGGTCAGTTACCGGCCAAACGCGATCGCAGGGACCGGACGGTCGGTATGAGAGCCTATGACCCGATTGCCAGTCCTAGGTCAGGATGAGCAGTTCCACGAGATCAGGCCGGCCACCGTCGGGTCGCTTGCCTGCCCGTCGAGATGGGCGCCCGAGTAGACCAGCTGGCCCGAGCCGTCCTTCTGCAGGAACAGCACTTCCTTGCCGGGCGTGCGGTTGGCGAGGGGGGTGGTGATGAGGTACTGGCTGGTCCCGGTCTTGCCGGTCAGCAGGATCGAGTCCGCGTGGTCGCGCTGCATCATCGTGGGCGTGTACGTGCCAGGCCCGTGGAAGCCGGACACCTCGATGTCCGCCTCCGGGTCCGGCGCCTGCGGAGACGGCACGTGGAAGGTGCCGCCCCAGCCGGTTTCCGCCGCGGCCGCGCAGTTCTGGACGTCAGCCACATGGTCGGAGAAGGCCTTGGTGACGTGTGATGTCGGCGTGCTCACGTAAATGGTGCCGGTGAATGTCGCGCCTAACATCGGCCCGGACGGCGTGCTGCTTGCCGGACTGCTGGCCGGACTGCTGGCGGCGGAGTTATGACCGGCCGATCCGCCGCATGCAGCCAGGCTCAGCACGAGGCCGGCCGCAGCGAGCGGGGCTGCGCGCAGGACTAGTCGGGACAGAGCGCTGTCAGGCTTGGTCATGATGAGGGTCTCCTACGAGGGGCTGTGCGACGTAAGAGACCAGTTAACCGTACGTCGTCGCGCAATGACGGGGAGTCATCAAAGTCCAGCCACGCGAGGCGATCCGGTCAGCGCCCGTGCCGCCCGCCCGCCCCGCTGCAGTCCGGATCGCCGCTGACTGTCAGTGGCCCTAGACTTACGGTCCTCCGCTCAGTCCCGGCACCGAGGCATCCCGGTCCCGCGATTCCCGGCAGGCAACCACCCGAACGCAACGAAGAGGCTTTCACCCATGCGCTGGTCCCAGCTGCACATTCCCACCCTGCGAGAGGACCCCGCCGACGCCGACGCGGCCAGCCACCGGCTGCTACTGCGGGCCGGGTTCATCCGCCAGCTGATGGCAGGCCACTACTCGCTGCTGCCGCTGGCCATGCGGGTCCGCGCCAAGGTCATAGCGGTCATCCGGGAGGAGATGAACGCGATCGGCGGGCAGGAGTTCCTGCTGCCGTCGATGCAGCCGGCCTCCGTCTGGGAGAAGAGCGGGCGCCTGTCGATCATGGGCGAGGAGATGTTCCGCCTCCGCGACCGCCGGGGTGCCGACCTCGTGCTCGGCATGACGCACGAGGAGTTCTTCACCACCCTGGCGACGGAGATGTCCTCGTACCGGGAACTGCCCCAGTTCTGGTACCAGTTCCAGACCAAGTTCCGGGACGAGCCGCGGCCGAAGAGCGGGCTGATCCGGGTTCGCGAGTTCACGATGAAGGACTCCTACAGCTTCGACCTCGACGAGGCCGGCCTGGACAAGTCGTTTGACGCGCACCGCGGCGCGTACGAGCGGATCTTCGCGCGGCTCGGCATTCCCGCCATTGCGGTCGAGGCCTCCAACGGGACCATGGGCGGCAGCGACTCGATCGAGTTCATGTGCCCGTCGCCGGCCGGCGAGGACGTGGTCGCGACGTGCCCGAACTGCGACTACGCCGCCAACCTGGAGAAGGCGACGTCGGCCCTGGAGCCGGCGCAGGACGCGCAGGGGCCCGATGCCCCGGTCCGGCTGGACACGCCCGGCGTCCGCACGATCGAGGACCTCGCCACCGGCTACGGGCTGGCGGCCGACCGCCAGATCAAGACGCTAGTCCAGGTCATCAACGGCGAGCTGACCCTGGTCCTGCTGCGCGGCGACCATCAGCTGCAGGAGCAGAAGCTGATCGACACGGCCGGCGTTACCGACATCAGGCCCGCGCAGCCGGAGGAGATCCAGGCGGCGCTCGGCGCGCTGCCGGGCAGTCTCGGCGCCGTGGGAGTCAGGGACCTGCCGGTCATCGCGGACCTGGCGCTGAAGGGCCGCCGTGACATGGCGACCGGCGCGAACACCGACGACGTGCACTTCACCGGCGTCAGTGTCGACCGGGATATCGCCGTGGGCACGTGGGCCGACCTGCGCGAGGTGGCTGCCGGGGAGCCGTGCCCCCGGTGCGGGGCACCGCTCGAGCTCGTGCAGGCCATCGAGGTCGGTCACATCTTCAAGCTCGGCCGGAAGTTCACCACCGTCCTCGGCGTCTCGGTGCTCGGGCCTGACGGCGCGGCGATCGTCCCGATCATGGGCAGCTACGGCATCGGAGTCGAGCGGGCAATCGCGGCTATCGCCGAGGTGCATCACGACGAGGCCGGCCTGGTCTGGCCGGTGCCGGTGGCGCCAGCCGAAGTCACGGTGATCATGGTCTCGGCCAGGGACGAGGCCGTCAGGACGGCGGCGGAGTCGATCTACGCGGACCTGCGGGCCGCCGGCGCGGACGTGCTGATCGACGACAGGGACGAGCGGCCCGGAGTGAAGTTCAAGGACGCCGAGCTGACGGGCATCCCGTTCCGCATCAGCGTGGGCACCAGGGACCTGGCGGACGGCGTGGTCGAGGTCGTCAGCCGGAGCACCGGCCGCAAGGACCGCGTGCCGCTGGAGCAGGCCGTCGGGCACGTGCAGGATCTGCTGGCAGCAGCGCGCCGGTAACGCCCTGGCGCGCGGCGGGCCGGAGGGGGTACCCGGCCCGGCAGCGCCGAGGGCGTGTGGCTACGCGGCGGTGCTCGCCACCAGGCGCATCGCAGTCGTGCCGCGGCTTGAGCCGGCCAGCCGGAACTGCGGATCGCCGTCGGTGACGAGCCGCTCGGTCTGGCTGGCCAGCTCGGCCCAGTTCGGCCGGGCAGCCCTGCTGGCGGAATGAGCCGGGCTTACCTCCGGTTCGTCCAGCCGGATGACCCTCTCGTTCTGGCTGGAAAGCTCGGTCCACCTGCTACTGCTGCCCGACATGCGTCCTCCCGTCCGCGCGCGCCTGGCGATCGCCCCTGCAGCACCGCCTGGCCCTCACCTTCTTAGACACGTCAGGCAGGCAGTTTGGTTAGCCACAAGGTGGTTACAACTGCATAACTTCGGGTCGGGGACCCCCGTCGCGCGTCTCAGGCGGGATCAGAGTGGCGCGCGATGCGGAAGCGGCGGGCACGGAGGCGACGGCTAGATCTTCGTCCAGGCCTCGGTCAGCACGCTGCGCAGGATCTGCTCCATCTCGGTGAAGTGCTCCTGCGTGCAGGTGAGCGGCGGGGACAGCTGGATGACCGGGTCGCCGCGGTCGTCGGCCCGGCAGATGAGCCCGGCCTCGAACAGCGCCGACGACAGGAACCCGCGCAGCAGCCGCTCGGACTCATCGTCGTTGAAGGTCTCCCTGGTGGCCTTGTCCTTGACCAGCTCGATGCCGTAGAAGTAGCCGTCGCCCCGGACGTCGCCGACGATCGGCAGATCGTTCAGCTTCTCCAGGGTCGACCGGAAGGCACCCTCGTTGGCCCGCACGTTGCCGAGAAGGTCCTCCTTCTCGAATACGTCGAGGTTGGCCATCGCGACCGCGCACGAGACGGGGTGCCCGGCGAATGTCACGCCGTGCAGGAACGTCGCCTGGCCCTCGCTGAACGGGCGCATCAGCGCGTCCGAGACCATCATGCCGCCGAGCGGCGCGTAGCCGGAGGTCACGCCCTTGGCGAAGGTGATGATGTCCGGCTTGTAGCCGTAGCGCTCCGACCCGAAGTAGTGGCCGAGCCGGCCGAAGGCGCAGATCACCTCGTCGGAGACCAGGAGCACGCCGTACCTGTCGCAGATCTCCCTGACGCGCTGGAAGTAGCCGGGCGGCGGCGGGAAGCAGCCCCCCGAGTTCTGGCAGGGCTCGAGGAACACGGCGGCGACGGAGTCCTCGCCCTCCCGCAGGATGGCCCGCTCGATCTCGTCGGCGGCCCAGACACCGAACGCGGTGAGGTCGTCGGCAACGAAGTCCGGCGCCCGGTAGAAGTTCGTGTTGGGCACCCGCACGCCGCCCGGCGGCAGCGGCTCGAACGGCTCCTTGATGCCCGGCAGGCCGGTGATCGCCAGGGCGCCCATCGACGTGCCGTGGTAGGCGATGGACCGGCTCAGCACCTTGTACCTGGCCGGCTGCCCGATGGACTTGAAGTACTGCTTGGCGAGCTTCCAGGCCGACTCGACCGCCTCCGAGCCGCTGCTGGTGAAAAACACCCTGTTCAGGTCACCGGGAGCCATGGCGGCGAGGCGCTCGGCCAGCTCGATTGCCTGCGGGTGCGCGTAGGACCACAGCGGGAAGTAGGCGAGCTCGCTGGCCTGGCGGGCGCCCGCCTCCGCGACCTCGGTCCGGCCGTGCCCGATCTGGCTCACGAACAGCCCGGCGAGGCCGTCCAGGTAGCGCTTGCCGGTCTGGTCGAAGACGTACTGGCCCTCGCCGCGGACGATGACCGGGACCTCGCTGGAGGCGTAGGACGACATCCGGGTGAAGTGGAGCCACAGGTGGCGCTTGGCCTTCTCCTGCAGCGCGGCGATGTCGTCCTTGCTGTATGCCGTGCTCATCTGGTCCCCCAGCTGTAGGTCTGCTTGCAGAGTTTCAGGTACACGAAGGACTCGGTCATGGTCACGCTCGGGATGGACCGCACCCGGCTGAGGATCTCCAGAAGCTGGTCATCGTTCTCGCACACCACCTCGACCAGCAGGTCGAAGGAGCCGGCCGTAATGACCACATAGTCGATTTCCTCCATGCCTGCCAGGTGCGTCGCGACCCGCTCGAGATCGCCGCCGCAGCGGATGCCGACCATGGTCTGGCGGGGAAAGCCCAGGGTCATCGGGTCGGTGACCGCGACGATCTGCATCGCGCCCACGTCGATGAGGCGCTGGACGCGCTGCCGCACGGCCGCCTCCGAGAGCCCGACCGCCTTGCCGATGGCCGCGTACGAGCGCCGCCCATCCTGCTGCAGCTGCTCGATAATCTGCTTGGACAGGTCGTCCAGCACGATCTTGCCGTCGGGCTCGCGCCCGCCCGCCCCTGCCCTGCTGCGGGCCGCGGTTGCGAGCGTGGTTACCGGCGTATGCGCCATGCGTAGGCCTCCTTCGCGCCCATGGTGCCATGGTATCGGCTTGTGTCAACTGATTCCGCAGACCACGGCCGTGTTTGTAACTGATTCGCTTGTGTGCCCCTTCTTTCTCTGTCAGGGTCGTACCCGGATGAGCATCAGTTCAGCAGGCGGAATGCAGTGCTAGCGGAATGCAGTGCGAACGGGGAGGAACCGCAGTGGGAGCAGGGCAGGTACTGGCGAACTTCGTCGGCGGCCGGTACGTGACCATGCAGGAGGACCGGACCAGCGAGATCGTCGACCCGAGCACAGGCGAGGCGTACCTGCGCGCGCCGGTGTCCGGCCCGGCCGACGTCGATGCCGCCCTGCGCGCTGCCGCGGCCGCGTTCGAGACCTGGCGGTATACCACGCCGGCTGAGCGCAGCCTGGCGCTGCTGAAGTTCGCCGGCGCCATCGAGGCCAGGACCGAGGACCTGGTCGAGGCGGAGTCGCGCAACACCGGCAAGCCGGTCGCGCTGACCCGCTCCGACGAGGTCCCGCCGCTCGCGGACGAGCTGCGCTTCTTCGCCGGCGCCGCCCGGATGCTGGACGGCCGGTCCGCCGGCGAGTACCTGAGCGGTCATACCTCCATGATCCGCCGGGAGCCTGTCGGGGTCTGCGCCCAGGTCGCCCCGTGGAACTACCCGATGATGATGGCGGTGTGGAAGTTCGCGCCCGCGCTGGCGGCGGGCAACACGGTCGTGCTGAAGCCGTCGGACACCACGCCGGTGTCGACCCTGCTGCTGGCGGAGATCGCGGCGGAGTTCCTCCCGCCCGGCGTGCTGAACGTCATCTGCGGCGACCGGGACACCGGCAGGGAGCTGGTCTCGCACGAGATCCCGCAGATGGTGTCCATCACCGGGTCAGTGCGGGCCGGCATCGAGGTCGCGCGGGCAGCGGCCGGGGGACTGAAGCGCGTGCACCTGGAGCTGGGCGGCAAGGCGCCGGTCGTGGTGTTCGATGACGCCGATGTCGAGGCCGTCGCGGCCGGGGTCACCGAGGCGGGCTATTACAACGCGGGGCAGGACTGCACGGCCGCGACCAGGGTCCTGGCTGGCCCCGGCATCAGCGCGGACCTCACCGATGCCCTGATCGGCAAGGCGGCGGCGGTCAAGACGGCCGGGCGGGAGGTGCCCGACGCCTTCTACGGGCCGCTCAACAACCCGGCGCAGCTGGCGCGCGTCGAGGGCTTCCTGGCGCGGGCGCCGGAGCACGCGACGGTGGCGGCTGGCGGCCACCGGGTTGGCGAGCGCGGCTTCTGCTTCGCTCCCACCGTCGTCACCGGGCTGCGGCAGGACGACGAGATGATCCAGGACGAGGTGTTCGGCCCGGTCATCACCGTGCAGCGGTTCAGCTCCGAGGACGAGGCGCTGCGCTGGGCCAACGGGGTCAAGTACGGGCTGGCCGCCAGCGTCTGGACCAGGGACCACGGCCGGGCGATGCGGGCCGCCCGTGCGCTGGACTTCGGCGCGGTCTGGATCAACACCCACATCCCGTTTGTCTCCGAGATGCCGCATGGCGGCTTCAAGCACTCCGGTTACGGCAAGGACCTGTCCGGCTACGGATTCGATGACTACACCCGGATCAAGCACGTGATGAGCAACATCGAGGCCTGAGCAGGCGCCGGGAGTTTACGGGAGTGAACGGGAGTGACCAGAAGGGTGCCTCGCGCCCTGGTAAGTCCGCATTTCCGCGAAGTCCGGGCAGGTCAGGGCCTTCTTCTGCGACGATCGTGAGGCTCGCTCCGCTGCGGGCGGGTTTTACCGCGGTAGGGAGGCACCGCTGATGGGACACACGGAGCCCGAGCAGCCTGACCCCGCGCTCTGGCGCGGCCTGACGAGCCGGCGGCTCTCGCGCCGGGGGCTGCTGCGCGCGGGCGGCCTGACCGGTGCGGCCACGGCGGCGGCAGGCGTGCTCGGCGCGGGCGGCCTGTCCGCGGTGCTCGCTGCCTGCGGCGGCGGTCAGCCGGAGGCGGCGGCAGCATCCGACGCGGTCGGCAGCGCCCGCTGGTGGCGGCGGCAGAAGCTGCACCACACGGTGAACTTCGCGAACTGGCCGGACTACATCGACGTGCTCGACAGCAAGCACCCGACGCTCGAGCACTTCACCGACCTCACCGGGATCACGGTGAACTACTCAGAGCCGATCAGCGAGAACGCGCCGTTCTACGCCTCGATCAAGCCCTCACTGGAGCGCAGGGAGTACACCGGCTACGACGTCATCGTCACCACGAACAATGACCCGCAGCTCGGCGAGCTGATCAGCAACGGCTGGCTGCTCCCGCTTGACCAGTCGATGATGACCAACTTTGAGGCGTACGCGGGCTCGCTGGTCCGCAACCCGCCCTGGGATCCCGGCAATACCTACACGATGGCCTGGCAGTCCGGCTGGACGGCGATCGGCTACAACTCCAGCCTGGTCTCCGACCCCGGCGACAGCGTGGCGATCCTGTTCGACAAGAAGTACGCCGGCCGGGTCGGCATGATGAGCGATCCGATCGAGCTGGGCAGCGTCGGCCTGCTGGCGATCGGCGTGGACCCGGCGACCTCGACTGAGTCGGACTGGCACAAGGCGGCGACGCTGCTGGCCCAGCAGAAGAAGGACGGCATCGTCCGCGGCTACTACAACCAGAACTACATCGACAACCTCAAGAGCGGCGCGCTTCTCGTCTCGCAGGCCTTCTCCGGCGACATCTTCCAGGCCAACCTTCAGCAGCAGTACCGCGGCCTGCAGCTGCTCATGCCCGCCGAGGGCGGGATGTTCTGGACCGACAACATGTGCATCCCGATGTACGCGCAGAATCCCAGGGACGCCATGACGCTGATGGACTACTTCTATCAGCCGCAGATTGAGGCCGTCGTCGAGTACTACAACGACTATGTCTGCCCCGTGCCTGACGCCCGGCTCGTGCTGCTGAACCCGTCCGGCTGGGCGGCAGCCGAGCTCACCGCGATGCGCGCCGAGATCGGGAAGCCGCCTTCGGTCACGGCGGACTCGGCGCTGGTCTTCCCGACGCCGGAGTACCGGGCCAGGTCGAAGGACTACTACCAGTTCCAGGGCGCGGCCGAGCTGGCCGCCTGGAACGCGCTGTTCGAGCCCATCGCGGCCAGCTGACACACGCGCGGGGCGCTCGCTGATGGCGGCAGGCCGCCGCCGGGTATGGCTGCCGCCGGGGACTGAAGAGGGGCAGGAATGACCGACATGCAGGTGGCCGCGGCGCTGGCGGCTGCCCGTCCGGTCTCGTACTGGCTCGACCAGCCGGACGCGCCGCAGCCGCAGCCCGCCCTGGCCGGCCGGGCCACCGCGGACCTGGCCGTCATCGGCGGCGGCTTCACCGGCCTGTGGACCGCGCTGCAGGCCAGGGAAGCCGACCCCGGCCGGGACGTGCTGCTGCTGGAGGGACGCCAGGTGGCCTGGGCCGGGACCGGCCGCAACGGCGGCTTCTGCTCGGCCAGCCTGACGCACGGACTCAGCAACGGCCAGGACCGGTTCCCCGGCGAGCTCGCCGTGCTGGAGCGACTCGGCCGGGCGAACCTGGACGAGATCGAGAAGGCCGTCGCCCGCTACGGCATCGAATGCGACTTCGCCCGCACCGGCGAGCTGGCGGTAGCGACGCAGCCGTGGCAGGCGCAGGGGCTGCAGCGGACCGCGGAGATGGCGGCCCGGCTCGGTGCCGGCGACAGCCTGCGGCTGCTCGGCGCTGACGAGGTCCGGGCCGAGGTCCACTCGCCTGCCTACTACGCCGGCCTGTGGGATACCGACGGCTGCGCGACCGTCGATCCGGCCCGGCTGGCCCGCGGCCTGCGGCAGGCGTGCCTGGAGGCGGGGGTGCGGATCGCCGAGAGCACTCCGGTGCGGTCGATGGCGCAGGATCGGGGCCCGTCCGGCAGGGTCACGCTGGCCACGCCGGCGGGTGAGGTGAGCGCCCGGCAGGTGGCGCTTGCGGCCGGCGCGTTCGCGCCGCTGCTGCGCCGGCTCCGCTACTACCTGATCCCCGTCTACGACTACGTGCTGATGACCGAGCCGCTGACGGGCGCGCAGCTGGCCAGCATTGGCTGGGCGCACCGGCAGGGCGTCGGGGACAGCGCCAACCAGTTCCACTACTACCGGCTCACCGCCGACAACCGGATCCTGTGGGGCGGCTACGACGCGGTCTACTACTACGGCAGCGTGATCTCGGCTGCCCGCGATCAGCGGCCAGTTACCTTCACCCGGCTCGCTGAGCACTTCTTCGCCACGTTCCCGCAGCTGGAAGGCGTGTCCTTCACCCACAAGTGGGGCGGCGTCATCGACACCTGCTCGCGGTTCTGCGCATTCTTCGGGACGGCGATGGCCGGGCAGGTGGCGTACGCGGCGGGCTACACCGGCCTCGGCGTCGGTGCCAGCCGGTTCGGCGCCCGCGTGCTGCTCGACCTGCTCGGCGGCACGCCGACGGAACTAACCGAGCTGAAGATGGTCCGGACGAAGCCGCTGCCGTTCCCCCCCGAGCCGCTGCGGTCGGCCGGCGTCCAGCTCACCCGCTGGTCGCTCGCGCGGGCCGACCGGAATGATGGCAGGCGGAACCTCTGGCTGCGCGCCCTGGACGCGGCCGGACTGGGCTTCGACTCCTGACCAGGCCTGCCGCCCGGCGGTAGCGAGCGGGGCGGCCGGGGTACGACCGGTGGCGGGATACGGGAGGGAACCCATGCAGCTCGCGCGGCGCCCGGCCGGCCCGGGCGTCCGGGCCGCCGTGCCGGAGTCCGTGCTGCTCGCGCTGGCCTGCCTGCTGAGCTACTGGCTGGTCACGGACCTGGGTGACGCGGCTGCACCCGATCTCGGCGCCGGACGACCTCGTGGGCGGCATCTGGGCGGTCATCGCGACCATCTTCGTGTGCAGGAGCAGCTATCACAGCAGCGTGCTGGCAGGGGTGTCGCGGGTGGCCGCGATCACCACCGCGGTGCTACTGCCGCTGGCGTCGCTGCACCCGGACGATGCCTGGGTGGGGCCCATCATGCGGCTCGCCGACACCATCGTCGGCGTCCTCGTGGGCGTGGCGGCAGCCTGGCTGAGCCAGCAGATCACCGGCCGGCAGTCACAATCCTGACAATCGCGGGAACGAGGCCCGCGGCCCCAGTCAGCCGCTCGGGGCCACGGCCTGCTTCCCGACGGCGTTCAGGTACCGCAGCGCCTGCGCGTACGAGCCCGTGAGGCTGGCCTGGCAGTACGGCAGTCCCTGGTCGCGGCAGAACGCGCTGATCAGCGGCTGCGACCGGCGGAGGCTCGGCCGGGGCATGGACGGGAACAGATGGTGCTCGATCTGGTAGTTCAGGCCGCCGAGCGCCAGATCGGTGAACCAGCCACCACGGACGTTGCGCGAGGTCAGCACCTGGCGGCGCAGGAAGTCCTGCTCGTCCTCGGCGCGCAGGATCGGCATGCCCTTGTGATTGGGCGCGAACGAGGCGCCCAGGTAGACGCCGAACAGACCCTGCTGCACGACGATGAACACGATGGCTCGCAGCGGGCTCAGCACGTAGAAGACGACAGCGAGATAGCCCGCGATGTGCAGCCCGAGCAGGATGACCTCGGCCGCCTGCTGGCGGCCGGTCCGGCGGCCCCGGCTGGCCACGGCGCGGAGACTGGCCACATGGACGCTGAAGGCCTCGCCGAGCAGCATCGGGAAGAACAGGTAGGCCTGGCAGCGGTACATCATCGCGGCGGCGCCCCGGCTGGCGCTGGCCTGGCTGGACGTCATCGCCAGCGCGCTCATCATGATGTCGGGGTCGGCGTCCTCCGTATTCGGGTTCGCGTGATGCCGGTTGTGCTTGCTGACCCACCAGCCGAAGCTGAGCCCGATGCCGAGGTTGCCGAGCATGATGCCCAGCAGGTAGCTGAGACGGCGCGACGTGCAGATCTGGCGGTGCCCGGCGTCATGGCCGAGGAAGCCCAGCTGCGTGAACATGATCGCGAGGTAGCCGGCGACGGCCAGCTGCCACCAGGAGTCGCCGATCAGCAGGAATGCGGCCCAGCCGGCGGCGAGCAGCAGGAGGGTGATCGTGATCCGCCAGGCGTAGTTTCCCGTGCGGCGGTCCATCAGGCCCGCGAGCCTGACCTGACGTGACAGCCGGGCGTAGTCGCTGCCCGGCGCAGGGGTCCCGGCGGGCGCGCGCGCCGTCACCTCACCGGTCGTCACGCGGGTACCGCCCCGGTGATCGCCGGACCGCGGCCTGGCCTGGCTTCTGGCTGACGCATGTCGTGAGGTCCTTTCACAGCCGGGAGTGCGGCACGCAGGCCGCCAGCGAGATCAGCAGGGTCCGGCTGGCGCCTGCACGCCGGCCGCCGCGGGCAGACTGCCGCGGCAGCGCGGGGAATCGGGTCAGGAACAGGACGGCTGAGGCGATCGAAGAAACCAGGCTGCAGTCGGACTCCTCCGGTGAAATCGGCCAGCCGGCCGTGGTCGGCGGCAGGACCGGTGCCTTGCCTCAGACGCTACGCTAGCGCACCATAACAAGCAAACCAATTCCGGAATCGAAGTACGACGTTGGCAGCATGGTGTCGGGAGCACGGGCAGCATGGTGTTTAATGAAGCTGGTTGTAGTCGAAGTTCGTTCACGTGTCATAGCGCCTGCGAATTCTGACAGCGGGTGCCTCAGCCTGGCCATCGCCAGGATCTTTTCCAGCAGGCGGTCGTGCGACTGGGGACGCATGCATTGTGCGTCCTGGAAGATCGTTTAGCAGGAGGAAAACAGATGGCTCAGGGCACCGTTAAGTGGTTCAACGCCGACAAGGGATTCGGTTTCATCGCTCCCGACGACGGCAGTGCCGACGTGTTCGTTCACCACTCCGCGATTCAGACTGAGGGCTACCGCAGCCTGAACGAGAACCAGCGAGTGGAGTTCACGGCAGCGCGCGGACCGAAGGGCCCCCAGGCTGAGCAGGTTCAGCCCCTCTAACTCGCTCAGTAATCAGGCCGCCGGGCTGCGCCGCAGAAATGCGTCGCGCAGTCCGGCGACTCATGTCTGCACCCGGGGAGACGGCGCCCCGAAGACCAGCGCTGGCACGAGTCAGTGCAGCCAATAGTAAGCAAGCGCTCAGCAGGCTGCGACGGCAGACCCGTCGGTGCGGCCGCCGGGCTCAGCCGGCGGCCCCGGCCTGCGTTAGAGCTTCTCGAGCTTCGCGCACGGGAGCGAAATGCGCATCCGGTGCGTACCGAAGTCGACGAGGATAGCGGTCTCGTCCTCGACGCCGAGAACGGTGCCGAGCCCGTACTTGTCGTGCGTCACCAGGTCACTCATGGCGTACGTCTCGACCGGGACTTCGACGACGGGGACGTTGAAGGGACTTCCTGGCAGGTATCGCCTCGTGGGTCCGGCGCGCGTAGGTTTCATTAACCAACAGTATGCGCCATCCCCGGCCGCCGTGCGGCCGCCCGCCCGCGAAAACAAGCCAGTGTCGCGATGCCGGGCCGTCACCAGCGGCTCCGTGACGGGCGGTGCGCTAGAGTAGGAAGCGAACTGCGAGAGCAGTGAGGCGCAGCCGCTAGGGCGCGCCGGTCGTACATCGCTCCGAGAGCGAGCTGGTTTCCACATCGTGGCGGCCCGCCAAATCTGCGGCCACCCGATTCTTGGAGACGATCGTCGTGACAGCTCAGCCAGTTGAGCATGCCCATTCCGGGCGCCGCAAGCGCCGCCGCACCCCGGCCAGCACGTCCCTGCCCGGCCTGACCAGCGTGGGCCCCGCCCCGGAGGCCGCACCCGACGTTACCTTCGAGGCGCTCGGCGTGCCTGCGCCCCTCGTCGGAGTGCTGGCCGGCGCGGGCATCGTCACCCCGTTCCCGATCCAGGCTGCCGTCCTGCCGGACGCGCTGGCCGGACGGGACATCCTCGGCCGCGGCCGCACCGGCTCCGGCAAGACCCTCGGCTTCAGCATCCCGCTCGTCGCCCGGCTGGCCGATGGCTACACCAGCGCCGGCCGGCCACGCGGCCTGGTGCTCGTGCCCACCCGCGAGCTCGCCAGCCAGGTCCAGGACGTGCTCGTGCCCCTAGCGCGCGCGGCCGGCCTGACAGTCGGCACGATCTTTGGGGGCACCTCGCAGAAGCCGCAGGTGGCGGCTCTGCACAACCGCGTCGACGTCATCGTGGCCTGTCCCGGCCGGCTTGCCGACCTGATCGACCAGGGCCACTGTCATCTCGGCGACGTCGAGGTCAGCGTGGTCGACGAAGCCGACCACATGGCTGATCTCGGCTTCCTGCCGACCGTGCGGCGGCTGCTGGACCTCACTCCGGCTGACGGGCAGCGCATGCTCTTCTCCGCCACCCTCGACGGCGCCGTGGACGTTCTGGTTCGCCGGTTCCTCAGCAGCCCGGCCAGGCACTCCGTCGACCCGCCCGCGGCGCCCGCGGCGCTCGTCCATCACCTGCTCACGATCTCGGCCGCCGACCGCACCGCGGTCGTCGCCGCGCTGGCCGGCGGCAATAACCGCGCGCTGATCTTCACCCGGACCAAGCACGGCGCCCACAAGCTGGCCCGGCAGCTGGCCATAGCCCGCGTCCCCGCGACTGAGCTGCACGGCAATCTCGCCCAGAACGCTCGCGAGCGTAATCTCGCGTCGTTCTCGTCCGGCGAGATCCGCGTCATGGTCGCCACTGACATCGCTGCCCGCGGCATTCACGTCGACAGCATCGACCTGGTCATCCACGCGGACACGCCCGCTGAGCACAAGGCCTACCTGCACCGCTCGGGCCGTACCGCCCGTGCCGGAGCGGACGGAGTTGTCGTCACGCTGCAGACGGAGGCGCAGGCCCGTGAGGTGCGGGCCCTGATGAGCCGGGCGGGCGTGGTCCCGCTGACCGCGACCGTGACGCCCGGTTCCGCCGTGCTCCAGGCGATCGCCGGGCCGCCGGCCAAGCGCGTCGCGCCGCCGCCGAGGCCGCAGGCCGCCGCCCCGGTCGCTGCCGCAGCGGCCAGCCAGGCCTACGGCAGCGCCGCCGTGGCCATGTCAGCCGGTTACGGCCGCCGCCGTCATCGCTCGTCCCGTCCGTAGTCCCGGCCGGAGGCACCGCCTGGCGGCACCGGATGGCCCGGCCGGTGGCCAGCATGCGGGAGGATGGACGGCAGGCAGTACAGCCGGGCCCGCGTTCGCGGGAACGTGCCGACATGTCCGCCCGTACGCCAGTAAAGGCAGGCGAGAAATATGAGCGCGCCAGACGTGTGGGTGGTCAAGGACGACGGCGGCGACATCGTCCGGGCCACCGCCATCGCCGCAGTCGGCCGTGACTACAACGGCAACATCACAGTCCGGCTGCTGGGGGGCGACCAGGCCCTCATCACCCTGTTGGTCGGCCACTCCCCGGATCACAGTCACACGCCCGAGGACTTCCACCGGCAGCTGGTCAAGGTGATCTCCGGGCTCTCGGACACCGCTGAGCCGGCGGTGGTCCGGCCCTCGCACGATCCCGAGCGCGGCTGGCAGTGGCAGGTCGAGCGGCTCTAGCCGGGCCGTCGGGATGTCGCGGGCCGCTGTCGCGTCAGGCAGCCGCGCTGGCGGCTGTGCTGGCGGAGGGCGGAGCTGTCGTCCAGGGTCGCAGCGCCAGGGCCACGGCCGGGAAGATCAGGACCGACAGCAGGCTGGCACCGACCAGGGCCGCTGAGGTGGCCGGCGTGAGCAGGTGCAGGCTCTGGCCGACCTCGGCGACCACGACAGGGAAGGTCAGTGTCGTGGCCTGCAGCAGCCCGGCCGCCAGCGCGGGCCTGGCGCCGAGCCTGCGGCGGTAGATCAGCGCCGGAAGGGCGCGGGCAATCAGGATGCCGGCCAGCACGGCGGGCATGAGCGCCAGGGACGAGGTGCTGGCGAACAGCGACCTCAGGTCGAACCGCACACCGGTGACGATGAAGAACACCGGCACGAGGAACCCGAACCCGATAGCGAACAGCTTGTCCCGGTAGCGGTCCTGGGTCGGCCGGTCGTCGCTGTCGGCGATGTTCAGCACCACGCCCCCCACGAACGCGCCCAGCAGGGCGTCGACGCCGAACTCATGCGCGATCGCGGCAAACGCCAGCAGGATGACGAAGCCGCCGCGGACCCGCAGCTGCGATGTCGACTGGTCGGTGGCCAGCAGGGCGCGGCGCAGCCACGGCGACTGCCACATCCGGCGCAGGCCGATGGCACCGAGAATGGCGGCGACGCCGAGTGCGGCGACGTAGGCGACCTGCACCCAGGTCGACTCCGGCTGGGCGGAGAACAGCACCGTGAGCAGCAGCAGCGCCCCGAACTCACCGACCGAGCCGGCCATGATCACGACCTGGCCGAAGTCGGTGTCGATCTCGCCTGAGTCCCGCAGCACCGGCACCATGACCCCGAGCGAGCTTGCCGTGACCGCGAGCGCGAGCAGCCGGACGTCGGCGCCGTGGCTGATCGAGCGGAGTGCGAAGGCGACCGGGATCGCGAGTACCAGGCTCGCGACGAAGCTCGCGCCGGTGAGCCGGAAGGTAGGCCCGCGGAACCGCTCGACCTCGATCTCCTGCCCGGCCAGGAACAGCAGGAAGCCGAAGCCGAGCAGGTACAGGACATACACCCCGCCTGTCGGCTGGACCAGATCCAGGCCCTGCGGCCCGATCGCGATCCCGGCCAGCACCTCCAGCACCACCGGCGGCACCACTCGCCCCGGGATCAGCCTGGCAGCCAGCGGAGCGGCGAACGCCGCCACCGCGAGCGCGAGCAGCCCCCCGAACTGAACGCTCACCCATTCCCCCCGCGCGGCTTCCTACCCTGGCGGCCCCGCACGCAAGCCGCGCTGACCTGGAGGCTGGCCGGTGCCGGGCTCAGGAGTGGTGCGGCAGGCTGGCGAGCCAGGCCGCGCTCACCGAGTCGAGGTCGACCGCGTCGGACGGAAGGCCGAGCACTCCGGCCGGCCCGCGGATCTCCGCACTGGTCTGCTGCTGCTGGATGGGCACCACGCCCGACCAGCCGCCGAATGGCGTCGTCATGCGAGTGAGCAGGGGGTAGCCGGCCGGATAGGCGGCCGGGAAGCGGCTCCCTGCCGTCGGCGCCTCGCCATTCTGCAGCGGGTACCGGCTGAACGACGAGCTGCCGCCCATGACGGACTGCCAGCCCGAGGCATAGCTGTAGACGACGGGCGTCTGCCCCAGGGCGGTGACGCGGCGGATCAGCCCGGCGGTCAGGCGGACCGACGGGCCCGGCTCGATGTCAAGCACGGCGAAGCTCAGGTGCGCCCGCAGCGGCGCGGGCAGCCCGCTGATCGCGGCCGGCAGGCAGCTGACGTTGCGCGTGTACACGGCGTAGTCGAGGCCGGCCTGGTAGGCATCGCGGAGCTGGGCGACTGCCGCGGGGTCGAGCGCGCAGGCGCTGACCGGCCGCGCGCAGCCGGCGCCCGAGCATTCTGAGGACCAGCGGACCGGGTCAGTGATGAAGACCCGGAACCCGTCGGCCCTGATGGTGCGCCAGTCGGCCGGGCTGAAGCTGTCCCCGGTGCCCACAGAGACACCTGCCTCGTCAAAGCCCTTGACCGCCTGCATCGCCGGGGCAGGCTGACCTCGCGGGCCGGCCACCGCCCAGATGGCCGACGCGCCCCCGATGACGACCGCGATCGCCGCGGCCGCGCCGACGATTCGTCGTGATCGCCTGGTCAAGCGCCTCGATTGCCTGGGAAAGTTGCTGCCCCCCGTCAGCGGACTGCCAGCGCGCTGCTAGGTAGCACGCGCCCTGGCCCTGCCGTTATCCAGTCCTGCCCCGTTTGCCAGTGCATCAAGCGAGTGCATGAAGCCGATGCATGAAGACGGGCAGGCAGGGCAGCTCAGGTGGACACACCAGGCGGCCAGCCAATGACCTGGCCGCCGCCGGAGGTAACTCATGGGATTCATGGACAAGTTCAGGAACAGGTTCCAGATGGGCCGCGGCCGGGCCAAGCAGGACGTCGGCCGCGCGACCGGGGACCGGTCCCTGGAGGCAGAAGGACAGGCTGACCGGGTGAGCGGCAGCGTCAAGCAGGTCGGCGAGCAGGCGAAGGACGCCGGCCGCAACGTCAAGGACGCGTTCGGCCACTAACCAGCGCCTGGCCTGGGTATTCCCGCGGCAGCCGAAGGTGGCAAGTGTCATATTCGGCTGCCGGCGGATGGGCTGGCCTCTCTGGCTCAGTTGTACTTGCTAAAGCTCACTACGACCGAGCCCCCCATAGCCACGCCCGATACTGCTAGTCGCGACTCCCGCGAAGCGCTGAGGGCGGGCACGAGAGGCGTCCCCCTCCGATGAAAGTCACCCCGATCGCAGTAGCAGCCATCGTCCCCGCGGTCATTGCCGGAGCCGCCTTCAGCGCGGTTCCGTTCGCGCAGGCAGCAGCCGCGCCGACAGCCGCGCACACGACGGCCAGGCATGTGACCCACGTCGCGGCGCCGCAGGACAAGGCACACAAGTCCGCCCATGAGGCCGTCCGCACGGCCGCCAGGCACCACCACCGCCACCACGCGCACGCGGCCACGGCAGCCAGTGCCGGCACGAGCGCCAGCACGCAGCAGTCGGCTGCGAGCGCCAGCACCGGCCAGCAGAGCGCGGCCACCTCGGGCCCGGCCGTGACGGCCGGCGAGCCCTCGTTCGAGCAGTGCGTGGCCTGGCGCGAGAGCGGCGACACCCCGACCGACCCGGACGGCCTGTTCGGCATCCTGCCGTCTACCTGGGCCGAGCTGGGCTATTCCGGGACGGCGGGCCAGGCATCCGTCGCCCAGCAGGACGTGGCGTTCCAGCGGCTGTACGCCGAGTACGGCGCGCAGCCGTGGGCACCGTCCGACGGCTGCTAGCCCGCCAGGTGAAGGATTCCGGCAGACCCGGAGCTGATTCCAGCTCCGGGTCTGTTTGCGCTGGTCATGGGCCATTATTCCCGGTACTTGCGAGAGTGAGCTGTTTCATACTTGGTGCGTTCCCCGGGCAAAATGCCCTTCCGGCTGTATGTACTGGCGGTTGCTTACTGACGGTTAGTGCCGGTACGGGCCAGGGCGTCGTGCCCCGCCCGGGGAGAGGAGCCGCCGAGCGCCGACACGGTCGCGACCCCCGTCGCGAGCATGTCCTGACCATGACCATGACCATGACTCCCCGAGAGCCATGGCGCTCTAGTCACGCTCAACATCGTGAGTCGCGGTACGCCGCGAAGCGCTGAGGGCGGACGAAGGAGGCTCACCCCTCCCATGAAATTCACGCATATCGCAACTGCCGCGGTGGTGCCGGCCGCAATCGCCGGCGCCGCCATCTCGCTCGGTGCTACTGGCCACGCGGCGGCCACGAATCCGGCACCGGGCAAGGCCCAGCACACCGCGGGCCGGGCACCCGCGCGGGTGACGGCAGCGGGGTCAGCGACCGCGCGCGGTACGTCGGCTCAGCCGGGCGCCCGGGTCTGGGTCACCGTCCGGGCCGGCGACACGCTCAGCGGCATCGCCGCCGCCCATCACATGACCTGGCAGGCGATCTACGCCACGCCGCCGAACACCCGGGTCCTGCACGATCCGAACGTGCTGCTCGCCGGCGAGCGCCTGCGCATCCCCGCGGACCCGAAACTGCGGGCTGCTCAGTTCGAGGCGAAGTACGCCGCCGGGCTGAAGCGGCAGGACGCTGCTTCCGGCGGCCAGGCCAGTGCGGGGCAGGCACCGGCGGCCACGCAGCAGGCACCTGCCGCACAGTCCGGCGCCGGCGGCGCGTCGGTCACGGCGGGCGAGTCCGCGTTCGAGCAGTGCGTCGCCTGGCGCGAGAGCAGCGACACGCCGACGGACCGGGACGGGCTGTTCGGGCTCCTGCCCTCGACGTGGCAGTCGCTGGGGTACTCCGGCACCGCGGGCGAGGCGTCCGTGGCGGTGCAGAAGCAGGCGTTCAGCCGCCTGTACGCGGAAGACGGCACGGCGCCGTGGGCGCCCTATGACGGCTGCTAGCAGCTAGCACCCGTCCCGGCATGACCCTCCGGCCCTGGCCGTCCGCGGACGGCCAGGGCCGGAGGCATGCAGGCAGGCGGCCGGTCAGCTGAACTCGGCGATGACCTCGGAGGCGGACATCGGCTTGGAGAACATCGGGTAGTCGTAGCTGATCGCGTTCTCGTGCTCAGGAACGGACGTCGCTGCCGTGCAGTCGGTCAGCGTGATGACCTGATAGCCGTTCTCGTAGCCGGAGCGCATCGTGGACTCGACGCAGCAGTTGGTGAGAAAGCCGCCGAGCACGATCGTGGTGATGCCCTTGCTGCGCAGGATGAAGTCCAGGTTCGTGCTGGCAAACGTGTCCAGGCCGCGCTTGCCCTCGATGACGATGTCGCCGGGCTGCGGCGCGAGCGAGTCGACGATGGCGGCACCCCAGGTGTCCTTGACGAACGCGCTGCCGTCGACTACCCCCTTCAGAATCCCGTACGGGTGCTTGCTCAGCTCGTTGTAGCCCGCGGCGAAGGTGATCGGCGCGTGCATGATGGTGGCGCCGGCGGCACGGGCGGCCTCGACGACCTCCCTCGTGTTGGCCAGCATGTTGGTCTTGTCCATCACCTCGGCGACCGCGCCGTGCAGCGCCCCGCCGTCGGAGGTGAACTCGTTCTGGTACTCGATCAGCACGACTGCGGTAGTAGCCGGGTCCAGCGACATGGGGATCCTCTCCTGCGGATGAGGCGCCGTGGCGCCCTTGCATCTGGCCAGTAGTCACAACGCTAACTCTTCCGGCCAACACGTCCGGAATCTGGCGGCGGATCTCCCCCCGGCAGCGCCCCGAGTGCGGAATACTGACCTGCAATCTGCATACTGCAACTTCCCGGCGGCCCGGATCACGAGAGGCGGAGCGATGCGCGACCCGCAGTCAGGCCGGCCTGTCACTGGCTGGCTTGCGGCCGACCTGCCCGGCTGGGCCCGGTGCCTGTCGCCGCGTTCCGGGCACCGCCGTAGCTGCGCGGACTTAGCGCCGCCGGTCGCGGCGCAGGAACCGCTGCCGCGCACTGACGCCGAGCGGCAGCAGCGGCAGGAGCGGGTCATCCGCGAGCTCGTCGACGCCACCACCGAGTTACTGGCGGAGCTAGCCGACAGATACCCGCAGCTGGGGCGGAGCCGGCTGCGGGTTGTCGGCGATCCGGAGCAGGCGCGCCGGCCGGAGCACTCGCAGCCGCTCGCCGACGTGATCCAGCTCCGCGGCCGGCAGTAACCGCCACCACGGATCACGGGTCCGGCTCGCGGGTCCGGGCTCGCGGATCCGGGCTCGCGGTCTGGGCTCGGCTCAGCGACCGCGCTGGAACTGTCAGACGCCGCCGCTAGCGTGAGTGCGTGATGACCGCGATCGACTACGCGTCGCCCGGCCCGCTGACTGACCTGACGAGAGTGACTGCCTCGGCGCTGGCCGGGGTGCCTGATGATCCGCTGGAGATCTGCCGCCTCGTTCCCGGCCTTGTCATCCATCCGCTGGCAACCGACGGACTCGGGCTGCGAGCCGAGCGGTTCGACGAGAACCAGCTCCGGCCGGCCGCCGCGATCGTCGCGGCGCTGCTGGCCCTCGACCCGGCTCCGCTCGAGGTGCCGCGGGAGGAGGCCAGCCGCGTTGTCGGCACGTGCCGTCACTTCGCGGTACTCGCCTGCGCGCTGCTGCGCTACCGGGGGATCGCCGCCCGCGCCCGGTGCGGCTTCGGCACGTATTTTCAGCCGGGCCAGGGCCTTGATCACTGGGTCACCGAGTACTGGCATTCCGGCGACGGCCGGTGGGTGCGCGCGGACGTCCAGCATCTTTCGGAGTCGTTCACCGAGCACCCCGAGGACGTGCGGCCCGGCGAGTTCCTGACCGGCGGTGAAGCGTGGGCCGCGTACCGGGCCGGCACCGCGGACGGCGCGGCCTTCGGCGTCGACGGGACGGAGAACTTCGGGCCGGCCGAGATCCGCGGCAACGTGATCAGGGACCTCGCCGCGCTCGCCAAGACCGAGATGCTCCCGTGGGATGAGTGGGGTCGCATGACGGCGTCCTACCGCGGGGAGACCGGCGACGACTACGACGAGCTGATGGACGAGGTCGCTGCTGTCTGCGCCGCGGCTGAGCCGGCGGCGGTCAGCAGCCTGTATGGCAGCGCGGACCTGCAGGTGCCGCCGGAGCTGATCGGCTGACGGGCGCTACTCGTTGGGCCCTTCCAGTGCCAGCCGGTAGCCGGACGGCGTGCGGGTCAGCAGGCGGCGGTAGCTCCAGCCCGGCGCCGGATTGTTGTGCTCAAGCTCGAAATCGATGCCAGCCGACGTGCACATCTCGATAGCGGCGTCAATGTCGGTAACGCCGATCTGCCAGGTCAGCACACTCGGCGGGTCGTTAGCCATTGCCGTCGACTGAATGCCGAAGTGGATGGTGTCTGTGCCGAACGCAATGAAATCCGGGTACTCAGGACCCTCGTAGATCACCGGGATCCCGAGCCGCTCGTAGAACGCGCGCTCGGCGGGCAGGTCACCTACATTCAGCACAGGTGCCAGCCGGGTGTACATGCCGGCCCGGTTACCGTCCATGTTGCTCCCGACCTTTCATGGTGCCGCCCTGCCCGCCGCCTGACCGGGTAAACGAGACTGGCGCTAGCTCAGCCGGTGACAGCGACCCGGCGGTAGCTGGCCAGGGCGGTCTCCCAGAGTGCCGGCACGTCGATGGTCATCGCGACCAGGGCGTTGCGCCGCGGCGGGGTCGCACGGAAGTCGGTCACGGTCATTCCGGCCGTCCACTGTCCCGCCGTCTCGACCTCGACCCTGGCGGGCTCGAGGCCGAGCAGGTCCGGCCGGGCGAGATAGGCGACAGCACACAGGTCGTGGACGGCCGGGTCGATGCTGTACGAGTCCGCCGGGCCCGGCAGCTCCGCCACCCGGTCGCCGCCCGCGTGACTGCCCAGGCAGGGCAGCAGCAGGTCGGTGCCAAGCCGGCCAAGCGCGGCGATGCGGGCCGTGACGGCGGCGTCGGCCGTTGCCCGGAGGGTGACATCCAGGCCCACCATCGTGACGCTCCAGCCAGCCCCGAACGCGATGGCAGCCGCCTCCGGATCGGCGGCGATGTTGAACTCGGCCGCGGGCGTCACGTTCCCGCGGCCGCTCGAGCCGCCCATGATGACGAAGTCCAGCACGTTCGCGGCGAGCGCTGGCTGGCGGCGCAGAGCCAGCGCGATGTTTGTCAGCGGGCCCGTGGCGACGAGCGTGACCTCGCCGGGCGCTGCCAGCGCGGTGTCGATGATGAAGTCGGTCGCGTGACCCGGCCGCGGCGCTGCGGCCGGCGGCGGCAGCCGGGCGCCGCGCAGCCCGTCGTCCCCGTGGACGTGCTCGGCCGTCAGCGGCGGGCGCAGCAGCGGCACGGAGCTGCCGGGCGTGACCGGGATATCGCCCGCCCCGGCGAGCTCCAGCACTCGCAGCGCATTGGCGGTCGTTTTCTCCAGGCTGACATTGCCGGCCACCGTCGTGACCCCGGCCAGGTCGAGGTCAGGGCTGCCGACCGCGAAGGCGATGGCCATGGCGTCATCGGCGCCGGGATCGCAGTCAAGGATGATCGTTCGTGCCATCGGGCTCCGTCGTCAGCGTCAGCCGCAGCGAGGGCAGCGGCGGTGCGCCCGCGGCCAGCAGTGAGCCGACCCGGTCCTGATCGAGGTGCTCGGCCACCAGGTCGGCCAGCCGGTCCAGCCTGGCCTCGCGGATCGCCGCGAACGAGGTGTCCGGCACGACGGTGAAGCGCCGTCCCGCGACCCGTGCCACGTAGCCCAGGTACTCGCGGCGGAAGCTGTCGTTCTCCAGCAGGCCATGCCACACGGTGCCGGCTACTGCCTCGACCCGGCAGCCCTCGTCGGCGAAGAACGGCTCGCCGCCGACGCGGCTCAGCACGCCGTGGTGGATCTCGTAGCCCCGCACGACGACGCCGTCGGCGAGCGTCCGCGCGGGCCTGGCGAGCACCTTGTCGGGGCCGAACGCGGTCCGGACGGGCAGCAGCCCGAGCCCCGGCACCTGGCCGGCGCCGCTCTCCACCTCGTCGTCGATGACCGTGCCCAGCATCTGGTAGCCGCCGCAGATGCCGAGCACCGGCAGCCCGCGCGCGACGTGCCGGGCGATGGCCGCGTCGATGCCGCGCTCCCGGAGCCAGCCGAGGTCGCGCACCGTCGCCCGGCTGCCCGGCAGCACGATCAGGTCCGCGTCGGCGAGCTCGGCAGCCTGGCGGGCGAAGCGGACGATCACGCCGGGCTCGCACGCGAGCGCGTCGGCGTCGGTGTGATTGCTCATCCGCGGGAACGCGATCACGGTCACGCGCAGTACGTCGTCACCGGCCGGCGGCCCGCCCGCCTGCAGGAGCGCCCAGTCGATCCCGTCCTCAGCGTCCACGCCGATGTCCTCGGTGAACGGCAGCACGCCGAGCACGGGCCGGCCGGTGAGCTCCTCGAGCTGGTCCAGGCCTGGCTTGAGCAGGGTCACGTCGCCGCGGAACTTGTTGATGATGAACCCGGCGACCAGCGCCTGATCAGCGGGCTCGAGTACGGCGAGCGTGCCGGCCAGCGACGCGAACACGCCGCCGCGGTCGATGTCACCGACCAGGACCGCTGGGACGCCGGCCGCCCGGGCGAAGCCGAGGTTGACGATGTCGCTGTGCCGCAGGTTGATCTCAGCCGGGCTGCCTGCTCCCTCGCAGATCACCATCTCAAACCGGCGGGCGAGCTCGCGGTAGGAGCTCACGACGATGTCGAGCAGGGCTTCCTGGCGGCCGCCCGCCCAGTAGGCTGCCGCGTCGGTCTCCGCGACCGCATGGCCGAGCACGATCAGCTGGCTGGCGGTGTCGCTGCCGGGCTTGAGCAGGACCGGGTTCATGATCGCTTCCGGCTCGATGCCGCAGGCGCGCGCCTGCGCTGCCTGCGCCCGGCCGATCTCCTCGCCGGCCCGCGTGACGAACGAGTTGAGTGACATGTTCTGGGCCTTGAACGGCGCGACGGCGATACCGCGCCTGGCCAGCCACCGGCACAGGCCCGCAGTGACGACGGACTTGCCCGCATCCGACGTCGTCCCGGCGATCAGCAGCGACCCCACTCGCTGCACACTAGGCCACCGGCCCCGCGGGCCACCGTCCAGGGGCGAAGCTCGCCTCACTGTGACAGTTGCGGTGATTATCGCGGTTGATTCGTCCGTTTCGTTGCCCTGAAACTGTCTTAGGGTTCGGCCGCGGTCTCTTGAAACGGGTTACGGGGCTGACGCCCGCATGGCCAGCAAAGCGACATGCAGGGACAACCGGGACTCCGCGGGCTCCAGGTCCACGCCCAGAACGTCCTCAATCTGGCGCAGCCGCTCGTACATGGTGGGCCGGGCCAGGTGCGCGCGCTTGGCCGCCGCCGCCTTGTTGCCGCCCGCCTCCAGGTAGGCCGTCAGCGCCGGCAGCAGCTGCGTCCCGGCCGCGTCATCGTGCAGCAGCAGCCGGCTGAGCTCGCGCTCGGCGAACGCCTGCACCCGCGGGTCGTCACGCAGCAGGTGCAGCAGCCCGCGGAGCCGGAGGTCGGGCAGCCGGAAGTACGGCGGGCGCGGCCCGGCGCCGGCGAAGGCCCCGGCAGCCTCCAGTCCGGCCCCCGGTCCCGCCCCGGCCCCGGAGCCAGCGCCAGCCGCGGTGCCGGGGCGGGCCGCGGCCTCGGCGACGTGGCCGGCTTCCAGCAGCGAGCGCTGGGCGGCCGTCACGGAGGTAACGGCCGACCCGGCGCCGATGACGTCGTCCTCGCCGAGCCGGGGGCGCAGCCGCACGGCGAGCCGGCTCAGGGCCGCGTCCGGGTCCGATCGCGGCGGCAGCGCCAGCAGGGCCGCGACCCGCTCGTCGTCCAGCGAGCTGACCAGCGCGGGCAGCCGCAGCTGACGGCAGATCTCGGCCACCGCGTCGGCGACGCCGGCCGCCCGGGCCGGCCCGGCCAGCGCCGGGACAGCGGCCGCGGGCAGCGGCCAGCCCGGCGGCGCGCTGCCGGGCGCGAGCCGCACGACCAGTGCCACCAGCAGCCGGCCGGCGACCGGGACGCCGAGCGCCCTCGCCCGTGCCTCCGCCTCGGCCTGGTCGCTGTAGCCGCTGCCGAGAAAGGCGGACAGGATCGTGCGGTGCGCCTGCCGCTCCAGGCTCTCCCGCTGATGATCGAGCAGGCGTCCGAGTGCCAGCGTGGTCGCGGCCCGCTCGATCAGCGCCTCGTCACCCGGCGCCGGCGGTGCGCCGCGGGCCATGATCAGGCGGCCCCAGTCCTCGCCGCGGGCGCCCACCACGGTGACCAGCCAGCCGGACGTGGCGTCGTAACTCGTGCGGCCGGGTGCGCTGACCGCGCGGGACCGGCCGGCGAACCCGGCGAGCAGGCTCGCCGCATCCTGGCCGGCGGGGGCGCAGGCCAGTACCTGGTGAGCCAGGTTGGCCAGGATGACCGGGCAGCCCGCCAGGGCCGCGGCCTGGGCCACGATCTCATCCGCCGGGGCACCGGAGACGGCAAGCTCGGTGAAGACCTGGTGCAGGCGTTCGGCCGACCGCAGCTCAGCCAGCTGGGCGTCGATGATGCGGGCGTGCACGGCCTCAGTGACCTCGATGAACTGAGTCTCGCGCTCCAGCACGATCAGCGGCAGCTGATGGTCGCGGGCCGCGGACACCAGCGCGTCCGGCAGGCTCCGGGAGTACCGGGAGCCGAGCTCGACCGCGAGCGCGCTGACCCCGACGGAGGCCAGATCGGCCACGTACCGGCCGAGCCCGGCCGGGTCATCGGGCAGCGCGATCCCGGTGGACAGCACGAGCTCGCCGCCGCGGAGCAGGTGAGCGGCCTGCGCCAGCTCGATCACGTGCACCCAGCGGACGGGCGCGGTGAGCCGCCCGGCACCCGCGAGCACCCTCGGGGCGCCGCTGCGCACAGGATCGAGTGCGAGCACTTCGGCTACTGTCGGCAGCACGGCAGGCAGGCCTCCGCCCTTACTTGACATGCTGTTGGTCTGGGTCCCAGCTGACTTACACAGCGTAACTTGGCGCGCATCCGGCCTGGCGACAGACTTGGCGGAGGGGGAGCATGGCAGCAGGGCCGCCGCATGCGCGGCGTGCGGACCGCAGAACCACCCGGAAGGCAGACCAGGTCATGGAGCAGGCAGGCACGCACCGCACGCACTGGATCAACGGCAAGCCCTGGACCGGGGAGGCGGGGACTCGCGGCGACATCTACAACCCGGCGACCGGGCGCGTATCCGGGACGGTGGATTACGCGACCGCGGCCGAGGTGGACGCGGCGGTCGCCGCTGCCAGCGCTGCCCTGCCCGGCTGGCGGGAGACGTCGCTGGTGAAGCGGGCCGGGGTGATGTTCGCGTTCCGCGAGCTTGTCCGCAGGCGGCAGGCGGATCTGGCCGCGCTGATCACCGCCGAGCACGGCAAGGTGGCCTCGGACGCGGCCGGCGAGGTGGCACGCGGCCTGGAGGTCGTGGACTTCGCCTGCGGTATCCCGCACCTGCTCAAGGGCGGCTTCTCGGAGAACGTGTCGGCCGGCGTTGACGCCTACTCGATCCGCCAGCCGGTCGGCGTCGTGGCCGGGATCACGCCGTTCAACTTCCCGGCGATGGTGCCGATGTGGATGTTCCCGATCGCCCTGGCCTGCGGCAACACCTTCGTGCTCAAGCCGTCGGAGAAGGACCCGTCGGCCTCGCTGCTGCTCGCCGAGCTGCTGGCCGAGGCGGGCCTGCCCGACGGCGCGTTCAACGTGGTGCACGGCGCCAAGCCGGCCGTGGACGCGCTGCTGGCGCACCCGGACGTGCGGGCGGTGAGCTTCGTCGGCTCGACCCCGATCGCCCGGTACGTCGCGGAGACCGCGACCAACCACGGCAAGCGGGTCCAGGCGCTCGGCGGCGCGAAGAACCACATGGTCGTGCTGCCCGACGCCGACCTTGACCTGGCCGCCGACGCGGCCGTGAACGCCGGGTTCGGCTCGGCCGGGGAGCGCTGCATGGCGATCTCGGTGGTGGTCGCGGTGGACCCGATCGGCGACGAGCTGGTCGGCAAGATCGCCGAGCGCATCGCCGGGCTGACGGTCGGTCCCGGCGACGCCGAGGGCTCGGAGATGGGCCCGCTGGTCACCCGCGAGCACCGGGACAAGGTGGCGGGCTACCTGGACACCGGGGTCGCTGACGGTGCCACGCTGGCCGTCGACGGCCGCACTCATCCGGTGACCGGCGGCGCGTCCGAGGGGTTCTGGCTCGGCCCGACCGTCCTCGACCACGTGACCCCGCAGATGGGCGCCTACCAGGACGAGATCTTCGGCCCGGTGCTGTCGGTGGTGCGCGCGGCCAGCTACGCCGATGCGCTGGCGGTGATCAACGGCAGCCCGTACGGCAACGGAACCGCGATCTTCACCAACGACGGGGGAGCGGCCCGCCGCTTCACCCACGAGGTCGAGGTCGGCATGGTCGGGGTCAACGTCCCGATCCCGGTGCCGATGGCGTTCTACTCCTTCGGCGGCTGGAAGTCCTCGCTGTTCGGCGACACGCACGTGCACGGCACCGAGGGCGTCCACTTCTACACCAGGGGCAAGGCGGTCACCTCACGCTGGCTTGACCCGAGCCACGGCGGGGTGAACCTCGGCTTCCCCGTCAACCAGTAGCGCGGATCCCGGCTCGCGCGGCCAGACCCCCCTCGGCACAGAAATGAGCGGCACCATGACCGACCACACAGCTGACCCGGAGCGCGGTGCGCGGGTGTACGCGATGGACCGGGAGCACGTGTTCCACTCCTGGTCCGCGCAGAAGGCGCTGACGCCGCTGCCGATCGCGGGCGCCGAGGGCTCGTACTTCTGGGACTACGACGGCAACCGCTACCTGGACTTCTCCAGCCAGCTGGTCAACACCAACATCGGTCATCAGCACCCGAAGGTGACCGCGGCCATCGCGGCGCAAGCAGGCCGGCTGGCCACCATCGCGCCGCAGCACGCCAACGAGGCCCGCGGCGAGGCAGCCACGCGGCTGACCGACCTGGCCCCGGACGGCTTCGAGAGGGTGTTCTTCACCAATGGCGGCGCGGACGCCAACGAGAACGCCATCCGGATGGCGCGGCTGCACACCGGCCGCACGAAGGTTCTCAGCTTCTACCGCTCCTACCACGGCAACACCGGCGCGGCGATCACCTCCACCGGCGACCCGCGGCGGTGGCCGAACGAGTTCGCGATCGGGCACGTGCACTTCTTCGGCCCGTACCTGTACCGCTCGGCGTTCTGGGCGGCCACGCCCGAGCAGGAGTGCGAGCGCGCTCTTGCTCACCTGGAGCAGGTCATCCAGATGGAGGGCCCGGACACTATCGCCGCGGTGCTGCTGGAGTCGATCGTGGGCACCGCGGGCGTGCTGATCCCGCCGGCCGGCTACCTGGCGGGGGTGCGGAGGCTGTGCGACCGGTACGGCATCGTCTACATCGCCGATGAGGTGATGTGCGGGTTCGGCCGGGCCGGGCGCTGGTTCGCGTTCGAGGACCATGACGTCGTGCCTGACCTCATCGTGTTCGCGAAAGGCTCGAACTCCGGCTACGTCCCGGCCGGCGGCGTGATCATCTCCGATCCGATCGCTGCCACGTTCGACGGGCGAGTCTTCCCCGGCGGCCTGACCTACTCCGGCCACCCGCTCGCGTGTGCGTCCATCGTCGCGACCATCGACGCGATGAAAGACGAAGACATTATCGGGAACGCGGCCCGGATCGGCGCGGACGTACTCGGCCCCGGGCTGCGTGAGCTGGCCGAGCGCCATCCGGTGATCGGCGAGGTCCGCGGCACCGCGGTGTTCTGGGCACTCGACCTGGTTTCGAACCGGGATACACGGGAGATGCTCGCGCCCTACGGCGGCGGCTCGCCGGCCATGACCACGCTGGTCGCGGAGTGCAGGGCGCGCGGCCTGATGCCGTTCACCAACTACAACCGGCTGCACGTCGTGCCGCCGTGCACCATCTCGGAGTCCGAGGCCAAGGAAGGGCTGTCCATCCTGGACGAGGCGCTGGCCGCCATCGGCCAGTTCTACCAGGGCTAGCCGCCCGCGACCGGCCCGGATCGGGGGTTTACCGCTGAGCGAATACGGCGGGCCGGCGCCGGACGTTTCGCCGCTCTCGCGGCCCGGGTAAGCCTCGCTCTGACTCTGAGTTCAGAGGTTCTGCGCTCGGCGCACGGGGACTCATCGCGCTAACGGGGCTCGCGCGACAGTCGGGATGACATTGCCCGATTCCCGCCAGTTCGTGCGCAGCTGGCGCCACGCCGTCGCCGCCGTAGCCCGCCATGACCTCTCGCGGATAGGAACCATGACTGACTCAGTCCGGCTGCACCGCCCGGTCAAGGCTGCCAGCGTCTCCGCCACCGGCGGCCGGTCGGTCCGGTTGCTCGGCTGGCTCGCCGGCCTCGGCATCGGCAGCTCGATCCTGATCATGATCGGCGCCTCGCTTGTCCGGCAGGACTGGATGTACCCGCCGGTGGCCATGCCTGCGTCCGGCCCGCCCTTCGAGCTGCACGTGCATGTGGCCGGGCGCATCGTCGCGCTGGCCCTGTGGCTGGCTGCGCTGCTGGCCGTCGGCGGCATCACGGCCGGGCTGGTCGCGGCGCGCCGGGGCGCGTCCGGCCCGATCCGGCTGATTCTCATCACTGCGGTGACCGCGGCCCTGATCCTGGCGCTGCTGCCGCCCGCCGGGTCAACCGACGCGCTCGACTATGCCTCGTACGGGCGCCTGGCCCTGCTCGGCGACAACCCGTACGTGGCGACGCCGATCTACCTGCGCCTGACTGATCCGGTATTCGGCGTGTCCATCCCGATTCACTGGCAGCATCAGGTCAGCCTCTACGGCCCGGCCGCCACTATCGAGCAGTACCTGGCCGCCAGGCTGGGCGGGAACTCGATGGCCAGGGTGGTCTTCTGGCTGAAGCTGTGGAACGCGCTGGCTTTCGGCGCGGTCGCGTTCGTGCTCGACCGGGTGCTGCGCCGCAGCCCGGCCGCGCGGCTGCGGGCGCACCTGCTGTGGACCGTGAACCCGCTGCTGCTGTGGGGCCTCATCGCGGCCGGCCACCTGGACGTGCTGGCCGCCGGCGTCGGGGTCGTCGGCCTGCTCGTCCTCGGCCGGCAGCAGCCTGGCGAGCGGCCGCAGATCTGGCGCGCCCTGGCGGCCGGTGCCCTGATCGGGCTCGCAGCCGATATCAAGATCGACTACATGCTGTTTGCCATCGGCCTGGCCTGGGCGCTGCGCCGGTCGCTGCCGGCCCTCCTGGCGGCTGCGGCCGGGGCGCTGGCCATTCTGGGTCCCACCTACGCCTGGCTCGGCAAGCCCGCCTTCCAGGCACTGTTCGCGCGCCGGGACAAGACCACCCAGGACAGCTTCTACCGCTTCGCCGACCTGACGAACTGGAAGTACCTGATCGTCCTCTCCGCGCTGCTGTCGATCGGCATGGCCGTCCTGCTGCTCTGGCGCATGCCCGCGGGTGACCGGCTCCGCCCGGCCGTCCGGCCGGCGCTGGCGCTGAGCGTGGCCTGGCTGCTGGTCTGGCCGTACACGCTGCCGTGGTACGACGCCATGATCATCTGCGTCCTCGTGCTCTTCCCGGCCTCGCGGCTGGACTGGCTGATCCTGGCCCGGCTCGGCGCGGCCACGATCGCGAACATGCCGGGGGACCCGTCCGGCGTGCCTGGCCGCGCGCTGCGGGACTTCGATGTATTCCTCGTGCACGGGCTGGCGCCCGCGGTCCTGCTGGCCGTGACCGCCGGGGTGGTGGTGCTGGCCGTAACCGGGCGCTGGGGCGTGCAGCCGTGGCCCGGCCCGGAGATCGCGGCCGGTAAGCAGGCCTACCCGGCCGCGGAGGCGAACACCGGCTCGTAGCCACCGGACTGCCCGGCGGCGGTCGGGTGGTAGGACTCGCCGAGATCGAGGAAGTTGACCGAGTGCAGCCAGCTGCCGGAGTCGCAGATCTCGTGCCCCGCGAACGCGCCCCGAACGTCGGCGTACACGTCGCCGTACCGTCCCGCTGCCGCCTTGAGCTGCCCGTCCAGATCGGCCGCGGCCGCGTTGAGGTCCGTCCGGTCGGTCGTGCTGAGCCCGATGCAGCCGGATGACCTGGACAGGTCGTACAGCTCGGGGTAGCCGAGCACGACGACCCTGGCGTCCGGCGCGTCGGCGGCGATGTCCGCAAGGACTGCGTTCAGGTCGCCGGGCAGCTCGCTGGTCATCTCCGACTCGGCGGTGTCGACAGCGCTGACGCAGCTGCTGGTGGACTCGAGCACACACGTCGTCATCACGCTGGAGAAGCCGACGTCATTGCCGCCGACCGTGATCGAGACCAGGGTGATGGCGCTGCTGAGCGCCGACAGCTGGCTGCTGATGACCGTGCTCGTCGTCGCGCCCGAGCAGGCCGCGAAGGTGAAGCTGGCCGGGTCATTCGCGCTGGCCCACAGTTCCGGGTAGGCGTTCGTGCTGCGGTCGCAGGACCCGGAGGAGCCGAGGTAGCTCCCGGCACCCACGCCGGAGGAGTAGGAGTCACCCAGCGCCACGTAGTGGATGGCGGTCTGCGCGCTGGCCGGCACCGCCACCGCCAGTGACAGGACGGCCGCAGCGGATGCGACGATGACGGCGATAAGGAAGCGGAAATGACGGGCAACATGCGTCTGCATCGGCGCTCCAGCTGCGGGCTATGCGATTGTCTACTTCTGAGTAACATTGGCCGCTCAGGACGTCAAGATGCAGTATGCGCAGCGGCAGCGCCGCCGGCACCGGGCAGGAAGGCGAGGACCAGTGGCACTGGAGATCACGCGGCTGACGCTGGCGACCCTTCGGGGCGTGGACGGGCTCGACTGGCCGGTGCACGGTTTCATCGTGCGCTTCCCCGGCGGTGCGGCGCTCGTCGATACCGGCGTGGGCGGACCGCAGCGATGGCTCGATGACTGGCGCGTCGTCAACCGCTCGGTTGCCGACGCGCTGGAGGAGCAGGACATGACGCCCGGCGACATCGGGATGGTCATCAACACTCATCTGCACTTCGACCACTGCGGCCAGAACGCCGTCTTCAAGCACGCGGCCTTCTACGTGCAGCGGGCCGAGCTGGACCGGGCCCGGCGGGAGTCGCCGGAGCTCGCCAGCTGGTTCGACTTCATGAACGCGAGATTCGAGCTGCTCGACGGCGACGCCGAGGTGCTGCCCGGCCTGCGGGTGATCGCCACGCCGGGCCACACCGTCGGTCATCAGTCAGTGGTCGTCGAGTCGGCCGACGGCCTGTCCGACGTCCTGGTCGGCGATGCCGCCTACACGCCGCGGCAGTACCTGGAACCGGATAGCGATGACCTCCCGGACGGGCAGGCCAGCGACGTCACGGCCTGGCGGGCATCCGTCGGCCGGATCCGCTCAGCGGCGCCCGACCGGGTCCACTTCTGCCACAACACCGAGATCATCCACTCGTAGCGCCGGTGTGCGGGACGTCGCTCAGAGCGCGGCGAAAGCGTCTTCCAGGATCCCGAGTCCCTCGGTGAGCAGGCCCTGGCCGATGACCAGCGGAGGCAGCAGGCGCAGGACGTTCCCGTAGGTCCCGCAGGTCAGGACGATCATCCCGTTGCCATGGCAGGTCTTGGCCACCCTGGCCGCCGCCGCCGCGTCCGGCTCGGTGGTCCCTGGCTTGACGAGCTCGATCGCGAGCATCGCGCCGCGGCCGCGGACGTCCCCGATAACGGGATTCGCCTCGGCGAGCGAGCGAAGCCGGGGCAGCATGATCGTCTCGATCGCGCGGGCCGCGGCGGGCAGGTCTTCCTTCTCCATGGTGTCGATGGCGCCGAGCGCGGCCGCGCAGGCGACTGGATTGCCGCCGTAGGTCCCGCCGAGGCCGCCCGGGTGGACGGCGTCCATGAGCTCGGCCCGGCCGGTGACCCCGGCCAGCGGCAGGCCGCCCGCGATGCCCTTCGCGGTGGCGACCAGGTCAGGCACGACGCCCTCGTGGTCGCAGGCAAACCAGTCGCCCGTCCGGCAGAAGCCGGACTGGATCTCGTCGGCGACGAAGACGATGCCGTTCGCCCGGCAGTACTCGGCCAGGCCCGGCAGGAAGCCGTCCGGCGGCACGATGAAGCCGCCCTCGCCCTGGATCGGCTCGATCACGACGGCGGCGACGTTCTCCTCGCCGACCTGCGCGTGAATGAGGTTCGTGATCACGCTCAGCGCTTCCTCAGCGCACCGGGCGGGACCGCCCGGCCAGCGGAACGGGTAGGCCATCGGGACCCGGTACACCTCGCCGGCAAACGGGCCGAAGCCCTCCTTGTAGGGCATGTTCTTGGCGGTCATCGCCATCGTCAGGTTCGTCCGGCCGTGGTAGGCGTGGTCGAACACGACCACGGCGTCCCGGCCGGTGGCGTGCCGGGCGATCTTGACGGCGTTCTCGACGGCCTCGGCACCGGAGTTGAACAGCGCCGACCGCTTCTCGAATGAGCCCGGAGTCAGCCGGTTGAGCTGCTCGCACACCTCCACGTAGCCCTCGTACGGTGCGACCATGAAGCAGGTATGGGTGAACTGGGCCACCTGCTCGGCGACCCGGCTCACGACCAGGTCGGCGCTGTTGCCGACGGAGGTGACGGCGATGCCGGAGCCGAAGTCGATGAGTGAGTTGCCGTCGGCGTCGACCACCACGCCGCCGCCCGCCGCAGTGACGAAGACCGGCAGGACATGGCTGAGGCCGCGGGCCACGCTGCGCTGCCTGCGCTCGAAAAGCTCGCGCGAGCGAGGGCCGGGAATCTCGGTGACGAGGTTGCGGCGCTGGGGCAGCGACGGACCGCCAATAGGCGCGGAATCAGGGCTCATAGCAGTGACAATAGCCCGCCGCGCGGCGCTTTGCCCGCCCGGCATCGGCGTCAGCTGAAGCGGCGGAGCCACCCGGTCGGGGCGCCGGAGTAGCTGGCAGGGGCAGGTCCCGCGCCGGCGAAATGGATGAAGTGACTGGGCCAGGGCTGCCAGCTGTTTGCTGGGAAGCCCGCATTGATCCGCGTCCAGTCGAAGCCGTTCACATCGGAGCCGATGTGCTGCTGGGAGATGATGATGTAGCTGTCCCGCGGGCCGACCGCCTCGACAACCGCGACATGCCCTTCCGGCCCCATGCCGTAGCTGCCGCCATCCCACTCGGCCACGGCGCCCACGGCCGGGACGTGGTTGACGGTTATCCCGTGCGCGGCCGCGCTGACCGCCCACTGGCCGGCATTCCCGAGCAGGTAATCCGGCGTCGGAACCCTGAACACGGTGGACTCCACAAAGGCGACGTAGTTCGTGCACTCGTTGCCTGCGGTCATCCGCCAGTACGACGTGCCGCTCCTGGTGGCGTAACCGTAGTTCGGGTCGCCGAGCCGGGCGCAGGCTGAGTAGCCCGAGCACAGGACCACTGACGGGGCCTGCCTTGCCGCCGGCGAGGCGGCGGCGGCCACAGGGATGGCAGCGGCGCCGGTGGCCAGTGCCGCGATAAGCACCGTCACCACTGGCGCGCCGCGCAGCGCCCGGCCGAGCCGGCGGCCGGCGGAGAGGTCCTGACCAGCGCGTTCGTGTGGCAAGGCTGCGTCCTTTCTGCCGGGCCGCCGGTGTCAGTGCCGGCGGTGGTGCCGGTGGTGCCGACGGTGTTGATGACCGTGGTGCCGGTGGTGCGGGCGCCGGTGACGGCGGTGGTGACGACTGTGACGCCGGCCGAGCCGGAAGTGAATGAACTGGCTGGGCCACGACTCCCATGCCCGGGCCGGGAACCCGGCATTGATCCGGGTCCACTCGTAGCCGTTCGCGACGCCTCGCAGGTGCTGCTGCGAGACGACGATGTACCGGTGCCGGGGGCCGACTCGCTCGACGACGGCGACATGGCCGTCCGGTCCGATGCCGTAGGCGCCGCCGTCCCAGACGGCCACCGAGCCGACGCTCGGCACCTTGCTGACCGTGACGCCGTGCGCGGCGGCTGCGGTCGGCCACTGGTAGGCGTTCCCCAGCCGGTAGCCGGGCGTGGCGACGCGAAAGTACCTCGCCTCGACGTAGGCCACGTAGTTGGTGCACTCGTTCCCGGCGTCCATGCGCCAGTAGGACGACCGGCCATGCTCCCCGTAGCCGTAGCTGTCGTAGCCGGCCCGGTCGCAGCCTCGGTATCCCGAGCACAGCACCACGGACGGTACCGCCGCGGCACCGCGGCCGGCCACGGCCGCAGCGGACACCGGAACGGCGCCGAGGCTCAGGGCAGCCAGCAGGACCGCCAGGACAATGATCCGGCCGCGGCGACGGCCGGGTCCGGCGGTGCGTTCGTCCTGCGGGTTGCGACCGAGCGACATGGCTATCCTCCTCGGGCTGACCCGGAGGCCAGCGGGAGATGGATGAGGCTTGCCGACTGCAGAGTGGCTGAACGGGTGCCCTGCGGTAGCGCGTGTCGTGCGGTAGCGCGGGTAGTGCGGTAGCGCGGGTAGTGGCGGTCAGTCCGTCGGGCAGATCTGCCTTGCCAGTGCTTCGGGAGGGGGTGTACCCGGAGCCGCCGGCTGAGATTGCAGGGCCCGCGAGATTTTACTTTTTGTGCCGCCTGGTACCGGCCTGGCCCTGGCCGCCTGGCGGGCTCGCTGCGATGATTCGCTGGTGGCGCACACTTCCTCTCCGTCCGCTGAGCCCGGACCGCGGACCTGGCCGGCGGCCAGGCGGCCGGTCATCGCCGGGCTGGGCCTGACCGACCTGGGCAAGGTCTACGGGCGCTCCCCGGCGGACTTCGCCGCCGACGCGGTCCGGCGGGCCGCCGCCGACGCCGGCCTCCGCCTGGCGGACGTGGACGGGCTGCTGACCTCCTCGGGCATGAGCGGCGGCGTCTCGATCGACCTGCAGCGTGACCTGGGCCTGACCGATCTGCGCCTGTTGTCGCATATGCAGGCGTACGGCTCGACGGCGGGCGCGATGGTCCAGGTCGCCTCGATGGCGGTGCAGTCGGGAATGGCCGGCGTGGTGGCGTGCGTGTTCGCCGATAGCCCGCTGCGGCCCGAGCGCGGCGCGGGCGCTGCCTACGGCACCCGGCGCGCGCCGGCCGGGTGGTGGGGGCTGCTCGGAGCCAGCGGCGTGGTCGGCGCGAATCCGATGTACGCACTGGCCGCCCGGCGGCATATGGAGCGATTCGGGACGACCAGCGAGCAGCTGGGCCACATCGCCGTCGCACAGCGCGAGTGGGCGGCGCTGAACCCGGCCGCTCAGCTCCGGGAGCCGATCACGGTCGCTGATCATCAGGCGTCCCGGTGGATCGTCGAGCCGTTCCACCTGCTCGACTGCTGCCTGGTCTCCAATGGCGGCATCGCGGTGATCGTCACCACTGCCGAGCGCGCCGCCGGCCTCGCGCAGCCGCCGGTGCCCGTGCTCGGCTGGGCGCAGGCCCACCCCGGTCACTACCTGCGGCGGAATCCGGACTTCGGGCTCGTCACCGGTGCGGCCTCCGCTGGCCCGGCAGCGCTTGCCATGGCGCAGGTGGCGCTGGCCGAGGTCGACGTGCTTGAGCTGTACGACTGCTACACCTTCACGGTGCTGGTGACGCTCGAGGACTACGGCCTGTGCGCGAAGGGCGAGGGCGGTCCGCTGGCGGCCAGCGGTGTGCTCGGGCCGGGCGGCAAGCTGCGGCTCAACACCGGCGGCGGCCAGCTGTCCGGGTACTACATGTGGGGCATGACGCCGCTGTCGGAGGGCGTCATCCAGGCCCGCGGTCAGGGCGGCGGCCGGCAGGCAGCCGCGCATGACATCGTGCTGGTGTCGGGTAACGGCGGCGTGCTCGACCACCACTCGACTCTGGTGCTCGGAAGCGAGGCGGCGGCATGAGCGTTGGCCCCGTGCAGCGTGACGACGCGACCGCGGAGTTCTTCGACGGCGCGGCCGCCGGGCGCTTTCTGCTGCGGCAGTGCTCGCAGGGTCACCTGAGCGAGCCGTCCGCGACTGCCTGCACGACGTGCGGCCGCGCCGGGCTGCAGTGGGCCGCGGCGGCCGGCGGCGCGACGCTGGTGAGCTGGGCGGTCAGCTACAGCCGGGCAGCCCCCGGCGAGCCCCGGGCGCGGACCGTCCTGGTCATCGGCGAGCTTGACGAGGGTCCGTGGTGGTGGGCGCAGCTCGCCGGCACCGATGCCGATGACCCCGCGGCCGGGCTGGCGGCCGGGCAGCGCCTGCGGATTGAATTCCGCAGCCCGGACGGCGGCCTCGGCGCCCAGCTCGAGCCTGTACCGGTATTCGTGCTGGTCTGACCAGCTGGCTAGCGCAGCAGGTCGCGGGCGGCGTCCTCGATCGCGGCTTCCGACAGCAGCACGGCCGCGCTGGCGTCGCCAAGTGGCAGGAAGCTGTCCTCGCTGGCCACGCGCGCGATGCGGCCGGTGAAGCCGGCGTCGACCAGGGTGGTGATCACGCTCTCGGAGACGCCGCCGGTGCGCCTGGTCTCGTCGGCGATCAGCACCCGGCCGGTCGCCGCGGCGGCGCGCAGCAGGTCCTCGTACGGGAGCGGCGCGAGCCAGCGGAGATCGAGTACCCGGCAGTGCACCCCCTCGGCCGCGAGCGTGCGGGCTGACCGCAGGCTCATGCGCAGCCCGTTCCCGAAGGAAATGATTGTCAGGTCTTTACCCGTCCCGTAGAGCCTGCCGCTGCCCAGCGGTACGTGCGTATGCGCCCAGCGCTCCGGCGGCTCGTACCGCGCGAGCCAGCCGCCGTCGCCCGTCTCGTACAGGTCACGCTCGTGATACAGCGCGATGGGCTCGAGGAAGATGCTGACGCCGCCGTCGAGTTCGGCTGCGGCCAGGCAGGTGCGCAGCATGGCGGCCGCGTCGTCGGGCCGCGCGGGGCAGGCGACGATAAGGCCGGGAATGTCGCGCAGGGCCGCGAGTCCGTTGTCGTTGTGGAAGTGCCCGCCGAATCCCTGCTGGTAGGACAGCCCCGCGACGCGCACGACCATCGGGTTGCGGTACTGCGCGCGGGAGAAGAACGACAGCGTCGCCGCCTCGCCGCGGATCTGGTCGGCGGCATTGTGCAGGTAGGCCAGGTACTGGATCTCCGGTACCGGCAGCAGCCCGGCCAGTCCGGCCCCCAGTGCCACGCCCAGGATGGACTGCTCGTCCAGCGGGGAGTCGAAGACGCGGCCGGGGCCGAACGCGCGGAGCAGGCCGCGGGTGATCCCGTAGACGCCGCCCTTGCGGGCGACGTCCTCGCCGAAGACGATCATTCCCGGCCGGTCGGCAAGCTCGTCCGCCAGCGTCCGGTTGATCGACTGCGCGAGCGTGAGCGGGCCCGCGTCCTCGGGCAGCTGGGAGCCGAACGCCTGATGCCGCGGCCAGCTGTGCGTCTGGCGGGCGCGATCGGCCAGGTTCGCCGCCACGGTGGCCGGCCGGCGCGGCGCGATCGGCGCCATCACCCGGTCGGCGCTGGCGAGGCGGGCCGACCCGGCGATCTCGCCGGCCAGGGCCAGCACGCGTGCCTTGACCTCCTCGTACCTGTCCAGCACCTCCGCGGGAGAGAGCGCGCCCGCCTCGACCAGCAGCCGCGCGGTGCCGAGCAGCGGGTCACGGTCCGCGTCCGCGGCAATCTCGTCCGGCGTCCGGTAGGCGGACTCCACGTCGGACCCGGCGTGGCCGCCGAGCCGGACCGTGCGCACGCGCAGGAACGCGGGCGCCCGGCGGTCCCGCGCCCACGCCGCGGCCGCGACCGCGGTGTCGTAGACGTCCGCCAGGTCGGCTCCGTCGGCGCTGAAGTACTGAATACCGGGGCGGCCGGAACTGACGGACTCGATCCAGCCCGCCGGGGTGCGGACGCTGATGCCGAGCCCGTTGTCCTCGCACACCAGCAGCAGCGGCACCGGAAGGCCCTGGTAGGCGCAGTAGGACGCGGTGTTGAGCGCGCCGGTGGCCGTCGAGTGGTTGAGCGAGGCGTCGCCGAAGCTGGCGACGACCACCGCATCGGCCGGCCACGGCGCCGTCAGCCCGAGCTTGGCTGCCCTCGCGATCGAGAACGCAAGGCCGACGGCCCGCGGCAGGTGCGAGGCGATCGTCGAGGTCTGCGGGATCACGTGCAGCTCGGGGTGGCCGAACACCTTGTGCCGTCCCCCCGCCATCGGCTCGGCTGCCGCGGCGACGAGCCCGAGCAGCACGTCAGGCACGCCGTCCCGCGGCGGAGTCGCCTGCGCGGCGCGCACGAGGTAGAACGCGCCGGACCGGTAGTGCAGCAGAGCCGGATCGGTCAGCCGCAGCGCGGCGGCGACGGCGGCGTTGCCCTCGTGCCCGGACGACCCGATCGTGTAGTAGCCCGCTCCGCGGGCGCGCAGCCAGCGCGCCGCATGATCCAGGTGCCTGCTGGCGAGCTGGGCGTCGAGCAGTTCACCGCAGCGCGCGACGGACAGGCCGCTGCCGGGCCTGACGGCGTCGTAGGGCGCGGGGCGCACCGCCGACTGGGCCGAGACCAGCTCCCGGATCGCGCGGGCGAGCCGCTGCTCGGCGAGGTCCTGGCCGGCGAGGTCGGCGGCGGTTGCGGGGGTGGCTGCCGGGGTACCTGCCGGGGCAGCGGCCGCTGAGCCCGCAGGCGGGCGCGGCTCGGGTCCTGCGACCGCAGCGCTCATCATCTGACGGTAAGCCACCAGCAGCCGGTAAGGACAGTCAGATCGGCATCTAGCTGGCGAAACTGCGGGGCCCGCCCGTGCGTGGTGAGATGGGCCGGTCACCGTCACCTGCGTCAGGAGGCGTCATGCTGCCGTGGTCTGCCGATCTGGCCGGCGAGCTGCACGAACACGTGATCTCCAGTGAGCTGCTGCGCGGCAACCCGCTCGGCGACCCGCACGAGCGGCCGCTGTGGGTGTACACGCCGCCCGGCTACGCGGCTGACGACGGACGCCGGTATCCGGCCGTCTATGTCATCCAGGGCTTCACCGGGAACCTGGCCACGTGGCACAACCGGTCGCCCTTCCGGCAGCCGTTCACCGAGACGGCGGATGCGGTGTTCGCGACCGGAGCGGCGCCGCCGGCGATCGTGGTGTACGTCGATGCCTGGACCGGATACGGCGGCAGCCAGTTCGTCGACTCTCCCGGCACCGGCCGCTACCACTCCTACCTGTGCGATGAGGTCGTGCCGTGGGTGGACGCCCGCTACCGGACCGCGGCCGACCGGGAGCATCGCGCCATCACGGGCAAGTCCAGCGGCGGCTTCGGCGCCATGATCACCCCGATGCTGCGGCCCGACCTGTTCGGCGCGCTTGCGAGTCATGCCGGTGATGCCCTTTATGAGCAGTGCTACCTGCGCGACTTCGGCAACGCCGTGCGGGCGCTGCGCGCTTACGACGGCGACATCTGGGCCTGGTGGGACGATTTCGGCTCGCGGGTGCCCTTCACCGCCCCGGCCGACGGGGAGCTGATCGGCGTGCTGGCGGTCGCGGCCGCCTTCTCCGCGAACGACGACGGCACCATTGACCTGCCGTTCGATACCCGCACGGGCGTCCTGCGGCCGGCGGTGTGGGAGCGCTGGCTGGCCTTCGATCCTGTCCGCATGGCGCCCCGTTACGCGGATGCGCTCCGGTCGCTGCGCGGCATCTGGATCGACGCCGGCACCCGCGACGACTTCCTCCTGGACGTCGGTGCCGAGGCGTTCCGGGCCGCGCTGCTGGAGATCGGCGTGCCCGGCGACGTCATCAGGTTCGAGCTGTTCGAGGCCACGCACGCTGCCATCGACTACCGGTACCCGATGTCGCTGGCCTGGCTGTGCCACCGGATGGCGGAGGGCTGAGGCCAGGTCAGGGCGCCTTTTGCGGGCGTGCCTGAACGTTTCCGGCGCGGCCTGCGTAGTCAGGGGTGAACAGGGGGCCGATTCAGCGAGGAACGGAGAGATGATCATGCGCATCCGATGGTGGGCTGCACCGATCCTGGCCAGCGGCGCCGTGGCGCTCGCAGCCTGCGGAAGCTCAGCGTCCCCGTCGACGAGCGGGAGCCCGGCTTCCAGCTCGAGCGCGCCGGCGGCGCGGCAGCAGAGCCACGCCACGTCGTCGTCGGTCACAATCAGGACGCGCAGTACCAAGCTGGGCACCGTACTGACGACGGCCACGGGACAGACGATCTACTGGTTTGCCATTGACACGCCGGCCAAGTCCAACTGCACCGGGTCCTGCGCGACCTACTGGCCGCCGGTACTGGGCAAGGCGGTGGCCGCCTCGGGCACCAGCCTGCCGCACGGATTCGGCACGATCAACCGGTCCGGCGGTCAGGTCCAGGCGACCTACGACGGGCACCCGCTGTACACCTACGCGGCCGATACCGCGCCGGGCCAGGTGAGCGGCAACGGGCTGAACGTGTCCGGCGGCCTGTGGTGGGCGATGACCCCGGCCGGGAGCAAGCCAGCCGCGCCCGCGGCAGGCAGCTCGTCCTCGAGCAGCTCATCCGGAGGCGGCTACTAGAGCCGGGCGCCCGGGCAGCCGCCGGGGGATAGTCGGGGGTAAGGCTGCCCGGGTGGTCCGTTTACTGACCGCGCCGTTTAGTGACCCGCCGTTTACCGACCCGCCGTTTACCGACCCGCCGTTTCCTGTCCCGCCAGCGGGGAGAATCATCCCGCTAATACGGGTACAAGGCAGTCATGGCGGAGTCACCCGGCCCCGAGGCCGCCGTTCGGCCGCGCGGCGGCCTGCTCATTATC
>Ga0302326_10002646_pt1 | contig 43233 bp, 36 predicted proteins | sample Palsa_T0_3_FD_202264 | JGI IMG/M metagenome (GOLD analysis project Ga0302326, IMG submission 202264) | Peat permafrost microbial communities from Stordalen Mire near Abisko, Sweden - Palsa_T0_3 | ecosystem: Environmental > Terrestrial > Soil > Palsa > Peat permafrost | place: Sweden: Abisko...
AAGGTGACGAGCGGGACCTTGTTGGCAGCCTGCAGCAGAATGTCATGCTGCGCGTTTGCATCGTTGGGGCTGACCGCGATCCCATCGATACCGGAATTGAGGAGATCCTTGATATGCTGCGTCTGCACGTCGACCTCGGGGGTTGACTGGACGATGGTCAAATCGACATTGGACTTATCCGCATAGTCCTGCGCCCCGCGAAGGAGCGGCTGCCAGAACGGGTCTTGCGTCCAGGTCACCAAAGCCAGCTTCAAATGTTTTGGCCCGCGTTCGCGCACGTATCCGAAATAAACCACCAGCGCGACACCGACAACCAAAAGGATTTCGACAAATAGGCGGCTCCACACAACCGCCCGCCGCCCGGGTGAATCAGAATCCGACATGGTTCCTCCATCGGCCAATTCGAGATGTCATCCGCGCCTCCGCGATCGCCAGCGCTTATGCCGTATGATACCAGATGTTGTGGCCGAAAGTGAAAGGGGATAGCGGCAACCGCCAGGCGGGATTCCGGGAAACCGTGAATTTCCACCACCGGATCAAATCAACCCGACGTTGCGTTCAATCGTCTTGATCACGGAGTCCATTTTCCCGCTTAATACCTGCTTGGCGAGGCTGAGTGTAAAGCCTTTGGCCGCGTGGAAGGGGATATGAGATGGCAATGACAGCGCGTAGGGATCTACCACCACGTCCACGACTACCGGACCGTCTTTGTGCGCAAGTGCCGCGGCGAGTCCGTCTCTCACATCTCCTGGATCTTCGATACGGATGCCCCTGGCGCCCATCGCCTCGGCGACTTTGGCGAAGTTCGGGTTCTTGAAATTGACGCCGAAGGGAACCACACCCGCTTCCTGCATCTCGATCTTCACGAAGTCAAGCGATTCATTGTTAAGGATGATCTGAACAACAGGCGATTTCCGCTCGACTTGCGTCAGCAAATCGCCCAGGGCGAGCATCGTGAACCCTCCGTCGCCGCACATCGCGATTGTCTGGCGGCCGGGGAATGCGAGTTGCGCGCCGAAGGCGTTTGGGGCGGCATTGGCCATGGAGGCCCATGAGAACGAGCCGAAGATTCGCCGGTGGGTCCCGCCCTTGACATGCCGCGCCATCCATATGCAGGCGGTTCCCGTGTCCACGAAAAACATCGCATCGTCGGCGGCAAGCTCGCTGAGTGTCGCCGCCAGGAATTCCGGACGGATGGGTTTGATCCCCGGCCCTTTCACGACGTAATGCTGCAGGAGTTCATGGAACGAGTTGGTTTCGGCGACGTGTTTTTCAAGAAAACGAGTGGCGGTCTTTTCGCGAATTTTTGGGAGCAGCGCCGCGACGGTCGCCTTGATGTCGCCCACGAGCGCCAAATCGACGGCCGTTCGCCTTCCGATGTGTTTCGGGTTTCTGTCGATCTGGACTTTCTTCACGTCGTCGCCCGGAAGAAATTCCGAGAACGGAAAGTCGGTGCCCAGCAGCAGCAGAAGATCCGCATCGTGAATGGCCTTGTAGGCTCCGCCATAGCCGAGAAGGCCGGTCATCCCGACGGCATTGGGGTTGTCATGCTCCAGCCATTGTTTCCCACGGAAGGAGTATCCGACCGGCGCCTTCAGTCGGGTGGCGAGTTGCAGCACCTCATCGCGCGCATCGCGGCAGCCGTCACCGCCGAAAATCGCCACTTTTTGTGCGGCCTCGATCATTTCGGCCAGTTTGCCCAGATCCGCGTCGGCCGGACGAAATATCGCCGGAGCGGGAATCGTGATCTCCCCGGAAGAATGGTCCGGCGCGCTGGCCGATGCGATGTCGCCGGGCATGGATATCACCGTCGGACCTTTGTCAACAACGGCGGTCAGAATCGCGGTTGTGACCACCGCCCGCACCTGCTCGGGGTTGACGACTCGCCCGACGTAGAGGCACGCGGTATCGAAAAACTTGTAAGGGTTCAACTCTTCAAGGGCGGCGGTGTCCATCAGGCTGGTCTCGACGTCGCCGGCGATAGCGATAACCGCGGCCCCCTCCTTGCGCGCGTCCATCAGTCCATTGAAAAGGTGCGTGACGCCCGGGCCGGCGGTTCCGCACACCACCACCGGATTGCCGCTGAAGTAGGCATCGGCGACTGCGGCGAAGACGCCATATTCCTCGTGTCGAACGTGGATGAATTCAATAGTCCCGTTGCGCCGCAGCGCGTCGATGACCGGATTCAGTGCGTCTCCAACGATGCCGTAGCAGCGTTTCACTCCCGCGCCGGCCAGCATCTCCCACATAACGTCAGCAACATTTCGCGCCATGGGGCACTCCTTCCCGCAATTTCGAAATTTCCATATTAACGTCCGGCTTTCGAACCAGCATACGGCAATTGTTGTTTCGGCGACGTCCGGCCCGTCGTGGGGCAATACGGTTTCAGACAGAGCCTGGAAGCCCAATCGCGATCCTCCCGTTATAATCGATCACATATGATCCAGAAGGTAATCGTGCTCGGCGGCGGCACGGCCGGTTTGATGGCCGCGCTCGCGCTCAAGCGGAAAATTCCCCAGCTTCATATCCGCGTGGTTCGAAGTCCCGACATCGGCGTGATCGGCGTCGGGGAAAGCACCACGCCGCAGTTTCCACATTTCCTTTTCGAATATCTCGGGATCAACCGCAAGCGGTTTTACGCCATGGCCAATCCGACGTGGAAGACGGGCATCCATTTTCTCTGGGGCCCCCGCAAATCCTTTGACTTCGCGTTCGATTTTCAGCTTGATGGGCAGTGGAAAGACCTTTCCAGGCCCAACGGCTATTACTGCGACGACGAGTTCGACAGCGTCAACCTGAACGCGGCCCTGATGGCACAGGGAAAAGCGTTCGATGCCCAGGAAAACGGCGGCGGGCCGGTCGTCGGTGGGTTCGCGGCGTTTCACCTGTTCAATCCCTCGCTCGTTAAGGCGCTGGAAGCGATCGCGGCCGAACGAGGCATCGAATTCGTCGATGCGCGAATCACCGGGACAACCATGGATGAGCAAGGGGTGAAATCGATCCTCATTGAGGACGGCAGCCAGATGGAGGCGGATTTTTATATCGACGCCAGCGGGTTCCGATCCGAATTGCTCGGCCGCGCGCTCCAGACGCCGTTCGTGCCGTACGATAACTCGCTGTATTGCGACCGCGCGATCGTGGGGAGCTGGGACCGCGCGGGTGACTTTATCTATCCCTACACGATTGCCGAAACGATGGAGGCCGGCTGGTGCTGGCAGATCGATCACGAGCATGCGGTCAATCGCGGTTACGTTTATTCGTCGCGATTCCTCAGCGACGATGAGGCCCGTGAGGAGTTCCTGAATAAGAACCCCAAGGCGAAAACGTGGGATCACGTCGTGAAATTCCGGTCGGGCCGATATCGCCAGGGATGGGTGAAGAATGTGTTTGCGATCGGGAACGCCTGCGGATTTGTCGAGCCGCTCGAAGCGACAGCCCTGATGGTCGCTTCCTCGCAAATCCAGACGATGGTTGACATGCTCATCCACTCGCAACTTGAACCCCGGCCGCAAATGCAGGCGCTTTTCAACGCCACGTTCGTGGAGTCGTGGGACCACATCCGGGATTTTCTTGCGATCCACTACCGATTCAACACGCGATTAAACAGCAAATTCTGGACGACATGCCGCAACGAGGTGGATGTTTCGGCGTCGCAGGCGCTGCTTGAGTTTTACGAGGAAAACGGCCCAACAGGATTGTGCAGACACCTGCTGAACAGCACTCTTGGTGGGAAAACCCAGTTCGGCGTGGAAGGATTCCTGGTGCTTCTGGTCGGTCAGAAGGTGCCGTATGACAAGCGGCATCCCGTCAGCGAAGCGGAACAGGCAATTTTCCGCCGGCATTGCCAGGACAACCGCGCGCGGGCCAGGAACGGCCTCTCGGTGGCCGAGTCGCTGAAATTCATCAAGCATCCCGACTGGCGATGGTTCGGCGATGCTCAGCCCTGATTGTCGCGCATCAACGCGGCGTCTATTCCCGGGGCCTGAAAATGGAAACATCCTCAATCCCGCATTTGTGCCAAACCGGCCAGGGCGCCATTCAGTTATACGTGGACCATAAGCCGTTTCTTGTCTTGGGCGGTGAGCTGGGAAATTCAACAGCCTCGGATCTCGACGTTCTTGAAAGCGCCTTGGCCAGATGCCGGCGAATGAACTTGAACACGGTCATGCTTCCCGTCTATTGGGATTTGATCGAGCCGGAAGAAGGAAAGTTTGATTTCTCCCTGGTATCCGGCGCAATCGATCGCGCACGGCGCCACGGATTACATCTGGTGTATTTATGGTTCGGAACGTGGAAAAACAGCATGTCATGCTATGCCCCCGGCTGGGTGAAACGCGATACAGCTCGGTTTCAACGTGTTCAACAGAATTCGGGTGAGACGATGGAGATAGTCAGTCCCCAGAGCGCGGCAGCGAACGAAGCGGACGCGCGGGCCTTTGCGTCGCTCATGCGCTGGACCAGGGGCTGCGATGCCAAAGAGCAAACCGTCATCATGGTGCAGGTGGAAAATGAAATCGGCATGATTCCCGAGGCGAGAGATCATTCCGAAACATCTGAATTGGCCTACAAAAGCGCTGTTCCCAGCGTACTGTTGTCTCGGGCAGCGCGGGGCGACCTTGGACCTGAAGTCGGCAGCCTTTGGGAAAAGGCCGGGCGGAAAGCCGCGGGCACATGGAGCGATGTTTTCGGTCCCGGTCCGCAGGGAGAAGAAGTATTTTCTGCCTGGCAATTTGCAAGCTATGTGGAAAAGGTCGTCGCTTACGGTAAAAACGAATATCCGCTGCCGATGTACGTCAATGCCGCTCTGATCCGTCCGGGATATCTGCCCGGCCAATATCCCAGCGCTGGCCCGCTGCCGCATCTTTTGGAGGTGTGGCGAGCTGGAGCGCCGTCGCTGGATATGATCTGTCCCGACATTTACTTCCCAAACTTCATGGAGTGGTGCAGCCGCTATGTCCGAAACGGAAATCCGCTTTTCATTCCGGAAATGGCGGCGTCGGCGCGTGCCCCGGCAAATGCTTTGTATGCGGCGGCGCAATTTGGCGCCATCGGTTTCGGGCCTTTCTCAATTGAGAACGTCGGTCCGGTAAGAGAAGCACAAATCGCCAACTGCTACAGCCTGTTGTCGGGCATGTCTGACATGATTCTGAATTGCCGGCAGAACAAGAAGGTCATTGGCCTGTCGCCGCAGATCGCGTTTGATTGGACGATTAATGAGCAACCGCAGCGCGGCGAGTTGGGCGGAATCATATTCGAGGCGAAATTCGATAAGCCCCAGATCGAGGGCGACACACAGGCAACAGTCTTTCCAACACTCGGTTCAGGAAGATGGAATGCTCCTCCGGGAACGCCGCTCGGGGCCGTAATGATTCTTCAACTATCGGTTGACGAGTTTGCGATCGCCGGTATGGGGGTGACGATCACCTTCACGCCTGCGGACGAAAAAGGAAAAGTCGGCATCGAAAACGTGCGGGAAGGCCGCTACGAAAAAGATGGAACCTGGGTTGGCGCTCGCTGGCTCAATGGCGATGAAACACACCAGGGCCGCCACGTTCACATTGGCGATGGCGCATGGAGTGTGCACCGTGTAAAGCTCTACAAATACGAGTGAAGATTCGTTGTGTTCAAGCACCGACTCAATTCAAAGGAGAAAGCAAATGGAAATCAAACGATGCGGTTCCCAGCCATCGGCCAAAGGCCCGGCAGATTGGTTCACCGGCACGGTTCGCATCGACACGCCGTTTCAAGGCAGCGATGCGGCACGTGTCAGCGGTGCGATCGTCACCTTCGAGCCGGGTGCTCGTACGGCGTGGCACACACACCCGCTCGGCCAGACCTTGATCGTGACCGCCGGATGTGGCCGGGCGCAGCGCGAAGGCGGTCCCGTCGAAGAAATCCGCCCGGGCGATGTCATCTGGTTTCCGCCTGGCGAAAAGCACTGGCATGGTGCGGCTGCAACGACAGCGATGACCCACATCGCCGTTCAGGAGAAGCTCGACGGCAAAGTAGTGGATTGGATGGAGAAGGTCTCCGACGACCAATACCGCAAATGATCTCGTCAAGATCGCCGGCATGACGAACCCGTCGAAACAGTTTTACGCGGGCAGCGATGCCTTCGCGGTGAACATCCCTATCGCAATTGATGGTGCGACTGGACGCCAGCTTGATCGCAGCGTGAATGCGTCTCTTCCGTTATCGGATTTAGGCAACATTGTAATAGTGCTTGCGGGTGATTCGTACCCAATGCCACTCGTCGATCACCTTCGCGAGCGGAGCCTGCCAGTGCCGCATTTGGGGCTTGAGATATGCTTCCAAGTCTAGGCTATTGCTAGCTGCACGCAGGCCGATTGCAACCTCCTTCATATATTGCAGGAATCGGCGATAGCCGGCGGGGGAGTGCGCGAAGCCATAGGCTGCCGCGATCGGCGTGTCCCACATCACAGCGGATACTGGGCGCTGGGCCGCTATCATCTTGCTCGCGATAGTCGCACCGATTCCCTTACAGGCATCCAGCGCCTCGAATCCAGCGACAATCAGTTCCAATTGATCGTTGGTCAGGACATCAATGCGAGTGGCGCAGGGAACCCGTTTGAGAAAGTTCGCGGCTTTCTCTAGCCCTCTCGCGATCGTCGGAGAGTTCGCGGTGGTGAGAGATCGCGCCGATCCCCACTTTCCCAAAAGGCCTTGTCGCAAGCAGCTCAGCCCAACCTTTCCGCTGCATTCTCCACAGAGTAGCTGCGCCAGCGTCTTTGCGGAGGTCGCGTTAGTGATGAGTTCGTCAAAGGCACTCGTGTAAGAATAATCCCGGCAATAGGTCAAGGATGCATCGCGCATATCGTCGATGGTCCGACGGGTAACGTCGTGCGGCCGCAGCACGGGTGGAATGGCGTTCATGCACACCCCGGGGACATCGCATGATTCTCGACTACTGGATGCATCCTTAACAAGGCGCGATTGGGACCGGGGTGCGGCATTCGCTCAGACATAACCTTTGGAGGATTATTATAGAATCTTCGAGAATCCTCATACCCGCCCGCGCGATAGTCAGCCTAAACTAGCTGTTAGAGATGCACAATGCAAAAGCGAAAACTCGGTAACAGCAATTTGGAAGTCTCGGCCCTGGGCCTCGGCTGCATGGGAATGAGCTTTTCCTACGGCTCGCCCAAGGACAAACAGGAGATGACGGCCCTTCTCCACGCAGCCGTGGATTGTTCCGATTCCCGGCACCACAAAGCTGCATCGTCTGGACGAGAACATTGGGGCAATTGCGGTAGAACTTACACCGGCCGATCTTCGGGAGATCGAAAGCGCGGCTTCAAAAATCACGGTGCAAGGGGCCAGGTATCCCGAAAAGCTCGAGAAAACGACCGGTCGTTGAGCGGCGTCGTTATCCAACCCTAAACACAGTGCGGGGCGAGTTTCCCGCGATCGGCCACGCCTCTTCCACCCTTGAAAGCGGGACGCCGTGCGTGACAATTTTGAAACGGCCTGGAATGGCGGCCGCCAGCACTTCCCCAGTCGCGTTGATCAAGCGGCCCAGCGGTACGCTTCCAATTCCGCTCCCCATGAGCTGCAGAGCGGACGATCGAAGGACCGCGCTGGGCAACGTGATCTCGCTGCCACTCACAGATCCAATGTTTACGAAGCGGATTGGGACCGCCTCTCGGCCTGCCTTGGCGGCGGCAATTAAAAGTCGCTCCGCACTCATTCCCCACAAGTAGTCGATGACGACGTCGACGCCGCTGCTGAACTGAACCTTGAAACTCTTCTCCAACTCATTCGGATCGGCTGTGAGCGTTATCGTCACATCCGCGCCCAAAGCAGCCACTTCTTCGAGTGCCTTTGCGTCTCGTGCGGCAGCGATAACTTTCTTCGCGCCCAAGTATTTCGCGATTTGAACCGCCAGGCGGCCGGCCGTGCCTGTGGCCCCGTTGATCAATACGATCTCACCCGTTGCGAGCTTCGCCCGCTCTTTCATCGCTACCCAGGACGACATCCCGGGGTTGGCAATGGCGGCGGCCGTCACTTCGTCCAGATCATCAGGCAATGTCACGCATTGCTCGGCGCGGACGACGACGCGCTCGGCCATGCTCCCGAACGGCGCCCTCGGCATCGCGAAATAAACCCTTCGGCCGTCGGCAAGCCGGCCCACCCCGTCAATCCCCGGAACCAATGGCAGTCGACCCGCAGAGGAATAGTGCGTTCCTGACGCCCGGCTTCTTGTTACCTGGCTGAGCGCGGCGGCGATGACGTTGATGCTGACCTCGCCGGCCGTGGGAATCGGGTCCTCAAAATCGCCGTATACCGGAGCTTTGCCGGCCACCTCCACAATCGCAGCTTTCATGTCCAACTCCTTGCGGGAAATCGTCAGGTCCAACCGAGCGCCTGCGACAGTGAACCTCCATGGTGCTGCCGGAATGGAGTGAACGCAAATCACAGTTTGAATCTGCCTCATCGCCGTGGGATACTCACCCGATGCGCCATCCATCGGGCAGCAGGATTGGAGGTTAGGCGTGACAGACCCCGTTGCATCCGTACGTCATGGCTATGACCGCTGGGCGGCGGTTTACGAGTACGACGCCAACCCGCTTCCGGCGCTGGAGGCTCCAGTCGTCCGGGCGGCGGTTGGGGACGTCCGGGGGCTGTCGGTTCTTGACCTGGGCTGCGGCACCGGGCGGCACACCGCCTGGCTCGCGGAATCCGGCGCGTCCGTGACGGCTGTGGACTTCTCCGAAGGCATGTTGGCAGAGGCGCGCCGAAAGCCGGGGATGGAATCGGTCCATTTTATTGTGCATGACCTGCATCAGCCGCTGCCGATTTCCAACGACTTATTCGACCTGGTCGTGAGCGGACTGGTCTTAGAACATCTGCGGGACGTGGAAAGCTTCTTCGCCGAGATCGCCCGCGTTCTCAAGCCGGGCGGCAGAGCCGTGGTGTCGGCCATGCACCCGACCATGTTCCTTCGAGGCTCGCAGGCTCGATTCACCGACCCGGTTTCCGGCGAGTTGGTTCAGCCGGGCAGCGTTGCGCACACGCTTGGGACATTCGTCTTGGCGGCGGTCAGGGCGGGCTTGCACCTGGCGAACATCGAGGAGTTGGCCCCGGACGCAGACTTTGCGGCAAGATATCCACGGGCCGCAAAGTACGTTGGATGGCCGATGTTGGTCGTGTTCACAATGATCCGCTGAGGAATTAAAGGGGGCGCTACACGCAGTGGATGTCGCAATGCGAGTCCGAGTTGTCGTGACACGCGAATCCATAAGTTGCTATAAATCCTAATTTTACGGTAATTATTCTGGATATTACCCCGCTCGATTGCTACCTTATCCGGCCTCGGCGGATTGGCGTTCTTTTTGTAGCGAAGGCGGAAAATATCCCCGGCCAGAGGCCGCGGCTAACGGACCAGCACGTTCGCCTCGCCGCGGTAGAGTAATTTTCTATGAGATCGCCGTCGTATCGCTCCGTTTACACATTCATTTTGATCATTGCCGCGGCGGTTCCATCCGCGCGGGCAACGACACCGCTGGATGTGGTCTTCCAGAACAATTCGGGGTTGCCCGTCTCGCAGGTTTTTATCGGGTTTGTCGGCGGCTCCACGCTGAGCGCCACGAATAATGCCTCAGGCGCCGCATTGTCGCTGAGCCAGTACGGCAGCCCGAATTGGTACTCGCTGAATCAATTACCGCAGGGGATTGATCTCAGCGACTTCAGCGGGCGGATTTACGTTTGTTACGGAACCCCATGGACGTTTGAGAATGCAGGTTATGAGCCGTCGCCCACGAACCCGAGCGACCCGAATTATTACGACCGTTACGACAAGATGGAGCTTACCTATGATGGCAACCCCGCTGATGTCGCTGATACCACGTCCATCGATTACTTCAGCATCCCGATGACGCTGAACGTTTACCAGGGCGGCACATCCGGCACGCTGGAGGGGACGATCAATTCTTCCTCCACCGCCGCCACCGTTGCCGCGTTGCGAAACGACACGCCCACGCCCGGTGCTGCGATCGTCACCGATGCCAGCGGCAACTTCGTTCGCGCGATCGGCCCCAGCGTTTATCCTCCACCCGGTGGGCTGCCCGCTTCGCCGTATGACAATTTCAGCGAGTATCTGACGTATCTTCAGTCGACCTACGCGCCCGCTCACGGCAACGTCGTCGCCACGATCGCCGGCACTTTCGCGGGTGTCGGTTCCTCGCCGACCACTGCCGCCACCATGCGTCAGACGTATGACTTCACGGCCACGATGGATTCGAGCAAAGACATCACGCTCACCGGCAGCGGCGGAGACATCGGCAGCCAGACTCTGGAAATCAAATACGCCGACCTCACCAGTCCCACCGGCATCTATGGCGCGAATCCTTCGTTTTACCTGGATGGATCAACCACATCGCAGAACCCGCAAAATGACATCTACGGCTGGATGATCGGCGACCTTCTGGCGGGGCTCAACATCGGCGCAGTCGGCAGCACCGTCGTCCGCAACGGCGAGCAGGTGGGTGAAATGCAAAGCTCGCAATGGTTTGGGCTGACGAACCTTTTCTCCGGCCTGCAGCCCGGCAACCCCGATTTCTACAATCAGTGGGCGGCGACGATGAGCAATCTGTCGGGCGCTTACAATTTCGCTTACTCCGATCGCTTTGCTCCAGTCACCGCCACGCTGAACCCGGCAGTGGTCAACACACTTCAGATCGAGATCGGCGGCGCCACCGTCCCCGAGCCAATGTCGGGCGCATTGCTTATTTTTGGCGGCGCTGCTTTGTCGATTCGTCGCAACCGCCAGGGTGCGCGGTGATGGGCCATCATCAATGGATTTGTCACCGAATTCGTAACCGTAATTTGTGCTCGAACAATGGAGCTTGCGGGCCCGGCCCCAGAAATTTCTGCACGCCCGAGCGTGCATTTTCGGGCATAACCATTGACATCCGCCTCTGGCGAAAGACACTCTTTAAGGTCGCTCCGACGCTGGGGGCGGCAAACCGAGAATCCAATTCCATGGACTCTAAAATTAAAAAGGCGCTCGGATGCGGTATCCTCGTTGCAATAGCACAGCTCTTATTCGAAGCCCAGTTATTCCTCTATCCAACTTTCTGGACGGTTACTCTCATCCTCTTCATTCTGGCGTTACAAAGGCTGCGCTGGTCATTTATGTCGATCAAGACAACTTCAGATGATCCGCCGCGGTTTATTAAAGGCCCGTGGAAGAACCTGCGAATTTATTCGTTCACCGGGTATGTTCGGGGCTCGGCATCGCGAAGCGACACATCGGTTAGCGGCAGCGTTTACACGGTCGGTAATAATGTTCAAGGCGGTGTCTCGTCGGCGACCACTGTGACTGACTCATTCCGGCTGGTGGATACTCGAAACAAACAGGAGAGCAATTTCCGTTTGCAAGATTACGGCGTTGAGTTGTGGGAAAATCAGATTGCGTCTGTTGCGTGGGCCATTCCCAAAGGCAAGAAGGAAGGCCCGTATTTTGCAGTTATCAATCATACGACGGGCGACCGGTTTTTTTAAGAGAGACGATTTGCTGAAAATCGTTCAGCCGGGCGGGCTGAGCGGGTGGCTATCTGGCATATGGCTGATACCCAGCATTTTTTTATTTTTTAATTTCATTGTCATTTTGGTCTGGGCGGCAGCGATTGAAGCTCAAATATCGCGGTTTAAGAGTTCGGGGATTGACCCTTTGGTTGAGGTCCTTAATCAGAAGGCAACGGAACTTCCCCCGCTTGCCGCCGTTTAGGAGCGCGCGCTGCTACGAAAGTGCACAACCAGTTGTTTCGTCGCCTCGCGCGCCCTGTCTCGCATTGATGGGGCGTGCGCGGCAGACCATCGCGCTGAATGATATCTTTATATAGTGAGAGCTGGCCTGTCATGAGCGAGCGCAGCGAGTCGAATGGAGCCAGCGGGATGCCAGCGAAACTTTTCGTGGCTGGAGTAGCTTCTTGGGTCCTCGATTTTTGTCCCTTCCTCATCAATCTCGCTTATCCAGTCCGTTAATGAGGCCGGAGAGCATCTTGGAAATCTCCTCAAGACTGCTCTTCAGCGCATCGTGGTCCGCTTGTTGGATCAACCCGCGCCGGCGGGCCAATTCCAGTAGGGGCACACATTCCTGGACCGAGCCGCGGGCGATGCCAAAGAAATTTCGTTTGTCAGGCGTGGTGAAGCGGCCATTGCCCTCGGCAATGTTCGTTGATATGGACAACGCCGCGCGGTTGATCTGATCTGTCAGGAAGTAGAATCCACGCGGAAAGCTCCCGCTTAGCTCACAAATACGATCTGAAAAATCGACGGCCTTTTGATAGACGAGAAGTTTCTCGAATGCGAAGGCCATTGGAGCGAAAAAACAAGAAAGTAGAGAGTAAAAAGTAGACCGGGGAGAGAGATCGATCGGACTGCCATGCTGTTCGCCGCCGCGGCGCGTTTTGTCTTTTCTACTTTCTACCCTCTACTCTCTCCCCTCTATTTCCCTCGCAAAGCGAGGAAAATGGAGCCATGGGGATTTGAACCCCAAATTCAACCATGCCATGGTCGCGTGATCCCATTTCACTATGGCCCCGGGTTTTTACTCAACCGGAATTATCCGAACCGGGAGGTGGGAGTCAAGTTGCCGCCAGCGCGGGGATGCACGCGCCGCGACGCCTTCTCCGCCGGGACAGTGGCAAGATCAACACGGCGATAGCCAGCATTACGGTGCCCGGCTCAGGCACGCTGGTCAGGCTGATGCCGTTGCTTTGCGCGAAGTCGTTCAGTGCCGAGAGATCATCCGCGCTCGTTGCGGAAGTGCTTGCGTACAGGTTGAAATTATCGGCCAGCAGGACAAAATCGTTGCCGTTAACGGTTCCGCTATAGTTGAAATCACCGGCATCCCAGCCGTTGGTGACCGCGTCGTTGAAATGCGTCGCCATCAGGGTGAAGTCCGTCCCGTTGACTTTCCCATCGAGGTTGGCGTCGCCGAGCAAAGTGTAGGCAATTTCGATCTGGCCGCTGGAGAGACCGGCGGGATTGCCCGCGTCGGCGGCATCGGCATAACCGATGCCGTAGCTGGCGAAGTTAACCAGCGCCGTGCTGCTGGTGATTCCGATCCCGGTCCAGGTGCCGCCGTTATATCCGCTGGTGATCAAGGCGACGATGGAAGAGATGGGGTCGGCCCCTGAGCCGTAGTTGATGATGATATGGTTGTTCGTGATATCAAGCGTGCCATTCCCGGTAATACCCAGCGAAGTGATGTTCACGTTGCTGGTGGGCGCGGTGATGGGAGTGCTCGCCGACTGGCTCCCTTGGGTGACGCCTGACTCAAGCTGCACTTGGCCGCTCCCGGAGATCGTCAAGGGCCCATCGGGAAGCGCGCTGGTGGTGGCGCTGGCGACGGAGGTTGGAGCGATTTCAAGCAAACCGGCGGAGACGGAGACCCCACCGGTAAAGGTGTTCAGCGTGGAAAGCGTCAGCGTTCCCGAGCCGGACTTGCTCAAAGAGCCCGTGCCCGCGATAGCGCCTGCGCCGCTGATGGAATAGTTCCCGGTGCTGCTCACCAAGATGGAGCCCGGGCTGACGGTCGTGCTGAGGGTCACGGAATAATGGCTGTTGTTGGAATCATTGAACGCCACGTTCGAGCCGTTGGAATATGCGACACCGGTGCTTTCATCGACCCAGTTCTTGGCGGATGTGCTCCAGGTCACGCCGTCGCCATTGCCCGTGGAATTATTCCAGAAGAGGCTCGCGACGGCAGTATAGACAACGGCGGTTGAGGGCACATTCACGGTGCTGTTAGCGAGATCGTCGGTGGCAGGCGTGCCGTAATAATCGGGGCCAAGCATATAGGGATACGCCGCGTTTCCGCTGGTATCCGTGGTGGCGAAATAGGCGTAAGTTCCATTAGGAAACTGCGGCGTGTAGACGAACGCGCCGTTGTACTGGTCCAGTTCCGCCTCCCCTGAGGCAAGCGACTGCCCCGCGACATACTGGTAATCCTGCTCGAAATATCCATCCGGATATGTGGAGTTGACGGGTGGCCCACCGTTGCCTCGTGTATTGTTGCTGTAGGTGCGGAGTTCGTAACCGGACATCATTTTTTCGATCGGTCCATTGGGAGTGAGCGACGCATAGTCGTTGAGGATGGGATATCCATCGATCGCGTAACCGATGACGGTCGGATTGCTGGAGGTTGCGCCGACTTCAGCTTCGAGACTGACGGGGTTCTCGTGATTGTGATACACGCCTTGCTGCTGCGGGTGGCCCTTGGCGGCGTCAAAGCTGGAGGCTTCAACATATCCGGCGTTGTTGAACCAGACGTTATCGTTCTGGTACGAGTTGTTGTCAGACATATTGAAGACATCAACTCCGTTGATCAGCACGCCGATCGCCCCCAGGCCGGTCGCGGTGTGTGTCCCCGTCGCGGGCTGCGGGTCACGGGGAATGTCGAACGTGGCGTTGTCGTCGACGGGAGTATTGGGATCGCCGTTAAACGGCCCGATGTAGTAATCGGGAATTCCCGTCGCTTTGATGTAGACATCGGTGCTGGTGTAAGCGACTTCCTGAACATCCGCCGAGATGCTTGCGACATCATTGTTAATCGTGCCATTTGTGCTTCGGCCTTCGGCCCCGGTGGTATTGACGAGCCAACCGGTGACGTATGCGTCAATCGAAGGCGAGCTGCTGCCGTTGGAGATGGCATTGCTCGCGACCCCTGCACTCATCGCGGGCGCACTGACCATATTGGTGATGGCCGCATCGTCCGCTGAATCCTCCGCACTGATCTGGGTGACGGCGGTTGAAAGATTGGCCGGCCAATTGCCGGTCGGTTCCGGCAATCCGTGCAGGAAATGGTAAAGACAGGCCCTCGTCTGCGAGCAAAATGACAGCGTAGCTCCCACCAGGGCCGTACGAAGAGCGACTCTTCCCATGGCTTTCCCTTTCCCTAATTTTGCCTGTTTCTCGTCGGCTGCCGGATTACTCCGCAACCCTCACGATAGAGCAATAGCGCAGGGACGGGTTTGGTAACGCGGAATTTATTGCGGGGCGGACGGCTGCGTGGCCGGGGGGGCGATATTGAGATTAAACGGGGCGAAAACATTCGCCCCGTCGATCTGCACCTGGCAATAAAGACGCAAAAACCCGGTCGCGGGAGCATAAAACTTGAAGGCGAAGGCGGGGCCGGCCCGATCCGCCGGGCCGGTAGGATCGCGTCCATACGGATGGATATGCAGCACGGATTTCCCATCCTCGGAGAATCCAACCAGATGCGCGAACGCCCCCATGACCGGCTCCAAGCCCGTGAATCCCTTCCCATCAGCGCCGGTGATGGTGATGGTGCCGATGACGGTCTGGCCGGCGGGCAGGGGGGCATCGCCGGTCTGGAATTTCAGTGCAAAGGTGCGCCCATCCACAACCGTGGAAGTGCGGGTCTGACGATCGGTGATCGGCCCGGCGGCGGTGTCGGCAGGCAGGTCGGCGATGTCATATGCCTGAATGCCGGAGTCACTGGGGACAACGTCCGCCCAAACCCTGTACGGACCCGGCCGAAGCGGTGTGAACATAAAAGCATAATCGCCGGGCTTCGTCGTCGGAGTGGGATGCACGTGGTGATAATCGCTGAGGCTGCGATCGTTGATGAGCAGATGGATTTTCTTCGTGTGGACTTCGATAAGATCCTCAAATCGCACCGGAGAGCCGTCGCTCTTGGCCAGGTGCATGATCACGGCAACAGGTTGACCGACGACAAGTTGGGGAGAGGTTATCGTCAATTTCATCGTCGGTTGCCCGGGCTTTTGGTAGATGCCGCTGGCGGGGAGATGTCGCCGCACAAGGGCCATGCCGCAGATGGAGCATTTGTCGTTCGGGTTCAAATGGCGATCAAATGGATGCATGGGGCAGATGTAAATTTCCGCGTGGACGACCTCCGTGGGATAGAGGGCTTCGAGCTTTGCAAGAGATTCGCACCAGTCGCCAAATGCGGCGTTGGTTTTCGCCTGCGGGTTGGTGGAATCGCGGCTGGCGCGGAGGAGACCGACCTCGGCGGTGATCAGCGGGGCCGCAAGCTCATTTATCTCAGCGGCATGGGGATTGGCGGCCGAAAGAACGGGCAAGACCCGCAATGCGGTGCTGATGTTCGCGAGCTGCGCACCGACGTCGCGCATGAGGTTTTCGGAAATCAGCAGATCGATATTGTCCCTGGATTGCTCAATGACGTTCCATGCCTCACCGGGAGATTGTGGCGGCGGAAGTTGCACCGGCGCGTCGTGGGCGAATGTCGAAACGGTGAATGCCAGCAGAAACATGAGCGCGGCGACAGACTGGCCAGTCTTGCGATGCATGGGCGTGAATATACCGAAAATTAAGCGGCCCACTTGTGGAATACAAAAAAGACGCCAAGCAGCACGCAGGCAAAACCAACGAGGTAATTCCATTTCAGCGGCTCTTTGAGGTAGAGAAACGCGAAGATGCAGAACACCGTGAGAGTGATCGCTTCCTGGATGACTTTGAGCTGATATCCGGACAGACCGTTTTCGTTGCCGATGCGATTGGCGGGGACCTGGAAGCAGTATTCGAAGAACGCGATGAGCCAACTGATGATGATCACTTTCCACAGGGCGGTGCGCTCGAATTTCAGGTGGCCATACCACGCGATCGTCATGAACGTATTGGAGACCGTCAGGAAAATGATCGGAAAGAGAGCCGCTTTGAACATGAGGATCGCTCCGCCGTTCCTGGTGGATTCACCACTGGGCTTCCTCAAATGGATTGTCAGGCGCGCGAACTTTCGGCTTGGGCAGCATGGCGATCATTGCCTTGGCAAGCGTGGCATCGGCGGCGCTGACGACGCGGATGTTCAGCGATGAGGATCGCACCAGCCAGATATCCGCGGCCACCGGCTCGCGCTTGGACTGGATCATCTCCACGAATTTGTCCTTGCGCATTGCCCAGGGCGTCACGATGTTCTGAAATTTCTGACCGGATCGCACCGCGAGCGGCTTGCCGGAATCTTCGATCTCCACAATCCCCCCGCGAAGCGGCGTGGTCATCACCGCGATGGGATGTTTCTCGGCCTCGGCGATCAGTTGATCGAGGTCGGTATACGATACAGCGGGGCGCGCCGCATCGTGAATGATTACATGCGTGGCTTCGCCGGAAAGTTTTTCCGCAGCCGCGGCAAGCTGGTCCATCCACGCGCCGGGGCCGGAGATCAGCTTGGCCCCGGCAAAGCTGAGATGATCGCCGAATTTCCGCTTGGATTCCTCAAATTTATCCGCCGCAACGACGAGTTGAATCTGCTTGATCGGGTCGCGATTGAAAAACAGGTCGGCGCTTCGCAGCAGGCATTCGCGCCCATCGACCTTGACGAACGCCCCGGTCCCTTCAGCCCCAAGGCTCGTGTGCACAGCCGTCGCGATCACCACCGAAAAACTGGCCATAAATCACTCCCGGCAAACCACCCAAATCATTCACAACTGCGGCACACCGGTCAAGCGGCGAAATGCGGTTACGCTTGGATCGAAGAATTTCAACTAGCGCCGCCAACTTTCACCCGCAACTGAATCCACGGGTTTGACAGCGCAAGCCGATGCTCTAGAATCTTTTTCCCCAATGATTTGCGGGCTCGTAGCTCAGTTGGTTAGAGCGCGTCCCTGATAAGGACGAGGTCACAAGTTCGAATCTTGTCGGGCCCATTGAGACATCTTCGTGACCACATCTCCCTGTTTGTCGACTCGGCGACCGCATAAGTCGATTCAGGAGTTAGATAAGATCAGGATTGGACATTAGACTTTCACTCCGGCAGCCCGCAGCGCCTTGGTGATTTTGGCAAGAGTAGCCGTGTCCGGACTGTGCTTTCCCTTTTCAAGCCGATTGATGGTTTCCGGACGGAGTCCCGATCGCCTGGCCAATTCCGATTGAGACAAACCTGCCAATTCACGTTCATGGATGAGTTTCCGCGCATAAATGGCGCGGACAGTTTCGGCGGCCGGATAATTTCCGTTCGCAAGAACGGCCGGAAGCCTGGGAAATTTCTGGACAGCCGCACGTTTTTGCAGAGCCTCGAAATCGCGCATCGGGATCAACGCAAATTGTTTGCCTGAAATGGTAAGCCTCTGAACGGACATAGATATCTCCTGTTGGTCAATCCTCGTATACATCACGGCGGTTGGCGATTCGCCAGATCACGATCCCCTGTCGGTCCAGCCGAAAAACCACACGATAGTCGCCTGTTCGGATCCTGAAGTTGCCCTTTAGATTTCCAGTTAGCCGCTTGGCGCCACTTACATCCGGCCACTTCCGTAACCGGCTAATCAGCCCATCGACGCGACCCACGACGGGGCTGGGCAGCGTTTCAAGCTGCGCCACCGCCTCAGCGGTGAGTTTCGACTTCCATGTCATAATTCTAAGATCTATGATACGAATGTCAATGATCGCTTTTTGGGGAGGGTGATTATCCTCTGTATCGGGCCCACACTTTGGAGCGCATTGTCATCATTCCGAGAAGGCGTGATGCTCTCATTCTTTCATCAAAATATTATACCGTTAATGGCATCGCTTTAGCGCCTCGCACAAACCCACGGCAAAAGCCGATTTCCGTCGGATTGTTCATGAGCTTCCACACGGCAATCTGATCGAAACCCGCCGCCCGAACCATATGGCCGAGGCATTGCAGCGACGGCGCCCACCAATTGGTCACATTTCCGGCCAGTTGGTTGTCGGGAAAGAACTCCATCACCATTTGCGCCGGATAACCGTGTCCATGTCCGCCCCGATACGGGCTGTAGTCATCGCAGATTTGCGACTCGACATAAATCTCGCCGTCGCAGATCGCCGACAGCTTATCCAGCGCCAGCAACGGATGACGGAGGTGATATAACGTTCCGAAGAAGAAAATGACATCGAAACGGCCGAGCCTTTGTTCCGTTACTTCATAGACCGTCATCTCCTGGCGTTGACAGCGCTCGTGATCGTATCCCAGCGCGTCGCGGCAGAGATCAAACGTTCCCCACGCATGGCGGTCGGAAGGAGCCAGATGTCCCATATAATCCGAAAAGTCATCGACGGCGACCACTTCACGCGCCCCGCGCTTCAGTGCGGAAAAGGTCCAGTAACCATCCCAGGCCCCGACATCCAGCACGCGCTTTCCCGTCAAATCAGTCGGCACCCGATACGCCCGCTCATGCAGCGGATTAACTCCCGGCGTCACCACTCCGCCGGGGAGTTCGATACGGTGATACCAAAAAGGAAATTCCGCAACCCGCCGGCGGAGTTGCTCAGCCGCGTCCGAGCTGGAAGCTGGAACCGAATCCATCCAATCATCATCCTAACAATTCGATGACTGATGAGCGAGGAAATGATTCGTTGACTCCAGGGACATGCTGCCGGCATACAGATAACGCTTTTATCCCAGCGGATTGCCTTGCATATTTGACTCTGCTTTTCTTCCTTCCTAGTGTACGCCGAATGATAACGGCAGAGTTCTACCGCGCGTTTGGCAGTTCTTGGACAGCGAAATAGCACCACTCATCATATGATCCACTCCTTTAATCTGGGGGTCTTTTCCGTGAGAAACGCTTAGTTTTGAGAGCAACTGATGATGTCACCAGCAACACAGGGTTTTCCTTCAGACGACTACGCAACATGGCCGCACAAGTGTGGACTCTCCGTTTTGGCGGTGCTCATGGTGATTGGTTTGTGCGGTTGCGGTTCCAAATCGCCGGATGCGCAGGCGCCGCCGCCGGCAGCGGTGACGGTGGCGCATCCGGTGCAAAAAGTGGTCACCGAATGGGACACCTACACCGGATATCTGGAAGCGCCGGAGTCGGTCAGCCTCGCCGCACGGGTCAGCGGCCTGATTACCGAGGCGCCCTTTGTCGAGGGATCGATCGTCAAGAAGGGGGATGTACTGTTTGTCATAGACGATCGGCCGTTCAAAGCTGATCTTGATGCAAAGCTTGCCCAGCAGCAGGCGGCCGAAGCGCAGCAGTCGGTCGCCAAAGTAACTTTCAATCGGGTCGAGGGATTGCGGACGGACAACGCGGTTTCGCAGCAGGACCTGGACAACGCCAGGGCGAGCATCGATCAGGCGGATGCCGCTGTATCCGGCGCGAAGGCGGCGGTGGAATCATCGCGGCTGAATCTGGAATGGTGCAAGGTTTTGTCCCCCATCAACGGGCGTGTCAGCAACAAGCTGGTGACGGTCGGCAATCTCGTGAACGGCGGTCAGGGCCAGGCGACGCCGTTGACGACGATTGAATCGGTGACGCCGATGTATTGCTATGTCGACATCGATGAGCATTCGGTGCTGAAGTACCAGAAGCTGGCGTTTGAGAAAAAACTCGTCAGCGCCCGTGACGGAAAAGTTCCGTGCTATGTTGGGCTGAGCAATGAAATCGGATATCCGCACGATGGATTTATCGACTTCGTGGACAACCATATCGACCCGACCACCGGCACGCTGCGGGAACGCGGCATTCTGGAAAACAACTCGGGACTGCTGACGCCCGGATTTTTTGCCCGGCTGTGCATCCCCGGCAGCGGTCAATACCAGACGATGCTGGTGCCGGATACGGCCATCGGCAGCGATCAAAACCAGCGGATCGTGCTGGTCGTGAACGACCAGAACGTTGTCGAGGCGCGCGTGGTGCAAATGGGGGCGCTTTTTGGCGCGTTGCGGTCGGTCCTCTCAGGGCTGAAGCCGGAAGATCGGGTCATCATCAATGGGCAGATGCACGCCCGCCCGGGCGCTCCGGTGGCTCCGACCGAGCAGACGATTCAGATTGATTCCGCGGCATTTTCCGATCCCGGCTCCGGCGGGGCGCGGACAATTCCTTCAACAGAAGAAACCTCCCCCGGCGAAACTGCGAATCCGGCCGCGGAGCCCTCCACTCAACCCACGACGGGTAACAACCCATGAGTTTCGCTCATTTCTTCATTGAGCGACCGGTCTTTGCCGGCGTGCTTTCGATCGTCACGATTATTGTCGGTGCGATCGCAATTTTCACACTGCCGATCGCGCAATATCCGGAGATCGCGCCGCCCACGGTGACGGTAAGCGCCAGTTATCCCGGCGCCAACGCCAAGACGGTTGCGGAGACGGTCGCAACGCCTATCGAAGAACAGATCAACGGCGTTGAAGGCATGATCTACATGTCGAGCCAGAGCACGAACGACGGCAACATGAAGTTGACCGTGACGTTCAAGCTGGGGACGAATCTGGATATCGCCCAGGTGCAGGTGCAGAATCGCGTGGCGATCGCCGTGCCGGTGTTGCCGTCCGATGTTCAGCGCGCGGGAATCGTGGTGAAAAAGGCGTCGCCCGATATCACGCTGGCCGTGGCAATTTATTCCCCGGATCGCAGCCGCGATCCGCTCTACCTGAGCAATTACGCGACGCTTCAGATCAAGGACGAGCTGGCGCGCCTGCCGGGTGTCGGGGACATCTTCATCTTCGGCGCGCGCGATTATTCGATGCGGCTCTGGCTGAATCCGCAGCAGTTGGCGTCGCGCAACCTGACAGCGGGGGATTTTATCAGCGCCGTGCAGGAGCAGAACGTGCAGGTTGCCGCCGGCATTGTCGGTGGTCCGCCTCTCCCACCGGGGAAGGTGCCGTTTCAATACACCGTCAACGCCCAGGGCCGGCTGGTCGATCCGAAGCAGTTCGGCGAAATCATCATCAAGACCGGCGCAGACGGCAGCCTCACTCGCGTGAAAGATGTGGCGCGCATCGAACTTGGCGCGGCGGATTACAGCACGACCACCCATTTCGACGGTTTGCCGGCCGTGGGCATTCCGATCTTTCAGTTGCCGGGATCCAATTCCATCGCGACCGCCAACGCGGTTTACAAGAAGATGGAGGAACTCAAGGCCTATTTTCCCAAAGGCGTGGCTTACTCTATCCCGTATGACACCACGATCTTCGTCCGCGACAGCATCAGGGACGTGGTCAAAACCCTGTTCGAAGCGGTCGGGCTCGTGGCCCTGGTGGTGCTGATCTTCCTGCAAAGCTGGCGAGCGTCGCTGGTGCCGCTCTTGGCCATTCCGGTCTCCCTGATTGGAACTTTTGCCGTGATGGCGGTCTTCGGATTTTCGCTGAATAATCTTTCGCTTTTCGGGCTGGTGCTGGCCATCGGGATCGTCGTGGATGACGCGATCGTGGTGGTGGAAAACGTGGATCGATGGATCGAGCATGGCCTCGCGCCGCGCGAGGCGGCTTACCGGGCGATGCAGGAAGTCACCCCCGCGGTCATCGCCATCGCGTTTGGGCTTACGGCCGTCTTCGTTCCCGTGGCATTCATCAGCGGAATCACCGGGCAGTTTTATCGCCAGTTCGCGCTGACAATTTCCTTTTCCACCCTGCTGTCGGCATTCAATTCGCTCACGCTCAGCCCGGCGCTGGCGGCGCTGATCCTTAAGCCGCACGCGGCGAAAAGGGATTGGTTCACCCGCGTCATCGACGGGGTGCTCGGCTGGTTCTTTCATCTGTTCAATCGTGGGCTGGAAAAGGTGAACGCTGGATACGTCCGGACTTTGAGGCATGTGGTGCGCCTTTCGGTCGTGGTGCTGGCCGTTTACGTTGGCTTGATCGTTCTGACTTATTTCGGGTTCAAGACGGTGCCGCTCGGATTCATTCCGCAGCAGGATCAGGGGTATCTTGTGGCCGCCGTGCAATTGCCGGATGCGTCGTCGATCGATCGCACCGACACCGTGGTGGATCGGCTTTCCGCCATCGCCGCCAAAATTCCCGGGGTTCACGACACATTCGGCGTCACGGGATTCAATTTGCTTACCGGGACAAACCAGACAAACACGGCGACGATATTCCTGCCGCTGAATACGTTTGATGATCGCTCCGGCAATCCGGCGGAATCCGCCACGGCGCTGTCGGGCCGTTTGATGGGCGCATTCAGCCAGGTTCAGGAAGCGTTTGCGCTGGTCCTGTCGCCGCCGCCGGTGCGCGGAATTGGTCAGGCGGGTGGATTCAAGATGCAGGTGGAAGATCGGTCGGGCCTTTCCACGCCGCAGCAACTGGAAGCCGCGACCGAGGCGCTGATCGGCGATGCGCGCAAGGATCCGCGCATCACTTCGCTCTTCAGCACATTCCGCGCCAACGTTCCGCAGCTTTATGCGGATGTGGATCGCACCAAGGCCAAGAAGGAAAGCGTCGCCGTCACGGATGTTTTTCAGGCGCTGCAGGTTTATCTGGGCAGTTATTACATCAATGACTTCAATTATCTTGGACGGACTTTCAAAGTGGTTGCCCAGGCGGACGCGCCGTACCGGGCGCACGCCGCGGATGTTGCCCAATTAAAAACGCGCAACGCCGCGGGGGCGATGGTGCCGCTTGGAACGGTGATGGAACTGAAAGACATCACCGATGCCGATCGAATCAATCGATATAACCTGTATCCCTCGGCGGAAATCAACGGCGCCGGCGTGCCGGGCGTCAGCAGCGGGCAGGCAATCGAAATCATGGCAGGCCTCGCCGCGAAAGACCTGCCGGCTGGATTCACTTATGAATGGACCGAGCTGGCGTATCAGGAAGAGACGGCCGGCAATACCGCGCTCTTCATTTTTCCCCTGTGCGTTCTGTTCGTTTTCCTGACGCACTCCGCCGAATACGAGAGCTTCGCACTCTCATCGGCCATTATCCTGATCGTGCCGATGTGCTTGTTGTGCGGCATCGCTGGTGTTTACTTCCGGGGGCTCGACAACAACATCTTCACCCAGATTGGGTTCGTGGTGCTGGCCGGCATGAGCGTCAAAAACGCCGTGCTGATCGTGGAGTTCGCCAAGCAGCAACAGGAGCACGACCCCAAAATGCCCGCCGCCGCCGCCGCTGTCGAAGCGGCCCGGCTGCGCCTGCGACCGATTCTGATGACGAGCTTCGCCTTCATCTTCGGCGTGCTGCCCCTCCTGATCGCCACGGGCGCCGGCTCGGAAATGCGACAGGCGCTGGGAACCGTCGTTTTCTACGGGATGCTCGGCGTCACGTTTTTCGGCCTCTTTCTGACGCCGGTGTTTTACACCGTCATCCGCAAACTCGGCGGCGATAAGCCGATCATCGCGCCGGGGAAGAATGACGTCTCCAGTGCAAAACCCGAGGGCGGGGCCTGAGATCGCGATAAATTCAGCGCCGAGGACACCGAGAGCGCCGAGGACGCCGAGAATTGCGAGTATTTCTCGGCGTCCTCGGCGCTCTCGGTGTCCTCGGCGCTTGCATTGATTTTGACCCCGGCTCAGCGGGCATGCCGCTTGCAAGTTTTCATCCGCCCATGTAACGGTATGGCGGGAGACACGACTCAATGAGCACCAATCGTCTGCCGCCTATGCGGTTTGGAATTGTCGGTTGCGGGGGAATTTCACACCTTCACGCGCAGTGCCTGGCCGAACTGGAAGCCGAAGGCCTCGCCACGCTCGTGGCCGGCGCCGAGAGCGATCCCGCCCGGGGAAAATCCTGGGCCGAGCGATGGAATGTGCCCGTGCATGAATCGCTGGAAGCGCTGCTGAAGCGAAACGACATCGATACCGTGATCATCACCACGCCATCGGGCATGCACGGCGACATGGCGGTGCAGATCGCCAAATCCGGCCGGCATATTCTCAGCGAAAAACCGCTGGACGTCCGCGTGGAGAAAGTCGACGCCGCCATCGAGGCCGCTAAAGCTTGCAAAGTAACCTTGGGCGGGATTTTTCAACAGCGTTTTTGCCCCGGCCCGCAGAAGGTCAAGCGCGCTATCGACCTGGGATTTTTCGGAAAGATTGTTTTCGTTCACTGCGAAACGCCCTGGTATCGCTCGCAGGCCTATTACGATTCGGGCGACTGGCGCGGCACCTGGGCACTCGACGGCGGTGTCCTTTTCAACCAGGCACCCCATATGATCGACCGCATTATCTGGCTTGGCGGAGATGTCGAATCGGTCACGGCCGCCGAAGTGAAATGCGGATATCAACGCGACATCGAAGCCGAAACGCTCGCCGCGGCAGTTTTCAAAACCACCGGTGGGGCGATCGGAACCATCACCGGCACGACGCTGGCATACGATGGGCTCGATCAGCGGGTGCTGATTTGCGGAACCACCGGCTCGGCCGCGTTTCGGGCCGACGATCTCGTGCAGTTCAAAACCGAAAAACCGTACAACGAGCCGGATCCCGCGCCACCCGAACCCGCCAAACTGCCCGATGGCAAATCATCCGCTCCGCTGAACATGTCCACCGTGAGCCATCGCGCCAATATCAGGGATTTCATTTTCGCGGTTCGTGAAAACCGTGCGCCGGCCGTCACGGGCGAAGATCAGCGCAAGGTGGTGCGCGCGATCAACCTGATTTACCAGAAAGCCAAAGTCGGCCCGTACGCCGGCAAATCGTGACCAATGCCCGCGCATGGGTTTCCGTCACGCCGCCTGGGTTCGATGTTGATCGAGAAACGTGGCGAGATCGGCGAGCGCGCTGTCGTCGGCAGCCGATTTGGCGCGGGCTTCGGCCAGCTCCGCCTTGGCCGCATTCAATTCGGCCCGCAGGGATTCGATCTCCGTCTCAAAATGCCGCCGATGTTCGCTGATCTGAACTCGCTGCGATTCGATGGTCCGCTCCTGCTGGACAAGTAATTCCTTCACGCGGGCCAGAATATCCTGGGATTTTCCGTGATGTTCGACCGCTGCCGCGGGGGAGGCGACGGGCTGCGCCGGAGTTATCACGACAGGCGCGGGCTCTGCTTCCTTAGGCGGATCAGGCAGTGGAACGACTCGAAACACCGTAGCCTCCTGCGGCGGCAGCGGTTTGATTTCCACGGAAATCTGGGGCGCGGGAGCCGCGGGAACGGGGATGGAAACCGCCTGCGCCGTTTCGTGCCAATATCCATCGGTTGATTTCTTTTGATCGGCCGCAGGAGCGGTTTTGAAGAGGGCCGATGCGCGCGGTGGGGGGGCCGTCGCGGTTGCGGGGGCTTCCACCAGACGCAAAGTTGCCGTCGGCTGTTCGCTTGGCTGCCCATTCTCCTGCACCAGCACCGGTTCATCGGCCAGGTCCGGCAACTGCGCGTCCAAGGCGGGGATTTCATCTTCCAACGGCTTCGACTCGGAAAGTTTTGATATTTCCTGATCGGTTTCGGCCGGCAATTCCTTGGTCAGCAACTCATCGAAGGCAGCGCCGATGACAAACTGCATGCCGCCCGAGCCGCCCGGCTCGCATCGCGCGGCGATGCAGCGCATTGTCACGCTGCGATCATGATGCCCGCGAAATTCAATCAGGAAAGGCGTGCCCGGGCGAATCGCTTCCGTGTGGAGAAAACTCATCCCGGAAATCGAAACGTCCCGGACCACAACCACGTCGCGAGCGGCCTCGCCGTCTGAACTCGGTGTCCCGATCGGCGTGATCGTCGCGCGGTGGCCGAACGGCACCCGGCGATATTTCCGGCGTTCGTAATCTGCCTCATCCACCGGGGGCGGAAGCTCGGGCAGACCCGTTATCTCTTCATAAACAGCCAGGGAAACTTCCACAAACCACTCCTCCCATTGGGTCCTCTGCGTTGGATATCCGATTCAGCGCCGTGAAAGCCAAATCATCGGTGAGATGGGAAATGTATTTTGGCCGATTCAGGACGCCCGAAAAATCCGTTTAATCCGCAAATGCGGGCTGTCACGAATAACGGGGCAAACGTTTAGCCGCTCCGCTCGCGGGGCGTGTTCCTTCACCCGGTTTTACCTGACCCACCGTTCGCCAAAATAAACCGCCAGATTGATCAGGAAGATAACCCACACGCAAAGCCAGGTATCGCTCTCGTCCAGATCGAAGAACATTCCCAGCAGCGCGAAATATAGCGCGAAGCTCACCACGAACAATCCGAGAAATCCCAGTATCGGAATGAACAGGGCCACGGGGGCAAGCAGATCGGAAACGGCTGCCGGCGCGATTGAGACCGCCGCCAGTCGCAGCAGCGCGCTGCCGAAAGATCCGATGTTGATCTGCCGAACTCTCGCCGCGATCAGAACGCCGACCATCATCAGGATCGTATCCACGCCGACATTGACGACCAGATGCAGCATGGCCGCGCCCACGTCTGTTCGCGCGTTCCAGAGGGTGATGCAGGCCTCGATAGCCAACCCGCCACCGAGAATCCACAGCGGCCCGGTGAAATTCTTGATTTGATCGACGTCCAGATCGGGTTTGAGCGCGGCGGTCGAAGGATTTCGATAACCGAGAACCGCCGGCGGCTTTGGTTCGGGTGGGGGCGGCGGAGATGCTGCGGGGGCAGCGCTCTGAGGCGCGCGCTGAGCCGTAGGAGCATCGGGGACCAAGTCGTAAAGATCATCTTCCGAATGCGAAGCCGGCTGCTGCTGCGGATAATCCATCACCTGCCCGCAGGGGCACCGCACCTTGCGCCCGGCGAAGCGAACATTCCAGGGAAAAGTCTTGCCGCAGGCGGCGCAGCGAATTTCATCGCCCGTTGTGGTCATGGATGGGCGGATGCTAACCACCGGTGGCGGACCCCGCTATTATAAAATCGACTCGGTCGAATACCCGCGCCGCTGTTTTTTTGAACCCCAATTCTAATCGCCGAGGACGCCGAGAGCGCCGAGAATGATTCACGACTCTCGGCGCTCTCGGCGTCCTCGGTGATCTCGGCGTTCCAATTCGATTGAATGGCTGCTCATCGTCAATGCAACTCCGCATCGGTAACATTCTTCGCGCAGTGATTGGCCGGCATCGTCCGCCATTTTCTCACCGAATCATAGCCGCGGTGAGATCAATCACTTCGCCGGAGATTTGTGGGTGGGTGAGATTACCGTGCAAAATAGTTTTTTCGAAGCTCTTCATCTTTCCCGCGCATGCGTCTCTTTTCTGCCGATGCAAAAGGAGAATTGGAGGACGGTAGCCATGCCGGCAAAAGTGATTTTTCTTGTGGAGGACAATCCCGACGATCAGGCCCTGGCCGTTATGGCGCTGCGGAAGAACAATGTCGCCAATGAGGTCATCACCGCCGACGACGGCGTCAAGGCGATCGACTATCTCTTCAGCCCCGCCTCGCTGGCCAACCCGCCGGCGCTGGTGCTGCTGGACTTGAAGCTGCCGCGGATGGATGGGACGGAAGTGCTTCGCCGCATCCGTGCCGACGCCCGCACCCGCCGACTGCCCGTCGTCGCCCTCACCAGCTCGCGCGAGGACCGCGATCTGACCGAAGTCTATAACCTCGGCGTCAACAGCTACGTCTGCAAGCCCGTCGATTTCAACAAATTCATCGAGTCGGTCCGGCAGCTTGGGCTCTACTGGCTGGTACTCAACGAGCCGCCGCCAGGCGCCGTTTCTCTCGCATGAGCTATCTGCGGGCTCGTGAGAGAAAATGGCCATTCGCATGTGAATTCGTGATTCGATAAGAAAAAAAACCAGGACTGGCGCCCGGTGGATGCGATACAATGACCTCCTATGAAATCAGACGCACCCTCGGCAAGAGACACCATTTTCTTCGACCTGGAAAGAGAACTGGCAATGACGCGAAAAGTTCTGGAGCGACTGCCGGAAAAACAGTTCGGCTGGAAACCCCACGCAAAGTCGATGTCGCTCGGCCAACTGGCGATCCACGTGGCGACGCTGCCCGATTGGATTCGCGCTTCGCTGGCGGCCGACAGCCTCGACGCCGCCAGTGCCCCGCGCCCGCCGTCGCAGGTCAGCGGCCAGAAGGAACTGCTGAAGATGTTCGACACCCACGCCGATGCCCTGCGGGCCGCAGTGAAGGATTTCGATCCCGCCAAATATTTCGACACCTGGTCGTTTCGCCGCGGCGAGGAGATCATGACCAGCAAGCCGCGCGCAACCGTCTATCGCGTCTGGTGCCTGAATCATCTGATCCACCACCGGGCACAGTTGTGCGTTTACCTGCGACTTCTGGATGTGCCGGTGCCGGCGGTCTATTTCAACAGCGCCGATGAGCAGGCGTGGGTGTTTGAATAACCTTAGCCGCCGAGATTGCATTCATCCCCAGTTTCGCTGCGTTTGTTTTGTGAGACACGATCGGACAGAAATATTGAAGATAAGTTGGATCGGTTGGCGTTATTGCGCCGAACGCGGGCATTGGCTCGAATCCTCACACCGGTGGCCGATTTTCGCGGGCTTGGTGGGCCGGGCGACGGTCGGGGCATCCTTGTGAGATCGTGCAATAGAGTTGCCGCCTGCGGCGTCAGGTGCTGAGGAGTTTCGAACTCGAGTTCGACCTCAACCGCCGCAAGTCAGGCAGCCTCGTCCGACCTGCTCTTGAGCGAAAAAGGTGCTGGAAATCAGAATCTCCGGCGAGGTCGGACAGTGGGGCGTCGCTCTGGACGGTTGAGGGCGCGCTTGAGCGCGAAACTCCTCAGCAATGGCCGCCGAAGGCGGGAACTCAATTCGGATTCCCAAGGATTTTTCGAACGTCAACAGGCCCACCATACCCGCCGAATCGATTTCCGGGCCAACATTCGAGCCAGCCGAGGTGTTCGGCACGGTGCCGGCTACCGATATAAATCTTCTTAAGCTTGATCGCTCACACCCTTAAAACGGGTGATAAATCACCGGCGAGGATCACTTCACCTCCACCAGCGTCCCCCGCACATCCATATGCGGATCGAGCCGGTCGATTCTCACAGCCAGCATCACCGGCATCGCCATCGGCGCGATCGTCACCGCATCCTGCATCGCCTGGCGAAGCCCCGGCGTGGGTAGCGCGACCGCGACGCAGGAATTGTCCTCGTCGAACACCGCACAACTGTTGTTGTCCAGCAATTCCGATCGTGAATTGACGGGCAACATCACCGTCTGTCCCACGGCCGCACTCGCGAGCGCCTTGGCGATCGTGGGGCGATCCGCATCCGTCACGCTCCTCACGTTTTCCAGCGGATGCGGGAACAGAATCGATTCAATCGATCCTTCCTTTTCCATTCCCAGCGCCGCCTGCACTTCCGGCAGGCCGGCCAGCACGGAATCGCCCCAGGAAAAAAAGGGTTGATTCTTCGGCGGATCGTAAACGTTCTGGTTGATAGTGATATTCCGCTCGGCCGCGGACGCTGCCGTCCAATCGCCCAGGCTCGTGATGATCGCTTCCTTTCGCCATTCCTTGAAACGGTTCCCGACGATGTTCACAAAGCGAAGCTGATGATTGTCGCGTCCATTCATCGCTCGCAGCTCCACGCCCTTGGTGTTATCCACAAATGTGTTTGACTGCACGGAAATATGTTCGCTTTCGGCCAGGAGAATCCCCGCGCCGGTGTTGCTGTAAATATTGTTGTTTGTCACTACGCCCGGGCCGGGGCTGATTTCCAGGCAGATTCCGCTTCCCTGCCAATCTTCATCAAGTCCGTGGTTGCCGTAGAAAGTCGAATCGGTGATTGAATAATCCGTGTTGTCTATGTCGAGCCACAAACCCGGCCCGGTGTTTTCGTAACTGGTGTGGCGAATCACGCGCAGGTGATGCGTGTTGGTGAATTTCCCGCCGCCCCCTTCCCAGCCGGGGGGAAATCCCTTGCGATTGTTTCCGCGCACGATGCAGTCCTGGAGCGTGTTATTGTCGCCCGAGCCGCTGATTCCGCAGAATCCGTTGTACTGCGCGATGCAATGATCGACGACGATGTTGTCGCCATTAAGGCTCATTCCTCCCGCATTGTTCCCCTCGACGATGCAGTGCTCAGCCCGCCAGCCGGTGCCGAGGATCACACCGCCGCGCTGCGCGAAATTGGCCGCATCGCGAAAGACCAATCCGCGCAGCGTGATATTCCGGGCATCGGTAAACACGTTATCCCGCTCCCTGGGCGTGATGAGATAGGATCGCGCGCAGCCCTCGATATGCGCCCCTCGCGCATCCATCGACCCAGGCAGCCACACCGTCATCGTGTGAAACTGCCAGTCCACCCAGAAACTGCCCGGCGAAAGATCATCCGGCGTCATCACCTGCCGAAGCGGATGCGATTCCCAGTAAACCTGCTCGGCACATCCCACCGGCGGAGGAGCGCCGTGATCGCGCACGGGCGAGCCATCAGCGTTGTGATCGATGATGAAATCATACGGCCAATCCGAAATATATTGCCCCGGATGATCCGAGACCGGCACCCACACGGTGAGCTGCTCAGCCCCCGTCACGATCGCCATGCCCGGATTTTCCGCCTGAAACACGATCGGCCGCCCCGGCGTGCCCGATTCGGTCAATTCCACAGCCTCCCGGTAAATCCCCGGCGCAATCAGCACCGTATCCCCCGCCCCAGCCACAAACGCCGCGCGCGAGATCGTCAGAAACGGATGGCCAATGTCCCCGCTCGCCGTGTCATCCCCAACCGGATTGACGTGATAGACCGTCGCGCTCGCCACGGCGCACCAGAAGAGCGCGATCACCAGGACAAAATGCAACCGCCGAGGCGCCGAGAGCGCCGAGGCAAACGCCGAGGAAAATTCCCAAACACTATTTCTCACGATCCTCTTTCTCTCATCTTATTTTCTCTTCTCATCCTACCTCGGCGCTCTCGGCGCCTCGGCGGTTGCATTTGCATTTCAAAACTTCCGATCCAGCAGCCGATACTGTATCGCCTCCGCCAGATGATGCTCAGCAATCTGCTCCACCCCTTCCAAATCCGCAATCGTGCGGGCCACGCGGCGAACCTTGTCGTACGCTCGCGCGCTCAGTCCCAGCTCGTTCATCGCCTGCTTCATCAGCATCAGGCATCCTTCGCTCAGCTCGCAAAATGATTTCAGCGCTTTGGAGCCCATATGCGCATTCAGCGTCGCGTCGCCGAAGCGCTTCTGCTGAATCTGCCGCGCCGCCAGCACGCGCTGGCGCATCGTTTTGCTGTCGGTGCCCCGATTTTTTCCGGTCAGTTCCGGATACGGCACGGCCGGCACTTCCACGTGAATATCAATCCGGTCCAGCAGCGGCCCGCTGAGTTTATCCAGATATCGATCGCGCGCCCGCGGATTTTCCGATGCAAATCCCCGCGCCGTTGGGTGTGTTGCCAAGTTGCCACCTGATCCTAAGAGCATGTTGGCCCAAGGTTTTGATTCGCAGACAGGGACTTTCTATGCCTCCCGGATCGCTAGGCTATCGCATTTGGCAACTTCGAGAAAGCTTCGGATTGTTGCAAGCGGAAGTAGCCCAAATCGTCGGCGTAACCGCCTGTACCGTCCGAAACTGGGAACGGGGGCGATCATATCCCCTGACAAAAGCGCATCCGAAGCTTATGCAACTCCTTGGCGATGAAACTTTTTTGCCTTAGTTAGCTAAAGCAGCAATTATATAAAATTGCTTAGGCTGTAATGCCGTTCGACAGGTGTTTGCGGTTTGAAGTCCTAAATGAGGCTATTCGAAGTTTTGCGACTCGTGGCAATCATATGGGCCCGTGAATGCCCATCGTGGCTTCTGTACTGGTACTCCGAGGTAACACCACGCCGCGCCGATGATCAGCAGCAGATTCCGCAAAACATCGAACCGAAGAGACGCACGAACGGAGCTCGGGTCCATCAAATTTCCGTGACCGCCGCTACATCCGCACGGTACGGGAAATTCCTTTCCCAACTCGATGACAATCAGACCAGTGAACGATGAAATCACGATCAGGAACACTACGGTGGCCGCACGAGACTCAACGCCAGACATCAGCCACACGCCTAATGCCAGTTCTCCGCAAATGGCCACCCAGCGCACCGGTGGCTGCTTTGACCAATTGGAAAATATCGTGGGCTCGCTTTGTGTGGGGGAATCCAATGCTTTCCGCGATCCGGCGTAGAGAAGAATCGCCGCTAAGACGATGCGCACGGCAAGGTGCGAGTATTTTGGAAATTGCGATAGGGACATTCTTGTCGCCTCTTAGTGACCATCCGACGGCTGACTCTCGAGTGCCTGCCGAATTCGTTCGGCCGCCATTTGATCCATTGATCTGTTTTGCGCGCGTGTTGCGGCAACCTGAGTTCGAATGTCTGCATCGGTGAATGGTCGTGTCGTTGGTCCAACTTTAATGCGATCATTAGTCCGGGCATCAAAGAGCTCCAAGTGCGCTGGCCACCATATGGAATACTGGTCCAGTGTGTTCTTTTCGTCATTCACGGACGCTTTCTTCATCGAAATGGTGAAAACGATGGGATGACGAATCTGTCCAGTGGAATCCGTCACACTTGAGCTACGGACGATTGTTCCGGGAATGAACGTGTTACCGATCCGCTGAAAATCGGTGTTAGTAATCTCAACGAACCCTCCCACTGAATTGGTACATCGATAGTAGACGAGCGCATAGAGTAAGCGGCTGTCAAAATGAAGCTCATGAACACGTCCGCTGCCGTCTTTAACTTGGAGAATGGTCAAGGACGGATCCCTTTGCGCTACTTCCTGCATCGCGCTTAAGTCGTCATCACTGAGCCATTGGCGAGCGCCGAGAAGGCGAAGGCCAAGAGCAATGTCAATCGTCACGTCGGGAGCAAATGCGGCGAGCTGTCGAAACCCGCCGAAAGACGGCCGTTTACCGTTCGTGAGCTCCTGGGTGGTTAACTCTTCGATCCTGCCTGTGGCTGATATGGTTTGGATTTGGCGCACAATCGCTGGCAAGCCCTTTGACGCCCAGTAATTCAAAGTATCCTTTGATAGCGAGCGTTCAAAGCGGGCGTTTCCGTCAAGGAAGGAAAATTTTAGCGCGCTCGATTCGGTTCGGTTGAGGTCCGGTTGCGGCTGTCGGAAATGGAGCGGCGCGTCGGCCGCTACTGCTGGGTCGATGTTGTAGGTCCGGGTCTCTTCGCAGTCGAGGACCACGTTCTGGAGTTGATCGTGACAGGCCGCGATCGCCGCTCGTTCCAGTGAATCCGCGGAACATTTGGAAATGATTGTTCCAAGTAACATCAGGGCGACAGCACAATGTTTCAAATACGTTTGGCAGTTCATTGGCGCACTGCTCCTTCCTGTTTAGAGTCGGCAAGGTTGATTTGTCGTAAGAATTCAGAACATTCCGTTCACGGCACTTCAGTTGCAGAATGTCGATCAGGGAGAACAGTAGTAGTCGTAAATGTAGTAGGAATTCGTGATGGCGGTGGGATCGCAGTTCCAACTTGAATACGAATAAAACACTCCGCAGACTCCATTCGCGTTTCCATTGTTCGAACTGCATGTTGACTGGCATTGCGGGCTGCACTGCGGAAGCTGAGATGCGGGAATTATTTCTGAGCTTCCGGATGTCCCATGCGCGCAAGGAAAAGAACATCCGCCGCCGGCATTGCAGACAGAATTCTGGTCGGTCGCCGCAAAGACTCGGTGGGCAGAAATGAAGGACGCGATACTGATTACCAGAATCGCGATGAGGAGTTTGGTGGGTCGCATGGTTAAAATCTCCTTGCAAAAGTGTTGATGGTTAAGGCGTTGGTTTTTGCGCGGACGAGTAGTGAAGGATCACCACCGGAATAGTGATTATGTCTTCCGCCTTGTCCGATACTTTTATCCGAATTTCTCCCATCAGATTGTTCGTGACCGCCCTGGCGATCCGAACGCGAAGTGTTCGACATTTGTTGTCATCTGATGATGGGCCGAGAAGCTGGCAGATCAGGGGAAGCTTTGTTTCGATAGAAAGCTTCGACCAGAATGTTGCGGCGTTGCCCGTGAGACGCACAATCCCTTCTCGTCCGCTCACGTCATCCGATAGTAGCAGACTTCGCGGATTGGCCCGAATCTGGAGCCGACTGGTACCTTGAATCCGCACGGTTAGTCCATCCGAACTGCTGTCCAGGGCAAATTTAATCAGAGAACTCCACTCCGAATCGAAGTTAGAGAGGCGATCGTCGATCACCACGATCTTCACGTCTTTCGTTGAGATGGACTCATTTACGTTCGATTGTTTAATAATAATCCGCTGATCCTGGCCTGGCCGCACGATCAACTTGCCGGGAATACTGCTCAGGAGAGTGGTCTCGCCCTTGAAATGAAGTATCTGCGGCGCCTCCGGCGAGAGAGTGTTTTCATCGATCTCCAATACAGATGGGGACACCCTGAGCGACCGATCCGGCGCCACGAAACCCGTTACGAAGAGCATAAGTTTTTGGTGTCCTGAATAGGTCGTTACATCGACCGAAATGGTCCGTTGAAATCTCCCACCCAGGTCATTGGCAACTGCCGGCGGCCAGAAAAGGATAGGAATCATTGTCGATTGTCCAATCGGCACGTCATTGGAGACCGCTCGGGCCAGCGTGCAGCCGCAATCGGTCGTCACAGATTCGATGCTAATCGCGTGCCCCGTATCGTTCCGAAGCTCGAATTCTCTCTGAATGCTCTGACCGCCGGACCACACGGTTCCGAGATCAATGATGGCGTGGTTAACATACAGCCCGCCAATGTTCAGCTCTTCGGCCGATTTCGACGCAGCCGTTCCAGTGCGAACCCCGAGGTAGGTGAACAGCCCAGGACAGCACACGCATAGGGCGACAATTCTCAGCCGCCGATTGAATAGTATCGTTCGCAACATATAGCCTCCCACATCCAAAAATCGCCTCGGATTGAGCTAGAGTGATGACTGCTGCGATTGCATATTCCCCAAGACGACCGCGGCCGTGTGCGTTGAAGGGTGAGCCAGGCGAATCCACTGATCGAATACACGATTGGCCGCAACGGAATTTCCTGTCCGGGCAAGGGCAACTGCCCACATCGCCCAGGCGTCGTTTGCGTGAGAAAATTCGGTCTGCATCGCGGCGCATTCAAGGTGCGGCAGAGCGTCCGAAAACCGGTTCATGTAATAGAGAACCAACGATTGCAGCCATTCAATCTCAGTTCTCTGCTGGCTGCTAAAATGGGGATTACAAATCGCCTCCGATTCCAATTCATCGGCCTCAGTAAGAGCTTCGGCATATCGCTGCTGCATGTAGAGCGCTTCAGCGTGATTGATGGCCGCCCACTGGCGGCGCGAATTGGAAATGTCATCGCAATCAAATTCCATAAAGATGGAATCGATTATTTCAAGCGCGACTCCCCGTTCGATTACGCTTTCGGGCGCTCTGTTAATGCGCGTTTCTGCCCGCTTGAGGTCATTGATCATGGGTAAAATGGAAAAGTCCTCGGGGGGAATATTGGCCAGTTCACTGGACGCTCGTTTCGCGCCGATGGCGTCGAACACCTCGGCATCCAGCGGATCCGATGGAGCCATCAGCTCTCCAATGCGAAGGCACTCTCGGGCGGTGAGATCGGTTGATGCAATCAGATCGCCAAGCTCCGATCGCTTCGCCCTCGAAGCTAGGTCGTCCACAGTCTTTTGTGTCGTTGGCGCTTTCAATGAATTGTGGGAGGCCTGCCAGGAATTCATCCATGTAAGCAAGTTCGCCGAAGGCGAACCATGGAGTTTCAATACTTCCAAGGGTGACTTTGCTTGCGGGTCAACCGGAAAGCGAACTCTTAATTCGCTCAACTCCTGCTTTTCGTCCATTGTCCACACTGAGTTCTTAATAGATTCTTCAACCATCGCTGAACACTCTGCGTTCGCCTCTGAAGATCGGCCCTCAAGCAGGAGTGCATCGGCATGATGAATTCGCGCCCACTCACGGGTTTGATCCCAATCGTTCACACCATCGAGGCGAGTAATCAGGGAATTTATCTGCTCGAGTAATGAAGCGGCATCAGCGTGGCCATTGAGACCGTCCTGTGCTAATGCAAGCGCCAAAAGGAGTGGCCGAGCCGAGGCGTCGTCTGCTGCGGATTGGGGGACAGCCGACAAAGCGCGCTTCAGCCCGGCCGATATCCAGAGCTTCCCGGCGTTATATCCTTCGTTATGGGCGAGCATCACACCGATTTGAAGGCACTCCGTGGACGACAGATCGCTTTTGTCAATCAACGTTTCTAGTCTGGGGAGTTTGATCGTCGTCTGCGAATGCCAGTCCGTCGCCCATTTCTGCAGGTCAGGCGACGTGCCGGAATGAATCGACAGAATGTATAACACGCTGTTTCCACGGTCTTGAACGGCCAGTGGCGGTTTACTGCGTGACGGTTTCTGGGTGCTTTGAGATGCATCAGGCTCGGGAATTTGCACCGAGGATTCTGTGCCCTTAGCAAAATTGTTCTGTTCCAGGAAGCCAAATATTTCCCAGCCAGCGACGGCCACGACCAAGACGACAAACCCGATGGCGGTCCAGGTCACCCAATCATTCATTCGTTTTGCCATGGCGATTACCTCGGATATGCGTAACTGCCAAGCGGCAGTTTTCGCGCCGTGAACCGATTCTTTCTGATGTCAGACGCCAGCATTGGTACTTAGCCCGTAAAGAGCATTTGGATCGATAAGACGTTTACTTACGTTTTATTTAACGACGCTTGGTGAATGATCTCACGGAACTGCAGGACGATTTTTCTTGATCGCATAGGGCCGACAGATATGCTTTATGAGGGCCGGGCCCTTTCCGTTGCGCTGGATAACGATGACTTCATTTAGCGATGAGCCAGAACTGATTTCAAAAGCGATCTCGGGCGATTTGGCGGCAATCGAGATGCTGCTTTATCGCCACCGGAAGAGGTTGCTCGCTTATATCGAGTCCCACTGTCCCCAGGAATTGCGGGCATCACTCGAGACTCAGGATATTCTGCAGGACACATGGCTGAAGGCGATCCGATCCATTTCCGGTTTCCACGCGACGGCCTCGGACTCGATTTATCCGTGGCTCGTGAAGATTGCGCGCAATGTGATGGCGGATCAGATCAAATATCTGAAATCGACTAAACGCAACAAAAGACAAATCACCGGGGCAACAGACGACGAAAATGCGTCGATCGTGCGTCTCCTGGAACAATTGGCGATGTATAAACGAACGCCAAGTAAGTCGGCCTCCAGCCACGAGTTGATGGCCACACTGGACAGCGCGATTGAACGGTTGCCCAAGGATCAGGCCACCGCTCTGCGGCTTCGATATCTTTCAGGTTGGAACGTCAAAGAAGTTGCGCAAACGATGTCACGATCGTCAGGATCTGTGTCAATGCTTTGCAATCGAGCGCTGAAGTCACTTCGTTGGGAAATGCGATCAATATCGTTGTATATATGATAGGTGGCGTGCCATCGGATAGGATTTGCATGTCAGAAGAACCGACTTTAGCCTCTTCACGCGAGATCAGTTCTGGGCAAGCGGACTTCGCAAGTTCCGCCACAGAGCGCCAGGCGCACTCGACGGACTCCGCGCCCATCTCAAATCACCTGTCAAATATTATTTGCGACGTGATATCGAAACGCGCCCGAGGTGAGCGGATATCGAACGAGCAAGTGATCGCATCATACCCTGATTTAATGCCTCGATTACGTGAAGAGCTTCTAGCGCTGGGGTCGATTCATCAAGCGGTGGTTTCTGGCCAGGATCAAGTTCAGCCCGTTTCGCCGGTCGAAGGGGGTGTGGCCGAGTCAATGGATCGTCTCGCGTCAATGCAAGGGTTGCGCATTCGTGGCTATTGCATAGAACGAGAGATCAGTTGCGGCGGGCAGGCAACCGTCTACAAGGCGGTGCATGAACGCACCGGTCGGTGCGTCGCCATCAAGGTGATGCATGGAGGGCCCTATGTCGGATCCCGGGGACGAAAGCGATTCGAGCGAGAGTCAAACATTCTTGCCGGCCTGAATCATCCCAACGTCGTGGGGATTCTGGACCGCGGACGAACTGAGGACGGGTCATTCTTCCTGGTAATGGATTTTATTGAGGGGAGACAACTGGACCAATTCGTCCCTGACTTGAAAAAGAACTCAAAGGCCGTGGTGGAATTATTCGTCAAAATCGCGATGGCACTTGAAGAGACGCATCGACACGGCATCGTTCATCGTGATCTCAAACCCATGAATATTCTCGTGGACGATCGAGGTGAACCGTATATTCTGGATTTTGGGATGGCACGGCTGCTCCAAAGTGCTGAGCAGCCGAATGAGCAGATGAGTCTGACTCGAACGGGGCAAGTGCTCGGCTCATTGCCATGGACGAGCCCTGAACAGGTTTTTGGATCTCCAAATGCAATTGATGCGCGGAGTGACGTCTATGCGCTGGGGGTCATGCTCTTCGCCGCGCTTGCCGGCGAGTTTCCATATCCGGTGACAGGGGCTCCGGGAACCGTCACCCAACACATCAGAAGCAGCCCTCCATGCTCCCTATTGAGCGCGGCAAAGCGAAATGGCGGCACGATCAATGTTGCCCTGGAGCAGATCGTTCTGAAGTCATTATCGAAATCGCCTAAGGAAAGATATGTGTCAGCGGGTGCGATGGCCCGCGATCTGAAAGAATGGCTTGCGGGAAAATCGCCCGTCCGTACCCGATCGTCGATTCGTCAACTTAGGCCGATCGCATTGCTGGCATCACTTGTGATCTGTTTTGTGATTTCGAGTGATGGTAAACCGCCGGCTAACACGACTGGATGGTTTGTGAACACGGTTGGGATGCGATTCGTCAAAATATCCCCCGGCGCCGCGCCGTTAGCAAACTCATTAAGTCAACCTACCGAAACTGATTATCAATCGAATCCTTGGGTACGGATCGATCACTCATTCTTTATGTCGGAAACGGTCGTCACCCAAGAGCAGTATCTCAGGGTCTCGGGTCGAAATCCTTCCGATCCCAGCTTGGTCGAACTGCAATCCCCCGTGCAATGCATTACATGGGCGGATGCGAACGTATTTTGCGATGCACTTAGCCGCCGTGAGAATCGAAAGTACCGACTTCCCACAGTGGACGAATGGAGTTACGCATTTCTCAGCGGCGGTTTCGGTAGCTCAGACAGTGATAATTTTGAGGGCTCGAAAGTTCAGGCCATCGATGCGACCGGTCATCTGCGGCCCGTAGAAACGACCCATCCAAACCGGTGGGGTCTGTACGACATGACCGGAGAAGTACGGCAATGGTGTGAAGATTCACGGGTGCCCTCAGTGAAAGCAACCTCCCACGATGGGGTTTCAACACATCTGGCGGCGGGTTCTGATTTCCTGACCTCGACGCCCAGCACATCCCCCTTATCCGAAGATAAAAAAGATTTTGCTGACCAAACATCAATACCGACCATAGGCTTTAGGGTCGTTTGCGAAACACCCTAAGCATATAAAACCAGATACACTCCCGCCTTCGTCTATTGGATTGTTGCCTCACTTATCGATTCCGGAAGATTCAGCGTGTTGTCCGTGAGGTCTTCGGCCGTTCGTCGTTAATTAAACCTAGGACTATCGCCAGAGGTCGGCCATTTCTCGCGAAATGCTATGAGAGAGCGAATAATCAAGGGCGATTGCTGGGTGCATGTCTTTAATGGCAGCACGTTCTCCGGCAAAGGTAGGCGGCTTGGCCGTGGTGAAAAAGAAAGGGTCTGCGCCGTTCAGAGCATGATCGTGGGCCCCGGCGCTACTGCGGAAATCGTCGATCAGAAGGGACTGGAGGTGGTTAAGCTCCAACCTTGCCAACTCGTCACCAACCTTTCTAAGCTCGTTGCGAATACCCCGGCATTTCGCGTGGAGGTTAAAGAGGCTTGATGGGGGGTCGTTGCGCCTTTAATTCTGCTGAGAATCAATGTTCAACTGATCACAGCGATTTCGGCTCGCGAACAATTCGCTTCAAAATTGCCGCGGACAATTCTGATTTATCCTCGGTCGGATGCAGACCCAATACCGACAATTGGATCTGTTCATCCTGGCGCGAAAACCATTCGATAAGCCTGCTGGTTTTCATGACCTCCTTGAGCCCAAACATTTCTGTGATGTCCCGATACCGGTCCCGAGCGCCAGCAGTGATTTCGATTCTCATAATGATGCGCTTAGTCATACAACTCTACTTTACCCGTATGTAAGGGACACGATCCAGAAGTTCCGCTTACAATAACGTGAATAGACGAAATGATGGCTCCCTTGGGAGTCTCAGTCCTTGCGGTTAGATCTCATCGGATATGGAACTTTGACCCCGGCCGATGCCTCTTCTGACGTCAAAAAGCCAATCGTTCTGACACCGATGGTCCCCTTATCAGCGATATGAATCGTCTCGGCGGCAGTATTTTATTTTCATTAGAAACGCCGATCCAGCAACCGATACTGAATCGCCTCCGCCAGATGATATTCGGCGATTTGCTCGACACCTTCCAAATCCGCAATCGTGCGGGCCACGCGGCGAACCTTGTCGTACGCCCGCGCGCTCAGTCCCAGCTCGTTCATCGCCTGCTTCATCAGCATCAGACATCCTTCGCTCAACTCGCAAAAAGATTTCAGTGCTTTGGAACCCATATGCGCATTCAGCGTCGCGTCGCCGAAGCGCTTCTGCTGAATCTGCCGCGCCCCCAGCACGCGCTGGCGCATCGTTTTGCTGTCGGTGCCCCGATTTTTCCCGGTCAGTTCCGGATACGGCACGGCCGGCACTTCCACGTGAATATCAATCCGGTCCAGCAGCGGCCCGCTGAGTTTATCAAGATACCGGTCCCGCGCCCGTGGATTTTCCGATGCAAACCCCCGCGCCGTCGGGTTCATCGCCGCCACCAGCATGAACCGCGACGGAAACCGCATCGACCCATGCACCCGCGCCACCGTCACCTCCCCATTTTCCAGCGGCTGGCGCAGCGTTTCCAGCACATATCGGCTGAATTCCGGCAATTCGTCGAGAAAGAGAATTCCATTGTGCGCCAGCGATACCTCGCCCGGCCTCGGCACCGTTCCGCCACCCACCAGCGCCTGCGCCGTCGCCGAGTGGTGCGGCATCCGCACCGGCCGCTCGTCCATCAGCGCGACCCCTTCGGGCAACAACCCCATCGCCGAATAAATCCGCGTCGTCTCCAGCGATTCACTCCGCCCCAGCGGCGGCAAAATCCCCGCCATCCGCTGCGCGAGCATCGTCTTGCCCGTTCCCGGCGGCCCGATCATCAGTAAATTATGTCCACCCGCCCCCGCGACCGTGATGGCCCGCTTGACTGCCTCCTGCCCGCGCACATCCGCAAAATCCAATTCCGTCGATCGCGACGATGCCGTGTACGCCTCACCGTCCAGTTCATACGGTTCCAGCGGCAGCTTCTCATTCAGAAACGAAACCGCCTGCGACAGGTGCGACACCGGATACACTTCGATCCCCTCGACCACCGCCGCCTCGCGCACATTCTCCGCCGGAAGAATCACGCCGCGCATCTTCCGCTGTTTCGCCAGCAGCGCCAGCGACAGCGCGCCTTTGATCTTCCGCACCCGCCCATCCAGCGCCAGTTCACCCGCGATCAAAAATTGCTTGTGCACATCCGTTTCAATCGATCCGCTGCCGCGCAGCAAGCCGATCGCCATCGGCAGATCCAGGCTCGGCCCCTCCTTTTTCACATCCGCCGGCGCGAGATTGATGAGCAGCGCATGACTGGGAAACGGAAACCCCCCATTGACCATGGCCCGCCGAACCCGCTCGATCGATTCCTTCACCGCCGTCTGTGCCAGCCCAACAATGGTGGTCTTGGACAGCCCGCGCTGGCTGACATCAACCTCCACCTCGCAAACAATGGCGTCGATGCCCATCAGAACATAGGAATGAACCGTAGCCAGCACGCCCCGAATGTTACCGCCACCCACCGCCTCATCTCAAACGGACGCCCCAAACGTCGCCAGGCCCACCACCCGCGCCCGAATCGACCACCAAGCCAAACATTCGAGCCCGTGTCCTTGTTCGGCGCCATGACGCCAACCGATCTAACTCGTTACAAAAGCGATTCCAGTCACCTACCCCACCCCGAAGACTCCAACCAAACTCCGAATGAACTACCCTGAAATATTTGTTGCTCAAACCCCTTATTAACACTAAAGTAAGAGAGGTGGGCGAAGTGCATTTCGAGGAATTCTGTCCATGCAAGTGGTTCTGGTCATGTTCCGAGCGGATGGCGAGCGTCGCAGCTTTTCCATTGTCCGCGATATGACCGTCGTCGGACGCCGCGAGGATTGCGATCTGCGCATCCCTCTCGGCGAAGTCTCCCGGAAGCATTGCCGCCTCATCATGGAAGGCGACGGCATTCGCCTCGAAGACCTCGGCAGCTCCAACGGCACATTCCACAACGGCGAGCGCGTCCGCGAAGCGACGCTCAATGCGGGCGACACGGTTCAAATCGGCCCGGTCACGTTCATGGTCCAAATCGACGGCGTTCCCGCCGACGAGGAAATGCAACCCGCCACCAGCGAAGCGGCCGATGACGACCTCTCCGCCGAGCACACTCAGCCGAGCGAACCCGCCAATGCCGCTCCGGCCGCGACCGATGATCTCAACTTCGACGCCGTGGGCGAAAACATCCCCAATATCCCCGCCGATCAAAACACCGGCAGCGGTTCCGAACTGGACTTC